>Ga0180085_1000416_pt1 | contig 14949 bp, 8 predicted proteins | sample EasRiv730_16_10D_FD_123013 | JGI IMG/M metagenome (GOLD analysis project Ga0180085, IMG submission 123013) | Soil microbial communities from meander-bound floodplain in the East River, Colorado, USA - East River metaG ERMLT730_16_10D | ecosystem: Environmental > Terrestrial > Soil > Floodplain ... | reverse complement strand
TCCCCGGGCCGTCAGATCCTCGAGCAAGGTCGCGAAAGCCCGGTCGAGTTCAGGCAGGAATTCATTGGCCAGATTCGTAAAGACACTCGTGTGGTGATCCCAGTTCCCGCTGCTGACGGTTACGAAGCGCACGCCAGCTTCAACCAGTCGCCTGGCGAGAAGACATCCCTGACCCAGCCCAGTTCGGCCATACTTCTCGCGCAAGGGCTCGGGCTCCTGAGCAATCTCAAAGGCCTTCTTGGCTCGGGGTGAGCGCATCAGCTCAAGCGCATTTCGGTAGTAGGAATCAATCGACTCGAAGGTGTCGGACGTGTCCCATTTCTTGATTTTCGAATCGACGAGCGACAGGAGCGAGTAGCGTGCATCCATTCGAGACCAGTCGATTCCCATCGGGAGATCAAGATCCCGAACTGCGTATTTCGTAACGTTCGGACTGCCGGCGTGAAACGGGTTGTACCGCGGACCCAGGAAGCCGCCCTGGCTGTAGCGATTGCTCTGCGGGATGGCGACATAAGCAGGCAATTCATTGCGAGGGCCAAGCTCCTTGCTTGCCACCGCCCACAGGCCAGGATGCCGGACGGTGGGTAACAATTCGTGGCCTGACATCATCAGCGCCATGGCCCCTTCGTGAGACGCTACCTTGTGCGTCATTGATCGGATTACCACGTACTTGTCCGCTTGCCGGGCAGTGAGCGGCAGGTGTTCGCAGACCTGCAGCCCATCCAGGTTCGTGGGAATAGCTTTGAAGATACTGCGAAACTTTGGATTGGAATCGGGCTTGGGATCGAAACTGTCAATATGACTCAGACCCCCGCCTAGTAGAAGGTGAATGACGGAGAGGTCCGACTTCTTTGAAGCGGCGCGGAGAACATCGCCCCACGACAGAAATCCGAACGGCGCAATCGATCCAATCTTCAAAAATGCGCGGCGATCGAAACGTCTCACGTTAACCTCCTGAAATCCCCCTTAGAAAAGGGGGCAGCGCCGAAAGGCGCGGGGGTTGTCTCACGAGACCCGTAGGCCCCGGGGGGAGGAGGTAGCACGCTTCGAGATACGAGGCGTGAGGTGAGGCTTTCCCCAGTTCGCAAGACAACCCCCAGTTGGCTGCGCGACCGCTGTCGCGGGCGACTGCCCCCTTGACTAAGGGGGAATTCGTTCACGGCCCTACGGCCCTTGCCCCGTCCCGAAAGGATGAGCCTCGTCAATGGTTGTACATGAACTCTTTCGAGTTCAGGATCGCCCAAAGCAAGTCTTGAAAGACCTGCCCACGATCTCTGGTCTTGATTTCGCCAAGCACTTGGTTCCGCTCGGCGGCGTCGGGATATCGCGCCAGCGAGGACAAAAAAATGCGATTGAGCTGCTGGTCGTCGCTCAGCGCCGCATCGGGTTTCCACTGGGCAAGCTTTTTGTGAATGGTGTCGCCAGAAATCAGGTGCAGCGTTTGCACAATGTCGGGCTGCTGATCCCGTTCACAAATAATCTCGCGATTCAGGCGGCCGAACGTCGAGAGCATATAGTTGGGCGTGCCGACGTACACCTGCATCGCGCGGGTGCCAGGCGGATAGCCCTTGTACTTTTCAGGAATGCCCGTCACCTGGGCGATCGTATCCAACATCTGCTCGGCCATCATCCGCCGCAAAAAATATCGGGAATAGTTCAGCGAATCGCTGTGATTCGACTCGTTCGGCTCGGCGCTCAACTGATAAGTGCGGGAGTTCAGGATATTGCGGATCAAGTGGCGCAGGTCGTAACCGTGCGACGAAAGGTCCGCTGCGAGCGCATCGAGCAGAGCCGGGTTTGTGGGTGGGTTGGTGACTCGGAAATCATCCACCTCTTCTACCAGCCCGCGACCTAGGTAGTGCTTCCAGATGCGGTTGGCAATGGCCCGTGAAAAGAACGGGTTCTTGGGGGACGTCATCCAGGCCGCGAGTGGCTCGCGAATGTCCTTCTCCGGCTCATCCGTTTCGCAGTTGCCGTCGAGGTACTTCGGCGTCACTGCTTTCTTGGTCTTGGGATGGACGACAGTTCCTTCCTCCGCGTAGTAGTGTCCATTCTCGTCGTTCTGGTAGACCTCCTTCTTGCCAACACGAGCGAAAAATGCGGCGAACCCGTAGAAGTCGTCCTGGGTCCATTTTTCCCAAGGATGGTTGTGGCACTTGGCGCACTCGATACGGACGCCGAGGAAAATCTGGCTGATATTGGTTGCGTGGTCCGGAGCGTTTGAGTCCCGGCTGATGTTGAAGAAGCTGGTTGGCGCCGGCCCGAACAAATGCTGCCCCTGGCTGAGGAGCAACTCGGTCACGAGCCGATCATAGGGCTTGTTGGCCAGGAACGACTGTTTCAGGTAGTTGTAGATGATCCGTCCCGCTTTCGCGCCGCCCTCGTTGGTGCCGACCCGAAACGTCTCGGTGAACTTCATGGCCCAGAACTCAGAGAATTCCGGGCGAGCCAGCAGGCGGTCGATCAGCTTTGAGCGCTTGGACGGATCTTTCGAACTGAGGAACTCGATCGCTTCGGTCTCGGTTGGCAACAGCCCAATGGCATCGAGATAGACACGACGCATAAAGTGTTCGTCGCTCGACAGACCTGTCGGCCTAAGGTTCAGGCGCTCCAACTTGGCGAAGACATGTTCGTCGATGTAGTTGTAAGGCGGGGTTCGCTGCGATGAGACCCCTCTCGTGGTCAACGGCTGGGGCACATAGATTTTGGAAGCAACCGCCTGTCCCAAGGTTCGCACCATAACGGCCGTTTCCCCGGCCTGCAGTGCTTTGATTTTGCCGTCGGCCGACACTTGCACCACGTCGGGGTTGTTCGAAGAGTATTGAACCAGGTGAGTTACGTCGCGGCTCGTTCCGTCGGTATATTTCGCTGTTGCGATGAGCTGATGGGTTGCTCCAGCCCCTGTTAGGATGCGCTCCTCAGGGAACACAGAGAGCGAGGCAATGCGCGGGGAGCCGGCACTGTCAAAGGTGGCGCCACCTCGAATCCATTCCAGGATGGTCCGATATTCCAAGGATCCCACCGCGAAGCGCAACCCGCCGCCATGCTGGACCTGGAATGTCGGCTTGCTTAGGACGAGGCTCTTTTCGGGTTTGGCGCGATCAATGCGGGGCAGAATCGCCTCGTAGTCGATGTCTGGCTCGTAGCCAAACAGAGAAAGCTTGAAACCCTTCTGACCGCGGATTGAACCATGACAGTTGGACCCGGCGCATCCGGCCATAGTGAACACTGGAACGACATCCTTCACAAAACTGAGCTTGGGCGTCTCGCCAGCCGCGACTACCGAGAGAGGCGCGGCAGTCTGGCCTTCCTTGCAAACGGCCGTCAAGGTCGTCGTTCCGTCGGCCGCGGCTGTCACGACGCCCGCCTCGGAAACCGAAGCGACAACCGGATTCGCGATGCGGAAGGCGCAGTCGCTGGTGATGTCGCGCTGGCCGGAGTTGACCAGCAGCACCTGTGTAGCGCGCGGACCCTGCAACTGAATGGCCGGGGGATAGACGGAGATTCCCGCAGACATTGTGGGCTTTGAAAAGGCCACCAGGAGGAAGAGGATTTTCAAGTGTCGAGTGACGAGTGACAAGTGTCGAGCTCGAGACTCCGCGTACGCGACCGACAAAGCGTATCGGTTCCCCTCTCCCCAGCGCTGGAGAGGGGTTGGGGGTGAGGGGGAGCGCCCGATGTGGGTGGAACACACGCTACAGGAACCCCCCTGAAGTCCCCCCTTGTCCAAGGGGGGACGATCATCACTCGCCCCTCGCCACTCGTCACTCGTCACTGTCGTTTGCCTCCTGCGACGCGGTTTTGCCGGACGGATCGATCACGATCGGGTGCGACTTCCCCAGCAATCTGCCGTCGGCTTTACCAACCAGGACGACCGACGCAGGGTGGTCCACTGTTGAGGTGACCTTGACCACCGCCGTGGTGGCACTCCCTTGAACGGTTGCGGTTTCCACGACAACACCGGCTGGCGCCTCGGCTGCGATCTCCAGGGGAACGTTATCTGCATCGAACCGGTCCACCAGAACTTTGATCGACGCGGCTTTGCCGGGCGCCACAGTAACCTTGTCTGTAGCCGACAGAACCAGTTCGGGAGGATCGGCAATCGTAACGTGAAGCCGTCCAGTCTCCGCATCGCCCATAACCTTCTGGTTCACCCGCCACCAGTAGCGGGTGTAGGCTTCGCGCTCGACAGTCCGACCGTTCATGATTCCACGCCCTTTGAAGCGAATCTGGCTCAAGGCCAACGGAGTGCCCGCCGAGACTTGAATGGGCACCTCGACGTTGGTGCCATCCAGAATGTGCTCTTCTCCGCAGGTGTTGCGAAACGGTGTATTCACGGGCTGGACCACGGTCTTTGGCGCCGTCACACCCTCAGGAAGATCCTCCGCCCAGACCTCCACGGGCGTGTTCCAACCTTCGAGGCGTCGGACCCGCAAGGTCACGATGTTTTCCCGGCCACGAAAGAGCGTCTCGTCGGTACCAATCACTTTCAAGCTGAAGCTGGGCTCGGCACGTTTCAGAGTCAGACGGTACGCGTACGTCGGGTCGCCGCGAAACGCATTGTCACGCACCATCGCCGTGTACCGGCCCGGCTTGGAGAGTGCCACTACCAAGTGCGGGTCCAGGTTTGCCGGATCTCGCCCTGTGTTCGTTGTTGGTTCGTCCTGATAGGCGATCCGTTGGCCAGCCTCGTCGTAAATCGCCACCATCGGGTCCAGCATGAAGCCAAGCTGCATCGAATCGGCGGCCACCAACAGCGATTGAGGTTCTTCGATGCGGAACGAAAAATAGTGAGCCAATCTCGGGGTGTCAAGAACCCCGTTGGCAATTACGGGGAGCATCACAGGTAGTGCTTCCTGCTTGTTCCGGCCGGCCTCGCTGCGTAAGGTAACTTCTGGAAGATCGGAAATCACGAAGGGCACGGGCAGCGTGGCGCCGGCTACATGAAGCCGATAGATGCCCGCTGCAGCGCTCTCCGGAATCTTGAGCCGAACGGTCGCCGAGCGCGCGCTGCAAGAAAGAATCTGCGCCGCCGACAGTCCATCGCCAAGAACAACTCCCTCGATGTTGGAGAGATTCACGCCGGAAAGACGAACTTCAACCTCCTTGCCGCGCTGCCCGCCCATCGGCATCGCGTGGTCAACCTGTGGCATCTCTCCCGCCGTCAAGCGATAGTCCGACGTGTCCGATCCGCTCTCTCCAGTGCCATAGACGCGCAAGACATACGAGCCAGCCTTTTCGAAGGTGTAAACAATATGCGCATCTTTGAACGGGTAATAGTCATCGGAATAAGCGAGTTCCGTCCCTGTCTCGTCATGCAGACTGATCACCGGATCCAGCGGCGACCCGTTCCGCGTGGCATTGAGATCGAAGGTCAGCGTCTGTCCCTTTCGAGCTGCAAATCGGAAGTGATCGTAGTCGGCCGCTTTGATGGTGCCGTTGACCAAAAGCGGAAGCTCTACAGGTTGCGGGTTGGCAATCGTGTCGTTCGGTTCTTTCTCGAAAGACTCCGCACGCGTGCTGACATCAAACCACGCGATGGTTGAACCGTGCGGAGCGATGAGACGGAAATCGTGCCTTCCCGGTTCGGCCGAAGGATCAATACGAAGGCGGATGCTAACAAGATTGTGAGCGGAGTGAAGAATTTCAGCCTTTAGCTTTGCGCTGACAAACCGGATCTCGCGAGTGTCCTGAAGGTCCTTGCCTTTGATAGCAACTTCGACTTGGGTGCCGCGCTGGGCTCCGTGAGGAAACACTCCCAGAACCTGCGGCCTGATGGATGGGACCTTCGGAGCCGCGGGCAGCAGCGAAGCCAGCGCTAGAAGGCAAAGCGGGAGACAACTCAATCTACCAAGGACCCGCCACACCGCTGAGATGCGCGGAGTGATGGGCGAAAGAAAATGGCCGTTTAATCCCCTCTTGGGAGGGGCAAGGGCCGTCAGGCCCTGGGGTGGGTTTTGCGCAGAGAACGGACCCACCCCGGCGCTGCGCGCCCGCTGTCGCTTTGCGCCACCCCTCCCGAGACGGGATTTGCATCGTAGACAAGTGCCGAGTTTGCGATGTACTGGCATTGGGGATAAGACCGTTCCTGACTGAGACTCTGGGCTTTGTGGGCAAAGTATATCCCGATCCCTTTTGGGGTTCCCAAACAATTTCTGCGTAGCTGTTGCAGGCACTCGCACGAGTTCGCCAAATTCCTTTCGGGCATTAAGCGTGCGCAGGAGCCCGCTCCACCAAGGTGGAACGTGCGCTCCGCGCGCGTTTTTACTTGTGGTTCGGAGTCGGGCCGGATCAGGGTTGACTCAATTCAACTTTTCATAGCTTCAAGGAATGGACAGTGCCTCTTTCAAAACCCTTCCCCGAGTGCCTTCCATCGTCAACCCCAGCAAGTGCGCAATGGTGGGTGCCACGTCCAGGTTGTGAACGTGCCCGAGCTGCTTGCCTTTGCCGATTCCCCTGCCGCTCAGGATCAGCGCCGGGTACATGCGTGGGTGTGACGGGAGATAGCCGTGACCATGGTAGGCATTTTTCATCGGCCGTACCAGCATGGAAGAACTGGTGGGATCGAGAACTAGCTGCTGCTCGATGTTGGCGACAATCATGGTCTGCCCTCGCATGTGCGGGTCGTCTTCGTAGCGGGGCAGTCCGTAGGCCGGATACTCGGGAGAAGAGATCACGCGGTTGATGCCAGGCAAGCCCGTGACCTTCTTGAGGAGTTGATCGAGTCGCGCTGCATCGGTGTCCGGCGAGAAGTTCTTGTTCAACTCAACATGCAAGACCCACTTGTCGGGATGCAACACCAAACGGTCCAGTAAACCCGACTCCTTGAATAGAGGATGCAGGTTCATTTCCTGATACACACTCGCAAAGCCATGATCGGCTGTGACCACAAAGGTCGTGCGATCCTGCAGTTCTCGCGCTTTTACAGCAGCACGCAGGATTCCGATGCAGCGATCCACCTGGGTGATGGCCGCTTTGGCCAGGTAATGCGCAGGACCGTACTCATGCTGGGCCTTGTCCGTTGCCAGAAAGTGAATGGCTATGAACTGTGGCTGGTGTTTCTGAATGGCATAGGCTGCGGCCTCAGCGAGAGCCGCATCAGCGACAGTGTGGAGTTGCGGATCATCATAGTAGCGTTCGTAGAGATCGATCGGAACGTTTGCCTGGCGAAGCTCTCTGAAGAACGGCGAGTCCAAAGCCTGCGGGCTTGGACGATCGTTCACGTCGAGGACCTCTGGAATATTGAAGTCGATGGATGGGTCTGCCTTCGTTTCCGGCCAAAAGAACGCGGCTGTCGTGAGACCGTGTTTCTTGGCAATGTCGAACAGCGTCGGCACCTTCACTGACTCGGCTCGGGTCTTGTTGGTCACGTGGTAGCTTTCGCCGGTCACCCGATTGCGCATCCTGTTGTTGAGCACGCCGTGCTCGATGGGAAGCTTTCCCGTCACCAGGGTCGTATGGGACGGATGCGTGACGCTTGGGAACACGGTTTCACTGCTCTCAGCCATCACACCTTGGTTGATCAAATCGCGCAGGTTGGGAATCTCCAACGACTGATCGAAGAGATGGTAAGCCGCCAGACCGTCAACGGTAATCAGGATGACATGATTCGACTGCGCCACACTCTCACTGGGAAGCGCCAAAATCAGCAGCGCCAGCACCCGAAAGAGATATGTCCGGAACATTCCTGCCTCCTAATGGAAAGTACAGAATGAACGAAGTGAGGACATTCGTCCAAGCTCAATACATTTGGTCGAGAGCAGTCCTCCATTGAGCTATTGGCGAGAACCAAAGCCTTGTTATCAGCCGTGATACCGATGCGATCGACGATCCGCCAGAGCTGTGCGCGAACGTCCTCGCCCTACTCATGCACTTGCTTCGATCTGAAAACCCGGCATGAGGTATCGTTCGAAAGCGGGTAGTGTCTCAGTTTGAGATTAATTTGCGGGACGTCTGTTTCAAAGTCCAGAAAAAACCAAGTGCGAAGGCTGCCAGCATTACAAGGAGAAGCCACGGCCCAACCACAATTTCCACAGCGACAAAACCGCCCCACCCTAACTCGTGGTAGCTAGCAGACGAGATCAGGAGAAAAACTATTGCAGCCACGATGGCTGCTGCCATGCCGATAATCAAGCTCTTCAGGAATCTCATTTCGCCTTCCTTCTGTGAGGGCCTTGAGCTCTAGCGCTACCTCTCTTATTCGCTCGAAATGATGTTCCTTCACTTCCTATCCTACTGCGTCGGGCTCTGCGACAGCGGAGGTTTGGAGAACTCGCCAGATGGCTTCCTGATCGAGACATCCTCGAAGAGCAGCGAAGGCACGACAAACGAGACGAGTGGCCCAGGGATGTCACCGAAAGCGAAGTCGAACATCATCATGCCTCCGAAGGGATTCGGGTTCGGTGCGCGGAACGGCGCGGTGTATGCGACGGGGTCCTTGCCAGCCGCCAGGATGTCTTTGAAGCTGGACAGACTCAGCTCTGCGAGTTCGGCGTTGCGCAGTGGCTTCTCGCGACCATCCAAAAAGACTTGGTAAGCAAGGATGGCGCCTTCCACACGGGCACCTTCCTGGCCGGGCATCATCATACTCATCATAGCCCGGTCTCGACTGATCTGAACGGAGGGATTCCCTATCCGACGCACCAGAATCCCATATTCCTTGCCACGCTGTTTCGCGAGATCGATCAACTTTTGTTTCAACTCCGCCGCAGCCAAGCCACCTTCGGCTGTCAGGATCAGGTTGCTCGGCAGCGGCTGGTTACCGCGGCGGTTGCCAGAGCTGGGCGTGATGCCGCGGACCGGGTTGCGCGTGGAGAGAAGTGTCTTGAGGATCCCCGCCTGCACGAGCTGCGTTTCTCCGGCGCGGACGGCGTCATCATCAACCGGGTAGCCGCCGACGAGCGGGACACTGCCGTGCTGAGACAGAACGGGTTTATCAGCCACGCTCAGAAACGTGGGAAGCACACGGGAGCCAAGGCGGTCGATCAGGGGATTTTCGACTTGTGACATCATGCGCGAAACCATCTGCGGGTTATCGGAGATGGGCGCACGCATCGCAAGCAGTTTGGGAGCGAACGCCTGGCTGAAGACCTCGGCAGCAGCTTGCCCTTCGAAGAGGACCGGCCCGCTATAGGCCTCCGGCACCGTGGCGGAGCGAAGGTTCTGAAGATTGGCCCGTAACTGCTTCACCATTCCTTCAAGGTCGGCTTTCTTTGGCAGTTGCTCCAGGGAGGGCCCATATGGCGTGACGAAGTCCTGCAGCGGCATTCCGTCGTCGGCTTGCGTGGCGGCCTGGGCGACGAAGGACGCAAGTGGAGTCTTCCGTACAAAGGAGGAGCCTTCACTGTTGACATACCAGACAGTCGAGTTACCGGCACTGATCTGGACGGAGGAGGCGTGAATGTCTGGCGCCTTCGCAAAAATGGAAGAAAGGTCGCGAACAAGAACCTCGGCGTCCGCGAGACGGACCTGAATCACTGGCGCCGCGGCGGCGGGGATTGTTACCGCGTCAGCTTTTATAAAATCAGGGATCTCGTCGCTGCGTGTGCGATTCTGCAGAGCCGCGCGCTTTTTTGAGAGATCGTCGAGCGCTTTCTTATAGGCGCCGTCGGTTGCAAGCCAAAGCTGGCGACGCAGCTCGTTGTAGTCGTTCTCCAGAGTGATAGGCATGGTGCCCCCGAACATCCGGGTGACACCGGAGGGTCCGAAAGGGAACGAGAGGAAGTTTGTGTTGTCGAGAGCAGGACTGCCGACGCGGACTTCCGCGGTCAATATTCGGTTGCGCGTTTCTCCACTGTTGAGGAGACTGCCTGCAGTCGCGGCAGCACGAATCCCCGACCTCTCTTGAATTCTGTAGGCAATGAAATAGGAAGCTTCGAGATTCTCCAGCTTCAGTTTCTTCATCGAGCGGTCCAGTTCGTCACGCATGGCGCGGAGAACCACATCGTCTTGTGCGAACTGCGTGGCACCGGTTAACAGAAGGTAAACAACCAAACAGGCCGACGACAGCAATTTCAACACCGATGAGCATCGTCGGGAGGCTTTCCCCTCACCCGACCTTTCGCGCCATCCTCTCGCCACGGGAGAGCGGAGAGACTCCAAGCCTTTCAGGTGCTCGAGTTGTGCGGTCGCGTCCATCCAAACGTGCTTGTGGCCTCTCATCGGGCACCTCCCGCAGAGGGACGGCTCTCCTCTATTGGCGCAGGCAGCAACGGAGGTTTCTCCTGAGATTTGACCTTCTTTTGCACTTCAATTTGCGAGATCAGGATCGCAGGCGAATCAGCAGACACCGGCACAGCCCCCGACTCGGCACCACAGACGCCATTGAAGACATTAAGCGAGTTGTCGGCGGCGACAATCCTGCTGAACGCTGTGAGCGGCGTCCCGATCAGGTCGACCCCCCGAACCATTTCCTCCCGACCGTCAGGATAAATCCGGTAGACCAGAATGGGTAGGACGTTAAATGCGTTTGGGATCATGCGGCCAGTGATCGTGAAGCCGCCCTGGATGTCTTCGAAGTAGAGACCAAACGGCTTATTCTCAGCCTTCAACTGCTCGATCAATTTGGCTTTCAACTGTTCGCGGGTCATTGCAGTGGAGGTCTCGACAATGAGGTTCGATTGTCGGGCGACAGGCCGCAGACCGGGCGACTTCCGCCCGTGCCCATTGGACTTGGCAAAGCCTTCGATCGGCGAACGTGACATGAGGAAGTTCTTAAAGACTCCCTTTTCGATCACGGCGACACGGCGTGCGCGAACACCCTGATTGTCAAAGTTGTAGGAACCGATGAGGTCCCAGTCTTTCGCCCGGCGCACGGTCGGATCGAAGTTGACGCTGAAGGTTGCGGGCAGCAACTGCTCGTTGATCTTTTTCTTGAAAGTCTGTCCTTCCTCCTCTCGTTTTTGACGGTGTCCCTCGATGCGGTGGCCAAAGACTTCGTGGAAGAAAACACCGCTCGCCCGGCCGGACAGAATCGCTGGTCCGATGTATGGATCCACAACGGGCGCTTTGCGAAGGGCGATCAGATCCTGAATCATCCTTTCGACGGCTTTAAGGATCGTTGCGTCGTCCGGCAATCCTTCCGGAGTGAAGGCGAAGAAGGACTCGTACCGCGGAAGCTCCATTCCATCTTCTGCTTTCGTGAACGCCGAAACGAATAGGCGATAGTAGCGTTCCGACGTCTGCAGTTCCGAGCCCTCACTATTCGTGAACCAACGGGTCTCCGCATTCGCGGAGAGGAAGGCATTGGCTTCGTAAATATCTCCGTATTTCGCAAACGGCGCGGTGTATTTTCTGAGCTTTTCCTCCCAGGCTTTCTGATCGAGGTTGATCTTCTGCAGCGGCTCGGTATGTTTCTCGGGCTGTTCGTGTGAAAAGTCGGGAGACTGATCTTCGGGCTTCACCATGACCTGAATATTCGTTTTCACTTTGGTGAATGCTTCGGCGGCGCTCTTGTACCGCCTGTCGGTGTGGTACCAGAGCAGTTGACGGATGGCGTCGGGGTTGTCTTCAACAGGAACTTCAATAAAGGAAAAGCGATCAGAGAGGTCGAAGCCCGGAAAGCTGCCGCGAATGTCGTGAGTATTGTCGATGTTGTAGTCACCGACTCTCACGTCGATATCCAACTGACGGCGCCGGTTCTCCGAGCTGTTGACTAGCTTGCCGAAAGCACTGTGCACATTGATATTGTGGGTATCGGTGATCTCGTAGCTCAGAAAGTACAACGGAACAGCCTGTTTCTTGAGCGTATCCACTGAACGACCGAGCTCTGCTTTCATGGCATCAAGAACTGCGGATGGCGCCGCCGCAAAACCGGCACTGAAAACCAGCATTCCAAGGAAAGAGGTTGGAACTGCACCGAGCAGCAGGCGAAGCGCGGATCGACAGCGACGGGTCGTTGACCGTTTGACGATGCAGGAAACAGAGTTTCGCATGATTCCTCCTCTCTGTTTGCGGACCGTCGGCGATTCAGGTTGGCTGTTTAGACGAGGCCAAAGGCGAAGGAGTTGTCACTGGCGTAGTGACTCATCCGCCTCGCTCAACGGTCGCAGCTCAGACTATTTAGTCTTTTCAGGAAAGAGAACTTTGCCAGACCACTCGGGCATGGGTTCCTGCACCTGCTCCAAGGCTTTGCTCCTCAGGTTGTGATACGGATACGTGTCGTCTGCTAGGGGAGTAAAACATCATCATACCATGCGGTTTTGGATGCGTGAAGAGCTTGTCTCACATCTTCCAGGCATGATCCGGCAGAATGTTTTCCATCGTTACGGAAGCTGATACTGCCCGGCGGCTCTGCCGCCCCGATATTCGGAAAGGCTGTGCCTTTCCGTCATCGCAGCGTTGTGGATTTGGGGCTGTGCCCCCAATTGTGCCCTGAGGGGGCAAAGCCCCAGTGAGAGTTCATGCCTGTGGAAAGTCTGACTTTCCGCACATCGGGCGGCCCTTATTGCGTTGCTGGATCAGTGGAGCGGCAGAAAGTGCGTCGCCAGAATTGTGAAAGGCAGTAGTGCTGTAAGACAAGGGCGTCGGACGGCCAAACTAACCGCGGAGCTTCCTACGGGAATACTTGTCGCGGACGCATCGGTTCCGAGGAATGTCAGCGAACACTACTCTCCCAAGTCTGCTCCCCTCGCCCGCTCGGCGAGAGGGGAACGTAGGTGAGGGGCGCTGATTAAGTTTCGCGCCGTGTCCCGCAACTTCTGCACCTCATACAATGGCGGCAAACAGCCACCATAGTGACGCCCAACTCGACGCGACTATGGCAGACAAGACGGGGCACTCGGAAACCGAGCGATCCTTAATCCCGATTCGTATGGATGTCGGGAAACAGCCATGAAACTTCCCGGTTGAAAGGTAGCCTAGCCGGTCGCTCCTAGGGCTTTCGGGTCTGTCGAGCGTCCTGTTTCCTCCACCACTCGACCGTCAAAGAGATGAATGGTCCGGTCGGCAAACTCCGCAAATCGCGGATCATGTGTCACCATTAGGATCGTCGAACCCTCCCGATGCAGTTCTTTCAGCAGTTCCATTACGGCGTGTCCATTTTTTGAGTCCAGGTTTCCCGTGGGCTCATCGGCCATCAAGATCGAGGGATGGCCGGCAAGTGCTCGGGCAACAGCCACCCGCTGCTGCTGTCCACCGGAAAGTTGACTGGGAAGGTGCTTCGAACGGTGAGCCATTCTCACCCGTTCCAAAGCTTCCCGAACGCGTGATTGCCGCTCCGCAGCCCTCATGCCACGGTAGGTAAGCGGCAGCTCAACGTTTTCGAACACCGTTAGATCGCCGATCAGGTTGAAGCTTTGGAATATGAAACCAATTTCCCGATTGCGCATCCGAGCCCGCTCGCTCGCGTTTAGATCCTCAACAGGTCTGCCGTTAAGAAAATAGCGTCCATCCGAGGGAGAATCGAGAAGCCCTAGAATCGACAAGAGCGTTGACTTTCCGCATCCAGACGGACCTGAGATTGAGACGAAATCGCCTCGACCCACATCGAAGTAGATTCCTGATAACGCATGCGTCTCGACCTCGTCGGTATAAAAAATCTTGGTTAAGGCTTCCAGCCGCAGGAGCGGCTCTACAGAGATTGGCATCTAGTTACTCCTTGTGGAGCGGCTTGGGGACCAGCCGCAGAGGATAGAACGTAGGCGAATGAGAAACGGACGAAATCGTTTGCTGGTAATGTGTCATTCCTCACGAACGAACCGACGACTGCCTGATGCTTTCTTAGACGTAGTTCGTTTGCTTGTGGTTCGCAGAATCTTCGTTTTCTGTCGAGAAGGTGGTTAGAAAATGCGGGCGATTGGTGGGTCGATTCGAGTCGATTGGGGGGCCGATGGAGGACCGGGACAGCCCTGATTGGAGGACGGGGGACAGCCCTTAAATATCAAATATTACCGATAAGGTGATGGACGCCGAAGCGGCGGTGCCCGAGTTGCGGGGGAGCAATTCCAACAGCAATCGAATTCAACTTGGATGTTTGATTCTTTAAGGGCTGACCTAATCCCGCCCTAATCCACACTCAGCACCGACCATTGCCAAAAACTGGGCCATCTGGCTCACGCGTTCCCCTTGTGAGCCCAATGCGCGCCCTGGCTAGTCACTCAGCTCGGGCCATAGGGCAATTCGCAGGCCCCACGAAATGAAAAGAACCGTTCTAAGGCGGCCTAACGGCCTGCGGTTGAGCGGCCGCGCTTTTCAGCGGTTCAGCTGCACAGGTGTTAGGCCCCACCTTCAGGCACGCTCGGCTTGGCGACTTTATGGACCGTGTCCTCTCTAGAGCCACGCACACCGGACCACCAAACTAGCGTAATGAAAACTACCTGAAGCGCAATTCTCGGAATGAGGGGTGTTGGCGGTGCACCGCGAAGCGTGACGCCCGACTGCGCCGCATGAATATTCGCCGGCAGCACGGCGACTAGAAAAAGAATCAGGGCGACGGCGGCAACCCGCCGTGTGCGCGGCACGAGCAGCCCGATCGCACTCAGGATTTCGCAGACACCAGTGAATGTGACCATGAGTTCCGCGTTGGGCACCATTGGCGGGACCATCCGAACCAGGTCAGCTCGCATGCTGTTGAAGTGCGCGGCAGCGGTGAAGCAGAACATCACGGCCAGACCGATTCGAGTAGCGTATGCCCAATCACGAAGTGATGCCGCGCCGAGCTGGCCCACCAGCCGAGCGAGTAAGGTGACGACGACCAGAACGATCAATGGAGCCATGATTCCCTCAGAATTCGGAGTGTCGCTCAGCGATTGGGCAACACGCCTCCAAAGGCAGCGACGGGCGGCCGGCTGCAGCGAAGCCACCCACGGGATGCAGCACACGGCGCCAATTCCTCAGCTAAGTGGTGTACAACGTGATCAGAAAAAGCACGAATCGATAGCCGAGCAGGATTCCAGCGACGAACAGGGCGAGTCCCAGAACCTTGACCACTCGAATCGCGCTGCTCGCGCT
>Ga0180085_1000415_pt1 | contig 15002 bp, 8 predicted proteins | sample EasRiv730_16_10D_FD_123013 | JGI IMG/M metagenome (GOLD analysis project Ga0180085, IMG submission 123013) | Soil microbial communities from meander-bound floodplain in the East River, Colorado, USA - East River metaG ERMLT730_16_10D | ecosystem: Environmental > Terrestrial > Soil > Floodplain ... | reverse complement strand
GGGACCGATGATCTGGTGACGAACCGAGGCTCGACTGGCGCCTCCGCAGCCAAATCCCTCTGGATTGCTCTCGATGGACGGGATCCGGGGGAATTCCATTAAGAACAGGGGGATTCTGAGAAATTCGACAAAACGTGGATTTCGGATCGTCCTCCTTTTTCCAAGTGGGACAGGTTTCGGGTGGGTTCTCCGTTTTTTGTTTCATAACCCGGGCGGCTCCGCGACCGCCCTTGCTGTGCGACCACCGTCGCCGCGGGACGACCCCTCTGACTAATGGGGGATTTCTTCGCGCTTTTCTGGATTATGAAGTTGAACTACCATAAGACCCGCCATTAAGCCTTGGCGTCAAGGGATGCTGAGCGCGTCTGAGAAGTCTCCCGTTGCCGAGACCTGATCCAGCGACTTGCGGGGCAGACCTGTTGAGTTAGGAGCGATTTGTGCGGTGGTTGCCAGCAAGCCATGGCTGTCTGTGTGCCAGAACGACAAAACCAAAAAGGTCCCTCCGGCGAACTCAGTTGAGGTTCTTCGGTCCGGTCTCAGAGAGAGGAGTTCTGCGCGTGGTATTTTTGATCTTTCTCTTAGTGTGTTCGACCCAAACCTTCGCGCAAGGTGCGCGGGGCCTTGCTTCTTCGCCACCACAACAGCGTGGGCAGGCAGGCCAAGCCAAACCGGCCAGTCATAAGTCTGACAAACCCGATCAAACTGAACAACTGGCGGCCTTATCCACTGAGGCCGCTTCGCAGGACACCTCCGCGCCGGTTCAGGAATCGCGAGCAGGCCAAATCGAGGCTCGGCAGGCCGAGAAGTCCAAAGAAAGTCATCCGCGTCAATCCAACAAAGCCGAGAAGTATATTCGCCAGCTCGAAGGGGTGTTGCTGGAAGATTCTGCAGGACTGTCTCCCGCCGTGGGCAGCGTCTATCACGGGGGTGGCTTGGCCCTTGGTGCAAACTATCGAAAGTACTTCGGAGATAACACCTTCTGGAACGTAAAGGGTTTGTACTCCTTCAAGAACTACAAGCTCGTGGAAGCGAAGACGGAGTCGAGAGATCACCTGGGAAAGCGGCTTTCCTTCGGCAGCCGTCTCGGCTGGCGGGATGCCACGCAAGTGGGTTACTACGGGCTCGGAACCAACACGCAGCAAGAAGCACGTGCGAATTTTCGGTTCCAGGAATCCTACCTGGACGGGCACGCAATTTTCAAACCCGTGCGCTGGGTACCTTTGAAGGGCAGCGTGGCCTACGAGCATTTCAACACCACACAAGGACAAGGTCTCGCCCCCTCCATCGAAACCCGCTACACGTCGCAAAGCGCACCAGGACTGGGCGCCGATCCGACGTATCTTCACAGCCAATTGTCGGCCGGCATCGACTGGCGCCAAGCAGCGGACTATACCCGCAAAGGCGGACTTTACCAGGCCACCTTTCATGATTACCGGAACAACAACGGAGGCGTGTTTAGCTTTCAACGGCTCGATGGAGATTTGGTTCAGCACCTCCCGCTCTTACGGGAGACCTGGGTCCTATCGATGCGCGGCCGCGTGCAGACAACCTTGAATGACAACGATCTGGTGCCCTACTTCTTGCTGCCGGCTCTGGGCAGCGGAAGCACGTTGAGAGCTTTTGCCACCGACCGGTTCCGCGATCGGCACAGTATGCTAATGAGCGCCGAGTTTCGTTGGATCCCCAATCCGTTTGGCCTGGACATGGCCTTGTTCTACGACGCTGGCAAGGTGACCAGCCGGCGGCGTGACCTGAATTTCAAAGGGTTGAAGAGCGACGTGGGAATTGGCGCCCGCTTTCACGGACCTTTCTCAACACCCCTGCGCCTCGAACTGGCGGTTGGCAATGAGGGATGGAAGGTGGTCGTGGCCGCTAACGCCGCTTTCTAGTGGCTGGGCGTTCTGAACTTCTTTTTTTTGTTTCTGGGGTAAGGAGAGAAGGATGAAGAGTTCAAGACAAGCCAGGAGCGGTGGGAACCAAGTGATGTTGACGTTGCTTGCGCTCGTGCTGGTTTCCTCCGGTGCCTTCGGAACGGGGGAACGGAAGTTCTTCAACGATGATCCCATCGCCGTGGAACCAGAATCGCAAGACGCCTCAAGGGTGAATCCATGGAAGATCGATCTGCTCTACGACCTGATGCGGAACCAATTCGCACGACCGGGAGAGCCGGCAGGAGGTCGGGCACAAAACATCAACACGATCGACGAAGTTCCAGACTCCAGCTGGTTCACCAATCGGATTCTGGTCCGTCCGGTAAGTCTTGAGGAAGCGGCTCGTGGCGCCGCTACCGGGAAGGGACCGGCTCGCGGAACATGGACGGTAACTCAAACCAAGAAGGAGGGCGATGCTCCCGGCTTTACGGTGCGCGATAGCGCCGGCGAAACGTGGTTTCTGCAGTTCGATCCCAAGAGTAATCCTGAAGGCGCTACTGCGGCGGCGGTGATCGCCAACCGGATTTTTTGGACCCTGGGTTACTTTCAAGCGGAATACTATCTGAGCGAGTTCCGGCCGGAGCAATTGCAGATCAGCCCAGAAGCCACGTTTACGCCGCCCTCGGGAAGGAAGCGACCTCTAAAGTTGAAGGATCTTCAGCCTGTCCTGAACCGGGCTGCCCGCAAACAGGACGGGAGCTATGGGACGTTTGCCAGCCGCTTGCTGCCCGGTAAGATTCTGGGCGGATTTCGGTTTTACGGGACACGGCCTGACGATCCCAATGATGTGGTTCCCCACGAGCACCGGCGAGAGTTGCGAGCCCTGGAGGTCTTTGGCGCATGGACGAACCTGGTGGACATGAAGGCACTGAATACGATGGACACGCTCATCACAGAAAACGGGCGGAGTCGCGTGCGCCACTACTTGTTGGATGTGGGCTCCACCTTTGGCATGGGTGCCAACGGTCCTCGCGAGTGGACTGAGGGCTATGAGTATCTGTTCGAAGGAGACAAGCTTCTAAAACGCCTGGTTTCTTTCGGGACATACCTCCAGCCGTGGCAAACGGTTCCCTATCAGAAGAACAAAGCCGTCGGTCGTTTCGAGGGAGATCGCTTCGACCCGGATGCCTGGAAGACACGCATCCCTGCATCCGCGGTCCTAAGAGCCCGCGATGATGATAATTTCTGGGCAGCCCGCCGTGTGATGGCCTTCAGCGACGAATTGATCCGGGCAGTCGTCAAGACGAGTCAGTTCAGTGATCCCGCTGCCGAGAAGCTGTTGGCAGACGCGCTCATCAAGCGTCGCGACCGGATCGGTGAGGTCTATCTCACGCGCATCAATCCTTTGGTGAACTTCTCCTTGGATCCGTCGGGCGTCTTCACCTTTGAGAATGCTGCAGTGAAGTCAGGCGTGGCCAAAGCACCCGCTTCTTATACGGTCTCCTGGTCTCTGTTTGACAATGGCACGGGTGCGATGCATCCACTGGGAGAAACCAACAGCTCGGCCGAGTCTGTGCCTGCGGTGTCCGCCTTGCCGGCAACGCCAGGAAGCTTTGTCACAGTCGAAGTTCGGGCCGTCGATCCTCCTCACCCCTCGTGGACCAAACCCGTACGGACAACGTTTCGCCGGATGGAGAATGGTTGGAAGTTGATTGGCCTGGAACGGATGGAGGAAAGGGAACCCCAGATGGTTGAAAAGCGATGATGTTTCTTGAAGCAGGTTGGTACTCTTCGGCCCCTCTAAAGACCAAATACACTTCGGTTCCCCTCGCCCCAACGCGGGAGAGGGGTCAGGGGTGAGGGGGCGAGCACACAGGTAGATTTTCGCGCGAGCGTTCCGAAACCTTCCTCCAAACGCGGATTTCGGGAGCGGATTCAGCCGAGAAGTATCGCCCTCACCCCCGGGCCCCTCTCCCGCGTTGGGGCGAGGGGAGCCGATTCTAGAAACTGGCGCCGCATCAGAGAAAGTACGCAGACCCGTCATAATAATTTGCAATGCTCGATAGTAGCCCTGTCTCCCCCGGACACCAAGACCTCATGGCAACCTGATTTGGTCTGAAGCCCAACGGCGGTCCTCCGCACTGTCACCCACTCAGCTCTATCCTGGTTGTGAGCGCTTGTAGAAACTCGCGGTGAAATCGGGCAGCGAACGCTCGCGGCGCTTTGCCTGACCGAGATGTTCCAGGAGGCCTTGCTTGTCGGCGTCGCTGCGTTCCTGGCCGAGTTTGAACTTTCCCTCCACAGACTCGATTGGCATTTCGAATCCAACGATGCCGCCCAGCATCGGAGAGACATAGCTCTCCGGAAGCTTGGAGAAATCGTAGCCATAGCCCTCAGTGCTCTCGAACTTTTCGATCAGCCTGCCGAGCAGCTTGTGTAGAGCGGCTTTATCGGTGATCGCCGCAGGCCGGCCGGTGGCGTGAACCACCGCGAAGTTCCACGTCGGCACGGCCTCCTTCTTGGCATACCACGTGGGCGAGATGTATCCATGTGGGCCGCGGAACACGATGACGCCCGTCTGGCGCCCGTCGAACACCTGACTCTGCGGATTCTGCCGCGATACATGTCCGAAAATCTTGCCGTACGTACCAGCGGTGCGGTCAAGGATGACTGGAATATGCGTGATCCGTAGCGTCGGCGCAGAGGTAACCAAATCGACGAAGGCGTACTCGTCCATGAATTCGTGAAGGAGCTTGAGGTCTTCAACCCGGTGGGCTTTGGGAATGTACAAAGTCGGGTCGATTTTCGCCGGCTCTTGAGCGAGCAGAGTGGAACTACCGGCAACTAGGGAAGTCAGCATCTTTCGTCGGTTGATTCTCATGATCGTATTTTCTTACTTGGATGGAGGCCAGGTTGGAATTCCCCCTTGGCAAAGGGGGAAGCGCCAAGGGCGCGGGGGTTGTCCTTCAAAGTAGGTACCAAAGAGACTCGATCCGAGGTGCGGCGTGCAAGCTGAGGCTTTCCCAATTCCAACACAACCCCCAGCCGCTCCGCGGCACCCCCTTTGTTAAGGGGGAATATAGCGATGGGCAATCGCCTACTTTTGTGTCGTAATCTTGGGGAGTGGAATGGACTGGGCGGGTTCAAACAATCCGAAAGAAAAGACCGCTGTGGCAGAAACAATCGCCACGTATTGCTTACCATCGACTTCGTATGTCACTGGCGAAGCCGTCAGTAGTTCGCCCATGCTGAAATGCCAGAGGTGCTTGCCGTTTTTGGCATCGAGCGCCACCAGGTGACCATCGTCATCGCCCACAAACACCACGCCTCCCGCGGTGGACACTGTTCCCGACCACATGCGTCCGCCTCCCGTCATGGGGTATTCCCAAGCGCGTTTCGCCGTTTTCGGGTCGATGGCGCGGAGGATGACCTGTCCTCCTTCTTCAGTCGCGCCTCCCCCGGAAAAGTTCTTCATCGGCTGCGGCTCTTGCGACGAGCTGCTAAACATGCCGCATTGTTCGAGCGTAATCACATAAAGGAGGCCGGTGCCCGGATGATAACTTTGGCCCATCCAGTTTGTGGCACCTTTCACGCTCGGACAAACCCAATTGCCTTCGGGAGTCGGGTCTTGACCGGGAATGAGAATGGGCCGACCCTTGGCGTCGATGCCGCTCGCCCAAGTGACCTTGTCGATCAGTTTGGTCGCGCGCAGGAATTCACCGGTGGTGCGATCCAGAACATAAAAGAACCCGTTGCGATTGGCATGCAGGACAACCTTGCGCATCTTGCTGCCAATCTCCGTGTCGATCAATACCGGCCAGCTTTGGGCATCCCAGTCGTGCGTGTCATGCGGCGTGAACTGGAAGTGCCACTTCATTTTGCCGGTATCGAGGTCCAGCGCGACGAGGGAGCAGGAATAGAGATTGTCGCCCTTGCGAGCGGCCCCGCTGAAGTCCGGCCATGGATTGCCTGTCGTCCAATAGAGTGTGTTCGACTCGGGATCAAATGTGCCAGACAACCAGGCGGCGGCTCCGCCCCATTCAATGAGGTCGCCCCAGGTATCAGCTCCTGGCTCGCCCTTGGAGGGAACAAAATAGGTCCGCCACAGCTCATCGCCTGTCTCCGCCGAAAGAGCAGTAACAAAGCCGCGAACACCACTGTCCCCGCCGGCGCTGCCGACGAGCACCTTGTCCTTAATGACGAGCGGCGCCGAAGTGGAAGTCGTGCCCTTGGTTTCGTCAGCGAATTTTCGGCTGAAGACGACAACGCCGGTCTGCCTGTCGAGTGCCACCAGGTAGTTGTCGTTGGTGGTGAAGTAAACACGATCCCCGAGGATGGCCGCTCCCCGGTTGACACCCTGCCCTTTCGCCCGCGTATCCAGATACTGCCACACCAGGCGGCCCGAACGCGCGTCCAGCGCATAGATGGAATTCGAATTCGTGACATACATCACGCCTTTGTAGACGATCGGCGAACTCCGCAACCCGCGCGCGTTGGGCACGTGATACACCCACTTTGGCGCCAGTGACTTGGCGTTTTCCACCGTGATCTGCTTCAGCGGACTGTAGCGCCAGCCTTGGTAACTGCCAGCGTACGTGGTCCAATTTTCGCCGGGCCCTTTTAAAATGTCGTCGTATCGCACCTGGGCCCACGAAGAGGCACACAGAAGGCACGGGAGTAACAGCGCACGCATCATTTCTCTTTACCCTTGCTGGATGAGGTTTCGGGTGGACGCAAGCTCTGCCGCGAGAGGTAAGCCAGCAGGTCCTCCATTTCCTGTGCGGTAAGACGCGCGCCGAAGTCCGCCGGCATCGGCGACTTCTGAGAAATGTCGAGCGCCTTCACCTCGATCATTGAAATCAGGTGCAGCGCGCCTTTGCGGTCCACGACCTGTAACGAATAATTGCTGCGATTTCGGGCCAGTCCTTGGATAACTTTTCCATTTGTCAAGGTGACTGTCACAGCTTCGTTGCCCAGGAAACTCAAATCTTTCGACGGCTGAAGCACTGACTGCTTGATGATGCCAAGCGGGCGGGAACCGCCAATATTTGTCAGGTCCGGGCCCATGCGCCCACCTTGGCCGCGAATCGAGTGGCAATTTGAGCAACCCGCTTTGCTACCCCAGAAAGTCTGCTTTCCGGCCTCCGGATTTCCAGGGACTTCGTTCTCGCTGGCCGGCCCGCTGATGGCATGAATAAAGGCCACCAGCTTCCATGTTTGGTCGTCGTCCAGTTTGGTGGGAGGCATGTCGGCCCCAGGCAGTCCATTTCGGATCGCGTTGAAAATACCCTCATCGCTGAGCGGGTGCCACGCAGCACGCTGCACCAAGTTGGGCCCCCGGCCGCCGCTGCCATCCGGACCGTGGCAACCGGCGCACGAAGTGGCGTACAGCTTGGCGCCTGCCGCGATGGCTTCCGGGTTGCCAATCGCGGCGTTTTTTGAATCGCCCAGGTATCCGCCGTGCTGCAGCAGCATGGCAGCCAGGAGAGTCAGAGTCGAAAGGGACATAGCGGGAGTCTAATACGATTCGGGTCCGTACCAAAGTGGAAGTTATGGGAGTGACGAATGCCTAATGACGAAGCTCGAATGACGAAAGAATGACTAAATCCGAATGTCGATTCGTCCTTGAGTATTTGGGCTTATTTAGTCATTCGTGCTTCGTCATTAGGCATTCAGGCAGGCGCTACCGCAGCCGGGCTTGCGTGGAAGCGGTCATCCCTCCAATGACAGCTCTATGATGGTTACGGGCCTCGTGTTTCCCAGTCTCCGGTCATGACCCCCTCCCACGTACCACGAGCCTTTGTCGCCTTCACTAGATCGGCGATATCGGGTCCTAGCAGCCCTTTCCAGGGCACATAGAAGAACGGGATCTCGCGATCATAGGCGAACCGGTCGCTATTGTCCTTGCGGAGCTGATAGGAGACTTCCAGCGACTTCGGCCGGTTCAAGAAATCACGATAGCTCTGAAAGCCCTCGCACAACGCGTAGGATTCAAGACCTGAAAAATGAGGCAGAGCCCGAGCAGCAGCGAGGACGGCATTGGGCCCCCGCGCCAGTAGTGCGATCGGCTTGCCTTCAAAGAGAGAGGCCGTGGCCAAAAGGTCAAGCGCCTGGCGGTCAACAAAGGGGCTATCCAAAAGTAGGCTGACGGCCGACAGCCACCCAGTCTGGGTTGTAGCGATCTCTCCAATGCCTCGCGGGTCTACGCCACAGATAGACCAGCCGTCTCTCAACGCCGTCACCACGCGTTCCTCTTTCAACACGAACTCCTTGCCGCGGTCATCCAACGCTAGAACTACTCCTGGGCTGCTTCCGCGAATGAAGAAGGCTGGAATCTGAATATCTCCGGCCGTGGGAATCAGCAGTCGTTGCACAGGCACGTCTGCGGAAAGCGTGACATCCGGACGACGGACTGCGAACGGTGAAATATTGCGACTGCGTTTGGCACCATCGGCAATCTTCTGGACCGCAGCCACAATTCCAGGACCGGCAGGTTCATTGCGACCTGGGGGAAAACAACGCAGCTCGAGGGCGTCGAACGCGAGCACCTGGGTGGGCGGTTCCGCGTATGGTCCACCGTCACCTTGCCCCATCAGCCATTTCCGGAACCAACCGTAAGCTGCCTCGCGCTTCTTCTGCTGATAGCCGTGACCAGCTGTGGTGTCTTCAAAGAAGCCAATCTTCTCCGGCGCACCAGACGCCCGATACAGTTCGCTTCCATACTCAAACACACGCCGTACCCCGGTGATTGGGAAGCTCTGATCCTGGGAGGCCGCGATGATCATGATCGGTTTCGGCGAGGCCATTGCCAGCAACTCATGGTTGTTCGCGTAACGGATCAATCCCGGAACAAAGTGACAGTGTTCAGAAGCACGATACCAATCGAGCGCTCGGGTGACCTGAATCTGTTCATAAAACTCGCTGGTTCCCACCACCGGCACTGCAACGGCAATGCGGTCCTCCAGCGCTGCGGTAATCCACGTGTTATAGCCGCCTCCTGAAGCTCCGGTGATGCCAATTCGCTTCGGATCGACGTCGGAACGAGATAGCAGATATCTGAGCGCACATTGGGTCTCATATTCCGCGATCCCTTGCTGCGCAACTCCAACCAGGAGCGATTCAACCCGGCGGTGATCGCGCGATGAAACGCCACGCTCACCCTGTCCGAAGGGATCCCAAGTCAGCACCACAAACCCAAGCCGTGCCATGTTGATGCAGAAAGCCTGAAAGTCGGGGTGCGCTTTACTGTCGGGCCACCAGTGTCCCACGTAAAAGAGGATTGCTGGAGCAGGAGCATCAGTCTTCTCCGGAAGATACAAATGAACCGGCACACGCACTCCGGGCAGCGTCTGCCATACAAGCTTTTGGATGCGGTATCCCGGCTGCGCAAGGGTCTTCACGGTTTCGACCCGCAAGTCTGGAGGCCACGGCAACTGCCGCCAGCCCAGGGATTCCTCCAGCTTGCGACGGAGTTCTGGCCTTGTTCGATTAACCTCGTCGCGAGTTCGGGGGTGTTTAATGGCTTCGAGCGTGGTGCGTGCCTCGCGCTCGAGACTGTCCAGAAGTGCCGCCTCCTGCGGTTTCACATCCGCAGGCCGCAGGGCGTGCACGGCGCGTTCATAGTCCTGTGCAACAGCCACTCTCGTGAGCAACAACAGGCACCCGATGACTTTGAGTAGAGTTGTCTTCATAATTGAGTGGTGACTAAACGAAAGACTTTTTTCATGTCACATTTTGGCGAATGATATTCCCCCTTACAAAAGGGGGCGGCGCAAAGCGCCCGGGGGTTGTGTTTCCAAGTTTCCGGAGCCTATCAAGACAACCCCCTGAAGGCGCAACGACTGTGGTCGTTTCGCCTTCCTTCCCCCTTTGCTAAGGGGGATTGCTCTGAAATGAATCAATCTTTTCGAGAAGCTGAGTTACGATAACCCTCAGCGGCGAATCTGCTCATGGGTCGGCTTGTCACTGGCAGGTTCCTACGGCTTTTTGCTCCGTGCCGATTCCTCAAGTGACTTTACAGATGAGATGGCCTTCTGATCACTTTCGCCTGAATTTCCTGCTGGCACTGCTCTTCAGCCAGAGCCATGCTGCTTGGGCTCAAGATCGGCCAATAAGCTTTCATCAGCAGATTCTACCCATCCTGGAGCGGCGCTGTCACGTTTGTCACCAATCGACTAATGCTGGAGGCCAGCTAGACCTCACCAGCTATTCGCAACTTCGCAAGGGCGGGAAACAAGGATCGACTATCGTCCCTGCCAAACCCGAAGACAGCTTGATAGTAAAGATGATTAGCGGGGAGCCACCGCGCATGCCAATGACAGGAGGGCCGCTGACCGGGGAGGAAATCCGGCTGATTCGTTCATGGATTTCCCAGGGCGCGACTGACGATACCCCGGCAGACAAGGCGAGTGCCCCGGTCTGGTGGTCGCTAAAGCCGATATCGCGCCCAGTCGTAGCACCGACTAACGATCCCTGGATTCGTACGCCCACCGACGCCTTCATTCTGGCAAAGCTCAAGGAGAAAGGCTTGACACCGTCTCCCGAAGCCGACCGACGTACCCTGATTCGCCGCCTGACTTACGACCTGCACGGTCTTCCACCGACCGCGGAAGAAGTGCGGGATTTTCTCGACGACAAGTCCCTCCTGGCCTATGAAAGACTGATCGACCGTCTGCTGGCTTCTCCGCGTTATGGAGAACGTTGGGGACGGCACTGGTTGGACACGGTTCACTATGGTGAGTCGCACGGTTACGACAAGGACAAGCCCCGCCTCAATGCCTGGCCGTACCGCGACTATGTGATTCGTTCGTTCAACGATGACAAACCTTACGCACGCTTTCTGGAAGAACAATTGGCCGGCGACGTCCTGTTTCCAGACAACCCTCAGGGTATTGTGGCCACGGGTTTCATTGCCGCAGGTCCCTGGGATTTTGTCGGACACGCGGAGCTTCGGGAAGACACGGTAGACAAGCGCATTGCACGGCTTCTAGATCGGGACGACATGGTGATGACAACCATGTCCACCTTCGCGAGCCTGACGGTCCACTGCGCACGCTGCCACGATCACAAGTTCGATCCAATCAAGCAATCGGACTATTACAGCCTGCAAGCCGTTTTTGCCGGTGTCGACCGTGCCGACCGTCCTTATGACGACGACCCGAAACTCCACCAGCTTCGGAAGGCACTACTAGCAGAAAAACGTCCAGTTCGCGCGGAGCTGCAACCCTATCTCGAGATGGCGGAGAAGGCTCACAGTGATGAGACGGACCGACTCGATGCCCGCCTCAAACCCCTGAGAGCAAAACTCAACGACTTGCCGAAACCTGGGGCGGGAGTTCCCGAGAGTTCGGATCTGCAGAATCAACGGAGGATCATCCAACAAGAGATCGACGAGGCGCTGGCCCAGCGAAAGGTTGCGGTTCTCGCCGCTCTCGAACCTGCCGTGCGCGATCGTTTGCAACTTCTGGAGAGCCAGGTCGCAGCGATCGATCGCAAGCTTGGCGAGTTGCCACCGCCAAAATTGGTCTACGCCGGTGCCAATTTCTTTGAGCCACAAATGAAGTTCGTTCCCGCCTGGACGCCACGCCCTATCCATCTGCTGCAGCGCGGCAGTGTCGAAGCACCTGGCGAATTGATGCAGCCTGGAGCCGTAACCGCCGTGCCCGGCCTGGAATCGCGCTGGCCGCTCGATTCCGGCAGTGGTGAAGGCCAGCGACGCGCGGCTCTCGCGAAATGGCTCGCGGATGCAAATAATCCGTTGACGTGGCGATCTATTGTGAATCGAGTCTGGCACTATCACTTTGGCGCGGGGATTGTAGATTCGCCCAATGACTTTGGCCGCATGGGTTCGCTACCAACCCACCCGGAACTGCTCGACTGGCTTGCCGCAGAGTTCAGAGACAGCGGTGGCTCCCTCAAGCGGCTCCACCGGCTGATCTTGACGAGCGCTGTCTATCGCCAATCTTCACGAGACAATCCGCAGTACGCCAAATTGGATGCCGGAAACCAATGGCTTTGGCGCATGAACCGGTGGCGTCTGGATGCCGAGTCGGTGCGGGATTCAGCCTTGTCGATTGGCGGTCAGCTGGATTTGACTATGGGAGGCCCACCGGATCAGGAGTTTTTCTTCAAAGACGATCATTCACCAATTTATGACTACTCACGCGGTGAAGCGGTTCGTGCATCGCGGCATCGTCGCGGTGTCTACCGCTTCCTGGTGCGCAGCGTTCCCGATCCGTTTATGGAAAGCCTGGATTGTCCCGACGCTTCGTTGCTCACGCCCAAGCGCAACACCACGTTGACCGCGCTCCAGGCGCTTGCCATGTTGAATGACCCGCTGATGCTGAAACAGGTCGAGAGCTTCGCGCAGCGGCTGAGGGGACTGCGAAAGAATTTGACCGGCCAGATTCAACAAGCCTATTGGCTGGCCGTGGCACGGCCCCCTACTGAAACGGAACTTGCACTGCTGGTTCCCTATGCTCAAAAGCATGGCCTGGAGAATCTCTGCCGCCTTTTGCTGAACAGCAACGAGTTCATGTTTGTCGACTAAGACGGCAGTGCAAAACCGGCAACCCTGTCTGTCGGTGGAACTCGATTCGTTCTTGATGAAAGGGGAATCCAGATCTGTTTCGCGAGCTCGGGGTAGCGGTGGACAGGGAACGCTGTTCAAGTCTTCAATCGTAGGGCGCGTTAATTCTCAAGCGGCGCCAAGGCTCTCAGAATCGGCCTTCCGAAAAAGCTGAGCCCCCATCGAGCTGGCTCCGATTCTCAAGGCTTGGCCAGAAGTGCCTTGGTGCGGTTCTCGATGGCTTCGGCTTCGCCGTTCCGTTTCAGGCGGCGCAGGACTTGAGAGTAGCGGTCAAGAGCCGTCGCGACCTCGGGATGCTCTGGCCCGAGCGTTTTTTCCAGAATGGCAAGAGCCTGCTGAGAGTACTGTTCTGAGTCTGCGTAGCGTTTGCGCATGAAAGCAGATACCGCCAGGTTCTCAAGCATTCTGGCAACATCAGGGTGTTCCTGTCCGAAGGCTTTCTGGAGAATCTGGAGGGCCCTCCGGTAAAGTTTTTCGGCCTGCTTGTGTTCACCGCCGTCGGTGTAAAGGCCAGCCAGAGCGCTCAAGCTGGCCGCGACAGCCGGATGATCGGGCCCGAAGGCTCTTTCTCGGATCGCTAGGGCTCGTTGGTAGAGAGGCTCCAGCATCACCGGCTGCTTTTGCATTCGCATGGCTTCTGCCAGGTTGTTCAAAGTGCGGGCCACCAGAGGATGCACCGGCCCCAACGTCTTTTCCTCGATCGCCAGAGCCCTGCGCAGTAGTTGTTCCGCCTCGGAGTAGTTTCGTTGGCTTTGGCGTACCACTGCCAGGTTGTTCAGGGTTCCCGCTACATCCTGATGGGAAGCACCCAGAGTTGCTTGCCGAATCGCCAACGCCCTTTCAAAGAGCTTTCCAGCCTCTTCATAACGTCCCTGCTCGTAACACGCATTGCCAAGGTTGTTGAGAGCCAGCGCAACGTCTGGGTGGCTCAGCCCGTAAGAAGCTTGCCAAATAGCCAATACGCGGCGGAAAAGTGGCTCGGCTTTCTGAGGTTGACCTAAGCGTAGATAGACATCAGCCAGATTGTTCCATGCCAGCGCGGTTTGCTCATGCTCTGGCCCAAAGATCCTTTCGAAGAGAGGAACCACTCGATCGTAGAGCTGTTCCGCGACTCTATAGTTGCCCATCTGTTGCTGCAGGGCCGCAAAGTTGCCCAGCGTCTTGGCAAACTCAGCGGTTTCGGTTTGTTTCAGCTTTTCCAGGATTGCCAGAGCCTGCAAATAGGTGCGCTCGGCGTCGGGGTAACGGGTTTGCATCTCGTAAAGCCCTGCCAGATTGTTGAGTGACCGGGCAACGACAGCGCTCTCTGGCCCGAAGGCCTTCTCGAGAATTGCCAGTGAACGAAGGGAGAGTGCTTCTGCTTCTGCAAGCTTCTGCCGCTGCCGGCCATAGATCATCGCGAGGTTCGCGAGATCATTGGCCAAGTCAGGATGAAGGGGGCCTGACGACCTTTCTCGCACAGCGATTGCCTTCAAAGTCACCTCTTCGGCTTCGGTATACTTGCCTTGGGCGCCATAAGCGACTCCCAGACCGCTTAGAGTCGAGGAAAGCCGTCCGTCATTTTCTGCGAAGCTTTCAGCAATCTTCAACGCCTCAAGATATTTCTTTTCCGCCGCCTCGACTCTCCCTAGCTGGTAGAGACGATTGCCTGCTTCCATGGCGTCAGACCACTCCCGGTCACCTGCTGCAAAGCTTAGGTTCGAGGACAAAACCAGCAAGACTAGTGTTCGCGAAACCCAGTTACGAAATAATAGGAGTCTCACACCAGCCTCCCCACAGATCCAGCCTCTTTGGCAGTGTGCGGAGGGTCGGGATTCACCTCGACGCATCACGTTAGGAAGGATCAAACTCGGTCAAAGCATGAAACGCGCCAGACCGGTCGCCTGTGGTTTCATTGATTTCAACTCCTTGACTGAAGGCAAGATGTCGTTCTTTGGGCAGACGCGGACGCGTCTGGTCTGGCTTGCTTCCTGCTAGCGCTGAAGTTACAGACTATCTATTGAGATAGTGCGCCTTCGCTCGCAGGAGCGACCCGCAGTTCCAATGGGGACGGTCATTGGACAGGCGCCGTCCATTGCCAACGGCATTCACGTTTCTTTAGAATGTGCTCCAGTGAGAGTTCTGAGTACCGTTCCAGTAGGTAGACGGTACTGGGTGCAGGGAGAGAGAGTCTTTGCCAAGACTTCTAGAAGTTTTCTGAAAGTTCTTGTGGAATTCTTGCCAACCCGATGAGGTAGCAATCCAACCTCTTCTACGAATTCGGATCGTTCCGGTTCGGCTGGCGCTGACATCGAGCTTTTGCGATGTCTGCGATTCGTCGCCGCACACATGGTAAGCTGCACCATGTGTGCGCCACCCAATGCTCTTGTAGTTAGGAATGACTCTTGCAGAACCAAGCCGCTCGTCTGAGACCATGAACATCCACCATCGCTGCTGCTCTCGGCAGGTTCCCTTTGACGCTGAAAGGGACTGCGTTGATCGCATCGACCGTCGCCAGTTTCTCTGGAATTGGGGAGGAGGTCTCGGTGGCATTGCTTTGTCCC
>Ga0180085_1000414_pt1 | contig 15005 bp, 15 predicted proteins | sample EasRiv730_16_10D_FD_123013 | JGI IMG/M metagenome (GOLD analysis project Ga0180085, IMG submission 123013) | Soil microbial communities from meander-bound floodplain in the East River, Colorado, USA - East River metaG ERMLT730_16_10D | ecosystem: Environmental > Terrestrial > Soil > Floodplain ... | reverse complement strand
GGCCGGCGTCCCCGGTTCTTCCACGCCATTCCTCGAGAATTACTACCGGGAGCCCGGGAATCGTTACGACGTGATCTTCTCGCGCTTCGATCTCGACAGCGACGAGGTGGTCGAGGTTCCGCGGGCGGTCGTGCATACCTGTCATCTGCAGGGGGGTGTCGATCCGGACAACTGGCAGGTCCTCGGCGCGACTCCCGAGGTGGCACGGATCAGCCGGGAGAGCGAAGTGGCCGCCTCCGCGCGTGATGTCCGCATCCTGAAGACCTGCACGCCGTACCTCGCCGGCAATGTACCGGTGATGGGCGAACACTGCGCGTGGATGGAATCCTCCGCCGTCGTGTACATCAATTCAGTACTCGGCGCACGCACCAACACGGAGGGGCGCGAAAGCACCAGCGCGGCTATGTTGACCGGCAAGATTCCGGATTTTGGCCTGCATCGCGACGAGAATCGCTACGGCACGCATCGGATCGAAGTCGAAACCGACGTCGAAAGCATCATGGACTGGGGCATGCTCGGATACTTTGTCGGCGATGTCGTGGGCGAGCGGATTCCCGTGCTGACCGGGCGATTCAGTTCACCCGAGACCATTCGCTACAAGCATTTTGGAGCGGCGGCAGCGTCGTCCGGCGGTGTCGAGATGTATCACCTCGTCGGCGCCACACCCGAAGCAGCAACACTCGAACAGGCATTCGGTCCGAAACGTCCGGTGGAGACGATCCGCTATGGAAAGGCCGAGCGGCGTCGGACTTACGAAACACTCAACGCCAACGCCCACGACCCCAACGTCGATTACGTGATGCTGGGCTGTCCCCACGCGGCACTCGACCAGATTCGAGAAATCTGTGCGCTCCTCGCGGGCAAGCGCATCAGCACCCACTGCAATTTGTGGATCTTCACATCACGCGCCGTCCGCGCCGTTGCCGATCGGGATGGGCTAACGAAGGTGATCCGCGATGCGGGCGGGGTGTTGTTGACCGACACGTGCTCAGCCATTGGCCAGGCGCTGCCCCCGGGCACACGCGTCGCCGCGCTTGATTCGGCTAAGCAGGTGCACTACCTGCCAGCCATCATGGGAATCGAGGCGTGGTTTGGCAGCACGCGGGACTGCATCAACGCTGCATTGACCGGGCGTTGGCAGGGAGAATCGCCATGAGCAAAGGCACAGTCGTGTTACGTGGCCGCAAAGTCGTCGGCGGTTGCGCCGAGGGCGAGGCGCTGGTGACGCACCAGACCATCTCAGGCTGGGGTGGCGTCAACCCCATGACGGGAACCGTCGTCGAGACGCGTCACGAGCTGCGCGGCGTAAGTTTCAAGGACAAGGTACTGGTGTTCCCCGGTGCCAAGGGTTCCTCGGGCTGGTCTGCGGTATTTCATTTTGCGCGACTGGCTGGAACTGCTCCGAAGGCAATGGTGTTCAACGAAATGACCACCAAGATCGCGCTCGGTGCGGTGGTCATGCGAGTGCCATCCGTCACTGAGCTCGACCGCGACCCGCTCGAGGTCATCGAGACGGGCGACTGGGTCAAGGTCGATGCCGACAAGGGCGTGGTCGAAGTCCGCAAGGCGGCACAACGCAAGGTCTCTTGAGCCGCGAGAGAACTCGAGTGCCGATCACGATCAACCCGCTGCACCCGCTTTTCGGTGCCGAGCTCATCGGCGCCGATCTGCATCAGCCACCCTCGCCCGAGCTGGTCAAGGCCGTCAACGACGCGATGGCAAATTTTGCCGTGCTCGTCCTGCGCGACCAGTTCATCACCGATGACGAGCAGATCCGGTTCAGCCGCGCATTCGGACCTCTGGAGCTGCCGCCGCACATGGGATTCAAGCTGTTCCGGCGCCGCCTCCGGCCTGAGATGTACGACGTCTCCAATCTCGACGATGCAGGCAATTTCCTGCCGCCGGAATCGATGCGGCACGCTTCCAATCGCGCCAACGAGGAGTTCCACACCGACAGCTCGTTCAACGCCCTGCCAACCAAGTGGTCGCTGCTGTCGGCGCGCATCCTGCCGCCCGACGGTGGCGATACGCTCTACGTCGATACCCGCGCGGTTTACGATGCTCTGCCGGCCGATTTGAAGGTGCGCGCCCAGGATGCGGTAGCCGAGCATTACTTCTGGAAGACGCGGATCCGCGCGGGCTACACCGTCATCACCGACCACATGCGCCGCGCAATGCCGTCGGTCCCGCAGAAGATCGTGCGCGTGATTCCCGAGTCCGGCCGCACGGCGCTTTACATCGGCAATCATGCGACGCACGTGATCGGCTGGCCGATCGACGAAGGCCAGCGGTTTCTGAAGCAGTTGAATGATTTCGCAGCCCAACCGCAGTTCGTCTACACCCACCCGTGGCGCCGCGGCGATCTCGTGATCTGGGACAACCGCTGCACCCTGCACCGCGCGACGGGTTACGACGTGTTCAAGCACAAACGCGACTTGCGACGGACGACTATCAACGAGTACGGGCCGGAGATCTCCTCGACCGACGCGCTCGGCGTCGCGCCCCCCGCCTGAGCCTCCTATAATCGAACTCCCGTTCCACCAACCGGGAGTGGCCATCATCAGCAAGCACATCGTGGTGCGCGAAATCGCGCGAGCGGAGCCCGGCGTGATCGACGCGCTGGGTAGTTTTGGCGTAGCAACGGTGCACGAGGCCCAGGATCGGACCGGTCTGCTCGCCGCCTACATGCGCCCGATCTATCCGGGTGCGGCGATATCGGGATCGGCAATCACTGTGCTGGTACCGCCCGGCGACAACTGGATGATCCACGCCGCGGTCGAGGTGTGCCGGCCTGGTGACGTTCTGGTGGTGGCGCCGAGCTCACCGTGCTCCGATGGCTACTTCGGCGACCTCCTCGCGACTTCACTCAGAGCCCACGGTGTCAAAGGGCTGATCATGGACGCAGGTGTGCGCGACGTGGCGACGCTCACCGAAATGAAATTCCCTGTCTGGAGCAAGGCGATCTGGGCTCAAGGCACGGTCAAGGCCAGTCTGGGGTCGGTCAATACGCCGATCATCTGTGCGGGGCTGCGCATCGAGCCTGGCGACGTCATCGTCGCGGATGACGATGGCGTAGTCGCGGTGCCCCGTGCGTCGGCCGTGAAGGTGGCCGAGGCCGCGAAAAAGCGGGTCGCGAACGAGGAAGAGAAGCGCAAACGCCTGGCATCCGGCGAGCTCGGCCTCGATATTTACGACATGCGCGACAAACTGAAAAAGCTCGGACTTGAGTACCGGTAGTCCGCGTTGGACAAGAATCTGACCATGGCAATGAGTGGTGCCGGCGAACGTAACCTGCCATGGTGAGCACACGACAGACGGCAATTCCGTGCACGTTGATGCGCGGTGGAACCTCGAAGGGGCCGTTCTTTCTTGCGACCGACCTCCCCGCCGACACCGCGCAGCGGGACCGCGTGCTCCTCGCCGTAATGGGCTCGCCCGATATGCGCCAGATCGATGGCGTCGGAGGTGCCGAGCCGCTTACCAGCAAGGTGGCGATCGTCTCGAAGTCCACGCGGCCCAACGTCGATGTCGATTACCTGTTCGCTCAGGTCTCGATCGACAAGCCGATGGTCGACGTGAGCCCGAACTGCGGCAACATGCTCGCGGGTGTCGGCCCGTTCGCGATCGAGAAAGGGCTCGTGCCGGCGCGCGACCCGAAGACGCGCGTGACGATCTACATGGTGAACACCGGCAATCTCGCCGTCGCCACGATCCAGACACCGGGCGGCGCCGTGCGCTATGACGGCGACACGGTCATTGGCGGTGTACCGGGAACGGCCGCGCCCATAGAAATCGACTTCCTGGACACTGCCGGGTCGGTTTGCGAGTCCCTGCTACCGACGGGCAAGCCACGCGATCGCGTGAACGGCATCGACGTCACCTGCGTCGACAACGGGATGCCGGTCGTGGTGATCCCGGCGAGTGCGTTGGGCAAGACCGGCTACGAGTCGCCGAAGGATCTCGACGCCGATGTCGGGTTCAAGAAACGACTCGAGGAGCTGCGTCTCGCGGTCGGACCGCTGATGGGCCTAGGCGACGTGCACGACAAGGTGGTCCCGAAGATGACGCTGATCGCACCACCCCGTGCCGGCGGCCACGTATGTACGCGCACTTTCATTCCGCATCGATGCCACGCCGCGATCGGTGTGCTCGGCGCCGTCAGCGTTGCCACCGCGTGCGTGCTGCCGGGGTCAGTCGCTGAAGGCATCGTGAAGAAGCCAGGCGGCAGCCCGTTGATCGTCTCGGTGGAGCATCCGAGCGGCGAATTTACCGTGACTCTGGAAGTTTCTGGCTCAGGAGCAGACTTTAAAGTGGGCCGGTCAGGAATTCTCCGCACGGCCCGCGCGCTGTTCGAAGGTCACGCTTTGGTCTCGCGATCGGTGTGGGACGGGACGTAGACAGCGAGTGAGCGAACTATGCGCTGGATGTGGACTTGAGCGCCTGGTCGATGAGAAACAGATCGGTCAGCAGCGCGCGCAGGTGAATCGAGGCGTTGAGATTGTCGACCAGCAGTGAGCTGATCGCCGTGCGGCTCAGGACGAGCGCGATCGCACCGTGCGCAATGCGTGCGTCGCGGACCACGGCCTCGAGGAATGCTGCGGCATCAATTGCGATTGTCCCCGATGACTCCCCCAGCCGGCTGGCTGCCAGCTCGCCGAGGCCATCGAGGGTGGCGCGCATATCCGCGAGCGTCCGGCGCACATCCGAGCCCGCATCATCCTGTCGGCCCTGGGCAGCATAGGCGAGAAGGTACTCGTAGCCCGCCTCGATGACTTCGATGCGGCGGGCGAGCTCGGGGGCCGCACTCATCATCGTGGCGCGCCCGGCCAGCGATCCGGGTCATGGTCCGCTGGAACCTCGCTGCGCGCCATCCATCCCTGCCACATCGCCCGCAGGTAGACGCGCTTCTCGGGAAGCAGGCTGAAGTACACGTGGATCATCACGAGCGTCAGCGCCATCAGAGATGCCAGTCCATGCAGGACATAAATGACGCCCCAGGTGCTCGCTGCAAGCAGGTACGGATCGCGCTCCCAGAACGGGGTATCGATGCGTGCCAGCATCGGCAGGCCGGTGCCGATGACGATGAGCGTCATCAGCGACATCGCGTGATGCATGAGCTTCTGAGCCAGCGTGTACTTCGCCGCCCGCTCGCCGCGAAGATCACGTAACCGGATCCACATGCAGCGCAACTTGCGCCATGTCAACGAGCACGCGAGATGCACGAGAACGGCGATTGTGAGAACGATTCCCGCACACCAATGGATCGTCACCCAGGGAAACTTCACGCCGACCACGGGCAGCAGACCCGTCGCCAGCAGTGCGATGATGCTGGCCGCGGCAACCCAGTGAAAGATTCGATCGACCGCCTTGTGCCGCTCGATGCGATCGGTTGCCGATGCCGTCACGCTTCAGGCCTTGCGACTCTTGTTGATCAGCCGGTAGATCGCGTGACCGATGATCACGATCGCGCCGATTGCGAACGCGACCGGCAACAGGTCCCAGGAAATTCCCTCCAGGACCTCCTGGCCCCAGGCATCGCGGCTCATCCGGACGAATTCCACGGCATCAGGCGTCGCGGATCGCGCGGCGCACCAGGTTTTCCATCAGCGGGATCTTGAAGTGATTGAAGTTGAGGGTGGTCGCGCCCTGCACTGCCGTCTTCCCCGCCAACGCGGCCACGTCTGGCGTCCGCGCGCTGCCGGCCACGACCTCTTCGACGACCTTGAGGCGTCGCGGCACACATTCCACGCCGCCGCAGGCGAGGCGGATCTTTTTGATGATATCGCCTTCCAGAACCATGGCGGCGGCGATACTCACCAGCGCAAAGTCCCAGGTCGCGCGATCCGTCACCTTCTCGAAGTAGAACGTAGCGCCCGCCCACTCCTGCGGAATGCGGATTGCCGTGAGGATTTCTCCCGGCTTCAGCGCCGTCATGCGCGTGATATCGATCGCCGGCCCGATGAAAAACTCCTCGGCGGAGAGGACGCGCTCTCCGGATTCGCCGCGGATCACCATGCTTGCGCCCAGCGCAACCGTCGCGGTAGCGACATCCGAAGGCGAAACGGCGACACACCGATCGGCGCCGAACAGGCAGTGCTCGCGATTCTGTCCCTGCGGCGAATCTGCGAAACAGGAGTTGCCACCCGCGCGATAGCAATCCAAGCCGCCGCGGTAATACCAGCAGCGCGTGTCCTGACACAGATTGCCACCCACGGTGCCAACATTGCGAATCTGCGGACTCGCGACGCGCCCCGCGGCACTCGCCAGCAACGAATACTTGCTGCGCACGATCTCGTTCTGTTCGAGCTCCGTCAGGGTCGTCAGTGCGCCGATCTCCAGTCCTTCCGGCGGTTCGCGGATCCCCTTGAGATCCGCAATGTTGCTCAGGTCGATGACGGCTTCCGGCCGCTTCACGCGGTCCTTGAACCAGTCGAGGCTGTCGTAGCCGCCAGCCATGATCCAGCCCTTGCCGTTCAGCTGTTTCGCGAGTTTGAGGGCATTGTCGAGCGTGTCCGGCTGGTAGAGCTCGAACTGCGGCATCATGTCGTGCAACATCGCGGGCGCTCCTAGAAAGTGTTGACCTGCAGCGGCTTGTGCGACTGCGCGCGGCCGGCGGTGAAGTTCACGATCATGTCCGGAGAGACGGGCGTGCGGTTGAAGACGTGGCCGCCGAGTGCTTCGGAAATTGCACAGAGCAGCGCCGCCGCCCCCGCTCCGAGCGGTGGCTCACCGACACCCTTCGTGCCCAGCGGGCTCGTGGGATCCGGCTTATCGACCCCTTCGGCCTCCATGTGCAGCGGCACATCGAGGAATGTCGCGGGCTTCGCCTGGTGAAGCCCGACCGTCGCCGGCAAGCCATTCTGCGGGTCGTAGACCAGATGTTCGAGGCAGGCCATGCCGAAGCCCTGCACGGCTCCGCCCTTGATCTGCGTGGCCAGGCCGGCGGGATGGATGACCGTGCCGCAGTCGGCGACGGCCAGGTAATCCACGATCCGGTGCTGGCCGGTCTCCACATCGAGTTCGATCTCGATGAAGGCCGCGACGAAGGCCGAGGGCTGTCCGCCGACCGGAAGCGTGTCTCTGGCGACACCGATGAGCCCCGTGCCCGCGAGTGCCGTCACTGACGCCTTGGTGATCGGGTTGATGTCGTCCGGCATCTCCTTGCCGCTGAACTTGCCGCCGAGATCGATCGCCCGCTGTGCAGCTGCCGCGTACGTGAGGCTCTTGGCGGGATTGGCCTTGAGAAAAACCTTCGTGCCATCGAGGTCGTAATCATCAGGCTTGCCGCCCAGATCACGCGCAGCGATCTCCTTCAGCTTGGCGACGGCGTCCATCGCCGCGACATAGTTGGTCCGGCTCATCGTGAACGAGGTGTTGCTACCGAATTGACCGAGGTTCCACGGCAGGTGCCGGCGGCTGTCACCGCGCTCGAGCACGGTGTTTTCCCAGTCGTACTTCAGGACTTCCGCCGCGATTCGCGCCGTCGCCGAGTGTGAAAACGTCCCGAGGTTGCCGACACCGGTGTGGATGTGGAGCTTGCCGTCTGGCGTGATGCGCACCAGGCCGTCGAAGCCGAAGAAACCGGCGGGGTGATAGGCCTGCGCGACGGCCACGCCAGTGACCTTCGATCCATTTCGCTTGCCGCTGCGCTTCTTGCGCTCGTCCCAGTTGAACTTCGCGGCGCCTTTGGCGAGAGCATCCTTGATGTATGCGCTCGGCACTCGCGTCCGCTGGCCACCGTACACCGAGCCGTTCTCGGGATTGTTCAGGCGGCGGATGGCGAGCCGGTCGATGCCGAGCTCACGAGCGGCACGGTCGATCAGCGGCTCGGTTACAGTGATCATCTGGTTGAAGCCCGGCCCGCGTTGCGCCGTGCGCGTCGGGGTATTCGTATACACGGGAATGCCCCGCCAGCGCATCGCCGCCGGCTGATACACCAGCGACACGGCATCACCGGCATTCCTGTAATCCCAGAACCCGGTCTGCGGTCCGCTCTCCTGCACCACCAGCAGGTCGGCGGCGAGCAAGCGCCCATCCGCGCGAAAGCCCAGCTTGATGCGGCCCTGGAAACCGCTACGCCCGAAGCCGACGAAGTATTCCTCGGCACGGCTGATGCGCATCATCACGGGCTTGCCCAGCTTCTTCGACATGAGCGCCGGAATGGCCATCACCGGATAGGCATTGCCTTTTGAGCCAAATCCGCCGCCACAGTATTCAGCGATCAGCACGACGTCCTCGGGCTTGATGCCGATGAGCATCGCGAGCGCCGGGATGATGAACGTGTGGCTCTGCGAGGAACCGTGCACGAAGCACTTGCCGTTCTGCCAATAGGCCATGCACGAGCGCGGCTCCATGCTGTGATGCGAGATGCTGGCGGTCACGAACGATTCGTCGAGCACGAGCTTCGAGCGCGCGAATTCCGCCCGTACGTTGCCGTAACTCCATTCCTCCGGTGTCTTGCCCTCGGGCAACCGGCCCTCACCAGCCTGGGCAAAATCCGCGGCGGTCCACTTGAAGTTCTGCAGCGGCGTTTCGGGGATCCCGGGAAAGCCGCCAAGACCGACGTTCGCATCCAGCCGCGCGTTCGGACCACCCGGGAACAGGCTCTGCAGCGGATCGACGGTATAGGGCAGTGGCTCGAGATCAACCTTGATCTTCTCCATGGCGTCCTGCGCCGTCGTCTCATCAACCGCCGCCACCGCGAGAATCGGCTCACCGACATACTTCGGCTCCCTGGCCAGTATCGGGGGCAATGGCTCGGGCACGGGCGTCACGTCCTCAGGCGTGAGGATGCCGAGCACGCCAGGCATCTTGAGCGCTGCGGAGGCGTCGATGCTGCGGACCCGCGCATGGGGCATCGGACTCAGCATCAGGCGACAGAACACCATGCCGTCTGCGCGGAAATCCTCGGCGTACTTGGCCTGCCCCGTGACCTTCGCCACCACGTCGTGCGGAGTGAAATTCTTGCCGACGAGCTTGTAGGCCATTTCAGCCCTCCGCAGCCGCGCGCATGACGGCATTCAGGTAGTTGTCATAGGCCCCGCAGCGGCACAGGTTGCCCGACATCGCGTGCCGGGCCTCCTCTCGCGTCGGCTTGGGGTTGTGCTTGAGCAGCGCGACCGCGGCCATCACCTGGCCCGGCGTGCAGAAGCCGCATTGCGGCCCCAATTCATCGACGAATGCCTTCTGTACGGGGTGCAGCACGCCGTTGACACCTGCGATTCCTTCGATCGTCACGACCTTGCGCGTTCGCACGCTGTGCGTCAGCGTCGAGCACGAGTAGGTAGACACGTCATCGATCAGCACCGTGCACGCCCCGCATTCCGCTCGATCGCATCCCAGCTTGGTGCCGGTGAGACCGAGCTTGTAGCGCAGCGTCATCGCCAGCGTTTCCTGCGGCAGCACGTCCACGCGGCGGACTTCGCCGTTCACGTTGAGCGAGATCAGGCGTTCGACACCGCCTGCCGGCACGCCCTTGCGCGCGCAGCCAGCCAACCCGCCGTAGACGTAGCTGGCCGCGGACGCCACCGCGCCACAGGCAATCACGCTCTTGATGAATTCGCGGCGGGACCAGCCTGACGCCTGGTCGGGAATCGCAGCGATCAGTGACACGGAGAGTTCTGTCATTGGCACTCCCTCATGCGAAACTCGTCAACAGGCATTCTAGCGTCCGGCGCCGCCTGACTGCGCGCCCAATCGCGCGGCCAGTCGCGGATACACTCGCCGGGCGTTGCCCTCGAAGACCTTGCGGCGGTCGGCGTCGCTCAGGGCGAGCGCGTCGACATACCGCTTGGTATCGTCGTAATAATGCCCGGTCAAGGGGTCGATGCCGCGCACCGCCCCCACCATCTCCGATCCGAACAGGATGTTCTCGATTGGGACCACCTTGAACAGCAGCTCGATCCCGGGCAGGTGGTAAACGCAGGTGTCGAAGAAAACATTCCTGAGCACCAGCTCAGCCAGCGGCGGCCGCTTCATGTCCTGCGCCAGACCCCGATAACGACCCCAATGAAACGGCACGGCGCCGCCGCCGTGGGGGATGATGAACCTGAGCGTTGGAAAGTCCTTGAACAGATCGGCTGTCAGGAACTGCATGAACGCCGTCGTGTCGGCATTGATGTAGTGCGCGCCGGTCGCATGGAAGTTAGGGTTGCATGAGGCGCTGACGTGCACCATCGCGGGCACGTCGAGCTCGACCATCTTCTCGTACAGCGGGTACCAGTGCCGGTCGGTGAGCGGCGGCGAATTCCAATGGCCGCCCGATGGATCCGGATTGAGATTGCAACCGATGAAGCCGAGCTCCCTCACGCACCGTTCGAGCTCTGCAGCGCTGTTGCCCGGCGGCACACCGGGCGATTGCGGCAGTTGGCACACACCGACGAAGTTCTCGGGATAGAGCGAGCACACGCGATGAATCAGGTCGTTGCACGCCCGCGACCAGTGCAGGCTCGTGGTCTCGTTGCCGATGTGGTGTGCCATCGCGGAAGCGCGTGGCGAAAAGATCGTCAGATCCGTGCCGCGCTCACGCTGAAACTTGAGTTGCGCGCCCTCGAGGCTTTCCCGGATCTGATCGTCCGTGATCTTCAGGTTAGCTCTCGCCGGTGTGTGCGCCGGATCCTTGAGGCCCGCGATCTGGCTGTCCCGATACTTCTGCAACTCGCCCGGGGCAGTGGTGTAGTGGCCGTGGCAATCGATGATCATCGGTGGTCCCGATCATAACCAAGGTCGCGCGGCTTCGGAAACTACGTAGCCCGATCCATGCAAGTGCGAATGACTGCGTCAACCCATCGCGTGGCAGAGTGGGCCACAAGGGGAGAACCGCAATGGGACCACACAATCACGTCACCGAGATTCCTGGAACCACGATTTTCGGCCCCAAGGAGGCGATGAGCGGTTACGCGCTCAACCGCATGTGCTACTCGTTCAACTCGGCCGAAAACCGCGCCGAGTTCCTCCGCGACGAGGAAGGCTATTGTGCGAAATTCGGGCTCAGCGCGGCGCAACGCGCGGCCGTCAAGCGGCGCAAAGTACTGGACATGATTGCGGCGGGCGGCAACGTGTACTACCTCGCGAAGCTTGCGGGCATCTTCGGGCTCGACGTCCAGGACCTCGGGGCCCAACAGACCGGCATGAGCGTCGAGGCCTTCAAGGCCAAGCTCGTCGCTGCGGGGAATTGACCATGGCTCGAATCGTCGGCAGCCTTCTGACTTCCCACGTCCCGCTGATCGGCAAGGCGATCGCCAAGGGCCTGCAGTCCGAGCCCTACTGGCAGCCGTTTTTCGACGGGTACGCGGTCGTCCACGAATGGCTCGACCGGGTTCGCCCCGACGTTGCGGTGATGATCTACAACGATCACGGCCTGAATTTCTTCCTCGACAAGATGCCGACTTTCGCCGTTGGCGCGGCCAACGAGTATCGCAACGCTGACGAGGGCTGGGGGCTGCCCGTGATGAAGCCGTTCCCCGGTGATCCGCGACTCTCCTGGCACGTCATCGAGTCCTTGGTCGAAGACGAATTCGACGTGACCACCTGCCAGGAGATGCTGGTGGATCATGCATTCGCGATACCGATGCAGTTGCTGTGGCCGGGCCGTAAGGAATGGCCGGTCAAGACCGTTCCTGTCTCAGTGAACACCGTGCAGCACCCGCTGCCATCCGCCAAGCGGTGCCTCAGGCTCGGCCAGGCGATCGGCCGGGCGATCGAGAGCTATCCGGAGGACCTGAAGGTCCTCATCGTCGGGACCGGTGGGATGTCGCACCAGCTCGACGGGCAGCGTGCGGGATACATCAACAAGGACTTCGACCTGCTGTGTTTCGACAAGCTGGTCCACGATCCCGACGCCCTCACGCGATTCTCGAACACGCAGCTGGTCGAGCTGGCCGGTACCCAGGGCGTCGAGATTCTGATGTGGATCGCCGCTCGGGGCGCACTGGAGGGTGAGGTTTCAAAGATTCACAGCAACTACCACATCCCGATCTCCAACACGGCTGCGGGGGTCCTGCTGCTTGAGAATCAACCCAGGGTTGAGCCCGCGCCGGTAACCCGCGCCGCCTGAAACGGTACCGGACACGGCTTATTGGTCATTTGTACGACCACTTGCGACGCCACAAATGACCAATAAGCCGTGTCCGGTACCGTCTCGACCATTGGGCAAGACGGGTGAGCGGCTGTCCGCGCTCGGCTTCGGTTGCATGGGATTGGTAGGATGGTATGGGACGCGCAACGACGCCGAAGCGCGCGCCACGCTCCTCGAGGCCATCGATCACGGCGTGACACATCTCGATACCGCCGCGACCTATCAGAATGGCGACAACGAACGCTTCGTCGGCGCTGCCATCCGCGGGCGGCGCGACGGACTGTTCCTTGTCACCAAGTTCGGCATCACGCGAGGCGCCGATGGCAAGCCTGTCGCCGACAATCGGCCGGCCTCGATCAAGGCGTCCTGCAATGCGAGCCTCGAGCGGCTCGGCGTCGAGCGCATCGATCTCTTTTACCTGCATCGCATCGACCCCAGCGTACCGATCGAGGATGCCGTTGGCGCCATCGCCGATCTCGTCAAGGCCGGAAAGATCCGCTACGCGGGACTGTCAGAGTGCAGCGTGTCGACGCTGCGTCGTGCCTGCGCCGTGCATCCGATCGCCGCCGTGCAGAGCGAGTACTCACTTTGGGTACGCGAACCGGAACAAGGTGTGCTCGCCGCCTGCCGCGAGCTAGGGGTCGGCTTCGTTCCCTACAGCCCGCTTGGTCGCGGCTTCCTGGCGGGCAATTTCCGCTCGCTCAGCGACCTGCCACCGGAGGACAACCGCCGGCAGGTCCCGCGCTTTCAGGACGCGCGCATCGAGCACAACGTCGCGATCGCTGACGCCATTCGCGTCTCTGCGCAGCGCAAGGGCTGTACACCGGCGCAACTCGCACTCGCCTGGGTCCTGGCCCAGGGCGAAGACATCCTGCCGATTCCGGGCATGAAGACCCGTGCGCACCTGACCGACAATCTGGGCGCCCTCGAGGTCAGGCTGTCGCGCGAAGCGCGGGATGAGCTGACGAGGCAGGTCGAGCAGATAACGGTGCAAGGCGAGCGCCATGCACCGGCGATGATGCAGCTTCTTGATCGCTGAGAGGCCGGCGAGACCTAGAAGGCCTGGCCGCTCGCGGAAACTTCACGCACTCTTGAGCATCCTTTCCAGCCGATCGAGCGTCTGCATCGTTGGCAGCACCTGGCGCACGCTGGCGTTCGGCTCACGGCGTTCCCGGATCGCCGCAAAGAACTCGCGATCCTGCAGCTCGATGCCGTTCATCGAGACGTCGACCTTTGAGACGTCGATCGGATTGTTCTTGCCGTCCAGCAACTCGTCATAGCGCGCGATATAGGTGCCGTTGTCGCAGATGTAGCGGAAGAAGGTTCCCAGCGGCCCGTCATTATTGAACGACAGGGACAACGTGCAGATCGCGCCCGACGGCACTTTCATGCCGATGCTCATGTCCATCGCAATCCTGAGTTCCGGGTGAATGGGGCCCTGCAGTGCGTAGCAGTCGGAGACGACCTGGCCCGTCTGGTGCATGAAGAGATCAACCGTGTGACAAGCGTGATGCCAGAGCAGGTGGTCCGTCCAGCTCCGCGGCTTGCCGAGTGCGTTCATGTTGGTGCGTCGGAAGAAATACGTCTGCACGTCCATCTGCAGGACCTTCAGCTCCCCGGCCTTGATGCGCGTGTGAATCCATTGATGGCTCGGATTGAAGCGGCGCGTGTGACCCGCCATCGCCACCAAACCCGTCTCCTGTTGAACGCGCACCAGCCGCTCCGAATCCTGCAGGTTATCCGCCATCGGGATCTCGATCTGCACATGTTTGCCCGCGCGCATGCATTGCTCGCCCTGTTTCGCGTGCATTTGCGTTGGCGTGGCGAGGATGGCCGCCTCGACGCCGGGCCGCGCGAGGCTTTCGGCGAGATTGGTGGTCCAGTGCGGAATGCCGAACTTCCTTGCCACTTCGGCAGTCGAGTCCGGGCTGCCGCCCGTCAGCGTCACGATCTCGATACCGTCGATCTTCTGCATCGCTTCGAGATGCTTGACGCCGAATGCGCCCTGTCCCGCCATGCACACTTTCATCTTGCAGCCCTCCGCTTTCGGGCGCTACGCGGTCTGCTCCTGACGCCGACTCGCGACCTTTTTCTCGTCGCGGCGCGTGTCTCTCCGGCGTTTTCGAGAATGATATGGCCCAGGGCGGTGTTCGAGCACGGCACGTGATAGAAGCGATAGATCTCGCGCACCTCGTCATCGAGCGCGCCACGCGCGATCAGCCACATCACCATTTCGATGGCTTCGGAACCGGCTTCCCGCACGTACTCCAGAAACGGGATCTTCGTGAGCGCCAGTGGGTCTTTCACCAGGTTGTCGAAGAAGCGTGTGTCGAACTCGCTGTTGATCAGTCCCGCGCGCGGACCCTGGAGCTGATGCGACATGCCTCCGGTGCCGAAGATCACCACCCTGAGGTCCTCTGGAAACGACTCCACCGCCTTGCGGATCGCCTTGCCGAGGTGGTAGCAGCGATGGCCCGTGGGAGGCGGATACTGCACCACGTTGACCGGCAACGGGATCACCCGGCACGGCCATTCGCTCGGCTGTCCAAACATGAGCGACAGCGGCACCGTGAGGCCATGATCGACGTCCATCTTGTTGACGATCGTGAGATCGAACTCGTCGAGGATGACGGACTGCGCGATGTGGCATGCAAGCTCGGGATGCCCCTTCACGACCGGCACGGGCCGTGGCCCCCAACCCTCGTCCGCCGGCGGAAACTCGGCGGCACAGCCGAGCGCAAAAGTCGGAATGATCTCCAGCGAGAATGCCGAAGCATGGTCGTTATAGACCAGGATGATGACGTCCGGCTTGAGCTCCGCAATCCACTTCTTTGAGGGCTCGAAGCCCCTGAAGATCGGCACCCAGTAGGGCTCGCGGGTCTTGCCGAGGTCGATCGCCGCGCCGATCGCCGGCACGTGCGAGCAGTTC
>Ga0180085_1000413_pt1 | contig 15008 bp, 12 predicted proteins | sample EasRiv730_16_10D_FD_123013 | JGI IMG/M metagenome (GOLD analysis project Ga0180085, IMG submission 123013) | Soil microbial communities from meander-bound floodplain in the East River, Colorado, USA - East River metaG ERMLT730_16_10D | ecosystem: Environmental > Terrestrial > Soil > Floodplain ... | reverse complement strand
TGCTCGCTCAAGGCGTTTCGGCGCGAGTGCCTGGGCGGAGTGCGGCTCTACACCGGCCTGCACCGCTTCCTGCCCACGCTGCTGCGCATGGAGGGCTATCGCGTGGTGCAGCTCCCCGTCGAGCATCGCCCGCGCGCCCGCGGCGCGAGCAAGTACGGGGTGTGGAATCGGGCCTTCCGCTCGTTCGCCGACCTGCTCGCCGTGCGCTGGATGCGCAAGCGGCGGCTCGACTACGAGATCGTGCGCCAGGACCCGTGAGCTAGCGCGCGGGGGGCGGCGACTCCTCGCCGGGGCGCGCGGCGAAATACCCGCGGCGCGCCGCGACCTGGACCTTGCGGCGCGGGACTCGCACCTCGATCGTGTGGAACTTCCCGTCGCCAGCCTCTCGCGGGGGCGCGTAGGCCAGCGAGTACTGGTTGCGCAGGTCGTCGGCGACCTGCTCGAAGGCGCGGCGCAGCGCACCCGGCCCGGGGGAGACGAACAGGCGTCCGCCGGTCGTCTCGGCGAGGCTCGCGAGCAACGCCTTCAACGTGACCCGGGTCGCGCCCGGGTCCGAGGCCAGCGGACGCGTCCACTCGCGGGCGTACTGACCGTCCAGGTTCTTGCCCAGTCCGATCGCGAACACCATCGCCTCGCTGCGCAGCGCCTGCGTCCGGGCCTCGTCGAGCGTGTGGAGGCTGCCCGGTCCGAACCCGTTCGATGCTTCGTCCCGGCCGTCCGACAACAGCACGAGCACTCGTCGGCCGTCGAACGTCTCGAGGCGCTTCGCGGCGCGCCAGACCGCGTCGTAGAGCGCCGTGCCCCCGGTCGCGTTCACGGATTGGATCGCCGCCGCGAGCTGGGCGCGGTCGCCCGTCACGTCCTGCAGCACTTGCACCCGGTCGGCGAACGACACGACGAGCCCATCGTCGCCCGGTTGCAGCACGTCGAGCAGGGCCAGCGCCGCCTTGCGCGCGCTGTCGATCGGGTCGCCCTCCATGCTCTGCGAGGTGTCGAGGACGACCGCGATGCGCAACGGGCGCTGCTCGGCCGTGAAGCGCTCGATCGGTCGCTCGGCGCCATCCTCGAGCACGACGAAGTCGCGTGCGGTGAGCCCGCTCACGTAGTTGCCCGACGGATCGTGCACGACCGGAAACACGTTGACCAGATCGACGGCGATCCGGGCCTGGATCTGCAGCGGGCTCGTGAACGAGGACGTACGGATCACGTCCCCGCCGTCGAGCACGAGGCGGGCCTCGATGCGGTGGCCCGTCGAGCCGTCGCCGGCGTCCCAGGTCGCGCGCCACGGCGGCGCCGTCAAGGTGCTGAGCGTCGTGCCGTCGACGACGATCTCGAGGCGCTCGAGCCGACGGCCCTCGGGCACGCGGAAGCGGATCTCGATCGTGGTCGTCCCGAGCACGGTGGCCTGATGGCGTGGCGTAACGATCTCGACGGTCTCGGCGACGGCGGTGACGGCGGAGCATGCGAGCACGACGAGCGCCAGGCCGAGCGCGCGGTGCGGGATCGGGCGGCGGCGGCGCAACGTGGGGAGCGACACGGGTGAATCCTTGGCGCCGGTGGCGCGACCCGCATCATAACCACGCGCCGTCCCGCGCGCCGCTCGCGCGGTTCGTGGGTCGACTAGGCGCTGGCGGGAGCTGCGGCCGGCGGGGCAGGGGGCGCTCCGCGGGTACCGGCGCGAGTCAACAGGACCAGGCCGATCCCCGGGATCTCGAACAGGCACAGGAACAAGAGTCGTACGACGCCGATCGCGAGCAGTCCGGGCAGGCCGGCCGTTCCCAGAGCGAGCAGGATCGCGGCGTAGACACCGAAGACGAGCAACACCGCAGCGAAGGGCGAGAGCTCGCGTCCGATCCCGCGGCTGATGCGCCGGCCGATCGTGTAGAACAGCCCCGCCACGCCGAGCCATTTCGCCGCCACGAACGCCACGTACGCCAGGGGCCCACCCACGATCGTGACCGAGACCAGGATCAGAACGGCCCACGCCGCGATGTAGCCCAGGAGGCCGACGAAGAACGCCTGGACGTACCGCACGGGGGCCTCCTCGCCGATCGCCCGGATGCGCTCGGGCACGAGCGCGACGAGGAGCACGAGCAGCACGAACACCAGGAGCAGCGCAGCCAGGCGCAGCCAGGACAGCAGCTTCAGGAAGCCCGGGAAGCGCACGCCCGGGAGCCCGATGTGCACGACGCGGTCGCCGACGACGACGTTCCGTCGATCGAGACCCCCGAACACGCTGACGATCTGGTCGTGGACGCTCGCATCCTCGAGCGACAGATCCGCCATCACCCCGACGACCTGCCCCTCGACTTCACCGGTCAAATGCAGGGATCCGAAGATGACCACCGCGTCGCCGTCGAGCACGCCGTCGATGCGCACGTCGCTGCCGATCGACACCACCGATCCGTGTCGTTCGACGCCCTTCGGGATCTCGATGTCGTCGCTGAAGATGCGGATGATGTCGCCATGCTCGACACGGAGCTGCGGCGGCTCTGCTGCGGCAGTGCCGGGCGCGCTCTCCTGGGCCGCGACGCCGACAGCGGCGAGCCCGAGTGCCAGCGCGACGCTCCACGCGACCAGTCGACGTTCCGCGGGACGGGGGATCACGAACATGTCAGAATTCCTCCGCAATGGCCCGGCCGGATCCGCGCGCGATGTCGCGTGCGACGGCGAGGGCGATCGTCGCCGCGGCAGCGCCGGCGCCGACGACGAGCAAGGTCAGGATCGCCGGACCCGCGGCCCGCGCGAGCGGGGCGAGCGAGCCGAGCGCCTGGGCCATGGCCTGCGCGACTTCGAGAATCCAGGCTCCGATCGGGGCGAGCGCGGCGATCGCTGTCGAGCACGCGGCGAGCACGGCCCCGAGCGCGGTCCAGGCGTGACCCAAGCCGGAGATCAGGCCGGGCCACGCCGCGACGGTCCAGCCGAGAAGCGCGGCTCCCACGAGCGCGGCGATCCCCACGGCCCAGCCGACGGGCGGCTGGTCCGGCGCCGGCCGCCGGGTTGCGATCTCGCGCAGCACCCGGGCGCGAACGTCGACCACCGGGCACTCGCCCGGGCCGATCGCGCCGAGCCGGGCCGTCAACCACGCCTCGTCGGCGATCCGCTGCGGGCACGCCGGACAATCTGCGAGGTGACGCTCGAGCTCGATCGCGCGCTCGGGCTCCAGCCGCCCCAGCTCGCGGTCCAGGATCAGGCGTCGGGCGCGTGCGCAGTCCAGGCTCATCGTGCGGCCTCGGGCGCGGCGTCGGGGGACAGGGCGCGCCGGAGCGCGCTGCGCCCGCGCATCAGCCGGGTCTTGACCGTTCCGAGCGGCAGGCCGAGCGAGCGGGAGACCTCCTCGAGCTTCCAGCCCTCGACGTAGACCAGGAACAGCGCCTCGCGGTAGTGGGTGGGCAGACCGGCGAGCGCATGGCGAACCCGGCGAGCGTCCTCGTGCTCCGCCGCCAGCGCCGCCGGGTCCGGTCGCGGGTCGGCCAGCCCCTCGGGCAGCTCGGCGCGCCGCTGCTCGCGCGCTTGACGCCTTCCCCGATCGATGACGTGATTCACCGCGAGGCGGTAGAGCCACGTGGCGAACGGGTGGTCCGGCCGGAACCGGCGCAAGTTCTCGTAGGCCTTGACGAATACCTCGCTCACCACGTCCTCGATGTCGTCCCGCGACACGCCGTAACGCCAGGCCACGCTCGCGACGAGCCGCTGGAATCGTGCGACGAGCTCGCCAAACGCCGCCGAATCGCCGCGCAGCACGGCCTCGACGAGAGCCAGATCCGCAGCCGCTCCGTCCTCCATGCTCGTTCTGCGCGGGCTGTGAAACGAGACCGGACCCCTCGAGGTTCCCTGGCTGGGGTCCGATTCGACCGGAGGTAGTATAGGGGCCCCGGGAGCGAAGCAAGATGGGTGGACCGGCCGGAGACGACCGAGGAGACCGGTACCAGGTGCCGGCGGACGAGCTGGGCTGGCGCTGCCCGCCGTCCCGCTTCTCGTTCGAGACGACCGAAGACGTCGTCGAGTGCCCGATCCGGATCATCGGCCAGGACCGGGCGCAGCAGGCGCTGCTGCTGGGCCTGTCGATGCGCAGCGAAGGGTACAACCTGTTCGTGACCGGGGACGTGGGCAGCGGTCGCTCGACGATCGTCCGGCGCATCCTGGAGCGCCTCGAACGCGGAGAGGCGTCCCCCCCCGACCTGGTCTACGTGCACAACTTCCAAGACCCCGACCAACCGCGACGGTTCCTGCTGCCGGCGGGCGAGGGCCGGCGGTTTCGCGAAGCGATGGACGACCTGCTCGAGGGCCTGGGCCGGCACCTGCCCGGACTCTTCGACGCCGACGCCTATCGCAAGCAGCGCTCGGCGATCGTCGAAGCTGCGGCGCGAGACCAGAAGAGCCGGCTCAAGGAGTTCGAGAAGCGCGTGCAGGAGCAGGGGTTTGCCGTCGTGCAGCTGCAGGTCGGGCTCGTGGCCCGACCGAGCCTCGTTCCGGTGGTCGCAGGCAACCCCGTGGACATGGACCAGCTCGATGCGCTCGTCGAGCAGGGTCGATTCAAGCGCGAGGAGTTCGAGCAGCTCGCCGCGCGTCGCGCGGAGCTGGCGGGCGAGATGGAGTCGATCGGCAAGGCGCTGCGCGCGTCCGACCGCGAGATGCGACACAAGCTGGCCGAGCTCGACCGGGAGATCGCGCGGCCGCTCGTCGAGGAGTCGCTGGGCGAGATCGCCGCGGCCTTCCCCGCGGACGGGCTGGAGGCCTACCTCGAGCAGGTCGGTGAGGACGTGCTGGCCCATCTGCCGACGCTGCGCGAGCCGCAGGAGCTCGGCACGGGCGAGCCCGAGTCGGGGGCTGCGGAGCCCGCGGCGGATGGCACGCGCTACCGTGTGAACGTCGTCGTCGACAACTCGAAGACGCAAGGGCGCCCGATCATCTGGGAGACCGCGCCGTCCTACCGCAACCTGTTCGGCACGATCGAGCGCGTGCGTCGGCCCGGCGGCGACTGGCAGACCGACCACATGCACATCAAAGGCGGCAGCCTGCTCCGCGCCAGCGGCGGGATCCTGGTGCTCGATGCGATGGACGTGCTGGTCGAGCCGGGCGTGTGGTCGGCGCTCAAGCGCTCGTTGCGCAACCGCACCGTGGACATCCAGGCGTTCGATCCGTTCCAGTTCTTCTCCACCGGCTCGCTGAAGCCCGAGACCGTGCCGGTCGACGTCAAGGTCGTGATGATCGGTACCCGCGTGATCTACAGCCTGCTCCACGGGGTCGATGAGGACTTCCGCAAGATCTTCAAGATCAAGTCCGAGTTCGCCATGGACACGCCGCGCAGCGACGACGAGATCACCAACTACGCGTGCTTCGTGCACAAGAAAGTCCACGACGACCGACTGCCCCCGTTCCATCGCGACGCGGTCGGGGCCGTCGTGGAGCACGGCGTGCGGCTGGCCGGGGACCGCGACCGGCTGACGACGCGCTTCACCGACATCGCCGATCTCGTGCGCGAGGCCGGATACTGGGCCAAGGCCGAGGGCGCCACGCTCGTGCGCGAGACCCACGTGGACCAGGCGCTCGAGCGCCAGGTGCATCGCGTCAACCTGTTCGAGGAGCGGCTGCGCGAGAAGATCGCCGACGGCACGCTGCTGCTCGACCTCGACGGGGAGCGCGTCGGGCAGGTCAACGGTTTGGCACTGTTCGACCTGGGGGACCACGAGTTCGCGCAGCCGTCCCGCATCACGGCCACGACCGCCGTCGGCCGCAACGGGATCGTGGACATCGATCGCGAGGCCTCGCTCTCGGGGGCGATCCACACGAAAGGCGTGCTGATCCTCAGCGGGTTCCTGCGCGAGCGTTTCGCGCAGGACAAGCCGCTCGCGCTGACAGCGAGCCTGTGCTTCGAGCAGAGCTACGGCGGTATCGACGGCGACTCCGCGTCCTCGACCGAGCTGTACGCGCTGCTATCGAGCCTGTCCGGGATCGCGCTGCGGCAGGGCATCGCCGTCACCGGCTCCGTGAATCAGCGCGGCGAGGTGCAGCCGATCGGGGGCGTCAACCGCAAGATCGAGGGCTTCTTCGACACCTGCCGGCTGATCGGCTTGACCGGCCGGCAGGGCGTGATGATCCCACGGCGCAACACACGCCAGTTGATGCTGCGCAAGGACGTCGTCGAGCACGTGCGCGAGGGCCGGTTCCACGTCTGGGCCGTGTCGTCGATCGACGAAGGCCTCGAGGTCCTGAGCGGAGCCCACCCCGGCCAGCGCGGTCGAGACGGGAGATACTCCAAGGACTCGCTCTACGGCCGCGTCGACGCGCGTCTGCGCGAGCTGGCGGAGCTCGGACGGCGCTACGCGGGACCGGCCGACGAGCCGCCAGGGCCGCCGCGCTAGAACCGCTCCCGACGGGTCAGTACGCCCGGGCGAAGTGCGCGCGCTTGGGAGACGGCTCCCCGCAGGCGATGCAGCGGCCGGGCTCGTCCGGCTGGGCGAAGGCCAGGCAGCGAATCGTGGCCTTCGTCTCGTCCTTGACCCGGGTTTCGCAGGCCGCCGAACCGCACCAGTGGGCCAGCAGGAACCCGCCGGCCTCGACCTGCTCCTTGAACACGTCGTAGGTGTCGACGGCACGCGTGGCCTCGTCCCGCCGCTTGAGCGCGGCGCGGTACAACTCTCCCTGGTACTCGTCGAGCAGCGCGGGGACCCGTTGCGTCAGGTCGGCGAGCGGGATCTTCGACTTCTCGCGCGAGCGCTTGACCGCCATCACCGAGCCCGAGCTCAGGTCCTTCGGGCCGAGCTCCAGGCGCAGCGGCACCCCGAGCATCTCCCACTCGTGGTACTTGAACCCGGGGCTCAGGTTGTCCCGGTCGTCGAGGCGCACGGAGATCCCGGCGCGCTTCAGATCCGCTTGCACGCGTGACGCGGCCTCGAGGATCTGGTCCTTGGGATCGTTGGCGCGCCAGATCGGGACCACGACGACCTGGATCGGCGCCAGACGCGGGGGCAGCACCAGCCCGTCGTCGTCGCCGTGCGTCATGACGATCGCCCCGACGAGGCGCGTCGAGACGCCCCACGACGTGTTCCAGACGTGCTCCCAGGAGCCGTCCTCGGTCTGGTACTTGACCTCAAACGCGCGCGCGAAGTTCTGGCCGAGGTGGTGCGACGTGCCGGCCTGCAGGGCCCGGCCGTCCTGCATCAGCGCCTCGATGCAGTAGGTCCGATCGGCGCCGGCGAAGCGCTCGCTGTCGGTCTTGATGCCCTGGATCACCGGGATCGCCATCCAGTCCTCGGCGAACGTCGCATACAGCTCGAGGATCTTGCGTGCCTCGATCTCGGCTTCCTGCTCGGTCGCGTGGGCCGTGTGCCCTTCCTGCCACAGGAACTCGGTCGTGCGCAGGAACAGCCGCGTGCGCATCTCCCAGCGCACCACGTTGGCCCATTGGTTCAGCAGGATCGGCAGGTCACGGTACGACTGGACCCACTTGGCGAACATCGCGTAGATGATTGTCTCGGACGTCGGCCGGACGATCAGCTCCTCCTCGAGCTTGCTCTCGGGGTCGGGGACGAGCGTCATCTTGCCGTCGACCTCGACCGCGCGGAGCCGCGAATGGGTCACGATCGCGCACTCCTTGGCGAAGCCGTCGACGTGCGCGGCCTCCTTGGCCAGGAACGACTTGGGGATGAACAGCGGGAAGTACGCGTTCTGGTGGCCCGTGTCCTTGAACATCCGGTCGAGCGTGCGTTGCATGTTCTCCCACAGCGCGTAGCCGTGGGGCCGGATGACCATGCAGCCCTTGACCGGAGCGTAGTCGGCCAGGCGGCCCTGGAGCACGAGGTCGGTGTACCAGCGGGCGTAGTCCTCGCTCCGCGGCGTGATCAGCTTGGCCATGAGGGGCGGGATTATAGCCGAACCGCCGTCAGCGACCTTCCTGGGCCTTGCCCGTCATCGGCACGAAGCGCACGGCTTCCGCCGTGCGGCGCTCGAAGCCGTGCTCGGTGCGGGTCACCACCAGCAGCTCCGCCTGGTTCGCCTCGCCCACCGGGATCACGAGGCGCCCGCCGAGGGCGAGCTGGTCGAGCAGCGGCTGGGGAATCGTCGGCGGCGCGGCCGTGACGACGATCGCGTCGAAAGGCGCTTGCTCGGGCCAGCCGTCGTAGCCGTCGCCGATGCGCGCATGCACGTTGGTGTAGCCCAGCTCGGCCAGCAGCGCGGCGGCCTGTCGGCCGAGCTCGGGCAGGATCTCGATCGTGTACACCTCGCCCACGCACTCGGCCAGCACGGCGGCTTGGTAGCCGGACCCGGTGCCGATCTCGAGCACCCGCATCGTCGGCTTGGGGGACACGTGCTCGGTCATCGCCGCGACGATGTACGGCTGCGAGATGGTCTGCTGGTAGCCGATCATCAGCGGCCGGTCGATGTACGCGTGAGCCCGCAGCTCGGGCAGCACGAAGCGATGGCGCGGCACGTGGCGCATCGCGGCGAGCACCGCCGGATCGCGGATGCCACGCGCCTCGATCTGCTCGGCGACCATCGCAAGGCGGGTCGCGGTGAACACGTCGTCCTGAACCGCTTCTGTCGTCGCGCGCCCTCCTTCGCCCGCGGCGCACGCCACGCTCGCGAGCGCGACGGAGATCGCGAGGCCCCGCAGGGGCGCTTGAGCGTTGCGCATGTCGCTGCCTCCACCCACCGTAGCGAGCGCGCGCCCGGACTGTCAAGCCGGCGGCGGTCCTCTGTAGAATGACCGCGGTGGTCGCGCGCGGCCACCGCAGCATGAGCAGCCGACCCGTTCCCACTGTCCCTGCGACGGTTCCGCCGTACGCGTCGGACAACGCCCGTGCCAGGACGAGCCGCACCGCACTCCGGCTGCCCCAGGGCGCGGCCCGCGCCCGGATCGACCTGCGATTCGGTTATTCGGCATTCGACTTGTCCGGGTTTCCTCCCGGCACCACGTTGTACCTCTGCGGCGCTCCGGCGGGGCGCGTCGTGGCGGTCCGCGCCCAGGAGCGCTGTGGCTCCGCGCTGGCGATCGCCTCGGTGCGGGTGGTGCCGGGGTCCGAGCGCGAGGAAGACGTGGTCTGGGCCCTCTGATGCGGCACCGGTTCCAGTTCAAGGTCGGGGTGGCTCTGGGCGGCGGAGCGGCGCGCGGGCTCGCGCACATGGGGGTCCTGCGTGCGCTCGAGCGCTCGGAGATCCCGATCGACATCGTCGTCGGGACGAGCATCGGCTCGATCCTCGGCGGCGCGTACGCTGCGCTCGGAGACTGCGCGATCCTCGAGGCCCGCGTGCGTCAGGTGCTGACGAGCGACGGATTCCGCAAGAACCGCCTGCTGTTCCTCCGCGAGACGCGCCGCGAGCGCGGCGGCGTGTTCTTCTCGATGGCCAATCTGGTGCGGCGCGGGATCTTCTTCGGCGTGTCGAACCTGCGGCCGTCGTTCCTGTCGGCCGAGGAGTTCGCCAGCAGCATGGCCGCCGTCCTCCCCGACGTGGACATCGAGGACCTGCCGATCGCGTTCGGGGCGGTGGCGCTCGACATCCGCTCGGCCGAGGAGGTCGTGCTGCGCACGGGCAACCTGCGCCGGGCGGCTGCGGCGAGCGCGGCGATCCCAGGGATCCTGCCGCCGGTGCGGATGAACGGCCGGACGCTGATCGACGGCGGTTGGGTGGACAAGATCCCGGTCGTGCCGGCGTTCCACCTGGGCGCAGACGTGGTGATTGCCGTCGACATCACGGCCGATCTGACGAGCGCGCGGGACTTTCGCCGCGGGGTCGATATCATGGTCCGGGCGAACTCGATCCGGGACTCGGTCCTGGTCGCGCACGCGCTGCGCATGGCGGACGTGGTGATCGAGCCGGACGTGGGCGACGTCCACTGGGCCGACTTCAGCGCGTTCGAGCGCTGCATCCAGGCCGGGGACGAGGCGGCGATGCGTGTGGTGCCCCGGATCCGCGAGCTCCTGCGCCACGAGCGGCTGTTCTCGATCGTCCGGCCCGGACCCGGGCGCAAGCTGGCCGAACTGCACATCGAGGCCGGGGGCCACGGCTTCCGCGTCGAATGACCGAACGAGGGGATCGCATGGACGCAGCAGCGACGCAACGCCAGCACCTGCATCTGCTCGGCATCGGCGGCACAGGGATGACCGCGCTCGCCGGCCTGCTCCACGAGAGCGGCGCACGCGTGACCGGCTCCGACCGGCGGCTCTATCCGCCGACCTCGACCCTGCTCGAGCGGCTCGCGCTCGAGGTGCACGAGGGCTTCTCCCCGCAGCACCTCGTTCCCGCTCCGGACCTGGTCGTGATCGGCAACGCGATGAGCCGCGGCAACGTCGAGGTCGAGGAAGTGCTCGATCGACGCTTGCCCTACGTGTCGATGCCCCGGCTGATCGAGGACCGCTTCCTGCCCGGTCGCCACTCGGTCGTCGTCGCGGGAACCCACGGCAAGACCACCACCTCGTCGATGCTGGCGTGGGTCTTGACGCGGGCCGGTCGCGATCCCGGATTCCTGATCGGCGGGGCGCCGCTCGACTTCGAGTTCCCGTTCCACCTCGGGACCGGGGCTCCGTTCGTCCTCGAAGGGGACGAATACGACACGGCGTTCTTCGACAAGGGTCCCAAGTTCATGCACTACCGCCCGGACACGGCGCTCCTCGGTGCGGTCGAGTTCGATCACGCCGACATCTACCGCGACCTCGAGCAGGTGACGACGGCGTTCCGCCGCTTCGTCGGGCTCGTTCCGCGACGCGGTCTGCTCGTGGCGAACCACGATGCGGCGACGACCCGCGAGATCGCGGCGCAGGCGCTCTCGCGCGTCCGGAGCTACGGATTCTCGCCCGACGCGCACTGGCGCGCCGAGGCCTGCGCGGAGGGACCCTCCGGGGGGCGTTGTCGGGTGCGTTGCGCGGGGGAGCCGTTCGCGGAGCTCGAGCTCGGCGTGCCGGGAAGGCACAACGTGCTGAACGCGCTGGCCACGCTCGCCGCGGCCGACGAGCTGGGGGTGCCGAAGGACGAGATCCTCGAGGGGCTGGCGACCTTCCGCGGGGTGCGTCGGCGCATGGAAGTCGTCGGCAGCGCAGCCGGTGTCACGGTGATCGACGACTTCGCCCACCATCCGACCGCGATCGCGGAGACGTTGCGCGCGGCGCGGGCGCGCTACCCGGGGCGCCGCGTCTGGGCCGTGCTCGAGCCACGCTCGTGGACGCTGCGCCGCAACGTGTTCCAGGACCGGCTGGCCGAGTCGTTCGACGCGGCGGACCACGTGCTCCTCGCCGCGGTGTTTGGTGCGGAGGCGCTAGCCCCGACCGAGCGGCTCGACCCCGACCGGCTCGCGACCGCGATCGGCGAGCGCGGGCGCGACGCCGAGTTTCTCCCCAGCGCGGGCCAGATTCTCGATCGGCTCCTGGGCCAGACACGATCGGGGGACGTGGTCGTCGTGATGTCGAACGGCGGCTTCGACGGCCTGCCGCGTCGCCTCGTCGAGCTCCTCGGGGCACGACGCGCCACCGCGACGGGTGCGTGAGCTCGCGCCTCTGGATCGTCGACCCCTCGCTGCGCTGCCCGGAGGACCAGGGCGTCGCCGAGGTGCTCGGTGACTGGCCCGGGGCGAGCCGACTGTTCCGGCCGGCGCTCCGGCCGGGTGACGGACCGACTCCGCGAACGGGGTACGACACCGACGGCGTGGTCGTGCTGGGATCGGCCGCCTCCGTTCACGATCCCGCGGCCTGGATCGACGACCTGGCATCCTGGCTCGCTCCGCTGCTCGACGGGCGCCGCCCGCTGCCCGTGCTGGGTGTGTGCTTCGGTCACCAGCTCGTGTCGCACGTGGCCGGCGGCGAGGTGGGGTGGGTGACGCCCGATCGCCGCAAGGTCGTCGGCGTCCACTCGGTCGAGGTCCGTGCGAGCCGGCTCGTCGACGGCGCGACCACGCTGCGCGTGGTGTTCAGCCATCGCGAAGCGGTCCACGTCGCTGCGCAGGGCTACCGCGTCGTCGCCGCGCGAACGCCGGGGGCTCTCGACGGACTCGAACACGCGGATCTGCCGGTGTTCACCTACCAGTTCCATCCCGAGGCGCGCGGTGAGTTCGCCGTGCGCGCCGGGATCGACCCGCGGGAGATCGACGCGCCGCTGATCGACGGCACACGTCGCTGGCTGGCGGCGTTTCGCGCGATCGTGGTCCGCAACGCGGACCCGGGCTGACAATCGGACGGCGAGCCAGCGGACGATTCCGCCGACTCGCCGTGGGCGCCGGCCGAGGGGGGAGCCGGACCCTGCGACGGCTCGACGAGCCGCCGCCCCAGAGACACGTTCGAGGCTAGTCCTTGCGTCCTTCCTTCGCGCGCCCGCGTGCGGACTCACGGGCCGTCTTCCCGGCCGCGGCGCCGGATTCGCCCGCCGAGCGACCCGGGGTCGTCGTCGGTCGAGCGGACGGCGCGCTGGCCCGCGGTTGCGGCGACGTGGATCGTGGCGTCACCGCGCGCTCGCGGACCCTGGGCTCGGTGACCGTCGGCCGCGGCGCGCTGGCCCGCGGCTGCGACGACGTGGATCGTGGCGTCACCGCGCGCTCGCGGACGCCGCGCTCCGTGACCGTCGGCCGCGGCGCGCTGGCCCGCGGCTGCGACGACGTGGATCGTGGCGTCACCGCGCGCTCGCGGACGCCGCGCTCCGTGACCGTCGGTGCCACACCGATCGAGCTGCGGTTCGGCGCCGGTCGTGGTGTGGCGGCGGGCCCGGTAGTGCGCCGCGGGGCGGCGGAGGTACCGGATCTCGGCGCCGTGGCCTTGCCACGACCTGCGCTGGCGCCCGGCTTCGACCGCGGGGCTGGGGAGGCCTGCGGCGCTCCTGCCTTGGTGCCCTCACGCGTCGTGCGTGGGCTGGCCATGCGCTGATAGAGGTCGCGCACCCGGCGGTCCGCCTCGCCCGTGACCTGGCGATCGCTGCGCGCAGACGGTCTGAGCGCTCGTCCCGCAGCGAGTCCATTCGCGCGGTCGCCTGCGCCCGTCAGCTGGCGCGGGAATCGCGACGCCGTGGCGCGTCCCGCGCTGGCCGGGCTCGTTCCGCGATTCGCCACGCGCCGGCTCTCGACATCGCGCATCGTCTGCGTGGGCCGCACGCCGCGCTCGATCGACTGGACCCGCCCCGCGCTGGTCGCGCGCGCTTCGCGCACCGCCTGCACGCGCGCCTCGGACGAGCGCGCCAGCCGGTCGGGCGAGGCATTGGGCGCTCGCGCCGCGACGACGTGATTGCGCACGTCCACGTCGCCGTATGGCACGGCGTACGCCGAGCACGGCGTGTGGTGGTGGAAGTGCGAGTAGGACACGAACGTCCAGCACGCCGGGTCGTAGTAGCCGTAATAGGGCGTGTGGTAATAGACCGGCTGGTTCCAGTAGCCGAGGGGAGCCCAGCCGATGTGCACCGAGCCCCACGACCAGGCGACCCAGGCGCCTGCGAACACGCGGCCCGGGATCCAGCACCAGCCCGCGGGACCGCTCCACGCCCATCGTCCGTAGTGGTACGGCGCCCAGCCCCACGGCTCGGAGGAGACCCAGAAGTAGCCGCTCGGGCCGTACGACCAGTACCCGTCGTAGTACGGCCGCCACGTGGCGGACACGCCGGAGGGATACCAGGCGTAGCCATAGTCGTCCGTACGCACCCAGCGGCCGCTCGACGACAGCTCGCGGTAGTACGGCTGGACCTCTTGCGGGATCTCGTCGTAGGCGTCGTCGTCGCCACGGTCTTGGACGGTGTACGCCTGCTCGCGGTCGACGACCCAGCGGTCGAAGCCGTCGCGCGCGAAGGTGTTGAAGGCCGTGGGATCCGCCGGGTAGTCGCCGCCAAGCACCTCCGTGCGCATTCCGCCGCGCAGGACCACGGAGCCGCCCGAGCCCGCGACCTCGACCACCCCACGCAGCGAGGCCACGGCGGTCGTTCCGTCTGCGGCCACATCGACGCGGAACTCTCCGCCGCCGAGGGCGTAGATCGACGCCGTGGGCGTGTCGAAGCGCAGCTCCTGGTTCTCGGCGAGCCGGGACACGACGCGCGCCGTTCCGCGCTGGATCTGGAGCACGGTGTGATCGGCAACCTCGGCATATGGGTCGGGGAGCGCGAGGAATGTCAGCTCGGTCTCCTCGGCCACCCGCACGAGCGTGCCGCTGGCGAGCTCGATCTCGGCGCGCTGGGATCGGTCGCTCGAGACGCTGTCGCCGGGGAAGATCGGTGCGTTGTTGGTCACTCGCTCCTCTGGCACCGGGCTTTCCGCGGAGCGTCGGATCGTGAGCCCGTACTCTGCGTAGCGCACGCGGCCATACGTGCCGGGATCTTCGCGCTCTGCCGTACTCTGCGCGGTCGAGGCCGTGGCGAACGGAACGATCGAGAGCGCGGCGAGCGCCACGGTTCGGAGCCAGCATCTCGTTCGTCGGGTCTTCATGGCCTCTCACCTCGGGAGCTTTCGCCCTCACCCCCCCTCGAGTGCACCGGGCGTGCCAGCGGTTTGCGCCGGAAAGCGCGCATCCCCGCCCCGGTCGGCTGTCCTCGTGGAGCGTCGCTGTCCCCCAGGGGCGACAGCGCGGGCCATTCTTGACCCTCCGGAAGGACGGATGCTACCGTCCCGACTCGGAGTCTCATGGCGATTCGTCCCATCGTTCTCTACCCGGATCCGGTACTGCTGAGACCGACGAGCGTCGTCGAGCAGATCGACGACGACGTGCGCGCTCTCGTCCAGGACCTGTTCGACACGATGAGCGCCGCGCCGGGAATCGGGCTCGCCGCGAACCAGATCGGCGATTCCCGTCGGGTGTGCGTCGTCGACGTGAGCGCTGGCGAGCGCCCGGACTCCCGGCTCGTGCTGGTCAACCCGCGCGTCCTCGAGACCGCAGGCAAGCAGGTGGGCGAGGAGGGGTGTCTGTCCTTCCCCGACGTCACGCTGGAGGTCGAGCGAGCCCAGCGGCTGCGGCTCGAAGCGCTCGACCTGAACGGGGAGCGGATCGAAATCGAGGCGGAGGATCTCCTGGCCCGCGTGATTCTCCACGAGTGTGAGCACCTCGACGGCC
>Ga0180085_1000411_pt1 | contig 15019 bp, 11 predicted proteins | sample EasRiv730_16_10D_FD_123013 | JGI IMG/M metagenome (GOLD analysis project Ga0180085, IMG submission 123013) | Soil microbial communities from meander-bound floodplain in the East River, Colorado, USA - East River metaG ERMLT730_16_10D | ecosystem: Environmental > Terrestrial > Soil > Floodplain ... | reverse complement strand
GACTGGAGATGTAGTCACACGGGAAGAGCTGCAGCAAAGGCTCTGGCCTGAGGGTACCTTCGTCGACTTCGATCACAACCTCAATACCGCGATCAACAAGATCCGCGAAGCGCTGGGCGACTCGGCCGAGAACCCACGGTTTGTCGAAACTCTAGCCCGTCGAGGGTATCGCTTCATTGCACCGATAGAGAAGCCAGTCTCGGCTGAGGAGACGGCTCCCGCAATACGACAGGATCCTGCACTAATACGACAGGATCCTGCACTTCCGAAAGAGCAACCGTCGCTTGCTCTTTCACGGCTGGCATGGCGCCGGAACCTAATTTGGATTGCCACATTGATAGTCATTGGCGGCGGAGTATTGACTCTCTGGTTGCTGAGAACAGGTTTTGGGCCAACCCAGGAATCTTTAATCCCTGTCCCTCTGGCTACTGCGGTTGAATCTGAGTGTCAACCTTCATTCTCGCCAGACGGGAACCAGGTGGCGTTTGTCGTCTGGGTTGAAGGTGAGAATAATAGCGAAATTGTTGTCAAATTCGTCGGCAGCGAGAAGGTGTTGTATCTTACCTCCAATCCAGCATTGGATTTGAGCCCTGCCTGGTCACCGGATGGCCGATCCATCGCTTTCCTTCGCAACTTACCTGAAGGCCGGGGCGCGGTTATGCTAGTTCCTCCCATCGGTGGTGCCGAGCGAAAGCTTGCCGAGATCTATGCGCCGAATGCACCATTCTTTATTCCATGGGGGCCTTATCTAGCCTGGTCTCCTGATAGCAATCAAATCGTGATCATCGACAAGGATTCACCTACGGAACCCTTTGGTCTATTTCTCTTGTCAGTTGAGACTGGTGAGAAACGGCGGTTAACGACGCCACCAGCTAACGAGGTTGGCGATGGAGGCCCTGCGTTCTCCCCGGAAGGCAGGAAGCTGGTCTTCAGCAGGAATGGAACACATTCTGGCCAGATTTTCTTACTTTCACTGTCCGAAAGGTTCGCTCCAACAGGAGAACCGAGACAGCTTACGTTCGACAATCGAGACTCCAGAAGTCCGGTCTGGAGCTCCAATGGCCGCGACATCATCTACTCCTCAGGTAACTATCGGGCAAGCAACCTATGGAAAGTTTCGGCCGCTGGAACGGACAGACCGCAACGGTTGTCATTTGCGGGACTGGGATGTCTCTATCCCGCCATCTCGCATCATAGGCACCGTCTTGCCTACACCCAATATCTCTATGATACGAACATCTGGCGAGTTGAAGTACCTGGCCTCGGTAACAAGAGTAGCAAACCAAAACGATTCATCTCTTCTACCTACCGGGAATGGTGGCCGCAATTTTCTCCAGATGGCAAGAAAGTAGCCTTTTCCTCCGACCGCTCCGGAAGTTTTGAGATTTGGCTGTGCGATAGTGATGGCTCAAATCCTATTCAATTGACGAAATTCGGCAGTGGCGACTGGACTGACTCTCCTCGGTGGTCTCCAGACAGCGAGCGGATTGCTTTTCAGTCTACTTTCGAAAACCAGCATGAGATCTATGTCATCAGCGCAAATGGCGGGAAGCCGCAGCGGCTGACGATAAATCTGTCTCTTGATCTATGCCCAAGCTGGTCTCGCGATGGGAAGTGGATCTACTTTGCCTCCGACCGCAGTGGAGAATTGCAGGTTTGGAAAATATCGTCTGCTGGCGGGAAGGCAACTCAGGTGACTCGCCAGGGTGGCTACGAAGCCTTTGAGTCCGCTGATGGCAAGACTCTCTTTTACTCGAAGAGCCTTGAAAACCCTAGCCTCTGGAGTCTTTCCTTGGACGGCGAGGAAGAAAGCCCGGTTCAGGGTCCTGTCCCCGATATTGGGAACTTCGCTCTCGTTGATGAAGGAGTTTTCCTGATTCGGAAACAGGAGGGGGGGTTCTATAACCCGCTGATGGGGTATCGTTCAGCAGATTTCTCTATTCAATTCCTCAACTTTGCCGACGGAAGAATCCGGAACATTGCTCCAATCGAAAAACTAGTCGACTTCGGTTTCAGCGTGTCTCCAGACAGAAAATTCGTACTCTACACGCAGGTCGATCAGATCGGCAGTGATCTGATGCTTGTGGAAAACTTCCAGTAGGTCGGCCGGGACAGAATAGAGGAATGCGCCGAAGTTCGAGCATTCTTTGGAGCGGTGGGCCGTTCGCATGGACGTTGATCTTTGGTTCCTTAGAGATGCGAGAAACGCTCCTCTTCCTCGGATTCCAGGTCTGTTTTTCTTCCCAGCTTACGTTCCAGAAAATCGCGGGTTCGGGCGTGTTCTTGGCTTTTCATCAATCACAAGGGATGATCGCTTTCACTTCAAGTGCCGCTTTCTCTGAACCCACACACTTTGATTTGCGTTTGCTGAGCTCCTGCATCTTCTCGCGGGTGATTTCGTCAAGCCGAAGGTGGCCGAATCTCGGCAAGATGTGGTTGTTGGGCATTTTGTGCCGGGGGCAAATAGGCAGGCTGTAAACAAGCTGCCGGTAGCTGGAAACGCTGTTGAAGAAGAACGGGCAAGGAAAAAAAATTTGGTTTGAACACGCACCCCAGACGCACCCAAGCCCTAGAATTGGTCAGCAATCCGGTCTGAACCTCTAAATTATTCTATTGCTTTGGTTTAGATGGTGCGCCCGGCCCGACTCGAACGGGCGACCTGCGGATTCGAAGTCCGACGCTCTATCCAACTGAGCTACGGGCGCACGTTGAAAAGGAATGAGTTACCGAAGCCGCTACTTTTTCGCGGGCACTTGGTGGCTGTTTTGGTGGCTGTTCGAGATTGGAACCCACTAAAACCTCCACGGCATTTTGCAAATAATCCGGTGCAAGGTGAGCATACCTCTGGGTCATCTCCAAAGTGGAATGCCCCAACAATTTGCTGACAGTGAACAAGTCAACCCCTCTCATCACCAGTCGGGAAGCAAAGGTATGCCTTAGATCGTGCCAGTGAAAGTCTTCGATGCCAGCTTCCCTGAGGTAACGTTTCCAGTCGGTGTTCTTGATCCCATTCTTGAACCGCTCCCCAGAGTTCCGACCATAAAAGACGTGCGGATTATGGAGCATTCGCGGGAATGCTTGCAACGTTTGAATCACAATTCCATTCATGGGGATATGTCTGGCTTCTCCCGCCTTGGTCTCCCGAATCGTGATTCGCTTTCGCTGAAACTCCACATCGCCCCACCTTAGGTGCAACTGTTCCCCCTTTCTCATTCCTGTGTGAAGCGCAACTTGCACTAGCGCATGATACTCGTTGGGTAGTACGGCCAGAAGCCGGGCCTCTTCTTCTTCGGTCAAGTAGCGAGTTCGCTGGTTGTTCTCTTTGGCCAACTTGATCCGCTTAACAGGGTTCTGTTCCACCTTTTCGTTGAGTACAGCCAAGGAGAACGCTGCCTTCAGCGCGGCCAGGTAACGATTAACCGTCACTTGGCTTCGGCCTCTGGTAGGCTTTCTCTTGTTGTTCGACATATATTGAGACTTTAGCAGCTCGGCTCGCGCTTTCTCAATGTCGCTCGGGAGAATGGTCCGCGCAGCCCGGTCAGACCATTGCTCTTTCCAATATCCCGCCCGGACTTTGGCGTCCTTGATAGCCTTCCGGCCCCCGGCTTGATAGGCTTCCAGGTAATCATCGATGATTTCAGGAACAGTAAAGTTTCTGTGCTTGCGCCTTACCTCCTCCGGCTCAAACTTCCCCTGCTGAATTTCTGTCTTGCGCTGCTGGTAGATTCGAAGGGCGGCTGATTTGAAGCCGACCTTCTCCCGATGCCTTCGACCGTACTGGTCATAGTACAGTACCCACCAGACGCCACTTCCTTCGGGGCGTTCGAAAATGCCCCGGTATTTCTTGGACGTTCTTCCCATCCTGGGTTTCTCCTTTCTCGAGTTCTGATCAGATTCCGGTGGCCCCCTTGAAGTCTTTTCGAGGACGCCTTCGCTTCATTTCATCAGCATACACCTCCCCTCTGGGTTTTGGTTCTAAACATCCTCCTTTACTCACCCCAACGATCTAATCCTTAATTCGTTCAAACCCTTACCCAGGTAGGAGGAAACCTGAGGGACAAAATCAGCTTTCCTCCGATTGACACTAGCAAGAACGGGGTCGTAGGCTTTCCGGTAGGATCTCAAAGGAGTCTATATGACCGACGAACAAGCCTCAAAACGAGAGCTACTAAAGAAAGCTGCCTACATCGCCCCAGTAATCCTCACCCTAAAAGCCGTACCCTCGTATGCGCAAAGCGGGTCAGCTCAAGCCGCGCAAGCAAGAGGAAACGATAAAGAGAAGGGGAACAACGGCGTCGGCAACGGCCCCGATCCACAGCCACCTGGAAACCCAAAGGTCAACGATGGTCCGGGAACTGGCCCAGGCAATCCTGGAAACAAGTAGCAAAACAAAAACTAAAACTGATCCTGCGTACTCATTATTAACCACTGGCCGCCCTGGGCTACAGCAATTCGGGGGAGATTGGCGCCTGCTGGAGCTCGCTGTCGACAGTGAAGCTCCGGATTCTCTGTTGCCATCAACTCTCTGGCTCGCCTGCGAACTGCGGCCGGATTCAAGTTCGCCAAGCTGCACCATGTCTCGAAGCTTGAAAACACATCCGGCCCGAAAATCCATTCCTGCGACATTGCCCGATTGCTTGAGCCAGCGCCATCGGCTTGCCGGTCGTTGCTGCTGAGCAAGTCTTGAATCGCTCTCAGCACAATGGCTGCGGCGAGTTTCTTAACGAACTCACCTTCTTCCGTCTCAGGCCGTACTCTGACTGTCCTGGGCGTTGGGCGATACATGGGGGCCTCCTCTCGGTGTGATATGCTGGTTGTCACCCGTCCAGCATTCCCCTTGAGTAGCCCACAATGCCCCCGGTCACGAGCCGGGGGTTGCTCAGATCATTGCTCCATCATTCTTCTGTAATAACATATTGGGTTGGCAACGGGGGCCGCCTTGATGTTATAGGCGATACCCAAACGCGACAACGTATCTGTCCAGCTTTCAGCTCATCGTTACCGACGAAGCGCCAGCTTCCCGGGAAGAGGCAAAGCGAATATTGGTAGTATTGAAAGCATCCTGAAGCTGCGTCTGGCCAGCTCCCGGGGCAAGATCGTTCGTGTCCACCAAGGAGCTTTGGATAATGCTGATGAAATCGACAACAAGATCGCCAGCAACGCTCGTGACGTTGTGAGTCGAAGAAGTGCCGCTGGAGCCTGGATCGTAGACTGACTCTCCGCTATACGGCGTTGACTGGTCAACATCCTTCAGGACGACCGCGAATGCAGGCTGACTGCGTGCCTGAGAGGTTGCCTTGAACCGTCAAGCCTGACCCTACATCCGGGGGCAACACGAGTAAACACCTTCAGAGCCTCGCCCAATTCGGAGACTGTGGTTCCTGTGAAAGTCGCCGCATCACCGTTGTGGGTCACGGAATTGATCGTTGCAGTTAGGGCAATCACTGCCGTCATCAAAAACAGATTCGATCCCGTGTTGCTGTTGACGGTTGTCGAGATTATGGCCCCAACGTTGGCGCAGCTGATGTTCGAATCAACGACGCTGGGCGCGGCTAATCCAGACAGACACCAAGCCAGTAGTAGAGGCAAAATCAAGAGCTGTTTCTTCATCTCTCTCTCCGTTTGCTGTATCCGCAAAACAAAAGGTCCGCTCCGTCGTCCGGACGAAACGAGCCTTTTCACTACTGGACAAACCCGCAACCGCCTCGAATCAGTTGCGAGTGCCCAAACTTTCAATCAACGACTCAAGCTTCGTCTGCTGCCCGCCGATACCTCACATTGACCCCAAACTCCAATTGAACGGAGACTCGTATGAATCAATCCATATCAGACACCCGCGATGGTTTTCAGGTGATGAGAGATCGCCCCACAGTGCCGAAAGATTCAGCCCTCGATCAAAAGACCGCAAGCTCTCGCGATCTGCCACCTCTTCCTCAACCGCAACATGGCGATTGCTGACATCGTTCGATTACTCGATGAAGACAACGGAAGTGTGGTCCTCGCACTACTCGAACAAGGAATCATCCGAGACCGCAGAAGCAACCCAATGCCAGCTCCAGAAAAAGAGCGCAGGAAGTCGATAGCGAGTCTCAGAACTAAGCGCCGCTGAAATGCTTCCACTCCTGACGAATCTTGCTTCGGCAATCCGCTTCTCATACAGCATGGGCAGAAAGGCCCGAAGGCAATGACCGCAGCGATTCACAGGTCAAGATCCATCGCAGTTTCCTGAAATAGCTTCCGTGTTCGACCCAGTACCGGGCTGATGGAACCAGATTGTTGTCGTGTGTCTAAAACATCCATCCTACGTGCTAGGGTAGGAGTCTCAGAATCACTGACCAGGCAGGTGGGCCCCCCAGCGAGCCTATCCTGGGGATGGACTACCCCCTTTGCCCCCCATGTCGTCTCACTCGTTGCTCAGTCTGGTCTCCTGTTTCGAGTTGTAATCCGATCAGCCACCAGTTGCGGGGGCAAAAACCGGACGGGAACCTCCGGCAAGCCTGGCAGCTTGCCGAGCTGATACTTGATGGCGATTTCCCATGAACTGGCGATCGAGAAGAAGACCTCGTGGTTGAGGTCTTCGAGGATGGTCACAGCTCTTGGGTTCAGCTTTTCCGGCCCAAAGTACGACCACAGCCAGCAATGGGTGTCGAGGAGAATCCTCACGAATGGATCTCCGCTAGAATCTCCTTCGGCAGAGGTGCATCGAAGTCCTCCGCAACGGCCATTTGACCTGCTCCTCAACCCGGATCAACAGCCGTGAAAGATGGGTCTTCGCTTCATGAATATTTACTTTGGTCATACACTACTCTCCGATGAACTTAGTCCATATAACTTAGTCTATTAAATCAATGGCTGGCGAACGCAAGGATCACAAGCACACTCAACGCTTCTACGACTTGTGATCGTGGACTGCTGGTGAGCTTTCTGCTTCTCGATTGCCTCCAGTTTCAGCAAAAGCCCGCGAGGTGCCCTGCTCGACGAGCCTTTCCAGCTCGCGGGAAGGAATCAACACGCGCCGGCCGACTTTGACCGCCCGGAGCCGTCCCCTTTCAATCAAATAGTCGAGGCTGCGCACAGATAACGAAGTGGCCGCAGCCGCTTCTCTTTTCGAATATGCCAATAGTTTCTTGATCATTCAGTATTCCCTCCAATGAGTCTCGCTGAGCGGCATTGGTCAGCGAGTGCTTGGCGAGTGAATTGAAGTGGTGAATCTCAGGTTCTGAGCGAGAGGATCTCGCCCTCCCTGTGGTCCTCTCATGGGTGGGGCCGGGAGGTTGGGCCCTCAGAGAGAGATTCTGAGTATGCCCTGAAAGATGTATCGATGCAATAATTATTGTTGCAATGATATTCGATGAGTGTATTATTCGTCAATGGGTCGCAAACGCAAACCGCAGCAACACACGCTCTCGGTCCGCATCTCCGAGACTCTCCGCGACTACCTCGAACGCGCCCGCGAAGTCATCGCTGGTTCAAAGGGAGAATCCGTTTCCACCTCCGAAGTCGCCAAGATGCTCTTGGAGCTCGCCAAGGGTGAACGACTGGATGACCGGCTGGAAGTCACCGAACTCCTTCGACATCCGACCGAGACCCTGCTGGGGATTCGCCAAAAATGGGAACAGAAGAGATTGATTTCCCGGGCTGAATGGGTGGTGATCGCTCACTACCTCGAAATCGGCTGCGAGGGAACGTTTGAAGATGTGGAAGCGGCTGGGCAGGATTCCTTTGCCGAATTGCTCGAAGCCTTTCAGGCCCTGCTGGCCCTTCGAACCGGCGGCGGAAAACACGATCCCTACTATCTGGGAAACATCGGCCCTCCGGCGGTGATCAGGGGTAAATCGCTGTCTGATTCTGAAGCCGTCACCCAATCGGTGAAACAGCTCATTCGGACTCTGCGCGAGCCGGGATCAACCCTCAAGCCCGTATTCGCCGGTCGGAACTTCTATGTCGCCATCCGGGATGAAGACTTGGAAGACATTGCTGCCGTCAACCACGCCCTGCTACCGCACATGCCTGCCTTGTTTCGTTTCGCTGCCCGTGGACACTGGCTGCGGGAGCAACGACCGATACGGCCCAGGCGTGAAAGCCAGGATTACGGATTCAGATCCTCAGTATTTCCGCAGCTCACGGCCGGCGATTTCCGGCTCTCGATTCTGCTTAGCGCTGAAGAAGACCTCACCATGGCGATCGACATGTCAGCTCGGGATGTCATCTATCCCTTGGGTTTCTATCCGCAGATTCGAGAATTTGCCACGATGCTGACACGGCTGAAGGTGTCACGTCATTGGAAAGGTCGAGAGTTCTTCGGCTACACCGACGCCGCGGTTTCAGGGTCGGCAACCCACTTCTATTTTCGCCATCGTGCGAACGGCATTGTTTTCGGTTTCACGCCTGAGGCATGGAAAAGCCTGGAGACGATATTTGCAAAAGCCCTGGCTCTTGCAGAGCTACAGCCGGTATTGAGAGAGCTGGCACTGCAATATGGAGAGGTTTAGAAGCTGGAAAGACGTGGCGGTGCTGCGCAGCCTTGAGAGGTTGCCATGCTGGTATCTCGCGGTCGGAAACTCCAAGTCGGCTCGGCACTCAATACCGTCGAACACACGTAAGTCGAGTATCTAAACCCAAACACTAAAAACCGATCACCACACCTGAGTTATGAACAGCGATGCGTCCTACGTCCAGGACATGAAAACACTCGGCTACAGCAGCCTTGAGGCTGGTTTCCTGCGACTTGTGGCCCTGCATTCCGGTGTTTTCTTCCGGAGGCATTTCATGCAATTTGCCGGTGTCAAGAGTGGGAAACGCGTCGATTCTTTCCTGAAGAAGCTACGTTCCAACAAGCATTGCCAGATCTATTCGCTCAACAAGAATGCCGCCGTGTACCATGTCACTTCCAAGCCAATCTACCGTTGCCTGGCCCAGCCAAACCTGCGTCATAGGCGATCGCACAAGACTGATTACGTCAAAACCAAGCTTCTTATTCTCGATTATGTCCTTGGGAATCCAACGGCAGAATACATGCCCACCGAAGAGGAAAAGATTCACTTCTTTACTAAGGTTCTGAATATTCCCCTCGCTCACTTGCCAACCAAGGCCTACAAGACACCCAATTCCAAGACTGAGACCCTCCGCTACTTCGTCGACAAATTCCCTCTGTTTCTCCCAGATGTTTCTTCTCCGGAAGGGGTTCATTTCAGTTATGTGGATCCCGGACCGCACACCAGCATCGTCGATTTTGTGAATCATCTCCGTCTGTACGCTCCACTGTTCGGACGGCTGAAGGCAATTTCGCTGGTGTACATCTACTACATTTCGAACAAGTGGAAGCAAGCCGAAGACCTGTTTCATGCGTTTGTAAGAGCGGGGTGCAAGGTCGGCGCGGAGGATTTGGATCTGGTGAAGTACTTCCGCTTACGGGAAGCTTGGGAAACAAAGCAGTATGAACGGGTGGGGTCGGCCGAGCTGCTTTTTCTCAATCGCGCCAAGAAAAAGTATGCGACGAGCCAATACGAGGCTCTTTATTCGGAATGGAAGAGCAGCGATCGAACTTCTTCATCGATGACTTCAAACGATGAAAGCCGAGCTCCGTTAGCCACGTTTTCGACCTACAGAATCGGAGGGAACTACAGTGCGTTCGGCGACCTCGATTGATCCAAGGGGTGACAACAGGGCGATTTCCTGTTGTCACCGTTTTTGTCACCTTGAGTGTCGCCGTGCCGCCGCTGCCAAGCACCTAAAGTGTAACCACATACCTTGCGGCAGCGCGGCGGCTGGGGACGGACGGGGGGACGGGGAAGTGGCGGTGGCGACCCCCTTTTTGACGGCAAATCCCGTCCCGGTACCCTTCGGGTTCCGCGCGCTTCACCTTTGCTTCAGGGAGTCGCCACCGCCCCTTCCCGTCCTTCGTTACCGATGCCACGGTATTACTCCAGTAATACCTCAAGGACACCAGAGTTCAAGAACCCGGTATTACCGCGGTAATACCCAATTCCACAAAGAGAGGAAATACTGAAACGTCCGCGAGAGGCAACAACCACCCAAGAGTCAAACAGCAGCCCAGACTCGCTTTCGAGCCCTGCAGCTTTAAGATCGACTCCACCACACTCATGAAGCTGAGGGCCTACTGCGAACTGATTGAGTCCGAACAAAGCTACGTCATCCGTGAGGCTCTGAACTACCTCTTCGAAAGCGATCCTACCTTCAAGGAGTTCTTCGCTGCCCGCTTTGAGTCGGATTCAAAATCCCGTGAGACGGATTGAGATCCGCACGCTTCTCTAATTCCTGGCCGTATCCTTTGTAGCCTGACCTCCCATTTCCAAACCATCTTTGGGCGGCAATACCGGGTGTGTTCTCGCAGCTGCTGGTACGACCTTGTCTACTACTACAATGGGACTTGGGCCTCTGCGTGATGATGCTCAACACTCTTGCGTTCTCTTCGACCAATGAACATCCTTGGGCGCCCAATGACAGAACTGTTTGTGTCTGAAAAGAAGCCAAGCCACACACTTCTACAGGACCGAGAAATCGAACCACTCTGGTCAGCTAAGTTGTTAAAAAGGATGAGTTAATCGGAAAATAATTCAGAGAAAAACAGTTTACGAATCGACCCTCAAATGGGTTCCCGGTTGCTTTTGGGACAGCGAAGGAAAATTTACTGCCAAAGGTTGGGAACCATGGGGAACCGATTATTACTTTCATATCTTGCAGTCGCTCTGGCAATTATTGTTGTTTTGCTGTCACCCTCCGTGATGCGGGCCGAAACGGGGAAGGTAACCCTCGCTTGGGATCCGATCGATGACCCGGAACTTGGCGGATATACCGTTGTTTGGGGGCAGGCTTCTAAATCTTACGGTGGTTCCCAGGATGTGGGAATTGGGACCGAAGCCACCATTGCGCTCGAAGCCGGAAAGACCTACTACGTGGCGGTCCGCGGCTTCGACAAGCAGGGAGTCCCCGGGGAGCTTTCCGAAGAAGTGACTGCTTTGATTAATGGGCCCGACACAGCGCCCCCCATAATTTCCGGCGTATCGGTTGGCAACATCAGTTCATCGTCTGCAGTCATCGCATTCAACACAAACGAAGAAGCGTACGTTCAAGTCGAATACGGTAAGAACGGTCTGTTGGGCAGCTTCACAGGGCTGACCGCGGTTTCTGCCAAGAATCACGCAATTACCCTTACGAATCTGTCAAGTGCGACCACCTACAGCTACCGAATGATTGCCAAAGATCTGTCTGGGAATCAACTGTTATCGGAGGTTTTGACATTCCGAACAAAGGATGGCAGCGACGGCCCGAACGAGGATCCCAACGCGCCAATCAAGTTTCTCCAGATTACCCTTTCTAATCTCAGCAATACTTCAGTAACCATCAACTGGACCACCGATAAGGTGACCACAGGCCTCGTTGAATATGGAGCAGGATTCAGCTTTTCCAATAACAGCTTTGAGAGTGCATCCACAGCGAACCATGTAACCTCTGTGACTGGCCTCACTGCTTCAACACTCTATCGGTATCGCTTGATTGCAATTGATTCCAGCAACAATCGCGTCACTTCGGGTGTACTGATGTTCAAGACCTCGGACCGCCTGAGCCAGCCCGCACGACCGTCTTCCGAGGCGATTTTCATCCCTTCGATCGTTGAGAACGGTAAATTCAGAACGAACCTTGGAATCAACAATCTTTCCAGAACGATCGCTAACGTGAGTCTGACCCTAGTGGACGCCGAAGGGATCGTCTTGGGTGGCAAGACGATTCAAGTCGAGCCTGAAGGGCTAAACCAGATCAACAGCGTTGCCAGAGTGTTATTTGAAAACAGCCTCGGAACCGATATTCAGGGGAATCTGTACCTTGAAAGTGATCAGCTCATCAGTGCGTGGGCTTCGCAGATCGACAACGCAACCAATGACCCGAGTCTCTTACTCAGCAAGCGAAGCGGGTCAATGAGGATTCTCATCCCGTCTTCGGCGAACATTGGCACCTTCAGCTCGTCTCTCGTCGTTATGAACGTCGGATTCAGTACTGCGCAGGTGGCCCTAAAAGCCTATGGAACCTCAGGCGAAACGCTTGGTCAAACCACCGCATCCTTGACCATCGCACCCAACGGGGTCCTTACTTTCGAGAACGTGCTTCAGACGCTGGGCGTCGTAGACAACTACGGCCCGATAGAGATCACCTCACTGAATAATGTTCCTCTGATCGCCAGTTCGCGTGTCTCCAGCATCAACCGAGCGGGGGGCTTTTTCGAAGGGCTGAGGTACTCAGAAGCTTCAATGGTCCAGACGGTGGCTCACGTCGTCGATAACGCGGAAATCAGGACTAACCTGGGAATCAACAATGTTACGGATTTTCCGGCAACAGTAATGATCCGCCTCCTCGACAAAAACGGAGCACAACTAGCTGCTGCGCCCGTCACAGTAGCAGCCAAAGGCCTGACCCAAATCAACAACGTAGTTCGGGAGATGCTCGGCAGGCAGGATGTTACGAATATGGAAGGCTATATTCGGTTGGAGTCGAATCAGCCAATCTTTGGCTGGGCTTCGCAGATTGACAATTCCAGTAACGATCCAGGTTTCGCAATGGGCAAGGGACAGGGAGCCACCCGTCTGCTGGTCCAGTCGACAGCAAACGTGGGCAGTTTCAAGTCCAGCCTTGTGGTCGCGAACACCGGGAGTATGGATGCTGTCGTCGACATTGTCTCCAGAGATGCCAACGGTGCTGTGAAGGGAGAATCGCGAGGGATCGTGATTCCGGCAGGTGGCTTGTTCAGTACTGCTAATATTCTGGAAACTCTCGGAGTATCGTCTAACTACGGCCCGGTTGAGATCATCTCGACCAACAGCCAGCCCGTAATGGCGACGTCCAGAGTCTACAGTACTTCAGGAACCAGTGGGTTCTTCGAAGGGCAGCCTATGCAGTAATGATGGCCCGTTAGGGGCCAATAGTGAGAGGTCTTAAATACAAGCGGAACGGGACCCGAAACCCCTTCCGCTTTCTGTTTTTGTTGGTCTCTTGAGGGTCAGGATCTCAGAAGGATAATTCGTAAGTCTTTCGAGAGCAATTCCCAGAGGAACAGGAAGCCCCCTCTGCCAAGGCTTGTCTTAGGTGCGCCCGCGACCTCGCAACTCCGCGAAAACCTGATGATCGCTTCACATAAATAGCGTCTTTGCGTTTCCTGCTCCGTCAAGGGAGAACTACATCGCGGGCTAGAATTTGGATGATTCTGGCACCTGCTTTTCCATCCCAATACTTTGGCGGTTCGGCACGAGCAGCCAACTCCATCTTTTCGAGTGCCAGTCGAAGGATGCTCTCCTTCTTCGTGCCTGCCAGGACATTAGTTCCGCTACTGACCGTCACCGGCCGTTCAGTGTTCTCACGAAGCGTGAGGCACTGAACACCCAGAACGGTGGTTTCTTCCTGAATTCCGCCCGAATCCGTGAGGACCAACCTAGCATTCGACATGAGACATAGAAAATCAAGATAACCCAATGGAGGAATGCACTGAATTCGGGAACTTCCAGAGTTCACTGGCTGGATCTCGTCGAACAAATCAAAGTGAGTTTGGAAATGAAATTCCTTGATTCGATTCACAGTTCGAGGATGGACTGGAAAGAGAACCGTAATCTCCTTCGCCAGAGCCGATAACGCTTCGAGGATCTCGCCGAAAGTCTCCGATTTGTCCACGTTACCCGGCCGGTGCAGCGTCACGATGGCATAAGGGCGACGTTCCGCTTGCTTGTCGTTGAACTGCAAGCCCAAGCGAGACAGGATAGCCGACGCTTCTGCCTTCTTCCTGTGCCTCAAAAGCGTGTCAACCATCGTATTGCCGACCCAGTGAATTTTCGTTTCCGGAACCCCTTCCCTTCGCAGATTCTCGGCAGCACTTTCCTCAGTAATAAAGAGAAAATCGGAAAGCGCATCGGTCAAAATGCGATTGATCTCTTCCGGCATCGACCTATCGAAGCTTCTCAGCCCTGCTTCAACATGCGCAATCAACGGTCTGGTCCTGCTCGAACCTGGAGACGAGTAATTGATCTTCGAGGCAACTAGCGAACAGGCCACGGTTGAGTTCACGTCGCCCACTACCAGCAGAACGTCCGGTAACTCTTTCAAGAGAACTGCTTCGAACCGTTTCATGATCTCAGCTGTCTGCTGGGCATGCGAAGCAGAGCCAACCTCGAGGTCCACATCTGGCTGAGGAATCTCCAAGTCCTTGAAAAATGCCTTTGACATCTGTTCCCCGTAGTGCTGGCCGGTGTGAACCAAAATCCTCTGGATTCTCGGACTATCATTCGCGAGATTGTGGGCATTGACGGCATTAATGAGGGAAGCTATCTTCATGAAGTTGGGGCGGGCTCCGGCTACAATCATCATCTTTGAAGTTTTCAATCTTCATCCTCCAGAGCTACTTTCACTGGGAAGTCAAGAACGCTGCCTGATGATCTAAGATCAGATGCTCACGTGGGTGCCTTCTCGACCGACCTCCCCAGACTGACTGTTCTCGGTGCGTGCCACCTTGCCCGCTAGGGTCCGCTGAAGCTGGATGCCCGCTAACTGATTGCGACATCGTTATTACCTTCTTGCAACCCAAAAACAGCGATCTTTTAGACTCGTCCTAGTCTGGTCACTCACGATATCAAAGTCAGCGGTCGCCTTCTTAAGTTGGCCGCTGTCCTTGGAGTTGCAACGATTGAAAAGCCGTTCAAGCGCGGTAAAAGCGAGTGAAAAAGCGCCCCTCACCGCCCGCGGCTTACTGGTATTCTTTTTTTTAACCTCTTAGATCTCGTCAAGCTTGGCCCATCCGCTCCTGTAGATGTTTGATCGCGTCTTTCTTGAAATCTAGGCCATGACGGACGTAAAGGCTGAAAACAAGTCCCCCTCCAGCAGCTTGTCAAATTCCACCAGCCCATTCTCAGCCAACTCATACACAGCCAAGTGACTCGGTCGGAATCCAGGATCAACTTGCGGAGGGCCTAGATGCACTGGCAAACCGCCGTCAGCTGCACGCGCCGGTTGAGTTCCCGGT
>Ga0180085_1000410_pt1 | contig 15033 bp, 16 predicted proteins | sample EasRiv730_16_10D_FD_123013 | JGI IMG/M metagenome (GOLD analysis project Ga0180085, IMG submission 123013) | Soil microbial communities from meander-bound floodplain in the East River, Colorado, USA - East River metaG ERMLT730_16_10D | ecosystem: Environmental > Terrestrial > Soil > Floodplain ... | reverse complement strand
CTGGGAATTCCAAAGCTCGTTGCGTTTCGCCACGAACGGGCTCTTCGACAGCTCCGCGAGAGTTCCGGACTTCGCAAAGTGGAACCCTTGTCCGGCAACGCACCCGAGCTTCAGCAGCGCGCCGACCTGTGACTCGAACTCGATTCCTTCGGCCACTGTATCGAGACCCAGAGTCTCGCTGAGCGTGATCACTGCGCGCGCGAGTTCCGGGCCGGTGGAGGAATTGGTCAGGCGGGCAACGAACGAACGATCGATCTTGAGGATATCGATTGGAAAGCGGTGCAGGTACGAAAGCGAGGAGTAGCCCGTGCCGAAATCGTCGATCGCAAGCCGCACGCCGAGCCTCTTCAATTGCTGCAGCCAGGCCAGGTTCGCCTCCGTGTTGTGCATGATCGTGCTTTCCGTCAATTCGATCACGAGGTTGCCGGGCTCGAGTCCCGACTCCTGCACGGCCTGCGCCACGTCCCGCGCCAGGTCCCCATTTTGCAGGTGGCGACTCGAAATATTGACGGCGACCCGAAGCTCCTCGCCACCGGCGACAGCGTTGCGCCACGCACGCACCTCGCGGCACGCCCGGCCCAGCACCCAGCGACCGAGCTTCACGATCTGGCCGCATTCCTCGGCGATCTGGATGAATCGACCGGGCATCAACACGCCCAGTTCCGGGTGCCGCCAGCGCACGAGCGCCTCCACTCCCAGCAGGCTGCGCGTGCCGAGATCGACGATCGGCTGGTACTCGATGAAGAACTCCTCGTTGGCGATGGCACGGGCGATGTCGGCCACCAGGCGCGTTTTCTCCTGAAGCATCTCCTGCATCGCCGGCTCAAAAGCGAGGAACCGGTTCTTGCCCGCGGCCTTGGCAAAGTACATCGCTGTATCAGCCTTGCTCAGCAGCGCCTCGGCGCTTGCTTCCTGGGTCGAGAACGCCACACCAATGCTGGCTGAGACGCGAACTTCAGTCGCGTTAAGGACGAACGGCTGGTCCAGCTTCTCGATCAACGAGGCGGCCAGGTGCTCGACCTCTGCTGTGGTCGAAATTGCCTCGAGCAGGATGGCAAATTCGTCGCCGCCCAGGCGCGCAACCGTGTCGGAGAAACGCGTCGACTTGACGAGGCGCTGCGCCACCGCCTGCAGCAGCCGGTCGCCGGCATCGTGGCCGAGCGAGTCATTCACGTTCTTGAAGTTGTCGAGGTCAACGAACATCACGGCCAGCTGTTGCCGGCCCCGATTCGCGAGTGTCAAGGCATGCTGCACCCGGTCGCGGAAAAGTCCCCGGTTCGCGAGCATCGTAAGGGAGTCGTGAAACGCCAGCTGCCGCAATTGCTGTTCGAGTCCCTTGCGCTCGGTAATGTCACGAAAGTTGAGCGCGAGTCCCTGCACGGCAGGATCGTTCGTCAGATTGCTGCCGACGATTTCGAGCACGTAGCGATCGCGACCGCGTTCGATGCGAATTTCAACCGGGCCGAGCGCCTCGCCGGACGAGGCCGCGACCTCGGCGAGGAACGCCCTGAGCCGCTCACCGTCTTCGCCCGTCCACAGGTCGAACAGATTCTTCCCGACGACTTCTTGCGGCCGCAGACCGAGCGTGTGCTCGGAAGCCGGAGATACAAAGAGGAGTGAGCCATCGACGGCCACGGTCATGATGACGTCGGAGGCATTCGCGATCAGTGAAGCGTAGCGCTCCTCGACCAGGCGAGCCGCGCGGCGCTCGCGGGTCAAGGCGTCGTCGCGCAGCACCAAGGCTTGGCGCACCATCACGAGCAGCGCAAGCCCGAAGACGACAATGGTCATCACCGTCGCGGGGCTGCCAGTGTCGCCGCGCGTGAAAGACACGAGCACAAGGAACGCGGTCAGCATCGATGCGTAAGGCAGCGACTGAGCCAGCGGCATCGAGGCGCTCGTTTCGGTTCCGGACCTGGTGGCGGAAAGCCGCATCTGCTCGCGTGCGGCGGCGGCCAGCGGTACGTAGCAGGCGAGGTACAGCACGTCCTGCAGGTCGCCTGACAGATAGTGACCCCCGATCTTCGCGACCGACCACAGGATGTCGCCGAGAAACATGGTCGCGAACCCGATGGAGAGCAAGAGCGGAACGCGGCGCCCAACCGTATTGCCTGCGCCTGCCAGGAGCAGCACGCCGAGCGCGAGCACCAGAATGCAGCTGAGCGCAATGTAGGTCTGGCTCAGCGCACTCTTGAGCACATCGACTTCGCCGTTCGACGCGGCCGGGTGGATGATCAGGAACCAGAAGAACGCGCCGAAGCCGACCACCAGGATCGTGGCGTCGATCATGAATTGCGTCCAGCGCACCCTTACGGCCGCGGCCCGGATCATGAGGCCAACAGCCACCCCCAGGAACGGGTAGAAAGCGAGGTAAAAAAGGTCGGAAGGTCCGGGGAAAGGGTCCCGGTCGTGCAGCCAGTCGTTGATGCCGGTACTGGTGCCCACGAAATACAGGGCGATCGCCGTCGACAAGCAGGCCCATGCTGTTCGCGAGGTGCCCCGCGCCATCCGGCGCGTCGCCGCGACGGTGACGAGCAACGCTGCAAGGCAGGCTGGGGCGTCAGCCAACAGGCCAACGTAGTGCCGGACGCGGTCGCCGCCGAACCCCGTCAGCATCCATGCCGCGCAAACGATGACGTAGATCACTAGCCCGATGCAGAGCTTGTCGATCCATCCCGGTCGGCCATCGGCGCTATTGTGTTGCGTAGATCCTTCTGAAACGCCCACCTGCGGCACCCGCAATTGATTTGTCGAAGTGGTTCACATTCCAGGCCATGTGACCTAATCCGGGTGGGAGATTGAGTTGTAACGGCCCGACTGACAAGGCGGTCATTGGCGGGTTGGGATGCAGATCTCGCTTATGGCAAACGATTGAGGGCAATGCCGGTCGCGCAGCGTGGCGTTCTTCTTCAAACAGTGGAGTGGTGTGCGGAATCATCGGACGGGTCGCGTTTTACGCGGGCGTACGTACGATGAAATGCCGCACGAAGCCGCAGGTTGATCGCTCTCAGCGCCTCATGGAAATTAGGGTAAGGGTTTGAGGTCACAATTTGTGACTTGAAAGAGCAGGACCCTCACCCCAACCCTCTCCCGCAAGCGGGAGAGGGGGAAGAAGCCCCCGTTTAGCGTGCGAGTTGGAAGCGCTCGAAGCGGTGCTCGTAGTCGAAGAAGAGCGGTGCTCGTAGTCGAAGAAGAGCTGCAGGCGCTTGCGTTGATGGATGAGCGGGTCGAAGAGAGACAGGATGTGGACCCTCTCTACGACGGGATCCAAGGTGGCATCGAGCGCCTCGGGCCGCGCCCAGTGCTCTAACTTCCCTGCGCATTCGAGCGCGACCGGCATCAGCTCTTTGCGACGTACTCTTCTCTCGATCAATCGGCGCATAGCGGGCTTGCGCGGGGCGTCGAGATAGCAGACCGCGGCGCGCGTCGCACCGGGCCCGTCGCCAAACGGCGCGTCTTCATCGAGCCTTTGGGCGCGCAGCCAGATGCGGCGGGCGTGGGCTTTGGTGAGCGCGAAGGATTTTCGGGCCGTGCGGGGCATGGGCGGGCGAGAGTTTAAACGGGGCTGCAGTCAGGAAACGGCGACGCCAGCGCGCTGCTGCAGGCCCTTAAACGCAATCGCCCGTATGCATTTACCGAGCAGGAAGTTGCCATGCTTTCTAGTGGAGCCGAGGCATGGCCATAACGTACTACAGGTGTTATCACGTCGCCGATTAATGGAGCAACCAACCGATGACCAACGCAGTCAAAGTCCGCAAGCTCGGCAATTCGCTTGGTGTCATCCTCACCAAGGATGTCGTCGAGTCGCTTGGTGTGGCCGAGGGCGACACGCTTTACGCGGTGAAGACACCGGACGGTGTTCGCCTCACGCCCTACGATCCGGAATTCGTCAAGGTCATCGAGTCGACGCGTGATTACATGCGCCGGCATCGCAACGCGCTGCACGAGCTCGCCAAGCGGTGAAGCGCCCGAAGTGGCTCACGCTGGCGATGGTCACGGCCATCCATGACGAGCTGATCTACGAATTTGGAGGTCTCGCCGGTGTGCGTGACGCCGGGCTGCTCGAGAGCGCCCTGGATCGGCCGCGAAACATATTCGCGCACCAGCCGAAAAGCTCGCTCTTCAAGCGGGCTGCTGCCCTGTGCATCGGCATCGCAAAAAACCATCCGTTCAACGACGGCAACAAGCGCACGGGTTTACTTGTTGCTCGGGCCTTTCTCTTCTTGAATCGATACACGCTCGAGCCTCGCGAGGACGATGAGGTCATGGCGCTGGTGGCGGTCGCAGATGGTTCGCTCGACGAGGAACAGCTTGCGGATTGGCTGAAGCGCAACGCGTCGCGTTCGGCTCGCGATTCCGACGGTTAGGGCGGCCCGAGCACCCGGAATCCGGTGTTGCCGTTGACGTTCCACCGGAGGTTCACCCGGCACCCGGACCGCCGCGTACTTCGGTGGTGCAACGGAATCCCGGAATCCGCCGTCTAGGTCCTCCATTGGGTCGACTTTGGTCCACATGAAGAAACTCGGTACGGTCACCGTGCGAAGAACTTCATTGGAATGCCCTGCCACGACGGTCGATGCCGGGGACCTAGCGGCGCGGCGCCGCGGCCAGGTCACCGCCGCTTCTTCAGATCGCGATTGACGCGGTTGAGATCGAACGCCCTGGGATCGAATACTCCGCCGACCCACTCGATCATTTCCTGGTGCCGCTCGTGCCGCGGATCGCCGAGCGCTTCCAGAAACAGCTGGTAACCCGGCGGACCGCCGACGTCCTCGGGCGGCGCGGCGTTCTCTCCGGCGAGGCAGATCGGCGCGAATCCTGCGCCGGCCTCCGTCCGTGATTCCGGCTCGACGATCAGGCGATGCTCCCAGCGGTCGCCGAAGTCGTAGACGTAAGCGAATTCGTGGGCGCCCGTCTCCAGCACTTCGGCGAGTGTCCACTCGCGGTCGTCCTGCAGACCCGCGTCGCTGTCATCGACCTCCGGCATTCCGATGCGCACGTCGCCGATGCGAAAGTCGTGCGGGTGTCGGTCATCCCAGCCGAAGACCTTCTGAATGACGCCGTGCACGCGCCGGAGCGTCCACCTCTCCGGCACGCGCACGCGTCGCCAGATCAGCGGCTCGATATTGAGCAGCTCGATGCGCAGCAGTACGGTCCGGTCGGATGCGGATTTCATTGACGCCTCAAGAGTCGCCTGCCTGCCCTGCGTTGCACCCGCACAATGTACTTCCTGCGTCCGGTTTCAACAGCCTGGCGGACTTGCACGAGCCGGGGATCAATGAACTTCTTTGGCCAGCTACCGTGATCGGGGATCGCTTCCAGGGCGTCGATTGCATCACGCCTGAAGGCCTCCAGTGCGGGTCCCGACTGCGCAATCACGGCGATTCGCTCGGCCGCTTTGAGCGCGTCGCGAGTCTTCTTGCCATCGAGAAGTTCCGTTATCGCGCTGGAGGCCACACGCACGGCGAGGGTGACTCTGCCGACGTAATACTCGCCCGCGTCTTCATCCCGACGTTTGAGCATGCCGTACACGTTCTCCAATTGCGATCCAAGCACGTGCAATGGGTGCATTACCCGAAACGACTGTTCATGATCGCGTACCAGGCTCGACCAGCGGCGTAGTTCCGCGGAGTCGACGCCAAGTATGGAGTCGAGAAAATCGATCGCGCGCCGGTCTCCCTCGATCTCCAAGAGTGCAATCGCCACATTCGGCGTGTGGTCGTCCATTGCCGCCGTGCGAACCTCCGCTCCCCAGTCCAACCCGGCCCCGATGGCGTCCTCTCCGCTGCCGAAGAAGTCGATATCGTTGCTCACGGCGGCCGCATGCGGAAGCAGTCCGAAGTACACAGCCCAGACATTCAAGGCCTGGCCGCCGACGAGGATGGCATCGCGCGCGCGTGGCGATCGCGCGAGCAACTCACCAACGTCGCGGACCGACAGCGGTTGCGGCCGCTTCTGCATCAGCTGAGCGGGGGCATCTCAATCGTGAAGTCTGAGCCGCGCAATGCGTTGTGCGCATGACGCTTTCGGAGAGTCGAGTTTCCGCGAAGCACGCTCCGAAGCTCCGCCCGGCGCGCCGCCGAGTGGCGCCGAATGTGACTCTCCGCGGCACCGAGACGCACAGTCGCCGATAGCCGAATGAGGCGGATCCTCATTCCCACCACTTTGCCGATCCGTTCCAGTGAATCCAGCCCCGGGTTTCCATTGCCGCTTTCGAGCTGTTTGACGACCTTGAGCGCAACGCCGGCGCGGGCGGCCAATGCGGCTTGGGTCAATCCATCCCGTGCACGGATGAATCGGCAGGCGTCTGGCAACAACAGTGCGCCCCTGTTCAACGCGTCCTGCAAGCCTCGCTGCAGGGCTGGGTCGATGATTCTGCGTACACGTCTTGGCATGGGGAGACACCTCGTCCGCAGAGGATAGCATAATGGTCCCTAGAGGGACTCTTACTAGCCATTCGGCAGATCGAGGATGCACCACAATCAACCAGTTCGCAGGGCCTTCAATACCGAGACCGGATCCTTGCGGATGGCTCTGCGCAGGACCCTTTCCACACACCCGATCAGCGAAAGTTTTGCTTAAGGCGGCATCAGGTATTGCGTTTGCTGGACAGGGCCATTCAGCCGACAGTGCACACACCCGGAAGCACTTTTGGAACGCGATTCGGGATCGGACAAACGGTTGAGGAGAATGTCATGAGCACGCTGCAAAGGATTCGAGAGTTCGCACTGGTCGCCGTCCTGGCCTCGGGAGCGCTGAACGCGCCGGCCACGCAGGCAGATGGGGTCGCAAACCTCGGCAGCCTCGTCGTGACTGCTCCGCGCGTCTCGGACACCGATGCCCCGATGCTTGGCGTAATGACGGTGACAGCCCGACGTCCCGCGGACGCTCGAGTCGCCAATCTCGGCAGCATGACCGTCACGGCTCGGCGCATCGGCACAGTGACGGTTGCCGCGCAGCCTTCGGATCACTCCTGGAATTAGTCCCCTTCCCCTGCCTCGAGCCTGCCTGATCCCGGCAGGCTCATTTTTTTTCCAACGGATACCATCATGACCCATCGCGATCGCCTCGAGCTCCTTCTCCTCGGCGTGATCTGGGGCGCCTCGTTTCTGTTCATGCGTGTCGCTGCACCGGAGTTCGGCGCCATCGCGCTGGTCGAGATTCGCGTCGCGATCGCTGCTGTCTTTCTGGCCGCAGTGCTCGCATGGCGTGGCGGGATGGGCGGTCTGCGCGGAGTGGCCGGGCCCCTGACGGTCGTTGGTGTACTGAGCTCGGCATTGCCCTTCGTTTTGCTTGCCTATGCGATGCTCTTCATTACGGCGGGGACTGGGGCCGTGATCAACGCGAGCGCCCCTCTATTCGGCGCGCTCGTGGCGTATGCGTGGCTCAACGACAAGCTGACCGTCCCGCGGATCATTGGGCTCGCCGTCGGCTTTGGCGGTGTGCTGCTGCTCGCCTGGGACAAGATCGCGTTCAACGGTGGTGGCGCCACACTCGCCATTCTCGCCGGACTCGGCGCCTCGCTGTCTTACGGTATCAGCGTCAACTACACGAAGAAGAAGCTGGCGCGCGTGCCGCCGCTGGCCGCGGCGACCGGCAGCCAGATCGCCGCCGCGCTGCTGCTCCTGCCGCTCGCGGCTGCGAATTGGCCGAGCGCCGCGCCCTCGTTCAAGAGCTGGCTGTGCGTCCTCGCGCTTGGCTTGCTTTGCACCGGCGTCGCCTACGGCATCTTTTTCCGCCTGATCGCCCGCATCGGGCCGGCGAAGGCGATCGCAGTGACTTACCTGATGCCGGTGTTCGGAATGCTGTGGGGTTTGATATTTCTCGACGAGCCAATCTCGGCCGGCATGCTGATTGCGTGCGCCGTGATCCTGCTCGGCACCGCGCTCGCGACCGGTAGCGTGGCCATTCCGCTGCGGAGCGGATCTCGCAGCGAGGGCGTCAGTCGCGCTAATTGCTGAAGACCCTCACCCCCGCCCTCTCCCGCAAGCGGGAGAGGGAGCGGAGCCCTCACCCCCGCCCTCTCCCGCAGGCGAGAGAGGGAGTGGAGGTGAATCGCGGCGAATCGCGCAGGAATGTCGCGTGCGGCGCGGTGATTTGCGCAGATACGATCGAGCGTCATGTCGACGAGCTCGACCGGTCTAGAGTCGATCGAGGCACGCATCCAAACGCTTCGTGGAGTGCCAACCTTGTTGGATTTCGATCTTGCGACGCTTTATGGCGTTACAACAGGGGCTTTGCTTCAAGCGGTCAAACGAAACAGCAATCGGTTTCCGGCAGACTTCATGATTAGACTGTCGAATCCAGAGGTTGCGGGTTTGAGATCACAATCTGTGATCTCAAAGAGGAGCGGCCGCGGAGGCCGTAGCTACGCACCTTATGCATTCACCGAGCAAGGCGTGGCCATGCTCTCCAGCGTGCTGCGAAGTCCCGCGGCAATTGCAATCAACATCGAGATCATGCGCGCGTTCGTCCGCTTACGGCGCGCCAGCGTCGTGAGTGAAAAGTTGGCAAGCATCGTGGCGGAACTTGCGCAGCGAGTCGATACGCACGACGCGGCGATCAAGAATCTGATCCAGTCGATTCGCCGACTCGTTGAGCCGCGAGCGGCGCCAACAAAGCGGCCGATCGGGTTTGTGCCGATCAAGTGAAGACCCTCACCCCAGCCCTCTCCCGCTTGCGGGAGAGGGAGTGGGACCCTCACCCCAGCCCTCTCCCGCAAGCGGGAGAGGGAGAGGAGCCCTCACCCCCGCCCTCTCCCGCAAGCGGGAGAGGGAGAAAGACGACACCCTCACCCTAGGCTCTTCCGCATGCGGGAGAGAGCAGTCACACCGCCGTTCGTTGGCACGTGCCGTCAATGCCCGGGACCATTCCGTTGCAAACGCGATTGATTCGGTGGTGCACGTGACGATTTGCCGGCGCCAGAGTGTGGCGCATGGAATTCGCCTGGGACGTCCGGAAAGCGGCCACCAATCTCTTCAAACACGGCGTCGCGTTTGAGGAGGCGGTCACCGCGTTCTATGGCCCGCTGTCACGAACGATTGACGATCCGGATCATTCCATCGAAGACTGGCGCTTCGTCTTGATTGGCCTTTCCTCTCGCGGTAGGTTGATCGTGGTTGCCCACGCCGACCTTGGCGACCAGATCAGGATCATCAGTGCACGGCTCGCCACCCGGCGCGAGCGCTGGACACATGAAGAGACCCAATAAGGACCGTATGCGCTCTGAATATGACTTCTCAAAGGGCGAGCGTGGCAGGTACGTTGGGCGACTGATTAAGGGCGCCAATGTGGTCGTGCTCGATTCGGATGTCGCGGCCGTCTATCGCGACTCGAGGTCAGTGAACGCGGCGCTGCGCAAGCTTGCCGGATTGCCGAGACCTCGCAAGCGGACGGTGCGTTAATGCGACGCAATGGTTAATAGGGCGAATGGGCAAGGACCTGTGATCTGCGGGCCCTCGAGGAGGCGTCTTCATGAGCGGTGTGGACTGGTACGTGGAAGGAGTGAGTTTTGGCAACTGCAATTGTTCGTACGGCTGCCCTTGTCAGTTCGAGGCGCTGCCGACTGACGGCCACTGCCGCGGCTTTGAAGTGTTCCGAATCGACAAAGGGCACTTCGGCGCGGTGAAACTCGATGGGCTCAAAGCCGCCCTGTTGTACGCCTGGCCCGGGCCGGTCTTCGAGGGCAAGGGCGAGATGCAGGCCGTCATCGACGAGCGCGCCAATGCCGAGCAGCGTGCGGCGCTGACGAAGATCCTGCACGGCGAGGAAACCGCGGAAGGCGCGACGCATTGGTGGGTGTATCGCGCGATGTCGGACAAGGTGAATCCGCCGCTCTTCAAGCCGATCGAATACGCGGTCGACATCGAGGCGCGAACGGCACGCGTCGCGATTCCGGGCGTGCTCGAGTCGATCGGCACGCCCATCAAGAGCCCGGCGACCGGACAGCCGCACCGGGTGCGCATCGATATTCCCAATGGCATCGAGTTCGAGCTGGCCGAGATCGGGAGCGCGACCACGCGGAGCTCCGGAGCCATCAAGCTGGATCTCAAGGACAGTTACGGGCAATTCAACAAGCTGCGGCATTCGGGGACTGGGGTGGTGCACGGGTGAGAGAGGAACCCTCACCCCAACCCTCTCCCGCAAGCGGGAGAGGGAGAGGAATACGCCATGACCAAACTGCACGCCATTTCCGCCCTTGCCTGCTTGCTCGCCGCAGCGCCAGCATTCGCCGCCGAACAAGCCACGACGAGCGGCCCCGTTTACGTCGCACCGCAGCCCACGCTCCAGACGCAAACGGACACCCGGTGCGGCACCAGGTCGCTCGCCGTGTGCACGCGCGAGCGAGTTGCGTCACTTCGGCAGCTGAGCGATGGGCTCAATCGCGCGGCGGCGATAAAGCCCGACAGCAAACCGCAATCCGCCGCTGATCAGAAGGCGCTCGAGTCCTACGACCAATGGCTCCGCGAGACGAATGCCGAGGCCCGCAGTCTTGCTGCACAGGGTGAGCGCGCGCTCTCACAGCCCGATCTACAGATGTCGTTCAATCTTCAGGACTTGGCGCTGCAGTCGAAGATGCAAAAGAAGAATCAATTAGAGCAGATGATATCGAACGTAATGAAAACGAAGCACGACACCGCAAAGAACTCGATCAGCAACATGCGCTGACTCCCTCTCCCGCTCGCGGGAGACGGCCGGAGTGAGGGCTCTTCTCCCTCTCCCGCTTGCGGGAGAGGGTTGGGGTGAGGGCCTGCATCCGCGCCGTTCAGCTTCGTCCCGTTCAGCTTGCTTTCAGCACACGGGAGTAGACTCACGCTCACCATGAGGTGGCGTGTTACAACCCTGCTTCTGGCACTTGCCATAACCGGCGCCGCGATTGCCGCCGACGCCGACCCACCCGCACGCGTCGCGCGCCTGAGCCTCATCCAGGGCCAGGTCGTGTACCAGGCCGCAGGCGCCGGGGCCCCGGAAGAAGCCGAGCTCAACCGCCCACTCACCTGGGGCGACCGGCTGATGACGGATCGCGGTTCGCGCGCCGAGATGAGCATCGGCACCGCGGCCGTCCGCCTCGATGACAGCACCGACCTCACGCTCGCCAATCTCGATGCCGACATCGCCCAGCTCGAGCTCAACTCCGGCACGCTCGGCATCCATCTGCGTGAATTGGGCGAGCGCGAGACCTTCGAGATCGACACGCCCAACGCCACCGTACTCTTGCTCCGGCCCGGCGATTACCGCATCGAAGCCGACACTCAGGGCGCGACCGTGCTCGTCGTGCGCAATGGAGAAGCCGAGCTCGATGGCGGCGCGGGCCCGATCCGATTGGGCGATCAGCAGGAGCTGCGCTTCACGGGTGCGGAACAGTTGGCCGACGTTGAGGCCCTCGGCCCGCTCACCGAGTTCGATGAATGGTGCATCGAACGCGAGCGCACCCTCACGGCATCCCAGACTACGCGTTACGTGTCGCGCGACGTCGTGGGGTACGAGGATCTTGATCGGTACGGCAACTGGTATCACGAGCCCGCCTATGGCTACGTCTGGTCGCCGAGCTACATCTCGATTGGCTGGGCGCCCTTTAGCTTTGGTTATTGGTCGTGGATCGGGCCGTGGGGATTCACCTGGATCGATTACGCGCCGTGGGGCTATGCGCCGTTCCACTACGGGCGCTGGGCCTATACGCGCAATCGCTGGTGCTGGGTGCCGCCGCCGCCGCGCCATCATCATCCAAGGGTCTGGTCCCCGGCGCTTGTCGGCTGGACTGGCATGCCGGGCGTGCGCGATCCGCGGCATCCGAATTCAGTGGGCTGGTATCCGCTGGGACCGCGCGAGGCGTACGTGCCGAATCATCCGGCGAGCCCGCGATATCTGCGCGCCGTCAACGTGTCCAACACCACCATCGACAACAACGCGCAGATCACGAATGCCTTCCGCGGTCGTGGGCGCAACGTTGGTCACGTCAATGCCAGCGCGCCCAGCGCGATCACCAGGGTGCCTGCGGCGGCCTTCGCTGCTCGTCGCCCAGGCGTGGATCGGGTATTGAGAGTGGATCCCAACCAACCCGAGCGTGCGGCACCGCGGGTTTCGTCGCTGCAGCCGGCGCCGGTTCGCGATTCGCGGTGGCAAGACAATTTCAACGCGCGCCGCCAGAATCCAGATCCGGTGCCGCGCTCGACGCTCAGGCCACAAGAGAATGAGCGATCGGTGGTCGATGAACGCCGCACCGCACCGCGTGTACCGACAGACCGGCGAACGGTGCAGAGCTTCAGAAGCGTGCCGGCCAGGCCCGCTGTTCAGGCTCCGGTCGTTCGCCAGGCAGAGCAGCGGCGCACCATCCCGCGAAACGAGCCGCCCCGGACGGTCGTGCGAACTGATGAACCTCGCACGGTTGTGCGCAGCGAGCCGCCGCGTACTGTGGCCCGAGGCGAGCCGCGACGTAGCGAACCGGTCCAGTCCTGGCAGCAACCCCGCGTACAATACGCGCCATCCCAGCCGACCCGCGGTTCGCAGCCGGATTCAGGCCGCAGTTACGGTGGCGGTTCGGCATCTTCAGGCCGCCAAAGTGATCGTTCCGGTGGTTCGGCATCCGCAGGTCGCCAAGGCGATCGTTCCGGTGGCTCGACATCCGCAGGTCGCCAAGGCGATCGCTCCGGCGGGTCCGCTCATTCGAGCAGGTCTGACTCACGCGGACAATCCGGCCGAACTGGCTGGTCCACGAATCGCCAGTAGAAATAGTGAGCCGGCCGGCTCACGCGCGGCTCGAATCGTTACGCTTCGACGTTCATCATTCGGCGCGCAGCCTTGAGCACGCCGATGGCGACGAGCGCAACCGCGCACCAGATGAGGATTTCAAAGGGCCAGAGATTGTGTGACGTCGGATCGCGTACCGTATCGACGAGGATCCTCCCGATGACAAACGCGACGACCGCAAGCGGCACGGCGGCGGCGATTTTCCAGCGCCCGCGCCACTTCCAGACGCAATAGATCGGCACGATGAGGCCACCGAGCCCCAGCGCCAGCACGGCGAGCATGAAACCGTAGAAGAGCACCGTGTCTCCCGCCGAGACTGGTTCGCTGGCTCGCCGCTTCGCCTCCTCTCGCTGGCGTGCCATTTCGGCGGCCTGCAACTCATCGACCCAGGCGGGCGAGCTCCTCGTTGAAGATTTGCCAGAGGTCCAGCGCAGGTCGACAGATTGACGCGCAAGCTCCCACTCACGATACGGCTGACCGCCGCCGGCGATCACGCGCACCTCATCCACGACACCGGGTTCGATGAGGGCGAACCAGCCCAGCGTTTCGCCAGAACCGGAGTACTTCGACGAGGCGTTCGACATCGCCTGTTCGACTTGCTCGCCATTGCGATAGGGCCGCGCCCAAAGATTGATCGGCTCATCGCTTGTGTACTCGATACGCACATGGAACGACTCGTTGCGCCCGAGCGTCGCCTCGACCCCAGGATGCGTCTCGACGATGCGCGCGGTGGAACCAGCGTGTGCGATGGGGACGAACGCCACCAGGAGTGCGGGCAGAGACAGCCGCGCGGATATGCACTTCACGACGAGCGACATCGGCCTATCATATCGAGCAAAGGCCGCTTGTCGGCACTGTTGAGGAACTTCCATGTCGCGACAAGCGATGCACAACGACGCAGAGTTGGGACTCACCGGACCGGAAACCGAATCGCTCACCAATCAACTCGTGCCTGCGCTCTGGAGCGACTTCTGGTTTCGACGCCACTGATGCATGGCGCCAGAAACCAGGACGACGAGCGCGACTGCGTCGATCAGGCGAGCTCTCTTCTTCCGCCACTCGTAGCCGCGGAAGGCGAGCATCAGTCCGAAAACCAGCGCCACCACTGCAACGGCACTCGCAAGCACTGACCACGTGTCAACTTTCATCTGCGTGATCTCCCTCTTGGTCCATTCGATGTGGAGCCCTCACCCCAACCCTCTCCCGCAAGCGGGAGAGGGAGTGGAACCCTCACCCCAACCCTCTCCCGCAAGCGGGAGAGGGAGTGGAGTCATTCAGACGCGGTGGGTATTGGTGTTTCGTCGTCCGGCACAGCGAGCTCGCCGGTGTAGTAGTCAACGAGGGTCCGCTGGAAGAGCAGGTTGGAGCGCGCGGTGACCTGGGCGCTCGCGGCCTCCACCTGGGTGGCGCGCGCCTGGGTTAATTCAACGAGGGTGGCGGCGCCGGCCTGATAGCGATCCTGCGCGGCCTTAAGGGCGAGCTCCGCGGCCTGCATCTGGGCATTGGCGGCGCTCAGCTGCTCGCGGGCGGACAGGAAATCGAGATAGGCGCGGCGCACGTCGAGACCGACTCCGTTATGAAGGGTCTCGAGAGAAATGTGGGCGTTCTCGGCGTCCAGCTCCGCCCGCCGGATGGCCGCACTCGCATTGCCACGATCGAAGAGCGGAAACGTCAATGCGAGGTTGACCGAGCCACCGCGGCGCTGGTCGAACTGGTCCAAGAGAGCGAAGTCTGAGGCGCTGGTGTAGTTCGTGCCGTAGCCGGCGCCGAGCGAAACGGTCGGCCAGCGTCCGGACTTGGCGACGCGGATGGCCTGCTCAGTCGCCTTGAGGCGCTCCGCCTCTGCCACCAGGTCTGCGCGCTGCGCGTAGGCGCTTTCGAGCATCGACTCGAGCGCCGGTGCATCGCGCACCGCGGCCGCATCGTACGGCAATCGCTCGAACTGATAGACGCCCGAGGGATCAAGCTGCAGCGTCTCCATGAGGCTGACTTCGGCGAGCTGGGCCGTGCGCTCCGCTTCGACGACGGCGAGGCGTGCGCTCGCGACATTCGCCTGCTGCTGATAGAGATCCGCAATGGTGCGCGCGCCCGCATTCACGTAGCTCGTGATCTGCTGCTCGAGCGCGCTCTCGGCGGCCTGGCTCTCGCGCCGGACGCGAAGCTGCTCTTGGGTCTGCAGCAGAAGTAGAAAATTCGACGCCACCGTGAAGACGACGGTCTCGCGCGTGCGCTGCAGATCCAAATGGCTCGCCTGCTCGCTCAAGCGCGCCTCGCGGAGAGTCGCGG
>Ga0180085_1000409_pt1 | contig 15069 bp, 11 predicted proteins | sample EasRiv730_16_10D_FD_123013 | JGI IMG/M metagenome (GOLD analysis project Ga0180085, IMG submission 123013) | Soil microbial communities from meander-bound floodplain in the East River, Colorado, USA - East River metaG ERMLT730_16_10D | ecosystem: Environmental > Terrestrial > Soil > Floodplain ... | reverse complement strand
GGATCTCAGCAAGGCTGCGATCTATTATATTGGCGGCGTGCTGAAGCATGCCCCAGCGTTGCTGGCCTTCTGCGCGCCGACGACCAATTCCTATCGTCGCCTAGTTCCTGGCTACGAGGCGCCCATCAATCTGATTTATTCGCAGCGCAACCGCAGTGCCGCCGTAAGAATTCCAGCCTATTCCCGGAGCGAGAAGGCCAAGAGAGTCGAAGTGCGCTTCCCCGATCCGTCCTGCAACGGCTACATGGCATTTGCAGCGCTGCTCATGGCCGGGTTAGATGGAATTCAGAACAAGATCGTGCCCCCCGACCCAATTGACAAGGACCTCTATGATCTGGAACCGGAAGAAAAGACTCACGTAAAGTCCACGCCTGGGAGCCTCGAGGAAGTGCTCAACTCACTGGAAGCCGATCACGAGTTTCTGTTGAAAGGCGACGTCTTTACAAAGGATGTGGTCGAGACTTGGGTGGAATACAAGCGAAGCAAAGAAGTCGATGCTATTCGCCTGCGACCGCATCCGTACGAGTTTTCGCTGTATTACGACATTTAGTGTCCGTCCAGAAACAGCGAAGCTCCTCTCGGCTAAAGCTGATCTTCGCTTCGGTTGGACTTGGGCAGAAGCCGGGCTTGACCCCGCGTGGCGCGACGGGACGCGCCACTCGGGGCTATTCATATTGGTCCCCTCCGGGACTTACTTGGACGCACCCCCCCTGTGTCCAGCGAATCGACTTACGGGTAAAGATCAGCGTTGGATGAGGGGACCATAGAGGGTCCTAGGCATTCTGGAAACCCAGCCGCAAGAAACGCTCTCACTCTTTGATGGTCACAACCTGACTAGCCATCACGCCCTTCAACGTGGTCACCTTCCCGGAAGGCCAGCGCACCAGAATCTCGTCAATCTGGCGGCACGCTCCTAAACCAAAATGCGCGCGTACATCGCTCGATGACGCAAAACTGCCTCCTGCCTTGGTTTCCCGAGTCTGAGTTTCCGGGCCGCACTTCACGGTGAACCGTGCCCCCACACCGCTCCGGTTACTTGCTGTTCCCTCAAGCTTCACCCAGAGCCAATTCTGTCCGGCCAGCGGCTGATTCATCAGGAGCATTGGCGTCTCATCCAGCGCAACGACAGCGATGTCAACGCTGCCATCATTGTTGAAATCCGAAAAAGCGGCCCCCCGACTGGACTTTGCAATCTGCAAGCCAGGACCCGCCTGCTGGCTCACGTTCAATAACCTTGGCCCGCCAGTGTTGAGATAGAGCTTGTTCGGTTGTCGATAGGAAATTTTCAGTCCGTACGCGTCCACCTGCGGATAAATGTGCCCGTTGGCCACGAACAAATCTTTGAATCCGTCGTTGTTGAAATCGTAGAAACCGGCACCCCAGCTCAGGTCGCGCATCGAGTCTTCGCCAATACCCGAAGCCACGGTGATGTCGTCAAACAAGCCGCCCCTCTGATTCAGTCGCAGCGTGTTCCAGTCTTCCGAAAAATTAGTGACAAACAAATCCAGCCAGCCATCGTTGTTCAGGTCCTCAAGCTCGGCTCCCATACCAGCCTGCTCGCGGCCATCTTCGCTGAAAGCTACACCGGCACCGGGCGCAACGTCCGTGAAAGTTCCGTCGCCGTTGTTCCGGTACAACAGATTCGGCGTCGTATCATTGGCGACGAACAGATCCGCATCTCCATCGTTGTCGTAGTCACCCCAAACACATGCCAATCCATAGAAGCCTTGCGGATCGTGAACGCCAGCAGCCACGGAAACGTCGGTAAAGCTGCCGTCCCCGTTGTTTCGGTAGAGGGTGTCGCCCGCCCCTTTCAACCCACGCGGGCCGCATGCGACGGGAATACCGCGATACGAGCAGAACTTGCCCGACACAGGCAGTTGGTTCAGGTCGAATTCAAGATAGTTCACCACGAACAGATCAAGGTCTCCGTCGCGGTCGTAGTCCGCCGCTGCCGCGGACGCGGACCAACGGGGATCAGCCACGCCAGCGCGCTTCGTCACGTTTGAAAATGTGCCGTCACCGTTATTCTGGAACAGAATGTTGGGCCCGAGGTTGCACAGATAAAGATCGACCCAACCATCGTTGTTGAAGTCTGCTGCCAGCGCCCCTTTGCCCCACTCTGAGTTCCTGACGCCGGCAGTCAGGGTGACATCAGTAAACGTGCCATCGCGATTGTTACGGTACAGCGCACCGGGATACCGGCTTCCCTTCCCCGACCGCGCGGTTTCTAGGGTCCCTCCATTGACAACGTACAGATCCATCCAGCCATCATTGTTGTAGTCGAGAACCGCCAAGCCGCCGCCCACCGACTCCAGCAGGAATCTCTTCTCTTTCGGATCGCCGCTGACCATAACGGCCGTGACGCCCGCCTTGGCGGCCTGGTCGTGAAAAGTGGGAATCAGAGGCGGTCGGTCAGGAGGGGAACTCAACAGCTTGAATTTCGCGACCAAAGGAATGAGGATCAGGCAGAGACCAATCGCTGCATTGGATTTCGAGAATTTCAAACGAAGCACCGTCTCATCACACTACGGCAAGGAAGGTTTCTACTCTGAGCCATCAGCCTGGAGATTTCTTTCTGACCGAAGGAAGTCGAACGCCGCAAGATTTTCTGATGCCAAGGTGAACGCCAATGAGGACTTCCTTTCTCCCTATTAGTCAAAGCGAAGGCAGACTCTGCTTCCAGTAACAGCTTTCGCCGGACCGCCTAAAGGCGGTACTACGAACGTGAAGGTACCTCACCGCGTTGAACCCGAGGCCATGGCGCCAGCTTTCGTTCTGGAAGACCCCTTCAGTCCCTGAAAGATCTCCATCTCGCGCTGTGACTCAGGCTTCCGTCCTTGCTTGAGATAAATGCGTCCAAGGAGATAATGCGAATCAGGAAACTTGGCGTCGTTTTGAACCGACCGTTGCAGAGCAGCCTCGGCCTCAGCTTCCCGTCCCAGTTTTTGTAACACCTTGCCGCGCACATAAAAGACTTCAGCCGACTGCGGATTCATGCGTTGAGCGGACTCAAGCAGCGCCAAGCTCTCTTCATGCTGGCCTTTCTCAACCAGCAGCTTTGCGAGATTGAGCCAGGGCCACTCTGTCTGCAGTTTCTGCGCATCAGCCAATTCAATCGCTCTTCGATAAGACGCCTCAGCCTCCTCGGTTTTCCTTTGAGCCTCCAGTGCCAATGCCAGATTGTCGTACGCTCTAACCGAGTCAGGATTCAGTTTCACAGCAGCTCGAAACGCGTGCTCGGCCTGGGCAAAGCGCTGCGCGCTATAGTAGTACCGACCCAGGTGATACTGCATCATTTCGTCGCGAGGCGCTAATCGCACAGCCTCTTCAAAAAAAGGTCGTGCCAGGTCCAGCCGTTCGAGAATCACCCAGTTCATGCCAGCCAGCAGGTACACCCTCGCATCCTGACGATGCAAAGCGAAACTCCGTTCCAGTTGCTTGAGTGATTCGTCGTACCGCTTCTCACCAAACAGAATGCGCGCCTCCAGAAACAAGGTTTGATAGTTTTCTCCACGCACGGTCAGTTCCTTCTGAAGCTGGTGCCGTGCGGCAGCCAGTTTTCCTTCATCGATCAACCGGCCAATCGTCTGTAACGGCCGCTGGCTCGCGGTGCCCTCCGGACCGAGACCCGTCTGCGGTTCTGTCTGCGAAGCCAACGACAGCATGACGATGAAACAGAAAACAACCATGATTTAACCTCAACAGATCGAGTCTAAAGCGCCAAGCTAACAACAGGAGCCTGTGAAATCATTCGGGAGGGCCACCTCCTGCCGAGCCACGAAGCAAATAGCCCAAAATTAGATAGGCTCTGCGGGAGCCTCGCCCTCCCGCTACGCTGTTCAGGGCATTTTTTCGCAGCTTCAGACGGTAAGAGCCGTAGGTCTAATTCGTCTGCCGCGGCATGACAACACCTACACGGTTTCTCGGAATCCGCTGTCCGCTTTTCGTCAAGTGGATTCGACGGGACCCTCAAGCTCCGCTCCACATTCTAATAAAAGTTGAAAGCCGAAGGTTAGAATCTTGGAAGGAGACACTTAAGCCGCGGTACCGCGCGACGTTGGCTGAAGCCAATCGTCCGCCTTTCGACAAAGGGGGTGCACTCCAGCGGGTTGGGGTCATCGCAGCCCCCGTAAGCCGCCCCTTAGGCCCTCTCTTGGTACAAGAAGGAGGAATGTGACTCAGCGGAGTTTTTTCATGCCGTCTCAAGCTCACACCTGCAAAAGCGGCAACCAGCCGGTAACTCCTTGCTTACCTGTCGAGCAACGCCCATGTAATTAGCGCCATTAGCGCCGAAAGGACGAGAACACTTCCCTCCACTTTGGGGTCTGAGCACCACTCCCACCAACTAGGATTCTGATTCTGATCTACAGGCTGCTGCGGTACTTGGGAACTGTCCTCGGAATTCGTTGAGTTCATGCAGTCCTCTTGACTATTGAGATCTACTATTTAGGATCGCTATCAAACTTGGCGATAGGGTTTTGTCCCTAGCAAGATTGCGTGACCGGCGCGGAGCACGGGCACATTCGCGGTTGGCTCCTCACCCAGATGCTTGCTGTGCAAACTGGGGTTGCAAAGACATTGTATTAAGGAGTGTAAATTTCCTGGCAGGATCGCCATCCTGCACCACTGCGCATCACTCATCGCCCGCTCCTCGTCGCTGATCATTCACTCTCCTATTGATCGTGAGGTCCTCAAGGGTAATGAGATGACCTGAGTCAATTTGATAAAGAATGACCGCATAAACGTGTGGCCCCGCATCATCGATATTTCTCTCACGTCAAAAGCAATGGGCTCCCGCACGTGACTCTACATCGATGACGACAACGTGGGCGTCGCTTACGCCAACGACAGGTTAAGAATTGTCTGTCTAGCGAAGGCTTCGCAGGCGAGGATCACGCAGCTGCTCATAAAGAGAGCTTATCCAATCCATAAAATGAATATGCTTGATATCACAGCCAATTGGGGTACACTCTGTCCCGCTTTTGCCTGAGATGGTCAACCATACCGGCAAAACACAGGATCTTCAGCAGGACAACGGCGTCCACGCGATGAGGGGTTTCTCCCTTTTTCAGTGGGCGTTTTTTTTTGGTCTGATCCGCTAGAGCCGAGTGGTTGCGAGCCCAGCTCTAGAGGAGTCGACGCCATGTCGGGCTTATCAAATCTCATCCTTCAAGGAGTGAATCACAATGAGCGGAAGTGTCTCTCGTTTGCAGGCCATTTCGGCAGTGACAAGCTACAAGCCGATTTCGGCGCCATTGAACTTCGCTGAAACGCCAGCGAAGGATTTGTTTGGCGTGAACGTCTTCAGCCAGACCGTGATGCAGGCAACGCTGCCCAAAGCGGTTTTCAAATCGTTAAAGAAGACGATCGAAAGTGCCAAACCTCTGGATGCCTCGGTAGCGGACGTGGTTGCGGCCGCAATGAAGGACTGGGCAATCGAGAAGGGCGCCACCCACTACGCGCATATATTTCATCCGCTGACCGGGTTGACTGCCGAGAAGCACGACAGCTTCCTTGAGCCCGATGGTCAGGGCGGTGCCATTGCCGAATTCTCAGGCAAACAGCTCATTCAAGGTGAACCCGATGCCTCCAGCTTTCCCTCTGGCGGCATTCGCTCCACCTTCGAGGCCCGTGGCTACACCGCCTGAGACGTGACCAGCCCAGCCTACATTCTGGAGAATCCCAACGGAACGACGCTGTGCATTCCAACGGCCTTCGTGTCCTGGACGGGAGAGGCGTTAGACAAGAAAACGCCCTTGTTGCGCTCCATGCAAGCTCTGGACAAGCAGGCCCAGCGCATTCTCAAGCTCTTCGGCCATGAAAACCCCGCACGAGTCACCGCAACTGCCGGCGCAGAGCAGGAGTACTTTTTGATCGACCGCAACTTCTTCTTTGCGCGCCCCGATCTGCTGAATGCCGGACGTACCCTGTTTGGCGCCAAGCCGCCCAAAGGGCAGGAGTTTGAGGATCACTACTTCGGTGCCATTCCCGAACGGGTTCTCGCTTGCATGCTCGAGACCGAACGAGAGCTGTACAAGCTCGGCATTCCCGTTAAGACCCGGCACAACGAAGTGGCTCCGGCCCAGTACGAAATCGCGCCCGTCTATGAAAACGCCAACATTTCTGCCGACCATCAGCAACTCATCATGATCACGTTGAAGCGTGTGGCGCAGAAATACGGCATGGAGTGTCTTCTGCATGAGAAGCCTTTTGCCGGCGTCAACGGGTCCGGCAAGCATTTGAACTGGTCACTCGGCAACTCTACTCAGGGCAACCTGCTTGATCCGGGCGACACGCCGCACGACAACGCCCAGTTTCTGGTGTTCTGCGCAGCCGTCATCCGTGCAGTCAATAAGTACGCTGCGCTGCTCCGCGCCGTCGTCGCTTCGGCCGCCAACGATCACCGGCTGGGGGCTAATGAAGCGCCGCCCGCAATTATCTCAATCTTCCTGGGCGATCAGCTTACCGACGTCTTCGCCCAGATCGAGAAGGGAGGCGCGAAGTCTTCCAAGAAGAAAGGCACTCTCACGATCGGAGTCGACAGCCTGCCATCTCTGCCGAAAGACGCCGGTGACCGCAACCGAACGAGCCCCTTTGCTTTCACGGGCAACAAGTTTGAATTCCGTGCCGTGGCATCGAACCAGTCGATCGCCGGACCTCTGGTCGCGCTGAACACGATCGTAGCCGAGTCCCTCGACTATTTCGCTACGATGTTGGAGAAGGCCACAAAGGGCGATACCAAGAAACTGAACGCCGCAGTTCAGAAGGCGCTGCAACAAGTAATCAAAGAGAATGGCGATGTGATCTTCAACGGGAATAACTATTCCGAAGAGAAGCACCAGGAAGCCGCCCGCCGTGGCCTTCCCAACTTGAAAACTTCGGTGGAGGCGCTTCCCATCATTGGCAGCAAAGAAGTCGTGGCCCTCATGGAGAAGTACAAGGTTCTTTCCAAACGTGAGACCCACAGCCGCATGGACATCTATATTGAGCAGTATTGCAAGGCAGTGAACGTGGAAGCGAATCTGATGGTTGAGATGGCCAAGACCAAGATCTATCCGGCGGCTTCGCGCTATCAGGGCGAGCTTGCGGCCACCGCCGCAAGTTTGAAAGCGGCAGGGTATCCGTCCGACTCAAGCACACTGGATCAGGTCATCTCTCTCACCAAGGGTCTGCAGACAAGCATTGGGGGGCTGGAGAAAGCCATGAGCCACAATGGCGCAAAGTCACCACTGGATGAAGCCAAGCACTTTTGCCACGACGTGCTGCCCGCCATGCAGAATGTTAGACACTGCGTTGATGAACTCGAAGCAGTCGTGGCTGATGACCTCTGGCCTCTGCCGACTTACCAGGAGATGTTGTTTATCAAGTGAGTCTCCGGTCCGAAGTCTCTAAAGGCCGCCCGAGGGGGCGGCCTTTTTCTTTGGGTCAGGCTTTCTCTCTGCGACACTTGGAACCACGAACGATGGAGTTCAGGTAGACTTGCAAGATCGCCAGTTTTCTTCGGAGCCGAACCTGATGAAGAGAGAATCGCTGGTCAAGCGAGGCAATACGCTTGCCCTTGGTCTGAGCCTATTGTTGTGCTGCAAGAGCTTGCACGGCCAGCACCTTCCCAACTTTGTGATCATCTTTGTCGACGACATGGGCTATGCCGACATCAGTCCTTACGGCGGGAAGGCCCGAACCCCGAATCTGGCCCGCATGGCAAGGGAGGGGATCCGGTTCACGGACTTCCATGTAGCGCAGCCGGTTTGTTCCGCGTCGCGGGCTGCGTTGCTGACCGGTTGCTATCCCAATCGAATTGGCATTCTCGGCGCGCTGAATCCCAACTCGAAAGAAGGAATTCATTCCAACGAACTAACGCTCGCCGAAGTGCTCAAGGCGCGAGGCTACGCCACCGCGATCTACGGCAAGTGGCATCTCGGCTACCAACCCCAGTTCCTGCCGACTCGCCACGGATTTGACGACTACTTTGGCCTTCCTTACTCCAACGACATGTGGCCCAAACACCCGGCTCCCACCCAGCCGTATCCGCCGTTACCACTCATCGAAGGCGAGCGTACGATTGAAACGAACCCGGATCAACGCCAACTCACGACGTGGTACACGCAGCGAGCCGTCAGGTTCATTGAAAAAAATCGAAGTCAGCCCTTCTTCCTCTATGTTCCCCACAACATGCCGCATGTGCCACTGTTCGTTTCAAGCAAATATCAAGGCAAATCGAAACGTGGCCTCTATGGAGACGTCATTCAAGAACTCGACTGGTCGGTGGGGGAGATCCTGAAGAGCTTGAAGAAAAATGGACTCGACGAACGCACGCTGGTGATTTTTGCTTCCGACAATGGCCCGTGGCTCTTGTACGGCGACCACGCAGGCTCGGCGGGTCCGTTCCGCGAGGGTAAGGCAACCACCTTTGAAGGAGGCCTTCGTGTTCCCTGCATCATGCGCTGGCCAACTCAGATCCCAAGCAATCAGGTTGTCCGGGAACTGGCGGCGACCATCGACATCCTACCCACTCTCGCCACGCTGGCCGGAGCGAAGCTTCCTGCCGACCGCATCATCGACGGCAGGGACATTTGGCCACTCATCAAGATGCAGCCGGGCGCCAAAACCCCGCACGAGGCCTATTTCTACTTCTGGGGCCAACATCTGCAGGCCGTCCGCAGCGGTCCTTGGAAGTTGCATTTCCCCCACACCTACACTAAGCCGGATCCTGTGGGCGACGCTGCCAAGCCCGGCAAATACGCAACAAAGGAAATCGGTCTCGAGCTGTTTAACCTGGAGCAAGATATTGGGGAAACGACAAATGTCGCGGCCCAGCATCCAGAGGTCGTGAAGCGGCTGCAATCTCTGGCTGAAGCTGCCCGCGAAGATCTGGGCGACTCAGGCTTGAACCGCGAGGGCAAAAATGTTCGACCAGTAGGAAGGGTCACCGAATAGATACGGGCCTTCTCCTCTGAAGCGCCCGTTGCAGTTTCCGATTCCCCGTTAACTAACAGACGGGGCCGTGAAAGAATCCGGTTGGCGGGTCTGATCTGGTAGGGACGCGGTGCTCCGCGTCCATCCTGCAGTTCCGGTTGCGGACGCGCAGCAGCGCGTCCCTACCGCTGAATTCTTTCACAGTTTCAGGGACGGCGGTCTCAAGGAAACAGGTGTGATTGTCGGTGTATGGTGTGGTGGGCATCGAAGCATCGAGAGACAACTCCCAGTCGCGGTCCGGAGGCCGGCTCCCACTCTCCTTTTTGCATCCCCTTTGAGATCACGGCCTCACCGTCGGGTACTTGATTCCAAGCTGTTCCAAGTAGGTTTTGTATTTCTGCGGATTGAAATAGAGCTTCTCGATTTGCGGACGGAAACGAGACATCCTCTCCTGGTTCAAGTCGATAGGTGCGCTCACACCCTCTGGAACTAGCGATTGCCACTTCGTCTCCTTCGTTTGCTCTCCAAAATAGCTCCAGGCGGCTTTGACCAAATCGGGTTTCATCAGTAGATCGATAGCCGTCATCGCGTGCGCCTTGGCGCCCGCCGTGGCGCCTTTGTGGGCAATGGGAGTCGCCATGGCAACACCACTGGACCAGTGGTGTGCCACCAGGTTTGGAATATTCGAAGGATAACGCAGCACCACAGTGGGCAGATTCCAAGAGACCTCGGCGATGTCATCCGATCCCGCATTGCCCTCGTCTTTGGGCAGTTCCAACTTGGCGGTTTCAGTCTTCAAACCCTCGACCTTGTTTCCAATTTCCTTCTGCATCGCCTTGGCAAGCGTCTGGTCGTCTTCTGACCACACGGGCATCCCCACTTTCTGAATATTGGAGTACAGCGCTTCCGCTACAGGCTTGTTATGGTGCGCTGGCCACGTGGCTGCGAGAATCCTCTCGGTCATGGTAGTGTCAGTCATCTCGGCTGCGGCACGCGCAATCTTGGTACCGAGCGCATGGAGATCTTTGATCCGCTGATAGTCGAGTTCGCGAAAGAAATACCAAACCGTCGCTTCGGGCGGCACAACGTTCGGCTGGTCGCCGCCATGCACGATCACGTAGTGTGAGCGCTGTTGCAGGCGCAAGTGCTCACGCCGGAAGTTCCAAGCGACGTCCATCAATTCAACCGCATCCAGGGCGCTGCGCCCCATCCAGGGCGAGCCGGCGCCGTGCGCGCTGACCCCATGAAAGCTGTACTGAGTGGAAACCAGGCCAGTGCCGACTGAGCCGTAGGAAACTCCAAAGTCGGTGCCAACATGGGTACTGAGCATCACATCGACATCTTTGAACAACCCAGCACGCACCATGTAGTTTCGACTAGCAAGTAATTCCTCGGCAACACCGGGATACAAGCGCAGCGTGCCAGTCAGATTGTGTTTCTGCATGAGTTGCTTCACAGCAATGGCGGCAGTCACATTCACCGCCTGGCCGGCATTGTGCCCTTCTCCGTGGCCCGGACCGCCCTTAATCAGCGGATCGTGATAGGCCACACCAGGTTTCTGCGAAGTCTCTGGCAAACCGTCAATGTCAGCCATGAAGCCAATGACCGGTTTCCCGTTTCCCCACGAAGCCACCCAGGCTGTGGGCATGCCTCCAACGCCGCGCTGAACTTGGAACCCCTCCTTCTCCAGGGTCTCTGTGACGAACTTCGAGGTTTGCGTCTCCTGGAATCCGAGCTCCGCAAAGCTGAAAATCGAATCGACCATGACTTGGGTGAAGTCTTTACGGGAATCGACACTCTTCACAGCTTCGGCCTTCAGGGCGTCCAACGTTGGAACCTGCGCTGAGGCCGTTGGCAAACGAAGGCAATACACCAGTGCAAAGAAAATGGCGCGGCTAGTCATTTTCCACCTCATGGATTCTGAATTTTGTGGGAGGGACAATCTCGACTGAAACTGTCCGTCATTCCGGCGAAAGCCGGAATCCAGCCCTTGCCAAAAGAAATCTGGACTCCCGCCTTCGTCGGAATGAGACACACAACAGCAGGAAAGAGGTACTTTGGCTACCTCGGCAAGCGAGCATCCGAAGCGTCTGAGTAGTTGCTAACCCCCGAGGCTGATCATTTCGATCTTCTTGTGATCTTTGCTTTGGTAGCCCTGGAGGGAGTGCAGCGCTTCGAGCCGTTCATCGGAATACCGATCGTTGCGCCTTCGCCAGATATCACTGATGAATTGAATCAGGTCGTCGTCAGTCGCACCGCTTCGCAGCCTGGATTTCAGGTCATGCCCAGTCTCGGAGAAGAGGCAAGTGACCAGTTTCCCATCGGCGGTGAGCCGGGCACGCGTGCAACTGGAGCAGAACGGCTCTGTGACTGAGGCGATGACTCCGATGTCTCCCTGGCCGTCAACAAACTCGTAATCCACTGACGGCGCGGTTCCTTGTTCTCTCCCAACCTCACGCAACGGATAGCGTCTATCAATGGTGGCGAGAATCTCTTTCTTGCTCACCATTCTTTCCGACTTCCAGCTATTGGAGTTCCCCACATCCATGAACTCAATGAATCGCAACGCGAAACCGTGCTGGCGGGAAAACTCAACCAACTCCAGGATGTCACCGTCATTCACGCCACGCTCGATGACGGCGTTAATCTTGATGGGCTGCAAGCCGGCTCGCTTGGCCGCGAAAAGTCCCGCCAGAACCTTCTCCAGGTCGCCGCGTTTGGTAATCTGCCGGAATCGGTCGGCATTCAGCGTATCGAGGCTGACGTTGATTCGTTTCAATCCAGCAGCGGCCAGAGTAGCAGCGTTGGCTGCCAAAAAGATGCCATTTGTGGTCAGGCTCAGATCTTTCAAGCCTGTAAGATTGGAAAGCTGGCCGACGAGCACTTCGAGACTCGTTCGAGCCAGCGGCTCACCGCCCGTCAGGCGAATTTCGTCCACGCCAAGAGCGACAAACAGCTGGGCAACTCGGGTGATTTCTTCGAATGTCAGGACTTCCTTCTTGTCGATCCAGACGTACTCATCAAACGGCATGCAATAGCTGCAGCGCAGATTACATCGATCGGTGACAGAGATACGGAGGTCCTTGGCGGGACGCTGGAAGGAATCCAGAAGGATTGCCGATTGTCGATTGTCGATTGTCGATTGCATCAACCTAAAAACCAGTGGCAAAAGCCACCGCAGAGACGCTGAGACGCGGAGAGCTTCCGGTCAAAAACAGCCAGCAGGCAAGACCTCAGGCTAGTTTGGTTTCCGAACATCGTTGAGCCATTCTTGGATCACCATCTTGGTGAGAGGAAAATACAAGGACGTCATGTCCTCGCCCTATTCTCTCTGCGTCTCCGCGGTTGTTTTACATGCAGACAAAAAAGGCCAACTCTCAGCGAAATGGGAGTTGGCCCTTGGAACGATCACTCCACGTTGGGTTATGCCTGGAAGGATTCGCCGCAGCCGCACGTGCTCTTGACGTTCGGGTTATTGAACTTGAAGCCAGATCCCGTCAAGGCTTCCACCCAATCGATCTCGGTACCGTCCAAATACATGGAGCTGCCACGATCGACGAACACCTTGAAACCACCCATCTCCAGAACTTCATCACCGCTGTTTTCCTGCTTCTCAAATCCCATGTGATACTGGAAGCCAGAACAGCCGCCTCCCACCACCTGCACCCGAAGGCCGGCAAACGGCTCCGGTTGAGAATCAAGAATCTCTTTCACCTTGCCTTGTGCCTTGTCAGTTAGTGTCAGCATTCAATATCACTCCTTGTCATGAACTTCACTTCTCAATGATTCCTTGAAAATTGTAACCGCCCTGGCTCAAAAATCAAACACCCTTCTTGCCGTCCCTATTGATATCTGCTATTTGCCCCCGTCTAACACACCATTCCACGGCGAGATCACAACCGATACATCCCCATAGCACTTGGATTGGCACGCCAGGCGAATGTGTGAGTGCGGCCCAACTTCCACTTCGCGCGACACATAGCCGAAGTGATGCAGTCGTTTCTTTTCGAAATCCGTCACGTCCGAGAGATTCTCATGGCCACCTAAAACTCCTATCCAGCAATAGCCACAGGCGCCGCTGCGACATTCGGCAGGCACAGGTCCTGCGACGCGACGATGATCCTGGCTTCGGAAGTCGCGTTTGTCACAGCTTGACGCCATTGACAGGTCCTGACCCTCCAGCGCCTGGAAGGAGCCATCCTGATGGCTCTCATCGAATGTGATCTTATGCCTCTTCGCACCAAACAGAGCCCTCCAACCGCCCTGCCTCCCTTGGCGCAACTTGATCAACTGCTCCGGCGACTGGTGGTTCTTAATCTCGTAGGCACGCTGGGCCGCCTCGGCAAATGACGCGACGCCGATTTGTTGGAAGATCATGACACCTACGGCAGTAATGCCCAGAACGAAACGTAACTCAATGCTCTTGTCCTGCGCAACCTTGTCGGCAATGCCGCGAATCTGTTCTTCTAGACCTGCGCCCGTAGAACGGGCCATGGACTCCGCGTGCTGTAGAATCGCTTTCTTCACCCCACCCCAGAAGCGTGATCCCAGGAAGTACTCAACCGAAGCATCCACCTGTTCCTCCAGCCGAAAGTTGCCATCCAACTGCAAGCGCTTGACGGTCTGGGGCAAGTCAGTTGATTCCTGCAACTCCCGCGCCAGCCGCAGCGGCCAGAAAGAAAACCAAATCTTCGTTGGAATCTGGTCGACAGGGTGAATCGACGACAGCAACCGGTCCATCACTTCAGCCCACTGTCTTTCATCATGCTTTGCCAAGAAACTATGAAAAACGTTTTGTTCCAGTGCAATCATTGCAATTCCCCTTTTGGTGGACGTCCAGCCGGCCGCTGCCCATCAGGACCTTTTTTGTTGTCGAATACGCAAACCTGGTAAATGTCGGAACAAAGTCCTCTTTGCGGGACCCGGTCCAAAACAAAAATGGGCCGCCTCAATCGACGGCCCAAAAGGTCATTCCTCAGTCGGTGACATCATAGATTACTTTACCGGCTGCCCAATTTGCACGAGCTCCGGCTGCTTCTTCTTCAATACCATCTCCTCGTAAATCGCGCGAACTTCAGCGGCTTCACGTAACGCCTTTTTCCGCATGCGCTCCTCTTCAGCGGCCGTCATGGGTTCCTCGCTGCGCTGGCGGACGCGAGCTGCATCGGCAGGGTCAATCTTGAGGGAATGTTCGTAACTCTCCAGGTTCACGTTCTTGCCCTTGGCAAAGACTTCGTGCTTGCCGTGTTTCTTGTACCATTCCGCCACGGTCGCATTCTTATACATATTCTCAATGATCTGCCGCCAGCCCACGCCCGTGTTGTAGGCACAGAACGAAATCTCCCCTTCCTGTGTCGCGTAGGGAATGATGCACATTTCGGTGCGGCGGAAGTCGTAGTTGAACAGATCCTGGAACCACATGCCTGCGATGAACAGGAAATTCCACGGATCCTCGCGTCGCTTCTGAACGTCTTCCATCGTCCGATCCGGTGTTGACTTTCCGTAGTTCTTTCCGCTGACGCCCCAAGTCTTGTCGAATTTTTTCAGAATATCCAACAAAGTCAGCTTGCTGGGAGCCTTGAACGGCTGGAAGTTTTTCAGCAGCGCCAAACCCATCATTGCACCAGAGAAAGTGCGATTACGCGCGGCGTCGGTCACTTTCTGCAGATCCTTTACAAGTCCCGGCACGTTGATGAACTGCGGAACTGGGGCCATCTCCTTGGTTTCCTTGTGAATCATGATGGCCGTTCCCACACCGCAATTGGGGTGGCAACCGCAACTGAACGATCCCCAGTCCTTGTCAGGTCCATGAACGAGGTCGGCGAAGTCCGCGAAGGCACCCATCAACGAAATCGGGAACCAATCGCGCGTCGGCTCGGTGATGCCCGCTTGAGCCTTCACGTCACTGGCCATGTGCGAGAGTGTGTAACGCTGGCGATGACGACGCTCGGCAGTGATCTCTTCGTCACGTCCTGTGAACGAGACAGGCTGAAAGGAAATGAAGGCAATCTTCTTGGGGTTTTCCTGAGCAAACTTGACAATAGGACCCACCTGATCGTTGTTCACGCCGTTGACCAATGTGGTCACCAGTACGATCTCTATTCCAGCCTCGTGCATGTTGTTAATGGCCCGCAGCTTCACATCGAACAG
>Ga0180085_1000408_pt1 | contig 15078 bp, 14 predicted proteins | sample EasRiv730_16_10D_FD_123013 | JGI IMG/M metagenome (GOLD analysis project Ga0180085, IMG submission 123013) | Soil microbial communities from meander-bound floodplain in the East River, Colorado, USA - East River metaG ERMLT730_16_10D | ecosystem: Environmental > Terrestrial > Soil > Floodplain ... | reverse complement strand
TCCGCACGTTTATTCATGCGGAGAACATTACACCTTCTTAAGCGGAGTAGGCGACCACCCTAAGCCGCATAGGCGACCACCCTCTGCCGCTGCTCGCCGAGGCCCTGGATGCCGAGCGTCATCACATCGCCCGGCTTGAGGAAGACCGGGCTCGGCTTGATGCCGAGGCCCACGCCGGGCGGCGTGCCGGTGGCGATGACGTCGCCGGGCAGGAGCGTCATGTACTGGCTCACGTGCGAGATGATCTTCGCCACGCTGAACACCATCGTGCTTGTATTGCCGGTCTGCATGCGCTTGCCATTCACGTCTAACCACAGGTCGAGGGTCTGGGGATCGCGGATCTCGTCGCTCGTGACCAGCCACGGGCCGATCGGCCCCGCGGTGTCGAATCCCTTGCCCTTGTCCCACTGCGTGGTGGCCATCTGGAAGGCGCGCTCGGACACGTCGTTCACGATGCAATAGCCCGCGACGTGGTTGAGAGCATCGGCCTCGCTCACGTACTTCGCCTGTGTGCCGATGACGACGCCGAGCTCCACTTCCCAGTCGAGCTTGGTGGAGTTTTTCGGCTGGATCACGTCGTCGCTCGGGCCGTTGATGCAGGTCGTGGCCTTCATGAACACGATCGGCTCGGAGGGAATGGGCAGGCCTGCTTCCTTGGCGTGGTCCGAGTAGTTGAGGCCGATGGCGATGAACTTGCCGATGCCGACATAAGGCGCGCCGAAGCGCGGGTTGCCGTTCACCGGCGGCAGGCTTTCGGGCTTGAGGCGCGTGAGCATCTTCAAGCCGCGCGGCGAAATCTCGTTCGGGCCGATGTTATCGACCACCTTCGAGAGGTCGCGCAGCCGCCCCTCGCCGTCGATCACGCCGGGCTTTTCGTAGCCGGCTTTGCCGTATCGGCACAGTCTCATATCGTCATCCCCCCGTCGATCGAATAGGCGTTGCCGGTCGCGAACAGCGACTCGTCGCACGCGAGAAACACGAGGATCCCGGTGATGTCGTCCACCGTGCCCAGGCGCCCCATCGGCTGGCGCGCGACGAAGTCCTTGCGCGCCTGCACCGGGTCGGCGAAGGCGTTGATCCGCCCCTGCAGCGAAGGCGTGTCCACCGTGCCCGGGCAGATCGCGTTGCAGCGGATCCCCTTGCCGACATAGTCGGCGGCGATCGCCTTGGTGAGGCCGATCACCGCCGCCTTGCTCGCGCCGTACACGAAGCGGTTCGGCAGGCCGCGGATCGAAGAGGCGACCGAGGCCATGTTGATGATCGAGCCGCGCCCCTTCTTCAGCATCCCCGGCAGGAAGGCGCGCGAAACCAGGTACATCGACTTCACGTTCACCGCGAACCCCTGGTCCCAGTCCTTCGGCGTGGCGTCGAGGATCGAGCCGTGGTGCACGATGCCGGCGCAGTTGAAGAGCACGTCGATGTCGCCCACTTCCTTCGCGATCCTGGCAATGGCGGCTTCATCCGTGACATCGAGAACTCGGGCACGGATGCCGTCCTTGCCCTCGAGCTCGCCGACGGTCTTGGCGTTCATGTCGCTCGCCCAGACCTTCGCGCCCTCGCGCGCGAACGCGAGCGCGGCGGCGCGGCCCATGCCCTGGCCGGCGGCGGTGATGAAGGCGGTTTTCCCTGCTAAACGGGGCAAATGAGGTCCTGCCATGGAAGGCGGCGATTATACTTCGCGTTCCCATGAATAAACTCGATTTCGCGGGCCGCAACGCGATCGTGACCGGCGGCGCGCAAGGCATCGGCGCCGCCATCGTCAAACGCCTCGAAGCGAGCGGGGCCAGAGTCACGGTCTGGGATCTCGACGGCTCGCCGAGAATCGATGTGTCGGATCCGGGGTCGATTGAAAAAGCCTTGGCCGGGCTGCGGAAGATCGACGTCCTCGTCAACAATGCAGGCATCGCCGGCCTGAACAAGCCCACGGTCGACTACCCGATCGAGGAGTGGGAGCGCGTGCTGCGCGTGAACCTGACCAGCCAGTTCCTGTGCTGCCGCGCGGTCGCGCCGCTGATGGTGAAAGCGGGCTATGGCCGCATCGTGAACATCGCCTCCATCGCCGGCAAGGAAGGCAATCCCAACGCGGTGGCGTACTCGGCCTCCAAGGCCGGCGTCATCTCGCTCACGAAATCGCTCGGCAAGGAGCTCGCCCAGACGGGCGTGCTGGTGAACTGCGTCACCCCCGCGGCCGCAAAGACCGCGATCTTCGACCAGATGACGCGCGAGCACATCGATTACATGCTGTCGAAGATCCCGCTGAACCGGTTCGTGAACGTGGACGAGATCGCCGCGCTCGTCTGCTGGCTCGCTTCCGAGGATTGCTCTTTCTCGACCGGCGGGGTGTTCGACATCTCCGGAGGGAGAGCGACTTATTAAGAAAACCAAACAACGGTCGATCCAGTGGTTCGGGCGCCAGGACATCTACGGCTTCATCTACCGGAGCTGGGTCAAGAACCGGGGCGTGCCGCAGGACCAGTTCGACGGCCGGCCGGTGATCGGCATCTGCAACACCTGGTCGGAGCTCACGCCCTGCAACACGCACTTCCGCGTGCTCGCCGAGCACGTGCGCAACGGCATTCTCGAGGCGGGCGGCTTCCCGCTCGAATTCCCGGTGATGTCGCTCGGCGAGACGCTGCTGCGGCCGACCGCGATGCTCTATCGCAACCTCGCCAGCATGGATGTCGAGGAGTCGATCCGCGGCAACCCGCTCGACGGCGTGGTGCTGCTCGCGGGCTGCGACAAGACCACCCCGGCGACGGTGATGGGCGCGGCGAGCGTCGACCTGCCGACGATCCTCGTGTCGGGCGGCCCGATGCTCTCGGGCAAGCACCGCGGCACCGACATCGGCTCCGGCACCAACACCTGGTCCATGTCCGAGGACCTGCGCGCAGGCCAAATCACCCTCGACGAATTCCACGAGGCCGAGTCGTGCATGCACCGCTCGCACGGGCACTGCATGACCATGGGCACCGCCTCGACCATGGCCTCGATGATGGAAGCGCTCGGCGTCGGCATGCCGGGCAACGCCGCCATCCCGGCAGTGGATGCTCGGCGAAATGTCTTAGCCCGGTTGGCCGGTCGCAGAGTGGTCGAGATGGTCAAGGAAGACCTGGTGCTGTCGAAGATTCTGGTGAAGCCCGCGTTCGAAAATGCCATCCGCGCCCTCGCCGCGATCGGCGGCTCGACCAACGCGGTCATCCACCTCATCGCGATCGCGCGGCGCGTCGGGGTCGAGCTCAGCCTGGAGGACTTCGACCGCCTCGGGCGCGGCGTGCACACGCTCGTCAACCTCATGCCGTCGGGCAAATACCTGATGGAGGACTTCTACTACGCGGGCGGGCTGCCCGCAGTATTGAGGGAATTAGGAGAGAGAGACCTCCTCCACCGGGACGCCCTGACCGTCAACGGCAGGACGATGTGGGAGAACGTGAAGGATGCGCCCTGCTGGAACCGCGAAGTGGTTTTTCCGTTCAAGAAGCCGTTCAAGGAGAACACGGGCATCGCCGTCCTGCGCGGCAACCTGTGCCCCGACGGCGCGATCATCAAGCCCTCGGCGGCGAGCCCGAAGCTGATGCAGCACCGCGGCCGCGCGGTGGTGTTCGAGAGCATCGAAGACTTCCACACCCGCATCGACGACCCGAAGCTCGAGATCGACGAGCGCTCGATCATGGTGCTGAAGAACTGCGGCCCGAAGGGCTATCCCGGCATGGCCGAGGTCGGCAACATGCCGCTGCCGCCCAAGCTCCTGAAGAAGGGCATCACCGACATGGTGCGCATCTCCGACGCGCGCATGAGCGGCACCGCCTACGGCACCGTCGTGCTGCACATGTCGCCCGAGGCCGCCGCCGGCGGCATGCTGGCGCTGGTCGAGAACGGGGACGAGATCGAATTGAATGTCGAGAAAAGACGCCTTCAGCTGCTGGTGAAGGACGACGAGCTGGAAAAGCGCAGAGCGAAGTGGAAGGCACCCAAGCCCCCGCTCGATCGCGGCTACTGGAAGCTCTACTTCGACCACGTGCTCCAGGCGCACCAGGGCGCGGACCTCGACTTCCTCGTCGGCAAGAGCGGCGCCTTCGTGCCCCGTGACAACCACTGACTTCAGGCTGTATTGCTTTGCCCAGTCGGGCAACGCCTTCAAGGTCGCGCTCATGCTGCAGCTCTGCGGCGCGAAATGGGAGCCGCGCTTCGTGGATTTCTTCGGCGGCGAGACGCGCACCGCCGAGTACCGCGCGATCAACGAGATGGGCGAGGTGCCGGTGCTCGAGCACCGCGGCAAGCGCCTGTCGCAGTCCGGGGTGATCCTGCATTACCTGGCCGACCACTTCGGAAAGTTCGGTGGGGAAAACAAACTCGAAGTCCTTCGCTGGATCCTCTGGGACAACCACAAGCTCACGAGCTACATCGCCACGCTGCGCTACATGGTCACGCTCGCCAAGGTCGGCGAGCCGCAGGTGCACGAGTTCCTGCGAGGCCGCGTCAAGACGTCGCTGGGGATTTTGGATCTTCATCTCGGAAAGACCCCGTTTGCTGCAGGAGACAAGCCCACCATCGCCGACATCTCGATGTGCGGCTACCTGTACTGGCCCGAGGAGTTCGGCGTATCGTGGACCGATTACCCGCGCATCGGCGCCTGGCTGGACCGCATCCGCGCGCTTCCCGGCTGGGTGCATCCGTACGAGCTGATGCCCGGCCATCCCCTGAAGAGGTAGCGAATGCTGCAAGCCGTCGAACTCACCATCCGCCTGCATCCCGACGACGACGTCGTCATCGCGCGCATGGAGCTCGCCACCGGCACGCTCGTGAGCCGCGAGAACGTGCGCACGGCGGTCACCATTCCGGCCGGGCACAAGCTTGCCGTGCGCGACATCGCGCAGGGAAAGCCGGTGCGGCGCTACAACCAGATCATCGGCTTCGCCACGCGCGACATCAAAGCCGGCGAGCACGTCCACGTGCACAACCTGGCGATGGGCGAGTTTCAGCGCGACCATGCTTTTTGCGCTTTGAAGAAAGACACGGAGTATTTCCAGGATCCTGCAAGTTTTCTCGGCATGAAGCGCCCCGATGGGCGCGTCGCGACGCGCAACTACATCGGCATCCTCACCAGCGTGAATTGCTCGGCGACCGTGGCCCGCATGGTTGCCGATCATTTCAAGAACAGGCTGGAGAAGTACCCGAACGTGGATGGCGTGGTCGCTCTCACGCACAAGACCGGCTGCGGCATGGCGTCCGAAGGCGAAGGGATGGACGTGCTACGCCGCACCATGGCGGGCTACGCGCGTCATCCGAACTTCTTCGCCACGCAGGTCATCGGCCTGGGCTGCGAGGCGAACCAGATCAACAACCTCCTCTCCACGCAGAGCCTCAAGCGCCACGACCGGCTGCACGCGTTCACCATCCAGGAGAAAGGCGGGACGATGAAGGCGGTGCGCGAGGGCATCGCGCGCATCGAGGCGATCCTGCCGGAAGCGAACAAGGTGCAGCGCACCCCCGTGCCCGCCAGCCATCTCGTCCTCGGCCTGCAGTGCGGCGGCTCGGACGGCTATTCCGGCATCAGCGCGAATCCGGCGCTCGGGGCGGCAGTGGATCTGCTCGCAAGGCACGGCGGCACCGCCATTCTGTCGGAGACGCCCGAGGTCTACGGCGCGGAGCATCTGCTGACCCGCAGGGCCGTGTCGAGGGAAGTCGGAGAAAAACTCATCGCGCGGATCCGCTGGTGGGAGGAGCACACCGCACGCAACCGCATGGAGATGAACAACAACCCGACGCCGGGCAACAAGGCCGGCGGCCTCACCACCATCCTCGAGAAATCGCTCGGCGCGGTGGCGAAGGGCGGCACCACGAACCTGGTCGACGTCTATGAGTACGCGATGCCGGTGACGGCGAAAGGCTTCGTCTACATGGATACGCCGGGCTACGACCCGGTGTCGGCCACCGGCCAGGTCGCGGGCGGCGCCAACATGATCTGCTTCACCACCGGCCGCGGCTCGGCCTACGGCTGCAAGCCCGCGCCCTCGCTCAAGCTCGCCACCCACACGCCGCTCTTCGTGCACCAGGAAGAGGACATGGACTTCAACTGCGGCACGATCATCGACGGCACCGAGACGATCGCGCAGGCCGGCGAGCGGTTTTTCCAGCTGATCCTGGAGACGGCTTCAGGCAAGAAGTCGAAGAGCGAGGAGTTCGGCTACGGCGATGACGAGTTCGCGCCGTGGACCATCGGCGCGACGATGTAGTTATTTTCTCCACTTGATCGAGCAACCGACCGAAGGAATCTGTTCCTTCGGTCCCTTGCCGGTCTCGGCGATCTGCTTCATGGCCTCGAGCAGGCCGTCGAATCGGCCGTGGTACTGGAGCTCGAGCGCGGCGTTGAAGCCGAAGAATTCCGGCGTGCACACCGTGCCGTAGGCGCGCGCCACGTCCTGCGTCTCGTCGACGACGTAGGGGAACGGGAAGCCCTTTTCCCGCGACACGCGCTTCATGTTGTCGAACGAGTCCTCCGGGTAGTCGGAAGGGTCGTTCGACATGACCGCGATCGAGCCGATGCCGAGCGGCGCGAGCGCCCTGCTGTCGCGCACGATGCCGTCGATCACGCGCTTGACGTAGGGGCAATGGTTGCAGATGAACATCACGAGCAGGCCCTTGTCGCCGCGCGCGCTCGCCGGCGAGTGGCGCTTGCCGTCGACGCCGAGGAGGTCGAAATGAGGGTCGAATTGCGGGGCCTTCATGCAAAAATCCTAGCATGGTCCCGCGCTTCCACCTCGATGCGCCGCTGCGCGCGGGCGGCGTTTGCACGCTCTCCGAGGACGCGGCGCATCACGCCATCCACGTGCTGCGCCTGCGCGAGGGGGACGACATCACGCTCTTCAACGGCCGCGGCGGCGAATTCGCGGCGCGCATCGCCTCGATCCAGCGCCTGAGGATCGCGGTCGACCTCCTGCAGCATCGCCCGATCGAGCGCGAGGGGCCGCTGCGCGTCACGCTGCTGCAGGGCGTGTCGGCGGGCGACAAGATGGACAGCACGGTGCGCAAGGCGGTCGAGCTCGGCGTAGCCGAAGTGCAGCCCGTGCTCGCCACGCGCTCGGTCGCGCGGCCGAAAGGCGAGCGCGCCGAGAACCGGCGCGCCCACTGGCAAAAGGTCGTGATCGCCGCGTGCGAGCAATGCGGGCGCAACCGCATCCCGGAGGTGCACCCGCTGGTGACGCTTGCGGAATACCGCGCGGCTGGTGCGGGCACCAAGATCCTGCTTTCCCCCCTCGCCGAGCTTCCGCTTTCGAAAATCTCCTTGCAGGGTAACGACTTCGTTCTCGCGGCCGGCCCCGAGGCGGGATTCACGGCCGAAGAGGAAGCGGCCCTCGCGGCCGCCGGCTTCGTGCCGGCGTCGCTCGGGCCCCGGGTGCTGCGAACCGAGACCGCTGCGGTCGCGGCGCTCGCCGCGCTCAGCGCTCTGCGGGGCGATTCCTAGCGATCAGCTCGGCGAGGCGCTCGTTGCCGTTCGAGCGCGCGAAATCGACCGCGTCGCGGCCCCAGAAGTCGCGCGCCGAGAGGTCCACGCCGCGCCCGGCGATGAAAAGCTCGGCAGCGACGGTGTCGTTCCGCTTCACGGCGTCGAGGAATTGCTTCGAGTCGTGATAGGTCAGGCCGATCGCGGTCAGGTCCTTGCGGGCCTGCATCGGGCTGATGGAAACGGAAGCGGCCGCCGTTCCGGGAACGTTCAGATTCTTCCTTGCCACCGCCGCGAGATCGCGGCCGATCGCGGCGATGGTGGCGCGGTGCTGGCTCGGCACGTCGGCGAGCATTTCCTTGACCAGGCCGGCGACCGCCTCGTTCGCCGCGGCATTGCGGCCGAGCAGCACCTCGTCGATCGCTTTCAGGCTCTGGTTCGGAGTCTCGGACTCCGCGGCGATGCGCACGAAAAGATGGACCAGGGTGAGGGCGTGGCCGAAGGCCGGCCGCTCGTCTTCGGCGGCCTGCGCGGGCAGCAGGGGGACCAGCAGGACGGCGGTGAGCAGCGCGCGCATGTATTTCATGGGTTTCTCCTCCAGGTGCCCAGCATAGCGCAGCCTGCAGCTTTCCCGCCACCCATTAGAATTTGAAAAAATTGCACATGGAGAACGCCGGGAGCTTCGTCCGCTGGTTCCGCCAGGTCGCGCCGTACGTGCACGACTTCGGCGGGCGCACGTTCGTGATCGCGTTCGGCGGCGAAATGGTGGCCGACCGCGCGCGCTTCGAAAGCTTCATCCACGACGTCAACGTCCTGGCCTCGCTCGAGATCCGGCTCGTGCTGGTGCACGGCGCGCGCCCGCAGGTCGACGCCGAGATGAAGGCGAAGGGCCTGCGCTCGCGCTACGCGCAAGGGCTGCGCATCACCGACGAGCAGGCGCTCACCGCGGTCAAGCACGCCGCCGGCGTGCTGCGCGTGGAGATCGAGGCGCTGCTCTCGCAGGGCCTGCCGGACTCGCCGATGGCGCGCGCGCAGATTCGCGTCGCGTCGGGGAACTACATCACCGCGCGGCCGATCGGCGTGCGCAACGGCGTCGACTTCCAGTTCACTGGCGCGGTGCGCAAGGTCGACGCGGCCGCGCTCGCCGCCCAGCTCGACGTCGCCGACATCGTGCTGGTGCCGCACCTCGGCTACTCGCCGACCGGCGAGGTGTTCAACCTCGCCTGGGAGGACGTCGCCGAGAGCGTGGCGGTCGCGCTCAGGGCGGACAAGCTCCTCATGTACACCGACCGGCTCCCGACCGACCGTAAGGACGAGGTGGTGTCGGAGCTCACCGCCGACGAGGCCGCTGCCCTCGCCGCCAAGAAGGGAAACGCCACAGGGAACCTTAGCCCGGCCGCGGCGCGCGCGCTCGAGCACCTCGCGCGCGCCGTTGAAGGTGGGGTGACGCGCGGGCACCTGGTCACGCGCCGCGCGCCGGGCTCGCTCCTGCTCGAGCTCTTCACCCATGCCGGCGTCGGCACGATGGTGACCGCCGACGCGGTCGAGAAGCTGCGCCCGGCGCGCATCGAGGACGTGCGCGGCATGCTGGCGCTGATCGAGCCGCTCGAGGCCGACGGCACGCTGGTGAAGCGCAGCCGCGAGCTGCTGGAGGCGGAGATCGGCAACTTCCTCGTCGTCGAGCACGACGCGCGCATCGTCGGCTGCGCGGCGCTGTATCCCTTTCCGGACGACAAAAGTGCAGAGTTCGCGTGCCTCGCGGTGGCGAACGAGTACCGCGACGCCGGCTACGGCGAGCGCCTCCTCAAGGCGTGCGAGGAGCGCGCCAAGGGGCTGCGCCTGCGCAAGCTGTTCGCCCTCACCACGCACGCGGCGCACTGGTTCTTGGAGCACGGCTGGCGCCCTGCGGGCGTCGCTGCGCTGCCCGAGCGTCGCAAGGCGCTCTACAACTGGCGCCGCGGCTCGAAGGTGTTTCTCAAAAGAATATAATCTCGCGCATGGCGCGAATGGTGAAGTGCGTGAAGCTCGGCCGCGAGGCCGAAGGGCTCGATTTCCCCCCGTATCCCGGCGCGCTCGGCAAGCGCATCTGGGAGAGCGTCTCGAAAGAGGCCTGGGCGCAGTGGCTCAAGCAGCAGACGATGCTGGTGAACGAGAACCGGCTCAGCCTCGCCGACCAGCGCGCGCGCAAGTACCTCATGGAGCAGACCGAGCGCCACTTCTTCGGCGGCGGCGCCGACACGGCCTCGGGCTACGTGCCGCCCTCCGACAAGAAGTAGCGGAAGAGAACCGTCAGAGCCGCGAGGCCCGCGGCCGCGGCCAGAAACACCGGCGCCATGCCGGCCGCGTCGACCACCTGCGCGGCGAGCCACACCCCCGAAGCCTGTCCGAGAAAGAGAAACGTCGCGAACAGCGCCACCGCCGAGCCGCGCTCTTCCGGCGCAACGTGGGTGACATGCGTCTGCACCGTCGTATGCAGCATGTAGAACCCCGCGCCCACCGAAGCGATCCCTAGCGTCGCAACTGCGGCCGACGGTGCGAGCGCAAGCGCGACATACCCGAGCACCAGCGCCACGCCTCCGAGCGTGACGAGACCTCGCTCGCCCAGCCGGCGCACCGCGCGCCGCGCGAGAAGTGCGTAGAGCAATCCGCCTCCTGCATAGGCGGTGACGAGCGTCCCGGCGAGGCCCGGACCGAGCCCGTAGCTCCGCTGCAGATATACGGCGACGAAGGCGAGCGCACCGAAGATCAGCAGGCCTTCCGTATAGCCCGTGGCGAGGAGGACTCTCACCCGCCGGTGCAGCAGCAGGCCGGGCATGCGCTTCACGCTTTGCCTGATTGCCCCGCGACCGGCACCACCGCCGCGCGCGAGGGCATTGGTCTTTATTTCAACAAGCAATAGCACGGCGATGAGAAGAAGCAACCCGGCCAGAGCGAAGAAAATCGTGCGCCAGCCGAAGTGCTCGCCGAGCCATCCGGCGGCGGCGGTGCCGAAGGCGACGCCCGCCATCTGCCCGACGAGGAAGCGCGCGAGCAGCGGCTGGCGCCGCTCGTAGGCCACCGTGTCGCCGATCCAGGCGAGGGCGAGCGGGATGAAGGCGCCGATCGTCGCGCCCGACACCAGGCGCGCGGCGATCAGCGAGTCGAGCGAGGGCGCGATCGCGCAGGCGGCGGAGCCGAACGCGGACACCAGCGCCGCGGCGGCGATGGTGCGGTAGCGCCCGTAGCGGTCGCCGAGCGGGCCGCAGACCACCTGCAGCAGGCCGTAAGACAGCGCGAACGCGGTAACCGCGGCGGACGCCGCGCCGGTCGTCACGCCGTACTCGTCGGCGATCAGCGGCAGCAGCGGGTCGGTGGCGCGCAGGCTCGCCGCGCTGGCGAATGCGGCCAGCGAAAGCAGGAAGACCGCGCGGCCCAATCAGCTCTTTTTGACTGTAATGACTCTGACGCCGGAAGCTTCGGCGAGCAGCAGCACGTCGGCGCGGCGGCGCGCGAAGATGCCGTTCGTCACCACGCCCGCGATCTGGTTGAGCTCGGTCTCGGTCTTCGGCGGGTCGAGCAGCATGAGGCCGTGGCAGTCGAGCACCAGGTTGCCGTTGTCCGTGGTGAAGCCCTCGCGCAGCCGCGGGTGCGTGCCCATCTTGACGAGCTCGCGCCCGACGTAGCTGCGCGCCATCGGGATCACCTCGACCGGCAGGGGAAACTTGCCGAGCACCGGCACCAGCTTCGAGGCGTCGCAGATGCAGACGAACCGGCGCGCCACCGCCGCGGTGATCTTCTCGCGCGTCAGCGCGCCGCCGCCGCCCTTGATCATGTGCAGGTGCTCGGTCACCTCGTCGGCGCCGTCGATGTACACCGGCAGCTCGTTGACGCTGTTCAGGTCGAACACGCGGATGCCGTGCTTCTTCAGCCGCTCGGCGCTCGCCTCGGAGGCGGCGACCGCGCCCTCGATACGGTTTTTCATCGTGGCCAGCGCATCGATGAACTTGAACACCGTGGATCCCGAGCCGACGCCGACGATGGCGTCCTCCACGACGTGCTTGAGCGCCTCGCGCGCGACCCGCTCCTTTAATTGATCTTGATTCACTTCTTTCTCTGAGGCGGCAAGTCAGTGCACACGCCCTCGAACACCTCGGCGGCCATGCCGACCGATTCGCTGGTGGTGGGGTGCGGGTGGATGGTTTTGCCGATGTCGGTGGCGTCCGCGCCCATCTCCACCGCGAGCGCGAGCTCGCTGATCAGGTCGCCGGCGCCGGTGCCGACGATGCCGCCGCCGACGATGCGGTGAGTCTCGGCGTCGAAGATGAGCTTGGTGAAGCCTTCGTCGCGGCCGTTGGCGATGGCGCGCCCGGACGCCGCCCATGGAAACTTCGCCACGCCGATCGCCACGCCGCTCTTCTTCGCCTCGTCCTCGGTGAGCCCGACCCACGCGATCTCGGGATCGGTGTAGGCCACCGAGGGCACGACGCGCGCATCGAAGTGCGACTTCATACCCGACGCCGCCTCGGCGGCGACATGGCCCTCGTGCACTGCCTTGTGCGCGAGCATCGGATTCCCCGCGATATCGCCGATCGCGTAAATGTTGGAGACATTGGTGCGCCTTTGACTATCAACAGAAATAAATCCTCTGTCATCGACGGCCACTCCCGCCTTCTCCGCGCCGATCTTCTTGCCATTCGGCACGCGGCCCACTGACACGAGAATCATGTCGTAGGTCTTGGCGTCGGCCCCTTCGAACGACACGCGCAGGCCGTCCTTCGCCGCTTCCACTTTCGTGGTCTTGGTCTTCAGCATCACCTTGTCGAAGCGCGGCGCGTTGAACTTCTGCCACACCGCGACCAGATCGCGGTCCGCGCCGAGCATGAGCCCGTCCATCATCTCCACCACGTCGAGCCGCGCGCCGAGCGTCGAGTACACCGTGCCCATCTCGAGGCCGATGATCCCGCCGCCGATCACCAGCAGCCTCTTCGGCAGGCTGCTTAATTCGAGCGCGCCGGTCGAATCGACGATGCGCGGATCCTCCGCAAGGAAGGGCAACTTCGCCGCCTGCGAGCCCGCGGCGATGATGGCGGAGGTGAAGCGGATGGTCTTGCCTCCCACCTCCAGGCGATTCTTATCGAGAAACGTGCCGACGCCCTGCACGACCGTCACCTTCCGCACCTTCGCCATGCCGGCGAGGCCGCCGGTCAGCTTGCCGACCACCTTGTCCTTGAATGCGCGCAGCTTGGCGAGATCCACTTTCGGCTCGCCGAACGAAATGCCATGCGACGCGAGCGCCCGCGCGCCGTCCATGATCGCCGCCGTGTGCAGGAGAGCCTTCGACGGTATGCAGCCGACGTTCAGGCACACGCCGCCGAGCGTCGGGTAGCGCTCGACCAGCACCGTCTTCATGCCGAGATCCGCGGCGCGGAACGCCGCCGAATAGCCGCCTGGACCGGCGCCAAGCACGAGTACATCGCACTCCACATCCGCGCCTGCCGAAGGCGTGGGCGGCGCGCCCTTCGGCGCTTCGGGCGCTTTGGGTGGTGCTTTCGCAGGCGCCTCCGCGCGCAGAGCCTCCTGCGCTTCGAGCAGGAGGATGAGCGAGCCCTTCGACACCTTGTCGCCCACCTTGACCTTCAGCTGCGTCACCTTGCCCGCCGCCGGCGACGGGATCTCCATCGTCGCCTTGTCCGATTCGAGCGTGATCAGCGACTGCTCCTTGGCAATGGCGTCGCCCGGCTTGACCAGCACCTCGATGACTTCGACTTCCTTGAAATCCCCGATGTCGGGGACCTTCACTTCTGTGCCGGCCATGATTCGCGTTAACCGGCGCGTGACGCCTTATCGCGTGCCCGCGTCACCCGCGTCGCGGGTCGCCGCTGGCGCCTGCCCCTCAACATTGAGCGTAGGGCCTTGTTGACCGAAACGGAATCTGGAAAAGCTCTCGCCACATCCCGGTCAAGAACGACGACATTCGAACCTTCTTTCATTAGCCGTCTGTAGTACCGGCCCCGCTCGGCCTTCGAATAATCGAAGTTGTATTCGGCACGCATCTCGGCAACCTCGTTAGTGCTCTTACGTTTCATGGCGTTTGCGCTCGTGCGGCGTGGCTAGCCTTGCGCTAATGAGCCGGATTGTCTCACCTTGCTCAACATGCAAGCACCGAGCTAGAGGATCAGCTTGCGGATATCGGACAGCACCGAGACGAGGAAAGCCGAGAAGCGCGCGGCGCTCGCGCCGTCGATGGCGCGGTGGTCGTAGGAAAGCGAAAGCGGGAGCATCAGGCGGGCTTTGAAGAGATCGTTCCCTTTCTCGTCCTTTCCGGCAAAGACTGGTCGCAGAGCCGAGCGCGAGACGCCGAGGATCGCGACCTCGGGCGCGTTGATGATCGGCGTGAAGGCGGTGCCGCCGATGCCGCCGAGGCTCGAGATGGAGAAGGTGCCGCCCTGCAGGTCGCCGGGCTTGAGCTTGCCGTCGCGCGCCAGCTTGCTGATTTCCCCGAGCTCCTTCGCGATGTCGAACACGCCCTTGCGGTCGGCGTCGCGCACCACCGGCACGACGAGCCCGCCCGGCGTGTCGACGGCGACGCCGAGGTGGTAGTACCTCTTGACGGTCAGGCTCTCGCCCGACTTGTCCAGCGACGCGTTGAATTGCGGAAACTCGCGCAGCGCGGTGACGCAGGCCTTGATCATGAAGGCGAGCATCGTCAGCTTGAAGCCCTTCTTCTCGGTCTCGACGGTCTGGTTCTTCCGGAAGGCCTCGAGGTCGGTGATGTCGGCCTCGTCGAACTGCGTGACGTGCGGGATCGAGATCCAGTTGCGGTGCAGGTAGGGGCCGGAGAGCTTCTGGATGCGCGACAGCGGCTTGGTCTCCACCGGGCCGAACTTGGCGAAGTCGACCTCGGGCCATGCGGGCAGGTTGAACGGCAACCCCCCCTGCCCCCCCTTGTCAGGGGGGCGAACCCCGGCCAGCGCCCCTTTGACGAAGGCCTGCACGTCCGTATGCAGGATGCGCCCCTTGGGGCCGCTGCCCTGAACGCGCGTGAGATCCACGCCGAGCTCGCGCGCGAACTTGCGCACCGACGGGCTGGCGTGGGGCTTGGTGACGGTTTCCTCGCGCGGCTCGCGCGGCACCGGGCGCGGCCCGTGGGCGGGCGGCGGCGGGGTTGTCGCTGCAGGAGCAGGCGCCGCAGCAGGCTTGGCTTTCTCGGGTTCCTTTGCGGGGGCATCCCTGGAATCCAGAACCAGGATCGGCGAGCCTTTCGAGACCTTGTCGCCGACCTTCACTTTCAAGTCCTTCACCACGCCGGCCGCGGGTGACGGGATCTCCATCGTCGCCTTGTCGGATTCGAGCGTGATCAGCGACTGCTCCTTCGCCACCGCATCGCCGGGTTTCACCAGGACCTCGATCACTTCGATGTCCTTGAAGTCGCCGATATCGGGCACCGGGACCGTCATGGCGCCGCCGGCGGGTTGAGGTTGGGGCGACTCTGCTTTTGCCGCCGGCGGTTTCAGCTTCTCTTCCGGAGCGGTTTCGCCGTTGCCCTTTTCCTCGAGCACGAGGATCGGCGAGCCCTTGGAGACCTTATCACCCACTTTGATTCTTAATTGTGTGACAACCCCTGCCGCCGGCGACGGGATCTCCATCGTCGCCTTGTC
>Ga0180085_1000407_pt1 | contig 15100 bp, 11 predicted proteins | sample EasRiv730_16_10D_FD_123013 | JGI IMG/M metagenome (GOLD analysis project Ga0180085, IMG submission 123013) | Soil microbial communities from meander-bound floodplain in the East River, Colorado, USA - East River metaG ERMLT730_16_10D | ecosystem: Environmental > Terrestrial > Soil > Floodplain ... | reverse complement strand
GACAGGGTCAGAGCCTGGAGCCTCGCGATCGGCTTTTGTGTCAGCAAGTCGGTGCCTGACTCATGCGGATAGCTGAACGTGCGAGCCTGGTCGCTATAGTTCAGGTAATAGCGAATGGATTTTCCGCCATTGCCAATTCCCGCCTTGTATCGGACGGTCCCAGGCAGCGCCTGGTCCGGCCCGTACAGTCCTGCCCTCTTCAAAATCTCTACCAGGACTTTTTCCTGGAGCTTGTCTGAGAGAACCGTGCCCTCATAGGTGACTGTCCCCTTTCCATGTTCGTTGCGCGTGATTGCCGGATACTTTCCGAAGAAGGGGTGATCATAGAATGCTAGACCTGTCGCAGAGTCCGGGACTAGAAACTCCGCCCACACCGAAACGCGATTCTGATCGCCAGCCTGAAAAGGATCTCCTTTGAGCGGCAGCTCCTGCTTCAGATTGGAGAACTCCTGGTAGGTGAATCCGCAGGCTATCTGGAGGGGGCCGGGTGCTTTGGTCCAGCGAACGGTGGAGTACTCGTTGCAGAATCCGCTCTTGAGCGTGAGAAGAAGATGACCTCCGCCTTTGGCGAAATCAGCCAGCTTTTCCAGTAAGGCGTCACTCGCAATGTAAAGCGGAGGAACTACCAGCACCTGGTAGCCAGAAAAACTGGGAGTTTGAGGGAATACGAAATCGACGCCGACATTCAAGCTATGGAGAGTCCGATAGAGCTGATGCAGCAGCGTCAGGTAGTTTGTTTTCTGGTGAAACGGCATGAACTCGATGCCCTGATAAGAATCGACGCTGTAGAGAATAGCCACCCGGTTGGGTTTTTGAAGATTGACTAACTTCGGTCCCACTTTCTTTAGCTCGTGAGCAATTTGCGAAACCTCGTTGTAAATCCGGTTCGGCTCCAGGTCATGGGAGAGCACGCCCTTCCAATAAGTCTCCTGGCCATAGTGCAGCGAGTGCCAGTGCCAGTAGGCCACCATGTTGGCGCCGCTCGAGAGGTGGGCATAAACGTTGAGGCGAAGCTGGCCATCGTATGGCGGAAACTGAGCCTTGGAATCCCAGCCGATCGTCTGAGCGTTGGTTTCGGTGATCAGATAATTGCTCCGCTTTAGTGAGCGGCAGAGGTCTCCGGAAAGCGCGATGGACTCTCCATCAAGATCGTCCTGCACGCCGTGATACGGATTGACGGCGGCGATGTCGAGGTGCCGGGCAATCTCGTAAGCATCGATGTTGGTCCGGATTCCCCCGACGAAGTTCTGCGTGACGAACTGTTCAGGGCACTTGTATTCATTGACAATCCGGGCCTGCCAGGCCAGGAAGTCGGTCGTGATCTTCTGTTGATAGCGTTCCCATTCAAGCTTGTAGCCGGGGTTGAGTATTTGGTCACGCGCGGGAAGTTCGTCCCAGTCGTTGAGCAGCTGACCCCAGTACACAAATCCCCACAGCCGATTCAATGCCTCAACCGTTTTGAATTTCCCTTTCAAGTAATCGGCGAACCCCAACTGGACGTTCCTGCCTGCGGTACCATAGGAGCTCGTCTCATTGTCAAGCTGGTAGCCGATGATGGCCGGATGATCCTTGAAGTGAGACACTACCTGACGGATGACGCGCTCGGCGTAGAACAAGTAAGTGGGATGGGTGATGTCCATGTTCTGCCGCGAGCCATAGAAACTTCTCTCGCCACCCAGGCGGGTCACCAGGATCTCCGGATGTTTGCGATACAGCCACGGAGGAATGGAGTAAGTGGGTGTCCCGAGAATTACTCGAATTCCGGCGCCGTGGAGACAGTCCAGAATTCTCTGCATCCAGGCAAACTCAAAGTCCCCCTCGCGCGGTTCCCAGCTAGTCCAGGTTGACTCGCCCAGGCGGACCACCGTGATACCGGCTTTCTGCATCAGCTCAATATCCTTCTCGAGCCGATCATAAGGCATGTACTCGTGGTAGTAGGACGCTCCGTACAACACCGTGTTCATTCGAGGCGCTTCGGCGAGAGTCTGCGTGAGCGATATCCAGAAAAGCAAAGCCAGGAGGAGGGAAGAGATCCATATTCTGTGCTTATGCTGCCGCAGCAGGTAAATCAAAAGTGTTAACATGCCAATCTCCGCTAAAGCTACTGGGAGCGCAGGGGTCTTGCGTGCAGTGCCAATCCAGCTCAGGGTGGTTACCTTCGCGGATGTGCGCCGGGGGCAACGATCGCTAGCCAGAAAGGTGGAAGCTGAGAAACGATGAAAGTGAGCGCCTGGAATGCATAGCTCTGATGCTGAGGAAGTGGCAACATTTCGCTTCCGTCTCCAGGTTGGGGCGAGGGGAGCCGATTTTTTCCTTTCAATTTTTTCAGAGCTCCCCTGCCTTGGCTCGATTCAGCGGGAGAGGCAGAGAGAAGGGGTTAACGTCTGACGCCCCTAGGCTATATGAGGAAGAAGCGGCCTCCTGCCGCTTCACAATGTCCAATCTCCAGATTCCCGCAAAAGCGGAAATCCAGTCCCCCCGCTAAGCTGGATTCCGCTTTCTCGGGAATGACGTGCGTTGGATTCCTGCTGCAAGGGAAATGTGCTCCTCGGTGTTATAGGTCCTCGCTGCGTTTCGTCCACGATTGACGGCTGACCGGGGCATGGGTAGCCACGATTGGCTTGCTTTTCGCCAATCGTGGACTCCGCCTCGTTCCATCGTACACACCGGGCCAAAGTGATGCCTCACCAGAAATGTGGCGGGTTGTTTGAGTTGTGGTCTCGGCGTGGCTCGAACTCAATTCCCCGCCACATCCCGGCGCTCCGTTGGCGACACGAAGAGCTACCACTCGAAACGGGCGCCGACTTGAACCACCCGGGGTGTACCCGTCGTCGAGTTGACAAAGCCGAACGTGCTCTTGTTGCCAAGGGAGGTTCCCGGATCTGCAAAGTAATGCCGATTGAACACGTTGATCATTTCAGCTCTCACCTGCAGCTGCATGCCTTCGCGGATCCGGAAATGCTTGAGCAATCCAAAGTCTTCATTAGCCGATCCGAATCCCCTCAAATCGTCGTACCTTCTGAATCCATTACCTAGCTTGTGGTCCGTTGGATTCGAGAAGCTGGCTGGATCGAAATAGAGATTACCTGGATCGTTTTGGATCCCTGGATTGAAGCTCGTTGAATCAAACTTCTTGGTGAAATCAGCGTTGGGAACGACATTGGCATAGACTGTTCCCTCCCAACCCGGGTACGAGACATTAGGAGAAACTGCCAGCGGGAAGCCCGAGTTGTAGCGGAAAATGGTAGAGACCGTCCAGCCACCCAGGAAGGCATCCACAATACCAGGAGCATCCTTCATCCACCTGCGTCCTCGACCGTAGGGCAACTCGTACGTGAGCTGTCCCTTGAGCACGTGGGTCTGGTCGTAAGACAACACCGTTTTAGCATCCTGGCTCAGGTCGTAGATGTTCTGGATGTTGCCGTTCGCATCCCAGGTCTCGTCGAAACCAGTTTCAACATTACCGTTGGCCTTGGCGAGGTTATACGACGCTTGCACAGCCAAGCCATGCGACATGCGACGAGTGAGAGAAACCTGCCACGACTTGTACCCCGACTCACCCAAGGGAGAACCTACGTAAAAAACCGGGCCGTAAGTTTGTGCCGCAACATGCGGGAAGGGTTGAAGAGCCATTCCAGCAGAGCCGGCAAATCCAGCGTAGGGATAAACAACGCCGGCAGCAGCAGCGCTGGCTGGGTCAAACACCCATGCGTATGGATTGACGTTGGGATCCTCGTAAGCCGCACGGATCGGCTGGTTGCGTCTCAGGGCTCCGCTGTGAAGCCTCCTGCCTTGGTTTCCGAGAAAGGCGGTTTCCAGAACCATCTCCTTGCCGAGCGAGTACTGGAAACTAACGTTGTACTGGTGGGTGTAGCCTGCAAAGCGACTCTTCTCGTCAATAGCCACCATTCCCCAGATCAAGTTGTTGGGATTTAGAGTAGGAGCTTTGTAGTTGTCGGGATACCCCCCGTCCCAGTTGAATCTCGGGACGTTGCCCGTCGAAGTCAACCTATTCTCTCCGCGGAACCCTGGGGCAAATCCATAGGGCACACCGCTCCAGTAGTTAATGCCAATTGGGTTGTGAAAGATACCGTAGGCGCCACGAACGACAAGCTTGTCAGTCGCCTGGTAGGCCAGCCCCACTCGCGGCGAAAACTCCTTCCAGTCCCTCTGGGTTTCAAATGAAGTGCCCGGGTTAGATGGGAATTCGAGCGCTCCCTTGACGTTGTACTGGGTATTCATCACATTGGGATTGAAATTCGCCCAATGTCCGTACTTCTCATGAAATGGCCCCGTCTGTTCCCAGCGAAGTCCCAGTGTGAGTGTCAAGCGACTGTTCACCTTGAAATCATCGTTAGCGAAGAACGCCATATAGTTGCGCCGGCCGTAAAGATCGAAAGGAACGTTCTTGTTGGCGTTGTCCACTTCCCCGAGAAAGAAGCTGGCAAAACCAAACCCCACGCGATTCGACCAGGACTCTCCAGGGATTCCCGTAGTTCTAGGATCAAAGTTCAAGGCTAGCGTATCGATGCCGCCGTGCCCGTTGATTTGCATCTGGTAAAATTCACCACCGAATTTGAACATGTGGCGGCCCTTGGACCAGAGCAGCGAGTCGTTGGCAACATAAGAGTTGCCTACATAGTAACCGGCTGAGTTGTACCCGATGCGTGTGGTCCCGATGCCATTCACTGCGGCGCCGAACTGAATGTCAGGGAAGTGCCCGGCAGTGGTCGAACTTCCCAAGCCCAGCTGGTTCCCCCAATCCCCATCGGCTTGAGACGAAAGGCTGGGGTTCCGGTAGCGGTTGAAAGCAAACGATGCGGTATTGATCAGGTTCGGTCGCAGCGTCCAGTTGTGGCTGAGGCGCGCGGACCGGCTGGTGACCTCCTGTTTTCTGGCTCGGGAGAAGGCTCCACCGGTTCTGTCTGCATCGAGAGGGTCCCAGACTCCGCCTTGGTCGACCAGGATGCGCGGCCTCTGTGTCCAGATCAGAGAGCCACTGAGTTTGCTGGCAGGCGAAATGGAATGATCTCCCTTAAAGGTCAGTTGGCTCTGATGGAACCAGGGATCGTTGAAAAGCGGCAAGGCAGAGTTGTTGGTGAGGAAGCCAGCCATCATGGGCTGATAGCTCTTCCGGAAGATGCCTGTAATCTTCGAGGACACCTTGCTCAAACGGTCGGCTGGAATGATATTGCCGGGGAAAGGATCGGCAACCCACCGGTTTCCCACTTGGCGTAGTGTCGTCGGATCGAAAATCTGGCCGGCTAAGACGTGACGGCCCAAGGCATCCATCCCAACCATGGTGTTAGTCAGCAATGCGCTGAAATCGCCGCTCAGGAACGCGGGAATGGGCACCGTTGTGTTCATGGTTCCCAGCTGCAATCTCTCTTGCACGTAATGCTCAAAGGCTCCGAAGATAAAGGTCTTGTTGCGCCCGTCGTACACTTTGGGGATGACTACGGGCCCTCCGGCGCTGAAGCCACCCAAAGATTGACGGTCACGGGCTCGCTTGAAGCGCGGGTCTCCGGGAGACTGAGTCAAGCGCCAGTTGTTCATCCAGGTGTTGGCGTTGAGGGCCTCGTTGCGGGTGTAGTAAAAACCACTGCCATGAAAGTCGTTAGTTCCCGATTTCAGAGAGAAGTTGAAGACTCCACCGCTGGTGCGTCCATATTCTGCCGACATACCACTGGTCTGGACCTTGAACTCTTGAATGGCCTCCATCGTCGGGCTCGATTCCAGGAGCTCTCCCTGAATCTGCGCCGTCGCTGAAAGACCATCGATCAGGACTTCCTTCGTGAATGCCGGCCCACCGGCGATGTAGGACGTCCAGCCATTACCTTCGACAGCCGGAGTCAACGCATAGGCAAACGATTCGACTTGCCGGCCTCCAGAAAAGGAAAGCGGCAGGTCCGTGATGACTCCGCTTTGAATGGTTGTCCCAATGAGAGGGTTCTCGGTATTTAAGATTCCGGCTTCAGCCGTGACGCTGAGCGTCTCTGAAAACTCACCAAGTTCGAGCGTGACGTCCAGACGGACGGTTTGAGCTATCGTGACGGTGATCCCAGTGCGCTCCAGGGTCTTAAAGCCGTCCACTGAGAACGACACTTTGTAACGCCCGAGCGGAACATTCGGGACCGTGTACAAACCGACATCGTTAGTGACCGTCTCGCTTGGGACGCCGGTTTCCAGGTTGACCACCGTGACTTTGGCTCCTGGAATGATGCTCCCAGTCTGGTCGCTGACCTTTCCGGTGATATTCCCTCGGTCCACCTGGGCAAGCAACCCGGAACTGATCAGAAAGAGAAAGACTGTGATCGCCATGAGCAGTCGCCCAACCGCTTGGCTGGTGTTGCTCGACTGCCTCAGGCCCATCGAGATCAATCGCCTTTTCATAAACACCTCCGTGAGCTCTGCCAGCGAAACCACTGGTCAAGTGCTGAGGCCGGGATTCGCTGCGAGAACAGTTTTTTTGCGAGATAAGTTGGACTCCCGAACTCTTGCTAACGAGAGCATGGTCGGGATAGGTGGAAACCAGACAGGGTTGGTCCGAGCGAGAGCCTTGAGCTAGCGGGAGCCGCTGGAGAATCTCTTGAAGTTGTTCGCCTCCAATCTCCCCCTCTTTGGGTGTGTATCTACGGATCTAAAAGCCCTCGGATCTGTAAGAGCCATGCCCATTCAGGGGTCCGGAACAGTCAGTCGTTGTATTTCAAACGCTTTCGACCATAGGTGGGACTCCATTGCAGGAAAGAAGTACCTTGAAACTTTAGCAATCCACTCTCCAACAGACGCCCACCATCGAAGAAACAATAATCAACCTTAGCTGTTGTGGTTTTCATCACCCGTTGGATTAAGTGGCGGCTTTGCACTGGAGATAACAAGGACTGCGGAGCCGAAGAGTCGAGTGGTCCATAACACTGGCCGGAGATGTCGATTTCCTCTGGGTCAATTCTCGCGAAGCTGGCTCATCTCACCCATCTATTCAGGTCACCCTTGGCTGCAACAAAGCGATCACCTGTGACCTTGAGCTGCAGCTCCAGCCTGGGATTCCAACCAGTCTCCGCATGGTGAGTGAGTTGCTCTCGCTGAATAGGGTTGATACTGCTGACGGGACCGGCGTCACAAGGAAGCCAGCTGTTGACTGCGAGACGAAGAATTGCCATGAGTCGTAGGCAGGTTTCCAAAGAGCAAGGTCGTTATCCTTTTGCGCGGAAGACCCGTTGTTATGCAACCGGCCCGCGCCTCTGGATTCGGTGGCAGTCCATCCGTCGATGGTCACTGCTTTGGGCCGGTTCCCCCAAGGCGGCGAAAGGGCACGCATGACTTTCCTTTCTGTGCGCAGGTCCATCCGACGGCTCTGACCAATGCGGCGTTGCTTGCGACCTCAGACCGCGGACAGCCATAGCAAGTTCGACTCGCCGGAGACCTCTTCCAATCGCTACTCCCGCAGTGGTCTCTAACACTCAAGCTGCGCGGAAATACCGCAAATCGAAAACCAGGTGCACCATGAATCGTGAACCCGTGAAAATGCTGCCGATCCGGGAAATTGCAGACCAGCTTGAGATTCCCGAGGACTACTTGGAGTATTACGGGAAATACACCGCGAAGTTGAGGCTTGAACTCCTTTCCAACCTGAGATCGAGGCGTGAAGGCAAACTCATCCTGGTCACGGCGATGACGCCCACCAGCCACGGTGAAGGGAAAACTGTCGTTTCCATTGGGCTGGCCCAAGCCATCCAACAGTTGGGCAAACAAAGCATCGTTACGTTGAGGGAACCCTCTTTGGGACCGGTCTTCGGAGTGAAGGGTGGTGCGACCGGCGGAGGCAAATCCAGAGTCATTCCAGGTGAGCTCATTAATCTGCATTTCAATGGCGACTTCCATGCGGTCACTTCTGCCCACAACCTGCTGGCTGCGATGATTGATTCCCATCTTCACCACGGCAACAGCTTGCAGATCGATGTCGACAACATCTTCTGGCCACGGGCCATTGATATGAACGACCGAGCCTTGCGCCACTCGATTGTTGGCCTGGGCGGGAAAACCAATGGCGTGCCAAGAGAAACCGGTTGGGTGATCACTGCGGCGTCCGAGATCATGGCAATCCTTGCTTTGGCGAACTCAAGGCAGGATCTCAGGCGGCGGCTGAATGAGATTGTCATTGGGCTTGATCTCAAGGGGAAAGTCCTCCGCGCCGGAGACCTTAAGGCAACAGGGGCCATGATGGTTCTTCTGAACGAAGCGATCTTGCCGAATCTCGTTCAGACTTGCGAAAACACACCGGCTCTGGTTCACACGGGTCCGTTTGCCAATATCGCCCACGGAACGAGCAGCGTTCTTTCGCAGAAGATGGCGTTGGCGCTGGCCGACTATGCCGTGAACGAAACCGGCTTTGGGGCCGACCTGGGAGCTGAGAAGTACATGGACATCGTGATGACTTCTTCCGGGTTGAAGCCAGCGGCAGCCGTACTCATTGCCACAGTCAAGGGTTTGGCGGCCCAGGGGGGATTGAGTGGTGAAGTTGTTCCGGCGGGCCAGATCCGTTCTCGATACGGGTTTGGTAATCTTGCCAAGCATGTTGAGAACCTTCGCAAGTTCAATCTACCGCTGGTTGTCGCCATTAACCGGTTTCCTTCCGACACTCAGGAAGAGCTCGATGCGGTTCGGCGTTTCTGCCGGGAAGTCGACGCGGAGTGCGCGATTACGGAGGTTTTTGAAAAAGGTGGGGCCGGTGCTCTCGAACTCGCGGCGAAGGCGATGGATCTGGCAGACGGGTCGTACAACCGGGAGATCGTCCCGCTCTATCCTGCAACACTCTCCATTGAACAAAAAATCGAGAGGATAGCGAAGGAAATTTATGGCGCCCATTCGGTTCACTTAGAGTCTGCTGCTCGAAGGCGATTGCAGAGAATCAACGATCTGGGCTTTGGTCGGTTGCCCATCTGCATTGCGAAGACTCAGTCATCGCTTTCAGATAACTCCAAGCTTCTTGGGGCTCCCAGGGACTGGATGCTCACGGTTACTGACGCACACTTGGCCGCAGGAGCAGGCTTCATCGTTGTTGTTTCCGGGAATATGCTGCTCATGCCTGGCCTGTCGAAAAACCCGCAGGCCTTGATGTTGGATGTCGACGAAGAAGGTCATATTACCGGACTGGCTTAGTCCGAACTATTCACGAATAGCGATGGAGGTTACTTCGGAAAGGAGGAGCGCCGCACATTTTCCTTAAGCTTCAAGTGCGTTGTGTTCTAACACCATCGTTGGAGTGGAGGTGCCCAATGAGCGACAGAACAATCATTAGTTTCTTAATCGGCCTATGGCTGACTAGCGCAACAGCGGTAGCGCAAGTGTTGACACCAGTCGAGCAGTTGGGGGAATTCATCTTCTTCGATACAAATCTATCCATAAACAGTAATCAATCCTGCGCTGCTTGCCACACGCCCGAGGTTGGTTGGACAGGGCCCGTCCCTGCAATTAACGCAATGGGGGCGGTATATGAAGGTTCCATAAGCGGGCGCTTTGGCAATCGCAAACCGCCTAGCTCCGCCTACGCGACGTCTAGCCCAATCTTGCATTATGTGATCGAAAAGAAGGAGGCGCTATTCATCGGCGGCAACTTCTGGGACGGCCGCGCCAGCGGCGAGAAATTGGGCAACCCGGCGGCGGACCAGGCGCAAGGTCCATTCCTGAACCCCTTGGAGCAGGGCCTTCCCGAGCCGGCCGACGTCGTTTCGAGAGTCTGCGGTGGTTCTTATGGCGCCCTCTTCAGGCAGGTCTGGGGGAACCATGTTTGCGATCCGAACAGGATAAATAGCGCCTACGACAAAATCGCGCTCTCGATCGCAGCCTTCGAAGCCTCGCATGCGTCGAATGCTTTTGCTTCGAAGTACGATTATTATCTCAGGGGTATGGTCGACCTAACCCCCGAGGAGAAGAAAGGTCTGAATTTGTTCAAGAGCAAGGGCAAGTGTGCGAAATGCCATGACTTGGATTCCGGTTGCAACGGTAATCCTCTACTCACCGATTTTACTTATGACAATCTCGGCGTGCCGCGTAATCCAGACAATCCCTTCTACACTCAAGCGGATTTCAACCCCCGGGGTGATCGCTGGATCGACCTCGGTCTGGGGGAATTCCTGGCGAGCCCTGGTGATTACCAGCAATTTGCACCAGCAAACTTTGGCAAACAGAAGGTGCCAACGCTACGCAATGTTGACAAGCGGCCTTACGAGGGGTTTGCCAAGGCCTACACTCATAACGGTTATTTCAAGAGCCTAAAAGCGACTGTGCATTTCTACAACACGCGAGATGCCAAGCCTGAATGTGCCAATCGGTTCACTGGAGAAGCAGATGCGCTGGCTCAGAACTGCTGGCCGGCACCTGAGGTCCCCGTGAACGTGAATAGCCAGGAGTTGGGGAACCTTCATTTAACAGAAGACCAGGAAGATGCGATCGTGACGTTTCTGAAGACATTGTCTGATGGTTATCAGCCCTAATCTAGATTTGCACTGGAGTTATGCCGTTTTCGGTAGCTTGCAAGGTCCCGACGATGCAAAAAGCCGTTGAGCTTGATTGGGATAAACTTCACTTCCTCTTGCTTCAGTGCGATCATCGGACATGGTTAGATTGATTTTGCTGTAATCGTACCTGTTTTCTTTCTCGTCTCTGATCACAGGCTGACTCAAAACACTTGGAGGAGAAGTTATGCAACCGCAAGATCCGACCTTCGCTGAAGAAATGACTCGAAGAAACACAGAAGCCCTGCAAGACGAAATTGCTCGAAGAGCGTATGAGCTCTACGAAGCGCGGGGGTACGTTGACGGCTTTGACATTGAAGATTGGTTGCAGGCAGAGCAAGACATTGTGGGATCGACGCCCGCTGGCAAAGCCGCTGCGGGACGCTGAGTAGAAGTTGGCGCCGATGACCAATTCATCCAACTCCTCACAGGTTGCCTATTTCTCGATGGAAATGGCACTGGACCCGTCGGTTCCCACTTACAGCGGGGGCCTTGGTGTGCTGGCAGGCGACACGTTGCGAGCCGCGGCCGATCTGGGAGTGTCGATGGTTGGGATCAGCCTTGTCCATCGAAAAGGCTACTTTCACCAGACCCTTGACCCACAAGGGAATCAGGCAGAAGGGCCTGCCGCCTGGAACCCCGAGCGAATGCTGGAGCCGATGAAGCCCTTGGTTTCAGTGCTCATTGAGGGACGCCCAGTCAAGGTACGAGCTTGGCGGTTCATGGTGGAGGGTATCGACGGCCACGTTGTTCCGGTCTATCTGCTCGACACGGCCATTCCAGAGAACAGTCCTTTTGACCAATCGTTGACCGACGATCTTTACGGCGGTGATTCCCACTACCGTCTCTGTCAGGAGGTTGTGCTCGGCATGGGAGGAGTGGCCATCCTTCCCAAGCTGGGCCACAGTCATATTGCAAGCTATCACATGAACGAGGGCCACTCCGCCTTGCTCACGCTGGCGCTCATCGAGCACCGACTGGCGGGACGCGCGCTGTTGTCCACTAAAGAGGAAGACCTGCACGCCATTCGGCACAAGTGTGTTTTCACGACGCATACGCCCGTTCCGGCCGGCCATGATCAGTTTCCGAGGGAATTGGTGCGACAGGTTTTGGGAGCCGAACGAGCCGATGCCATGGAGCATACCAATGCTTTCTTCGGCGGCGCCTTGAATATGACGTACCTTGCCTTGTTTGGTTCCCGTTATATCAACGGAGTCGCAATGCAGCATGCTGAAGTGTCGCGCGGGATGTTCCCCAACTATCCGATCCGGGCGATCACTAATGGCGTTCATGCGACGACGTGGACGACAGCGCCGTTTCGGAAACTCTATGACCTGCACATCCCTGAGTGGCGTCACGACAATCTGTATCTGCGATATGCCATTGGCATCCCGAGCGCCGAGATTCGGGAGGCGCATGCCAGCGCGAAACAGACGCTGATCGATGAGGTGCGAACCCGGAGTGGCATCCAACTTGACGAACGGGTCATGACCATCGGCATTGCTCGCAGAGCAGCCAGTTACAAGCGTGCCGACCTCCTGTTTTCGAATATCGAGAGGCTGAAGTGGATCGTCAAAAACGTTGGACCGTTGCAAGTCATTTACGGCGGCAAAGCCCACCCCAAAGATGAAGAGGGTAAGGCGATGATTCGCCGGATCTTCGCGTCGGCTGAGGTGCTGAAAGGCTTTGTGAAGGTCATCTACCTCGAGAACTTTGACTGGAGCTGGGCGCCGCTCTTATACAGTGGCGCAGATTTGTGGCTCAACACGCCCAAGCGCCCCTATGAAGCCTCGGGCACCAGCGGTATGAAGGCTGCTCTTAATGGAGTTCCCAGTCTGAGTGAGCTGGATGGCTGGTGGGTGGAAGGATGCCTTGAGGGCGTGACCGGATGGGCCATTGGTAGCGGCCCGGAATCGGCTGACAATGAAGCGGCGGAAGCTTCCTCTCTCTATGACAAGCTCGAAACAACCATCCTTCCCCTCTTTTATGGACGTCCCGCCGTCTATGCGAAAGTGATGCGCTCGGCGATTGCGGTGAACGGCTCGTTCTTCAACACCCAGCGCATGGTTTCACAGTATCTCCGGAATGCTTATTTCTCCGACGGTTCCGAAGAATAGCATTCACAATTCCGCCGGAATGCAAGTGGGCATTCCCGGCCGCGTCACCTCCTGACGGTCGTCCCTCGAAGAGGTATCACGATTCAGCAGCGAAAAGTTCTGCCTCAGCGCCCAGGATGGCCGCGCTTCAAGGGGATGGTTAATCCGTCGTTCCAAGGTCGTCCATGAGCACTCGCTGGACCAGTTCGTTTTCTGAATGTTCGTGCCGGTTGAGTAGTTCAAGGAGATGGAGGATCTTCTTTCTGAGCTGCCATGTTGCCGAAGACGATGACCCTCCGCGTGCCATCCGGCACAGTCTTTCACTTTCTGCCAAAATCGTTTGATGGTCTTGTTTGAGGCGTTCGACTTGAGGAGAAGCATTGGGTGATGTACCCACGACTTCTTCCATGAAGCCGCCAAACTCTTCGAAGGCAAAGTGTGTTTTGAGGTGAGAGCCCAAGGAGAGCAGGCTGTCACGAACGGAGTTCAGCCAGTTGGATTGCTCTTCGTGTGGACTTACCGGCCGCTCCACCAGATCCTTCAGCTCTTTCGCCGCCACCCCAATCATCTGATGCTCTTGCTGCAGCTGCTCAGCAATGTTCTTGATCAGTGTAGGCATAGGAATCACTCCTTCCGAGACCAGACTACGCCAATAATCACAGCAATCGGCCCGCCAACAACGACGCCTTCCGACCATCAACTGTGCTTGCTAAGTCAGAAATGAAGGAATCCGTGACAATGACGGAACCGCGTCGATAAGTGAGTGAATCCTGGCGAACCAGGGTGTTCGGGACCTAGAATGAGGTTGGCAGCCGGTTTGCAATTACACTGCTGGCCATTGAGAACTGAAGGGTCGATGGCTGAGACGGAGAGAGGTCTTCGCTTTCCTGGAAGGAACGAGACGATCGAGCAAGGAATTCTCATAAACCGCTTCCGTCAACATGTCCCGCTGCAGCAACGACGGACTTCGTTGGTATCAGACGCAAAAGGAGGGCATCCAATGATTAAGTTCAAACGCATTCTATTCCCCACTGACTTCTCGCCGGCAGCGGCTCATGCCCTGGACTATGCGATTTCACTTGCATTGGAACACGAGGCTACACTGGTTCTGGTGCACGTGATCGAAGATATCGGGTTTGCCTCGCCGTTTACTCTCAGCTCGTTTCCTGTGAATTTGGAGTACCAACATGGCATGGAGGGACAAGCCAAGGCGGAGTTACACAAAGCAGTAGCGGTCCAATTGAAAAGGCAGCTTGAGGTCCAAGAGCACTTGGCGCAGGGGAAACCGTTTGTTGAAATCGTGCGGATCGCGAAGGAGAACGCCGTGGATTTGATCGTCATTCCCACGCGCTCCAAGCCCGATCCCAAGCACACACATCTAGGCTCGACCGCGGAACATGTGGTGCGCATAGCCCCGTGTCCGGTCTTGGTCGTTCGACATCCGGATGATCAGATCATCGGGCATTGATCGATTTCACCAGAACAGCCTTGAGTTCAGATCCCTCAACCGGCTTGGGGAGGCATTCCCATGCGCCCGCGTGAATGGCTTCGATCCAGAAGTACATCTCGGACTGGGGAACCAGCAGCACGACCTCAGTTTTTGGATGACGTTCCTTAAGGGACGAAAGTGAATGAAGAAGCCCCTTGAGCGAAGTAGAGATGTCGAGCAGCACGACTTCGGCATCAGGAAGGTGCGAGAGTTCCTTGCTCGCCTGTTCTGCCGGCTTCTTGAAGCACAGGTTATAGGCTTTGCTCGCAAAAAGCCGGGAGAGCTTGTGCTGAAGAAACTCGTCGTTGGTGACAACCAGAATGCGAGGTGGCGTGCATTTCGCTGCGACGTGTTTGACGGCTGTGGCAGACATGACGTTTTCCTTGCCCGCTCGGGAAATAGTCACCGAGCGATGCTCCAAGCAAATCACGGCGTCGACGCCAGTACTCACACGCGACACCGTCGTCTGTGACTTCCCGTCAGCTTAGGGGTGCCGTCCTCGGGTGCTTTCAGGGCACACCTGTAGACTGGCAGTCAAAACAAACAAAGCAATTCCCTCACCAGATCCTCGGTTTCTGGTCATGCCTCAGATCCTGGACCTGCACAGTTTTCTCAGCATCAGCCTGCTGCGGTTCGATGGGTGAAGTTTCCCGGGAGTGGCTCACTTCACCCAGTATGCACTGAATGACGTGAGCACGGTCCGCCATCTCAGGTCTCGGCTCCCAACGCGACCTGTGCTGCTCTATCGGAAATCGTCGATCAGCATTACGTCGACGGTAGCACGTGTAAGTCGTGTTAAGAGGAGCCACTGCTCATCGGGAGAAAGCGAAAGGCCAGCCCACCGGACGATTCCTGGGAGCTCCCGGCTGATGACACGTTGTTTCCCGGCAGACCCAAAGAACTGGTGGACGAGTCGTGTTCTTTGTGTGATTAAGATACTCCTTTCAAGCGGTGTCCATCCCGAGCCCTTTTCCCAGTCAGAAGTTCCCAGAACCTTGGTT
>Ga0180085_1000406_pt1 | contig 15114 bp, 3 predicted proteins | sample EasRiv730_16_10D_FD_123013 | JGI IMG/M metagenome (GOLD analysis project Ga0180085, IMG submission 123013) | Soil microbial communities from meander-bound floodplain in the East River, Colorado, USA - East River metaG ERMLT730_16_10D | ecosystem: Environmental > Terrestrial > Soil > Floodplain ... | reverse complement strand
TCCTCCTTTGTGCCTTTTGTGGCTAAGCTCCCTGCAAAGCGGCGAGCGCTTCGCGTGCGAGTTGGAGGTTGATGGGATCGAGATCCTGGCTGCCGTCGGGATCGGCGAGGAAGCGATAGACTTGCTCGTGTTGAGCGGTGTGATTCTCCGCCGGATAGCTGAACTCGATGTGAGGGTTGTTGATCTCAAACGGTATCAACGGCAGGTTTGGGTTATCGATTGCCTGGCGCAACAACTCCAAACCCGCGATCGGATCCATGAGCCGGTGCCATTGGGATCGATCGAGCCGCAGATGCTCTGCCCACAAACGTATACGATGGTCTCGCACTGACTTCCGCACACCGTCTTCCACTTCCGCATCGGAAATCGTCACGCCAATCTCGGTCTCATAAGTCATTCCACGACGTGAGAAGTTTGAAGAACCGATCACCATCCACACGTCGTCTATGATCATGTGTTTCGCGTGCAGGTAGATCTCCCTCCCGCTCGGATGTTCGAGATGTGCCAGCGTGAATACCTTGTCGACATCTTGCTGAGGCACGTCCACCGGCGGGATGCTTTTTTCAGTGGCGATCATGTTGCGCACCGCTTCCTGGATCAGCAACATGTGCTTCCGCCGGAAGTGGTGGTAGATGGCGTCGACCACGTCCTGATCCGCAAGAATGTGTGGCACGATAACGAAGAGTCGCTTCAGGCGGCGCTTTTTATCCGGATCTCCCAGACGGGAGATGAGGAGATTAACAAACTGCGGTTCGACGAAGTATTGATCTTCGAGATAGATATAGTTGCGCGCATTAAGAATCGCCTGCTGATACGAAGCACGGCAACCAAGTTCTCCGAGCGGCTCGCTGTTAGCCGGAACCGGCCGCGCTTTTACGAATGAGTCGTAAGCGTCGATGAACGGCGGTATCGTGCGCACGATCGCGCAAACTTGCGTGGCGCGCCGTGGCAGGCTTCCTTCTGGTCCACGATCGAGAGTGATGTGTGGTTGGATACCGGCATCGAAAGCGAGATCTGAAGCTGGTCCAGGCCACTCAGGCACTCCTTCCTCAGGGATAACCGGCAGCGCTTGGATCGGAGTCATGCCCGTCAGGTCAACCGGATAATCTTCCTCGTCAAAAACAGGCAGATCGGCAACAAAGGCATTCCAGCGCTGAAAGAAGTTTTTGGCGACATCCAGCACTACCGGACCTTCGAGCATGGCATGTACGTCGTGCCAGCCGGAGGTGACAAAGTCGTTCGTCGCGGGATCAACCTTTCCCGGCTTTCGCTCCTCAGGCGAGAGGTGCTGGTCTGTGTCCCAACGTCCCGGCACCATGTCGATACCGCCGACAAAGGCAAAGTCGCCATAACGATTGCGAATGTAGCTGACCTTTTGATGGTGTGAGCCTTCGCTGCGGGTCTTGTTGTCGATGAAAGCAAAGCCGCGACTGAGGTTTGGTCCACCAGTCGTATGTGGCGCTCGGGCTGCTTCAGCACCGGGACCAGACGGCGTGTGATAACCATTCAGATCGTAGAAACGATTCACACTACGCGCGATCTCGACATTCTGATCTCGTTCACCCTGACCGAAGATGTTGAACCACGGCATTAGCCGCACATCGACTCCCGCCGCAATCGCGCTTTGCAGGTAGAAGCCGAGACTGTTCTCCGGATACGCCGTTAGGCCCTGGCCCAAGTCAGGATGTGTTTCGGGATTAAGCGCGTCGTAGAGCGGACGAGAGCCACCATACGCGTACGTCGCCGGAGAGATTTGCCAGTTGCAGAACCAAACACGCGCCTCCGCAAGTGCCTCGGGCGGACGAAGATTTACCGGGCTGGGTGGATCAGACTCACTACGCTCATACGTAGCGCGCAGTGCGTTGATGGCGGAAGCGAGCATCGATTGACCGTCGATCAAAGGCGTCACGCGGCAACCGAGATGAAAGCGTTTCAGGGCCTGCAGTGGTCGTGCGTTTGGTTGCTCCGGAAACCACTTGTTCAAGGGCAGCGCGATCAGGCGATGGTAATCTCCGGGATAGCCGCGCAACTTGATCACGACTGACGAAGAAGCGCAGCTCGGCAGAAACGCCAGCAAGTGGTCTTTCAAGCCGACACCCTGAATCACGACCTGATTAGCAAACGCTACTTCAGGTCCCTGCCAGATGCCGCTCTTTCCAGTCGCATCAGGCTGTGTTTCCAAAACGAGATCCGCTTCGTCTTTGTCAAAGACGGAAGTCAGGGGCGGGAAATCGCCTTCGTTAAATCTTCGGAACGGCTGTTCACCGTAGGGAAGTCCATGCTCGTCACGAATATCGATGATGTCACGTCGCGTCATCTTGTCGCGCACGGGATCCTTGCGAAAGATCTCAACATTGGGCGCGACGACGTTGTCGAAGATCTCATTTTCAGCGTGCAGGTCGGCGTGTCGCAACAGCCAACCCAGATCAATGGGCACACCAAACTCATCGTGAACACTAACAGCAACGTAGCGTGAGGTAGTCGGAACTGCAGCGGGACGAACTACGCCCGCCGGTAAAGTCGACGCCGGTTGACCAATCGGATATCCAGCTTTGACGTATGCGGTTGTTTCGCCGAGCTTCCATGAAGCGACCAATTCACCGAGCCGCGTGTCGGTCCAAAATGGATCCTTCTTTTCGAGCTGGTACCAGGTCTTAATCAATTCATCGAGATCGTCGGAGACCTCGATGTTCTGGTAAACAATCGCCGCCGGCAGCGGGCGATTCTTCGGCGCGAGCCCGCCCTCAATCCAAACGTCGCCGTTCAGCTTGTCGCGGAAAGAATCGACGGCGGTGTCGAGACTCTCGAGAATGTACGCCGGCCCATTTACTTCTATTTTGCCCGCTTCGTGACGATCACTTCGCGGCACTACTAATGTCTTTCCTTCAGGCACGAGACGAAGCAGGCCATTCATAATCGCCGCCAAAGCGTAAGAAGGTTGATTCTCGTCAGGCGCTTCGAGCCCGACGTGGACCAGTCCGGAGTCAGACGCGGCCCAGATTTCGGTGCTCGTCCGCTGTGTGTCGCCTTCCACGTCACCGAATTGGCCGCCGATGTGATAGTGAGTGGCGACCGGCGTCTTCTTCACCAGAAACGGATTGGCAATCAGACCGTTGTTAACGTTGTCGGTCGGATCGTGAATGAAGTGATCGACGCGGTTCTTGAACCAGCTCCAGACTCCCATGTCGTCTTAAGCCTCGGTGATTACTATTTCAGAAAACACTACCCGTCCCTTCGCGTCGCGCAGAAGCAGTCGATGGGCCACGATTCCGGTAGCGCTGTTATCAATCGCGGTGCCGGTTGTTGGCTGCAGGTCGGTTGTGACATCGATCCATTGCCCTTCGCCCGATCGTTTGCGCTGCGGCTTAACTTGACCCTCGTTGTGATCTGCTTGCCAGGAAAGGTTGACCGTGTCTGGTCCAGTGCGTTGGGCCGTAAGCGTTGGCGGTTGCGGCGGCGCAAAGGAGCGCGGCGTCGCAGCCCTCGGCTCGCTCGCCTGCGAGAGATTGCCAAACTCATCTACAAAAGCGACGCGATAAAAATACTGCACGCCCACTGTGACTTTTCCATCGACAAACCTGAGTCGCGCGGGAGTTCCGTTTGACGCCGGCATCGATTCGATCCGCGCGTGAGTGAAGGGAATCGTGCCGTGAATCAAGGTCATGGCGCGCACGTCGGCGACGTTTGCGGATTGATCGGTTTTGTAGATTCGCAGACCGTTTATCGTTTCTGAAAGCGGATGTCGAATCACGACGCCGACGCTGCGATCGAGTGGCTCCAGCTCATAAATCGCCGGCGGCAGTAGCAGATCGCGGTTCTTTTGCAAGACGAGAATGCAGCGACTGCGATTCTCGTTATTGACTGCCGAATCAGGCGGCCACGGCGCTTCGTTGCCAACGATACTTATCGGTTGCACGCGATAGACGTAGTTCTGATCACGCGGCGCTTTGATGCGATCGATCCAGCGATGGCGCGACGGCGCGTCAGGATCTGTTTCGGGTGTAACGGCAACCGGTGTGATGAGCGTAAAGGCGCCGATGCTTGTGATCTGGCCGCCCAGGAGTTTCACCTGCGCGCGATTACTCTCGCTGTCAAAGAGGTCCTGGCTTAGTTGTAGATCAGCATCACGAGCGTCGAGTAGGGTTGGTACTTCAACCCGATAGACGTTGTATTGCTGAACACCTGCGAGCTTGGGCCAGGTGAGTACCACGCCGATGCGCCCCTCAAAGTCAGGCCGGCCGGCGGTAACAAAATCAGAAGTCGCTAATTCAGTCAGCGGCGGCGGGGCTCCGTAAGCGTTGCGTTGAACGTAGGCTGGAGCCGGTAGTTCACTTCGCCGATTGGCGCCGCTAACTACTTGAACTGTCGCCGCACCGGGATACTGGCTGAGTCCTTCAGGCAAAGGCAATTGAATGTTCTTTACCACAACGCGGTAGACCCAATCAGTCGGTGTGCCCACTTCGCCTTCAGGCAGATTCGCCGGTGGTTCGACTCTGCGCGAGACCACCACCTGACTGAGGTTCACGTTCACCGGTAATGGGGTTAACACCGTGTTAGTAGACGCGGATAACTTCAGCGGACGCTGATCGCCAGCCTGGTGCGGGTGACGCAAATCAAAACCTGACCACGTTGCCGGATCTCGCGGCGTAACAAACAGTGGATGAGGCGTAACACCTGGTCCACCAGCACCAACGGTCAGGGAGGCTTCGCCGGTTTGCGGCAGATAGTCTCGCCGTGCTTTGACCCGCAACCGCGCCAGGTTAGTGCTTAGTCGTGTGGCAGACTCGATCGCAAAGAATTCGGCGTGACTCTCCAACGCGCCACGCGATCGCTCACCGCCGTAGCCGTCGATACCTGTCGGCACGGGCGTCGCCGTCGTGAACTGCACATCAGCCGACACTGGCGCGGTTGCCTCAGTGGGAATTGGCCCAACGATAGTTGGCGTTGCCAACGTGCCCAGCAATTCATTTGGCTTGCCGTGCCGGTAGAGAATATTGAACGAAGCAACATTGCCGGCGATCGCTTCAATACTTGCCTGCGGATAACGGAACGAGAACAACAACGCCGTGCCCGTAAAGCTTGACTGTCCGGTGACACTCAAGATCTCCGCCGCGCGCGCATCGAGTTCATCTTGTCCGGGATCATTCGTGTCAAGATAAAACGCAAACAAGTCGCTGACTGGCGGCGGATCGACCAGCTCGGGAACTTTCACGTCTGGTCCCCACGAGATCTTGCTGCGTCGCCCAAAAAGATCCTGCGCTTGCAGACCGTATTGAAAAGTGTCGTAAGCGGGTGGACGATCGAGATAGTGACCGGCATCCGCGGGCGGTGGCGGGGCCGGCTCTTCGCCCTGCACTTCACCAAGCAACAACAGATCGGGCGTGATGATTCCGGTCAGTTCATCTTTCGATTCGGTCAGGCGCGTCGGGTCGCCAGCCGGAGCTCCCGGACGCCGGAACACGTGATAACCCACAAACTGATTCGCGCGATCGAGCAAGGCCAGACCACTCGGCGCTTGCCAATCTAGTTGCACATTCGTTTTCACATCTCCGGGTCGGGTTACGTCGAGAACCGGAGTGGCAACGGCAATGCTCGGTTCAGATAACTCTTTATCGCGGCCACGGAAAACGTCGTGATGGATCCAGACGTGCGGCACTTCCGTGTTCCAACGTGCTTCTACTCTGTAGTCCACGGAAGTGAACCCCTGCGGCGGCGGCTGTTCATCAATTGCGCCCAAACCAAGCAAACGCGCAAACGCATAATCGACGGAGCCCGTCAGCAGCATCGGTAACGGCGCGAAGGTTGAAGACTCATCAGTGTCGCTGGGGTTTGTGATCGTCAGGTCGAGCTGTTGCGCCGGTGCGACTGACATCAGATCGAGCAGCATCTTGCGCAGTTCGACGTAACGTTCACGGTTTGGCTCAGGTCCGAGATAGACGTCGAAATACTTATCGAGATTGTCGTATTCAGCGTGGACGTCGTCGCTGCTCGTGCGCGCGACGAATCCGTCTTTCAGTCTTGTTAGCGGCAGCTCTTTTTCAATCTGGTCCGCCGAGCGCGGAAACGATAACGCTGGACAGGTCGGATAAGTTGAGCTGGTGGCATTGATCGATTTCGGCGCCGGTAACAACAGCGGTAACGGCTTGTTAGTGCCCCACGCCTGGTCAGGCTTAACGACCAACTGCGTGTTCCAACCACGGTCGAGAATCAAAGTGAATTCGAAAGAGACGAGCCGCCCGCCCGCCGAAGACGTGATCTCAACCAGGCTCATCAAATCGGCACGCAGAAGGAATTCCTGTTCAACCGGCGTTGTACCAAAGGTGCGCTGTTGATGACCTACCAGAATCTTCTCAAAACCCTCGTTGCCGTAACGATCGTCGAACGCCTGCACCGTGACGGTCGAGTTCTGCGACTGAATGCGCACGCGAACTTCACACACCATCGCCCCGGTGTCAGGCAGGAATGGCGTGCGGCGAAACGAGATTCCGAGCGTTTGCTTGGTGAGCGTAATACCTGCGGCAGGATTTTGCGCCGGCACCGGCGCATGCGGGTGAAAGACGGCAAAAGTTTCGGTGAATATGGTCTGGAGAAAGCCCTGCCGAAATGGTGCAGGGATGTTTTCTGTAAACAGGCGCGGCACATCAAGCTTGCGCGTGGGACCAGTTTGATGGCCCCGGACGAATACCACGAAACCGCATGGCGGAAAGCCGATGCGCGGATCGAATCCGATGCGCAGATGATGACCGGGAATCATTCCCGGCACGTTGTCGATGCCGAGAGCGGTCAGGGAGATGCGCTTCGATTGTAGTGGCATCACAGCACCTCCAATGAAACTTGCGGTTCATCCGTGACTGAAAGCGTGATGCTCAGAGTGGATGGAGAACTGTCGCCGGCGACGCGCTGCGTCGGCAGACCTGCTACTTCGCGGCGGTAGGTCGTCGTTAGTACGTAGTCACCGAGTGGCAGGTCGACAACCGCACCGGCTTCACGAACGAAGAGCAAAGCCCGCGAGCCATCGAGATTGCGCACGACTGTTGGCACGACACTGCCGGGACCGGTAGCTTGCAGGTCAGTTCGTTTGTCTACCAGCAACGGCTCAGGCGAATCCATCATGATGACGCGCGGCGCGCCTGGTCCATCGTCTCCAAGCTCATAGAAGACGACCAGTTCACCGCGCTCGGATCGTTCACGAAAACCGAAGCCGAGTGCTTCTTCCCAGACTCTTTCAAACAGTATCTGTTCTTCTTCGCGGTTCGCCGCCGGCAGTGATGACAGTATCGTATTAAGCAGTGCCTCGTTTGTGGCTCCCGGAAGCAATTCATCGACATGATTAGCTTCGAGCTGCGCGTACTGTTCATTAAACGAATGGTAGCGCGAAGTAGTGAATGGGGTGTCGTACAAATTCACGTTTGGGTGTGCTGAGCTGAGAATAACCAGGTGGTAATTGGTGCGCGGCTGGAGTACCGGTCGCAACACGAGCACCAGCTTCTTCCGCACGGCCGTGATATCGGCGGTCACGCAGGGCGATGAAAGTAAGGCCTCGAGCAGCACTTCCTGCGCAGGACTCAAAGCCGGTTCCTCCGAGAAGATCCATTCCATCTGGATCGGGACTGGTTGCCGTTGCACGTCCAAAACTTCGACCCGGAAGTCAAAGCCACTAACCGTGTACATCTCTGGTCCATACGAACGGTTGAAACGCAGTTGCATGTCGTCAGCCAGATAGACCGGATCCTGATCGCGTGCGGGAATCGTCTCCGCGAAGTAGGGCGTCAGATCCGTGGGCGGTGGGCCAACGGTGACTGTTGCCGTCGCCAACGAAATATGATCGTGCACCACTTCCCAGTCCGTCTCCGGACCCTTACGCTCGCTGGTCACTACTGGAGTGACCTGGTAAACGGTGCCCTTTGCGTGTAGGTGAAAATGATCGCCGTTTTGGCCGGGAAGACCTGGAGGCACTTCGAGAATCTCGAGGATCTGATCGAGACTCTGCTGCTGGCCCAGGATGTACTGCTGCAGATCGCTTTGATCAGCGGTGACGTAACAGACCGATGCCAGCACCGAGACTTTTGAATCTCTGCTGAATTGCCCGGCCACACGCGAGAGCGAACTGATTCGCACCCGCGTGATCGCTTTCTCCGTATCAGCCTGCTTCAAAGTGAGCACGTGCAGCCCAAACCCCGCCGCTGTTGCGGTAGCAACCACATCAGTGCCGTGCAGTCCCTGAACGTTGAACAATTCTTCGCGAAAGAGACTGATCAAAGTGATCTCAACAAACGTCGAGGGATCGAGATCGATTTCAAGGTCAGAGGCGAATGGCAAAAAGTTGGACTTCTGCTGGTCCTGCGCAGTATAGAGATACGGAAGCGTCAGAACATTCTTGTGCTTGTCCCAAAGATCGGGATGCGGGTTCGGAATCACTTCATCAAGCACGACAAAACTACCTGACTCGATTGGAAGGGCATCCGGATTAAACGGCGAACGCGATCGGATCACAGTTCCATTTGGCAATAGCGTTACGCGCGTGAACTCCTTATCGAGCAATCTGAAGCTCGTCAGATCCCAGTGCACGCAGGTTGGATCCATAACCACGTCAGGCCCGCACGGCCAGGTGCCATAGAAATCCAGAAAACCATCGAGCCAGGTAATGGATCCCGATCGTTCAAGACTGCCGAGATTGCGCAATTGTTCGCCCGGTGTGTCGCCCCAGATGCTTATGACTTGCGAGAGCGGCACGCCATCGGTGGTCGGTGATGAGCTGGTTGCGGGCGCCGTGCTGGTGATCTCCCAAAAACCACTCTTAAACGAATCAGGTACCGGCTCGAAGGCGGTAGCGTTGGGTGGCTTGCGCCGCAAGACCACATCTTCAACCGTGTAGCGAAACTTCCATTCGCCGGAGCCATCGACCGGTTGGGCATCCACTCCGCTAATCCATGGCACTTTGTTTCCGGCCGGAGCGCGGAAGGCGAGCCGGATCGCACCATCAACCGGCAGTTGGGTGCGCTCGGGTATGAGGTCAGCCGGCACGCCGAGCACATTCTCCTCGCTCCAGTCATGCAGCGGCCCCTCGCCGTCAAACGATGGCGACGCAAGCGCTAACTGTCTCAGCGGCGAGCGCATCACGGCCGGTGGATTCGCACCCGGTCCCCAATCAAAGTGCAGCGTCTTCTTGTAATCAGGGATGGGCCAGGGGAGATTGAGTTTTATCTTTAAGTCACCGGTGAGTTCCCAACCATCAGAGACGAAGAGCGTGAACGCAGCGTCAAGGCTGAGACCAAAACCGAAGCCCCAGATGCGTAAACCAATGCCACCGTAAACGTGCAGAAAGCCGTAGACTGCCGAGCTGAAGGAGAAACCGACTTCAAGCTCAACGTTCGCTTCGAGATAAAAGCGCAGCGGTCCATACTTCTTGTCGAGGCTCCATCCCTGCGCGAAACCAAACGCCATCGCAACCGGCGGCAGAGTGATGCTGGACAGCACCAGATCTGACCAGTCCAACATGAAGAACGAACGCGAGGTAAAGAACCCCAGCAGGACCGAGGCATTGATGCGTTCAGATAACGGCTGATTGCGGCCGAGATAGATGTGATGACGGCCGGCGCCGGTGCGATCGTTGAAGACCTCGATCATGCCGCGCGCGGTCATCACCAATCCCGCTGCGGCGTTGCCTTCCGCGGGGAAAGAGAAGTGAAACTCAGCCCGGAAGAGGATTTGATCGGGCGCGATGACCAGGAGTATCGCGATTTGCGGATCGCCGGTCTGCGTTACCTCTTTGAGGAAACGAATCTTCCCTTCGAAGAGCCACGTGCCACCTTGTCCGGTGGACGAATTGTAAATGCCAAGCAGTTTTTCGTTGTGCGGATAGCCACTCTTAACTGAAGAGCCGAAGATGATTCCGAGACCGAAGGCCCAGCGATCGTGCGCGGCCGTCCACTTGGTCGGCGCCGTCACGCTGAACTTTGGTAGTTCCTTTGAATACCAGTCGAACCACGTGGTGGTGGCCGCCTTACGTGGTGTGACGTTGTTTCCCAAAGCGATATCGAGTCCATAGAACGCGAGATCGGCGAGACCCAGTGGCAAGCCACTGGTGAATATCAGTTCGGCCTGGACCATCCAAAAGCTGTGGATGGCGCTCGTCGCGTTAACCATGTACTTGCCATGTGTGAGGCCGACTTCAAAGGTTAAAGGCGTACCGGCGCCAGGAAATCCCAGATGAATCAATCCTGCGAGACTGCCGGGCTGAATCGTGATCGGTTCCGCGCCTTCCGGAACGAAGCTCGATGAGCCATCGAGAAACCTCAAAATACCGATGGCCTCAAAACCGGGCTTCTTAACTTCAATACCGATGCCCTCGATTTTGAAGATCTTGCCGTTGTTGTCCCAACCGAAGCGCATTCCATAAACTTCAGCGCGCCCGAGTGCGTCCGGGAAAAGCAGGTGAGCATCAAAGGCGAGGAAGTAAGCCTCGGTGGCGCCGGAATCGAGGCCTATTCCGATGCGACTAATCGAGAGTTCGTATCCGCGTACCTTGAGCGCCAGTCCGGTGATCGTGGTCTCAAACCAAACTCCTTCAAATCTGATTTTGAAATCACCGAGCGTTCCGTCCGGGTGCGGGTAGATGAACGCCAGACCCGGCACTTCGGCTTCAAAGATCGGCTGCGCACCTGGCTGGTCCGGGTCGTCGCCGAGTTCGAGGCCCAGATCGATCTTCAAAGTCACGCGGATCGGAGTGTCGATTCCGGGAACGGTCCCGCCAGGGAAAAGCAATTCGAAACTGACCTTATTGATCTGGAACGCAAACTTCTCAAACATCGGCATGCGCAACTGGCCGTCCGGAGTTGGCTGCGTGTGGTTCTGAACTGGCGCGAGCGTGCCGAGGAGTTGTACCAGCGGTAATGTTCGCGTTTCGACTCCAGTCGGCGTTTCTACCTCGATGGCTTTCAAGATGCGACCGAGGCTGACGTCAAACTTCACCGGCTGGTTCTTGAAGAATCCGAGAATCGCAGCGACGCTGAGCTGCCCGCCAAACTGAAGTATGTCGCCGGCGCCTTCCGCGACCCACACTTCAATGCGTCGCAGGCTCCAACGACTTTCGGGAATCTCGCTTTCCGGCACCGGGACAGTCGAGTTGAATGGATCGCCCGGGCCACCGCCATGTTCAAAACTCCCGCGGACCGCGAAGACGTCGTTGCCGATGAGCAGGTCTCGGAAAGTAATTCCGTAGATGTGCTGTTCTTCTTCCTGATTGGCCGGTTTCTTGAACCAGAAGCCACCCAGATCCTGGGCCACGAAACCGGACCATGAGTCGTCGAGTCCAGCAGGAGGTTCGAAGCCATCCGGAAAACGCGTGTTGGCGCGGTGATAACCGATGCCCGAAGCGGCGATGTGAAGCGGACTATCGGTGACGCGAAACCAGCCAAGATCGATATCAAGCGCGGCCACTGGATCGCCTTCAGCACCCTCGAAAGTCGGATCTGGCGGCCACAACTCAAGGTTTCCGTCGGCATCGAAGTCGAGCGAGAGAACGATGCCTGCGTCGACGTGTTCGTCAGGCAGATCACGAAAGCCCAAAGCAGGCTGATTTGGATCGAGTGGTTCGACGCGCGTCACGCCTCTCAGGATTCTGATCTTTGCGGGGATGTTTCTTAGACTGACGCGCCAGGATGCAACATCGAAAAAACCTGCTTCGGGATTTTTCTCTACTGGTTGAAAAGCGGCGAGTTGTGGATCGAGGGCGTTTGGTTCGATTTCGAAAATCTCGTCGTTGTTTTTGATCGGCGGTTCGTCTTTTATACGGAGAGAGAAGGGAAAGTTTGTGGTTCCTCCCGCCGGATCCCCGATCACGATGCCAACATACGATTGGAACGGCGCCAGTACGAGTTCGGTCGCGATCACGATCTGGCCTGTGACTGTTGTCACGCCATCAAAGCGATGGACCTTGATATCGCGAAAGCCGAGGATTCCGCCAATGAACAGCAACGGGTCAAAGAGAGCGGCATCTTCCGGATCGATGCCAAACGCTTTCAGGAGCCGGTGGAGAATCTCGTCCAGCGGAATGAGATCGTTGGGCCAAAGGGGGATCGATCGAAAAACGGATATGAAGTTCCTGTCCATTCTACACCCGCAATACTGCCAGATGGGTAGTGTTAGAGCATCAACTCTTGTGTCAAAAAGTCAGTTATCCGAAGAGAAATCTCTTGGCCTCTTTCCGAGATCAACACTACTTCTGGTTGGCTCTCGTTACCAAAACCCTCACCACGAATGATCACTCCATCTATTGTTTAGACGAGACCATATGGCACTGGGTGAAGCCGTGGATAAGCAGGATCGGTTTCCCGTGGGGCTGGCGTATTCATGCACAGCAAGTTGGAGGCCACCAACACCAGTGATCGTGTGTATAGACATGTATCTTCCTCCACTACGTTGGGTTGTGTGATTTCGACGTCTAACCAGTGATTATCTAGACCTGCATAATTCATGTTTCCTAGGGGCGATCATCCCATCACCCGGCTGGGGCACATTGATTTCGACAGGTTCACGGGATCCCCCTATAAAGCATTCTGGCTTTGGAGTAATTGGTACCTGTGGTTCTGCTATAGCGGGAAACAACAAAAGTTCGTCAAGGTCGTTTTGCTGTCACCGACTTGAGAAACTCAAAGCGCTTACGGACAAAACTGAATCTCAAGCGTGCGCTGCTTCTGAGTGATCTGCTTCCGTGAGACTTGAATTGTGATTGTCAACGGCGTCTCAATTCGCCTTCGCTTTGGACCTTCGCCACCTGACGACAGGCCGCGATGGGGCTGGTCGTTGCCGCTCATACAAAGACAGGCCAGCTCGCCTCGGATGAGCCAGTGCGACACAGAGAAAGCCCCACAACAGAAGGAATGGCAAAGACAGAACTAAGAAAGCCGTAGCTAGCTTTTGCAATGGTCACCTCACAAGAGCGTCTGCAACTCTATGTTCGTTCGACCGAACTGCAGGTTCATTCGTGTCTGAGCGCCACCATCGGATCGACTTTGCTGGCCCGGCGCGCAGGTATGTAGCAGGCCAGGAGAGCCACGCTTATCAAAAGCAGCGAGATGACGAGAAACGTAATGGGGTCCGTGGGCGTCACCCCGAAAAGAAATCCGGCAATCAGCCGCGTGAGGGCTCTGGCTGAAGCAAGGCCGATTGCAATTCCGATCACAGCGAGTAACGAGCCTTGCTTGAGGACGAGCCTGAGAACATCCGCTCGTTGAGCGCCAAGCGCCATACGAAGGCCGATTTCGTGAGTCCGTTCGCTGACCGAATAGGAGATGACGCCGTAAATGCCCACAGCTGCCAGAGTCAGTGCCAATCCGGCAAAGACACCCATGAGTTGCAAGTAGAATCTCCATGGAGACATGAACTCGGAAAGGACTTGTTCCAGAGTCATCACATCGTAGACAGGTTGATCCTTATCCACTTCGGCCACGATGCGCCTCACGGCTGCAGTCAGACTTTCTGTAACGCCTCGAACCGGGGCCATGGTTCGGATAACAATGTCCTGGCGAAGGTGCGTCGCCACGTATCCGCCAGCATAGATATCAGGCTGTTGCCGGTAAGAGACGTACAGGGCTGGTGGGTTGTCTCGGGCAGGCCCCCCATGCCTGACATCGCCCACAATTCCCACAATCTCGCGCTCGCGATTCTCTTCAAGCTCAAACGGTTCCGACCTTAAGCGCAGTTGCTGGCCAATTGGATTCTCGTTCGGGAAGAAACGGCGAGCGAAGCTTTCATTGATGACAACCGCCCATGGGCTGCTTTCCACATCGCGTTCGTCCAGGTAACGCCCTCCTTTCAGGGGAATCTCCAAGGTACGGAACAGACCCGGACTAGTTTCGGCATAGTAGGCATAGGGCCGCTTCTCAGGGTCTGGCACCGCACGTCCCGAAACCGTGAACGTGCGCGACTCCATCCACCGAGGAGGTACGAGGCTGATGATGCCCGCTGACGTGACACCCGGTAGCTCTTGAATTCGTTCAAGAATCTGCTGGTAAAAGCGAGTCGCACGGGGATTCACTTTCTTCAAAAAACCGCCTGGAACATGCGTGATGTGCTGGGCCTCGGATAGGAAGATTTCCATGGTCAGGACATTCTCCGGGTTGAAACCGAGCTTGACCCTTTGCAATCGGAGAATGGTGTTCATCATCAGTCCAGCGCCCACGAGTAGGACCAGTGCCAGTGCAATCTCGGAAATCACGAGCACACTGCGAATGCGTCGTCCCGCGCCAGTCGATGTTCGTCGATCGCCCTCCTTCAGCGTTAGGTTGAGATCGGGATTCGAGGCCTGGAGCGCGGGAAATACGCCAAAAAGAACGCTCGTAAGCAGCGAGAGTGCCACAGCGTAGAGCAGCACTCGCGGGTCGAGTTTGACTGATTCGACCCAGGGAAACGACGTAGCAGCAAGGCTGCGGAAGATCTGAATTCCCCAGATTGCGATGAACACTCCCAACAGTCCTCCCAGGAGAGCCAGGAGCATACTCTCAATCAGTAACTGCCGAACCAAGCGAAGACGGCCGGCTCCCAGTGAGGCACGCACGGCAAATTCTTTTCGCCGGGCCTCTGTCCGTACCAAGATAAGATTGGCCACGTTGCTGCACGCGATCAGGAGAACAAAACTTACTGCGCCAAAGAGCGGATAGAGAATCCCTCTAGCCCAGCCAGAGAGATCCTCGTGTAATCGAAGGACCTTCGCTCCTCTATCTTTGTTGGTCTCGGGATGCGCCTGCTCCAAACGTGCGGCGATCACTTCCATCTCTGCTTGGGCTTGCAGAAGAGTCACCCCTGGCTTGAGACGAGCGATCGCCATGAAATTGTGATCGGTACGCTTTGAGTACGGTCCTATTGCAGTCGGAACCTGCATCCACACAGCAGTCTTTTCATCCAGAACCCGTGACAAGCCTGGGGGCATCACGCCAACGACCCTGCAATCCGTGCCTTCTATATTGAAGGCTCTTCCGAGAACGTCGGGACTGGCATCGAAGCGACGCCTCCAAAACGAATCACTGATGACCACAGTCTGTCCGGGGCCACGCCGGTCTTCAACAATGGGGATGCGGCCCAGTGCCGGTTTCACTCTCAAGAGTGCAAACAGAT
>Ga0180085_1000402_pt1 | contig 15187 bp, 12 predicted proteins | sample EasRiv730_16_10D_FD_123013 | JGI IMG/M metagenome (GOLD analysis project Ga0180085, IMG submission 123013) | Soil microbial communities from meander-bound floodplain in the East River, Colorado, USA - East River metaG ERMLT730_16_10D | ecosystem: Environmental > Terrestrial > Soil > Floodplain ... | reverse complement strand
GAAGGCAGGCGGGCAATGGAGCAGGTGGCGGAGTTCACCCGGTCGGTTTGAATTCCAATGCCAGGCGGTCAGGTCGCTTTTTGCGGCAGGGGGTCGAAGAGCACCCCCTCTTGGTCTCCCCCTTAATCGCTTCGCAAGGGGGAGAAAGGATTGCTCTCCCTCGGTTAGCCCGGAAAGGCTGACCTAACGTACGTCAGCTTTCAAGCCTGACTTGGTGCTCTGCTTCTCAACATAGTCTGGGGTAACGTCCCGGAAGCGGCACACCCTAGGTTGTTTTCACAAGGGGAGAAGCCCTTGAGAACTGCAGCACAGATGGCGACAGAATCAGCGATTTCAAGAAACGTTGATCTCGTCCTTTGCACTTGGCTGTTGGTCTGGCTTGCGTGTCTTGCTCCGTACGCTATCGCTCAAGCGTCTGCGTCGAGTAGCCCAGCACGCGGAGCAAGTAGCGCCTACGATTCGCCGGTCCACCTTGCAGACCTCGAGTACCAGCCCATCAGAGAGAGCAGCGGAATTGCAGCCTCGAAGCGCAACCCAAACCTGCTTTGGACTCACAATGACAGTGGCGATGAGCCGTTCATCTACGCTTTTGACCACCGCGGGAAGCATCGTGGAGTCTGGCGGGTTCTCGGCGCAAAGGCTGTGGACTGGGAAGATATGGCCATCGGACCCGGGCCGAAGAGAGGCAAGTCTTACCTTTACCTGGGAGATATCGGGAACAATTTGAAGACACGCGAAGAGATGATCGTGTACCGTGCCGTGGAACCCTTGATTTCTTCCGGAGACTCGTCGTCCTCACAACAAAACCCGCGCACTACGGAACGGGCTGATGTGATTCGATTCAGGTATCCGGATGGCAAGCACAATTCGGAGGCACTCCTGGTCCATCCTTCCACGGGCGATCTCTACATAGTCACCAAGGTGAGCGGGGAGGCTGCCGGCGTCTACAGAGCAAGAGCGCCGCTTTCGAAATCGAGTGTCACGACGCTTGAGCCCGTTGGTGAAGTCCGCTTCCCCAATGCCCTGATGGGAGTCATTACTGGAGGCGATATCTCGCCGGATGGACGACGTATTATCCTGTGCGACTACCTCGAAGCATTCGAACTGATCTTGTCAGACAAGCCAGGCATTGCTTTTGACACGATTTGGAAACAGCCCTTAGTCCCCGTGGATATTGGAACACGTAAACAGGGCGAGGCCGTTTGTTACAGCGCCGATGGCATGGCTCTGTTCGTCACCAGCGAGCAACTGCCTTGTCCTCTGATCGAGGTGAAGCGAAGAATGGCAGGTCGGTAACTAGAGCAGGCTGTATCGTTACAGATCTCTGAGCCCGATGCGCAGGAGTCACCGAGGTCTTCTTGGAAGAGTTTTTTCGGGGAAGAGAGCATCTGTCATGTGGGGAGGAAAGGCAATGAGACTCTTGAGAGGATCACTGGTGTTATGGGTGCTCGTTCTGAATTTGGACCTCGCACTGGGACAACGAGTGGAAGTCAACCATCGTTTGTTGCCCACACCACAGACGATTACCTGGGGCTACTTCGACGCGCGGACACCGCCGGTCCTTCGAATCCGTTCCGGTGACGTGGTTGAACTTGAATCTTTGGTCGCTTTCACCTTGGAGGGTCTTGAGGCAGCTGGTTTACGACGAGACCAGATTCAACCCGCCCTCGTTGCGATCGATCGCGAGGTGAAGGAGCGTGGTGAAGTTCCTCACATTCTGACGGGTCCTATCTGGGTTGAGAGTGCAGAACCAGGAGATGTGCTGGAAGTTAAGGTCATTTCTGTCGAGCCTACCGTTCCGTATGCAGTCAATTTCTTTGGACCAGGTCGAGGATTTCTGGCGGATGAGTTTACCTATGAACACTACAAACTCACTCCGCTCGACCTCAGTCGCAAGGTTGCCAAGTTCTCCAAGGACATCGAGATTCCAATCAGGCCCTTCTTCGGAGTCATGGGAGTTGCGCCACCGGCTTTCTCGGGGAGGATTAGCAGCGGGCCACCATGGATCCACACGGGTAACATGGACAACAAAGAACTCGTGGCCGGTTCGACGGTTTACCTTCCGGTCCACGTGAAAGGCGCGCTCTTTTCCGCCGGAGACGGGCACGCCGCACAGGGAGATGGCGAGGTTTGCGTCACGGCGTTGGAGACTTCGTTGCGCGGCACTTTCCAGTTGTCGGTCCGCAAAGGACAGAGACTCCTCTGGCCACGTGCCGAAACGCGTACTCACTTTGTCACGATGGGGTTTGACGAAAATCTTGAGGTAGCAACTCGGATCGCCGTCAGTGGGATGATGGATTTTCTGCGCAAAGAGAAGGGGCTGAGCCGGGAGGAGGCGTACATCCTGGCGAGCGACGCGGTCGATTTGCGAATCACACAACTCGTGGACGGGAAAAAAGGTGTCCACGCACTTCTGCCTAAGGAAATCTTCCTTCGTTAGTCCCTCGACTGCACGTTTGTCCCTCCATTCTACCCACGCACGCTCCGCTCGATCAATGTTGCCGCCTCAACTGTGGTGACACACAGCTCTATATCTAAATTTATGAGTGACTTCAAGACAGGTTGATCATGTACTTCTTAAATGTTTCTCCTCCGGTGGCTTGAGAGCTTCAAAGGTTGGTTCCCGAACCGCCACCGCCGCAAGAACCGTGCTCGAACCATGCATCGGAAAGTGGGCCCTCGGCCGCGAAATCGTTCAAGTTTGCAGCCCTTTCCAGCGATAAATGAGAGGTGAGATTCATATCTTCAAGGACTTTGACGACTGGCTGACCAGAGCGTAGCGCAACGGTTGGCGACAGGGGGAAGGGCTATGTCAGATTCCATCGATCATCGCGACGGCGGTTTGGACGGAATGACCCGGGAGCTGCTTGTAAGCGCAGGATGGCCAGATACGGACACACCTCACCAACAAAGCCTCTCTTTCGAAGGAGCCTCGAGCTTACTGGAGCCGCCCAACTCGCTGAGGGATGCGGATGGCGCTCTCGATTCGGCTTCGGAACAGAACCTCCGAACGCTTCCCAAGGACGTGGAGAAGTTCCAAACGACGAATCAGGTGTCATTCTGGGAGTCTCTTGCGCCGGAAGCCCCCTACGTGGAGCCTTTCCTGGAGCGCGCCCGCGAGCGCTATGCAAATCAGGATTTCAAGAAGAGCCTTGAGATTCTGCACGACGGGCTCAAATTGGCTCCCGGAAACGCAGCCATTCTGGCGCTGGTGGAAGAAGTGCGGCAGGCTTCTGAACGGAGACAGGCTGAGCTGGAAGAATCCGGTTTGGAGGATCGTATCGCGCAGTGCAAGGCAGAGGCGATCAAGCTCTTTGAACAGGGGAGATACGGCGACTGCATTGAAAGATTCAAGGCTCTGGCAGAGCTCGAACCCACGAACAGCGATCTGCGCGACTTTCTGGAAGTCAGCCGCGAGCAGGTGGAGAAAGTGCAAGCCTCCGAAGTCGTACCACCGACTACCGAACCGATGACGCCTCAGGAAACCGAACTGATAACGCCTCAAGAAGCCGTAGTCTCATCCCACGATTCTCAGATTCCTGAGCCCGAGTTGCCTGCTCCCTCCAAACTGGAGCCAATCTACGTTCCCGTGGAGATCAAGAGTCTCGTGGATCCGGAGCTGCCCAAACGGAATTCCACTCGGCTGTTCGAGCCAAATCACCCAGACGCAGCGGACCTCTCCGCCGTGGATCCGAATTCAACAACGCCGGATCCGTCGCCGGAGTACCCCGTGGCTGTGCAGCTTCAGCAGTTGCGGTTGAAGGCACGCGAAGAAGATAAGAATCAGGCTGAACGAGAAACCGTTGTTGATGAGCTGCCTGAAGATCCGTCGCACGCGGCCAGGAAGAAATTGACAGTCGCGTGTCTGGCGGGAGTCGGACTTGTCATCGGAGCAATGATGGGTGCCTGGCTGGCGCTAGCTCCTGCAAAACATCCGAGTGTTCCCGCTGAGATTCCAGCAACTTCTGATGGCAGCGCCACCCCAGTTGACCCGGTGCAGTCTCCAGCGCCGGCTGCGGCTGAAGGTGGTGTGGCTGATCCTGAGGCTCACGCCCTGAAGGCCTTCCAACAGGGTAGGCTTCTGGAAGCCAATCGATTCTGCGACAGTATTTTGCAATCTACGCCGGACAGTCCATTCGCCTTGGATCTCAAGCAGCAGATTCGTGGGCGCTACTTAAGGATTGCAGGCAAGGCCGAGGCTGATCAGAAATGGGCCGACGCGTCAATGGCCTGGCACAACCTCCTCAAGGTATTTCCCGGTGACCCTGAAGCGGCCCTTCAACTCAAAGCAGCAAAAGCCAACCTCAAGAACGAAGAGCAGCTTGCACTGGCCAGCAAAATGGAAGCTGAGCAACGGATCGGTGAGCTTCAGCAGCAAATCACGCTGGCGATGAACTCAGGCCGTCATCTGCCGCCGAGTCCGGGCAACGCTTTCGAACTGATACAAAAACTTGAGGTGGTATCTTCTGACAACGCGTTTGGTCGTGGGCAGCGCGACGAGATTTTGCGACATCTGGTGGCGTCCGCAAATCGAAGTCTGCAAGCCAAAGAATCAGTCCGTGCCACAACGTTGGTTCACCAGATGGAAACTTATTTTCCCGAGGCGCCTGAGCTGAAGGCTTTACGTGACGGCCTTAAGGCCGAGCAGGCCCGCTTGGGCGAGGCCCGCAATTCCTGGACGCAGAAGGCCGAGACAGCCATGGCGGCCGGTCACTATGTCACGCCAGCCAGCGACAATGTGCTGGCTTACTGCAGCGAGCTTCTGGCTTTGGACCCGCAGAACGTGAAAGCACTCGAGTTGAAGAGAACAAGCACAGCAAAGGCCGGCGCCCAGGCCAAAGCCTGGATTCAGGAAGGCAAGTATGACGAAGCCAGGGCGGTATACTCCGTGCTGCTTTATCTTGCGCAAACCGAACTTCAAAGTCTGCTCACGAGCCAAGAGATCAAGGCAGAAATCGAAAGGCTCACCTTCAACGCACACGCTGTGGTCCACGATCATGCACTGGGAAGCTGTACGGGACGACTGCGATTCAACGCCTATCAAATCATCTATGTTCCGTCGTCCGACTCCAAGGATGGGTTTTCGGCGAAGGTTTCAGAAGTCTCGCAAGTGGAATCCGACGACAGACTGAAGATTCAACTCAAAGGGAAGACCTACCGTTTTCAGATCAACGGGGTGAAAGATCCGCAAGAAGTCCGGACAAGGATCGGCAGCATCCAGCGGCAGCTCAATGCCCTTGTCGCCGGCAATAAGTAGGATCTTGGCTGGCGCAACAGACAGCCTTCCACCTTCGACACACCGTTAGAAGCGGCTTCAAACGGCCGGCGTGGATCGGTTCTTGCCCGCCGAGTCGCTTCACCATGTTCTATTTTCAACCTGCTTTAGACTTTTCCCTCAAGAGAAGTTCCCTAAAGAAGAAGTGTGCGGCTTGCCCGCTTTGGGTTTACAATACGCCCCTCCACAGCTTATGAGGTTCATGACCTGCCCACCTTGGGGCGTTGATCGGTTCCGGACTGTTGCCTGACTTGTGTTCGATCGGGCCAAATTTCTCGTAACACGTCGCCATTTCTGGAAGTCTTCCTAATTTGTTGAGTGAGTAGACCGAGGACGCGAGGGATCCCATCTATGCACCGACTCATCTCCTTCCTATCCGTTTTTCTCTACGTCGTGCTCGTGGCTTTTGGTGAGTCACCGACTAGGCGCTATCTCTACATGAGCACGCCGGACGGGTCCCAGAAGGAAGGGCGCTCCGGCAACGGGATCTTGGTTTTTGACATTGATAACGGGCACCAGTTTGTCCGCAGGATCAACCTTCCGATCTTTGAGGAAGGGATTCGCGGGTTTACAGGGAATCTCAAAACCCACTCAGTGTATTACTCGACTTCAAATCGACGTGTGGGCGCCTTCGATTTGGAGAAAGAGCAGGTTGTCTGGGAAAAGACTTACGAAGTGGGCGCCGATCGGTCTTCGATCACAATGGACGGGAAAAAGCTCTATGTGCCCAGCGGATGGTGGGACAAGGCCGAGGATGGAGGGTTGCTGGTCGTCAAGGCGACGAACGGAGAACTCATCAAGCGCATCCGGGTTGGGCCCCAGGCTCACAACAGTTTCGTCAGTCTGGATGGCAAGCGCGTGTACCTGGGCACCCAAACGATGCTGACGGTCTTCGACACCGTCAATGAAAAGGTCATCCAGCAGGTCAAGGATGTCGGTGAGTATGGGATCTTTCCGTACACCGTGAACAGCGCCAATACGATCGCGTATGTGTGCCTTGGAAAGACAGTGGGTTTTGACGTGGTGGATCTAAGAGCAGGCAAGGTGCTGCACCGGGTTATCGCAGGGAGTGAACCGATTCGCCATCGGACTCATGGGGCAGGCCTGACACCTGATGAAACGGAACTGTGGATCAGCGACCAGGAAGGCCAAAAGCTTTTTATCTTCGACGCCACTCGAATGCCCCCAGAGCCGAAAGGCCATGTCGAGCTGTCCATCGCAGGCCATGGATGGGTTACCTTCAGCCTTGACGGCAAGTATGCCTATTCTCATGCGCCAGACATCTTCGACGCCAAGACGAAGAAACACGTGGGCGCGTTCAAGGATGAAAAAGGAACACCCTTCGCCAGCTCAAAGTTCATCGAGGTTCATTTCCGGAACGGCAAGGTTACACAGATGGGAAACGAGTTCGGTTTGGGGCGGAAATAGCGTTGGCAGTCTCAGCGTGTTGCGTCTGGTTCTCGTGGCGATCGTCGTCGTCCTAGCTCTCGTCCTCGAAAACTAAAGCCGAGGACGACGACGACGAGGACGAGAACGACGACGATTACAAAATACCCTCTAGGGAGCTCTGAGCAATTCCTCTACAGTCCAGTAACTTTGACGATTCCGCGCTTCCGTGCGGACGCGTGTGACGGCTGCTGGCGTAATCGCAGCGCTGGAGGCGCCCCAACGGTTGCGGACGAACGAAAGCAGCGCGGCCGTCTCCCGGTCTGATAATCTCCGCCCGACTCCCGGCATTTCCCGATCGTAGATCTTTTCCCCGACTTGAATTGGGCCTCTTACGCCGTGGAGGACAATCTTGATCAACCGTGCTTCGGGGCCTGATACCCACGAAGAGCCAGCTAACGGCGGGGCTTCTCCAGCCAAGGCCAATCCGTCGCTGCCATGGCATCCAGAGCAGAACCGTTCATAGTGAGTCGCGCCGGAGCGGACGATTCGTCCCGATGCACTTGAACCTCCTGAGCCCGAATTCGACTGGACCCGATCTTGCGCGTTCAACGCCAAAGGAAGGAGTAACCCGAGGAGTGGAAGCTTTCTTTTCATCAGTCCAGGCCCGAACTTCAGCCAGCAGGTCCGCGGGTTACTTTTTCTGAATTTCGATAGGGTTCGTTGCAGCAGTCTCGGTTTCTCCTACAAGTGCCACCACTACATAATATGAACGGTTCTTACCCGGTTCGTAGCTGATCTGAAAATCAACGTTTCGTTGATCAGCTGCTACTTTGAGAACAGTTCGATAGGGACCCTCACGCGATGAAGATTCCTTCAGCGCAAAGCCTCGAATTTTCGGTTCACTGGTAACAGGGTAGTCCCAAGCGAGCGTGACACGTTCTCCTGGCGCTTTTTTGGCAGATGTCGAGGGATCACTGGGAACTTTGCGACAGCCAATCGAGACAGCGAGCAGGATTAAAGTGGTCAGGCTAAGCTTTCCGACAGTCATTGTCTGTACCAGCATCCATTTTGGAATCAATCCACCTCAAGTTCGAAAGCAATTTCCCGTTCACCGGGCAGCACAGTCCAGTCCTCAGTTTGTGGCTTCAGCCGTAAGCGGCACCGTGAGCCGGCCCACCGCATGTCTAGGTGACTTCTCGGGGCCATTGGCATAGGGGTTGTGTGGATAGACTGGCCAGACAATCTGGGCGGCTGGATCAACGCTCAATTTCCAGTTCCGATGTCGAATCCATCCGCCAATTTCAGCGGGTGAGAGTTCAACTCGCTGTGCGCCTAATACAAATTTTTTCCCTGTCGCCGTTTCCAAAGCATCGCCTGCTCTCAAGCACACCTGCAGGTTCAGATGCTGCTCTGGAGCCGGATCGCCGCGCCCGGTTATCACGAAGCGGAAGGACAATCGCTTCTCTGATGGTGCCGGGACTAGAAGGTCGCTGAAGAAGGTGTTGAAGGCAAGGGAAAGCCGGTCTCGAGCATCGCTCATTTGGAGGCGGCTGCTGAGTGGCATGTAGATCAGCTGCCCCGGTAGTTGCTCCGTCAACGTGGAGAGCTCCGGCTGACGTTTCGAGTTGGCTCCGGTAATGATGAGGCCAACCTTGTCGTGGAAGATGCTGAGATGGCCCTGGCGGTCATGGTAGAACTGGCTGTTGAGAGCTTGCGTGCTGATGAGGCCCGACAACGACACCACCCACGGGCCAGTTTTGCGAATACCTGCGGGTACCGAAAGCTGGCGTGAATAGCGCGGCTGTTCTTGTGGAATTGGAGTCGAAGGACCCCGGTGGTAGTAGAGCGCGTTCTGGGCCAGCCGTCCCAGATCTTCACACCCGACGAGCCCTTCACGAAAGAAGCGGGTCAAAAGTTGAGCATAGCTCCGGCCATCGGGAAACCATGAGAATCCAAAGTGGCCCTTCGAGGCCGATTCGTCGTTTCCGCCCGGAGGAGAGTTGGAATCCGGCCACGTCGAAGCCCCAGATTCGCCCCACCCTGCGACCAGGGTGTAGCGGTTGCGATCGTCCAGCACTTCGACCGGAGATCCATCCGGATAGGTGAAAAACTTGTGAAAGTCCAAGCCGCGGCGTAAAGCCTTCATGGCTGCAGGGTCACGGGACCATTCTGCGTATAGCGCCACGCTGGCGTAGGTGTTGTAGCTGTAGCCAGGCGTCGGCAGCGATCGCTCGTGCTCACCCCAATATCCGTCGGGCGATTGTTCCTCCGCAGCAAAACGGCGCATAACGCTCGCACCCAGCGTCTCCCATTCACGTTGGCCAAAGACGCGCCCTGCCAAATAGACCGTTGAGGCCCAAAGTGCAAAGTGATTGGGTGAGGTGCCAATGTAGGGAGACTGATAGCCCGGAAAGTCCTTTCGCGCGGCTACATCGGACGCCAACTCCGAAACATTCTTTTCCAACTCACGCCGCCATCGCTGCTCGCGCTCCACTCCGAGTTTGGCTTTCAACAACCGATAGGCTTCCAACCACACGTACACGTCACGGTCACTGTTCAGCCGTGCTTCAAAGCGTGCTTGCTCACTTTCGTCGGCCAACAAATCTCCAATCCTGGTTGCGAGGGAGAGTTCTTGCGGCCGTTGATAACTGCGGTTCGCACGGTCGCGTTTCGCATAGAGCACCGCGCCCACCAGCGCAGCATGGGACAAGAGTCGCCAACTCTCGTCCCGGGCTTCGAGTGTCTTCAAATCCGCTTTGGGGTGAGCCGCTAGATGCCGTTCGATGCGGTCGGCGCCCGCTTCGAGCAGACGAAAGTACTGGTCGGGTAGCGTCGCCGTCGAAGGCTTTGCAGACGCGGCGGTAGCATTCGAGTCACCGACGGCTTTGTCCTTCACAGCGGCGGTGAACTCTGACGATCGGACGATGGAGAACAGGCACAAGGAAAAGATCAACAGCCACCGCCGATCGTTCCGCTTGTCTCCTGGGGAGATCCGTTGTGTTCCGACCCTATGCAGGTTTCGCAAGCAAGCGCATGCATCGTCTCCCCTTGAACAACGGGGGACTTCAGGGGGGTTGCGCCATGCAGCTTTCCTTGAGCCCTTGCTTGTCGGAAGTCCACCTTCAAGAGAGCGTTTGAGCATCGTCATGGCGGGAGATTGTAGCAGAGCTCATCCAAGGTCGCTTTGATCAAGTCTAGGGCTCGGTCGATCAGTGGCGTCTGCGACCTTGGAACTGATCGGTCGCTGAGATTCCCTGTCTGCATTCTGTTGTAAGATGCGGGCTATCGCCCTGAAGCAAGGAGCACTCAGATGATGAAACGAAGAGAGTTCGGCGAGAAGCTTGTCAGCGCAGCGATTGGGACCTCTGTCGCCGGCGCCTCGGCTTTGACAGACGCTTCAGCGCAGGAATCGCGCACTCCCAGGAAGAATTCATTGATGCACGTGGGTGGCGACTACCACAGCGTAGCGGGGCCGGGCATCACGTCTCGAGCAAATCTGGAGTACAACTTACGCTATGGGGTCAAACACCTTACTGTGCAAGCGAAGAATCGTCAGGGAGGCGGCGGCTGGGATCTGGATGATTTGAAGCGGATGAAAGACGATTGTGACCAATACGGAGTGCAACTCGAAGCGATCCGGATGGAGCCCACCTACATCACGCTTCCCAAAGGCACCGAGCGTGACCGAGAGCTCGACGACGTCTTGGGGAATATTCAAAAGGCTTCTGCCGTGGGCGTGAAGATCATCACTTATCACTGGACGGTTATTCCCATCCGACGAAACCGTGAAACCTCAGGTCGAGGCAAAGTCACTTACTCAGGCTTCAAGCTCGAAGAGAACTGGAGAGATCTGCCGGTTGGAAAGTCAGGCAACGTCAGTTCGGAGGATTACTGGGAACGGATTGCCAACTTTCTCGAGAAAGTGATCCCTGTGGCCGAGCAGCACAATGTCCGTATGGCTTGCCATCCCTATGATCCGCCCGGCTTGCCGCTCGGTTATCAAGGCGCTGACAATTGGGACTCTCCGTCGATATTTGACTCCATCAAACGATACGCGTCGATTGTGGACAGTCCATACAACGGGTTTCAACTCTGTCTGGGAACGACAGCGGAGGGTTTGAAGAATCCAGGCACCGAGGTCCTTCCAATCGTTCAATACCTGGGCGAACGCGGAAAGATCTACCAGATCCATATGCGCAACATCCGCGGCGGGCTGCACAATTTCGAAGAGGTGTATCCCGACGAGGGAGAGATGGACTTCTTCAAGATCATGCGCATCCTCAGGGACGTGCAATTCGCGGGCTCAATCTGTCCCGATCACATGCCGCATCATTCCGATGATCCCGGAAGCCTCCAGTCGTTCGCCTTCGGCTATGGCTATCTCAAGGCTCTGATTCAAGCGATAAATTCCGAAGTGCAGAGCTGAGTCGAGTAATTGGAAGAGTGTTCGAGGAGATCTCGTTCTCAACTCAAAGTGACCACTGCGGGCAAGAAGTCTGCGTTTCTCAAAAAACCCTGACAGCGTAGGACGCGACCTGTTAATAGCTTCCAACGTGCCGAGCGCGGAGGAGGGATTGAGGGTGCAGGCTTAGGTTTGCTCCAGTTCTCCTCTGTTCAGGATCATGAAGCACTACGCATAATAGCGACACTTCTGCGTGCGTTGTCCGGGCCGGTCGCAGTCGCTAGAATCGGCTCCCCTCTCCCAGGTTGGGGGGATCCGAATGGTGCTTGGTTTGTGCAGGACGAAGAGTCTCGTCATTCTATTCTGCAATCCTCAACGGCTCAGAACGTGTCTGATGGGAAAGCATCCGGTCATATCTGCATTTGCTGATCTCAATCTACGACCCAAAGAACGGAGGAACGGTGAACGAATTCCGAGGTGGGCAGGGAGTCAAGCGTCGCACTTGGCCTGGCTTGCGGTGGTGGATTTGCGGCCTGCTGTTTGCTTCGACAATTATCAACTACATGGATCGCCAGACGCTGTCGGTCCTGGCGCCCTATCTCAAGCTCCAATACAAATGGACCAATCAGGATTACGCCATGATTGTGATTGCATTTCGTGTGGCCTATTCCATCGGCCAGACCATCAGCGGTCGCCTGATCGACCGTTGGGGGACGCGGAATGGCCTTTCGGTTTCCGTTGCCTTCTACTCCATCGTGGCTATGTTCACCTCTTTCGCTTCCGGGTTGAGAAGCTTCATCTGCTTCCGCTTTCTGCTGGGACTGGGCGAATCCGCCAATTGGCCTGCCGCAACGAAAGTTGTTTCGGAATGGTTTCCAAAGCAGGAGCGTGGTTGGGCCGTGGCCCTGTTTGACAGCGGTTCCTCTGTGGGTGGCGCCATCGCTCCAGTGCTCGTCGTCTGGCTGTATCTTCATTTCGGCAGCTGGCAGCCGGCATTTTTTCTCGTTGGAACGCTTGGACTGCTTTGGCTGGTTGCATGGCGGTGGCTTTACTATCCTCCCCAACATCATCCAAAGGTCAGCGAAGCAGAGCGGACGATGATTCTTCGCGAGCAAGTCGCGGGAGACATGGAAGCAAAAGAGGCAAGAGATCGCGATGGAACGCCGCTGTCGAGCGGGTTTCAACTGCTCAAGCTGCCCCAAACCTGGGGAGTCATCTCGGCTCGCGCATTGACAGACCCAGTCTGGTTTTTCATAACAGACTGGTTTGCGATCTATCTTGGGAGCAGGGGCTTCAATCCTGAAACGACACTCCTGGCCTTCTGGATTCCTTTCGTTGCAGCGGACCTGGGGAATTTCTTCGGTGGCGGTTGGTCCAGTTGGTTGATCAAACGTGGCTGGTCAGTTGGGTGGGCCCGGAAGGCGGTGGTTGTCTTCGGAGGACTGGGCGTCACAGCCCTCATTCCGGCGACGTTCGCTTCAAATCTTTATACGATTGCAGCTCTATTCGCGATCGCGACGTTTGCCTACGCTTCGTTTTCAACGATCGCCCTGGTTCTACCCTCTGACCTGTTTAAGAGCGATTCCGTTGCGTCGGTCAGCGGGATGAGCGGCACAGCAGCAGGAGTTCTCACCATCGCCTCGACGTTCGTCATAGGGAGAATCGCCGATTTATACTCCTTCAAGCCGATCCTGATAGCGGCAAGCCTCATTCCCCTGATTGGGGTGCTGGTGGTGTTGGCGCTTGTGCGAAACACCAAGTCCACGGAGCGAGGGCTGGTTCACAGCATCTAGGACTCTGGGGAACAGTAGACCTTCTCCCAAAGGCATCGAGATGGTGAGGTGCGGCGGTCACCAGGCTTTCAGTAGCTGCGGCTACCGGCACTATGACGAGCGGAGCAACGGCAGAAAACACCGCACGAGCAAGTTCAGCCGAATTGTTGCGGCTTACAGCTTCTTCTATGCGTTCGCGAGACAGGTTCGGTTGTCGTCGTACTTCATCGTCTGGGAATCGGCAAAACTTGATGTATCCAACCACTGGCGTGAGCCAGTGGTCCTTGCGTAGGACTTCCCTTCGATACCGACCGCATAAGCGGTCGGAATCTCATGGCGACGGCGGTCTCGCCAACCTACGCGTGGCCTCTCCGTAATCGACGCGTTTCGCATCCTGCCTGGCTCGAAACCTGAACTTTGCCCGATGATGTTCCGCTTGGCTGACGATGAACCGCCGAACTCTTTCGCGTTCACCCGGACTGACGGACTCTGCACGATATCCTTCTGCCCAGAGCACGTCCATTTTGATGATCTCGACAAGGTGGGAGAAGGTTGCGAAGGCAGCCGCTGAGCTGTTGGTTTTGAGGTCTCTCACAACGTCGCTGACTGCTTGCGTCGGCGTCGTTCCGAGCAGTACGTGCACGTGATCGACAGCCGCTCTAGCAATAAAAAGCTACTGCCTAGTGTCACATACTTCGAGAATCTTGCTTTCCACGACTGGTGTGAGCTTTCTCCGAGAACATGTTTTCGGTACTTGGTTGGCCACACCGGGTGGAAATAGAGCCGATAGCTGGCGGAAGTATGCCCGGTTTTGTTTTGGGGGCACCTTCATATGGAATGCTCGAAATGAAACTCCGACCGCTTACGCGGCCGGTATCTTGGACTGAACGGGCCATGAGCCACTGGCTGACGCCAGTGGTTGGACGATTCCAAAACGAGGCCAAGGTTGTGGCAGTACCTCAAAACCCTCAAGGGCTGAACCAGTCTGTCCGTACCAGGACCTCTGCAATGCGGTGGCCCAGCCACTCGGAATTAAGGCGCTGTGCGAGACGAGAACTGACCTTTCGCTTCACTTCCAAAGCAGTAAAGCGATTCGTTCGTGCGGAGGAAAATTCTTCCTTGTGAGAGCACCGGTGTGGCAAAGGTGTCTTCTTTTAGATCGTTCACAGTGATCACTTCCCAGTCGGCGCCCGGTTTGATCACAGCGATTTTCCCACTTTCGCTGGCGACGTAGATCCTTCCGTCGGCAGCCACAGGGGAAGCAGAGAATGGATCGAGCGCGCCTTGGACGCGGCTTTGCTTCAGGGTCTTGCCTGTGAGGGCATCGACTGCGGCCAGGATTCCACCATTCTTTACGTAGTAGAGCACATTTTGATAGACCAGTGGTGAGGGGACCACCCCCATAAAGCTCTTCTCGTCTCGCCACAGCTCGTTGGCACGCACGGTTTCGCCGGCAGTATCCAGCTCCAGACGAAACGCGACAAGACTCGAGGGGCCGGCGCGCTCCTTCATCGCGTCATCCCATTCCGCCCTTGTCAGCAGGCCATCTCTATCGCCCGCAAACCTCGTTAGACCGTTCATCCAGGCGTCGTCGTTCGTCTCTAGGGCACTAATCTTGCCGTCGCCATCTTTGTCGAATTTGCCGAGCGGTTCTTCAAAGGGCCTCGGGCGATCCTCGTTGTTGTATCCAAAAGCGTAGAACCTGTCGCCCGCAACAACTGGGCTGGCCACAATCGCGCTCGCCAGAGTATCGGTAGTGAACGTGCGTTTCCCCGTCTTCAACTGGTAGGCACCCAAGAGACGGTCACCGACCGTGAGGATCTGCGCACCGCCCTTTCCTCCGGCGCGATAGATGATTGGTGTTGACCAGCCTTTGGTTTCGGGGCGGCTGGTTTTCCAAAGTGTTTCGCCGGTGTCGGGGTTGAACGTTGCGATGTAGGCATCGACATATTGATCGACTTGCAGAATCAGCCGGCCATCGGCGAGGATCGGAGAGCTGGACAAGCCAATGGCATTAGTGAAGGGGCCGAGCGGCCTCTGCCAACGCAGCTTACCGGACGCGTCATAGGAGAGCAGGCCGAAGTCGTGGAAAAAAACATAGACGTTCGAACCATCGGTTACCGGGGTAATGGCAGCAGGCTCGTTCAGCTTGTGGATCAACGGTTTCCGCTGGCGAGCGATCGACCTCTCCCAGAGGAGTTTGCCCGTTTGCCGGTTGAAGCATTGGGTGTAGAGCTTGTCATCGGCATGGCCCGTCAGAAACAGGTGCTTCTCCGTTAGGACTGGAGAGGATTTCCCCAGGCGGACATTTGATTTCCAAACCACGTTCTTGCCGGGGCCGAATTCGGT
>Ga0180085_1000401_pt1 | contig 15188 bp, 6 predicted proteins | sample EasRiv730_16_10D_FD_123013 | JGI IMG/M metagenome (GOLD analysis project Ga0180085, IMG submission 123013) | Soil microbial communities from meander-bound floodplain in the East River, Colorado, USA - East River metaG ERMLT730_16_10D | ecosystem: Environmental > Terrestrial > Soil > Floodplain ... | reverse complement strand
TACGTCGAGGAGCGACCCGTCGACGTCCCGTTTTCATCGTTCGCCACCTCTTCCTACAACCCGCCGCCGCTGCCCGCCGGCGCGCAGGGGCAACAGATCCATGCGGCGACCTTCGAGACCGGGCTGTGGCAGTCGTTCGTCGACTGTCTGGGCAACCTCGATCCGGCGAACATCGACATCGACACCACGCCCGACCCCGGCTCCATCGCTGACGTGCACAGCCAGGAGGTCTTCGACTTCCTGTGGCATGCCGCTCCGGCGGCCACCTTCTACCACCACAACGAGCTGAGCTACGCGACGTTGACGGCTGAGCAGTTTCTGCTGGACCATGCGATCGAGAGCACGAGCCTGAGCTACTCAAAGTGGGGCGACCAGGACAACTACGAGTTCCTGGTCATGGACGATTTCGCCTACCACTTCCCGTATACCAACTTCGTCAACCCCACGGCGAACGACGGCTACGAGTTCGAGGTCAACTGGCAGTGCTACAACTGCATCAGTGTGGGGAACGTGCGTCACGCTGCCGAGGCCTACTACGAGCTCGCCGGCTGCACCCAGACGCGAAACCCCGATCCGGTCCTGGGCGGTTGCATCGACGGGAACCCCGCGCCCCCCTGCGCCGGCGACCGCGAGCTGCCGCACCTCGTCGCTCCCGGGATCACGCCGTCGCCGACGAACGAGCCCTTGATGGACGCGGCGTGCCTTGCGGGGCACGGAGTCTGGTGCGGCACCAGCTTCTCGGCTCCGACGCTCAACGGCGTCGTCGCCGACGTGATCAGCGCTGATCCGGCCAGGATGCGTTACTGGCCGGAGAAGGCACGGCTCGCGCTGATCGTCACCGCGCACAACGTGTACCAGGCCCACTGGGACGTGCTGCAGGACGAGCGGGACGGCACGGGCGTGGTCTCGGCCAGCCACGCGGTTCAGTTCGCGAGGAATCACACCGAGGTGCTGCCCGGAGGATCGGCCGAGCACGGACTGGCGGTCGGCAGCATCCCGGCGGGTCCGCCGCCGAGCGATCTGCGGTTCTGGGTTCAGGTGCCCGACCCGATGCCGCGCGGCCGGCATCTGCGCGTCGTGCTGCTGTGGGACAGCAATCCCGATATCGGCAATCTGCGCAACGCCCTCAGCGACCTGGACCTCGCCGTGGGCTCCGACCTGCGGACGTTCGGCTCGTACAGCCTCGACAGCAACGTCGAGGTCGTCGACATCCCGCCGACCGTGCTGACCCCCGGCGAGCTGTACCCGGTCGACGTTCTGATCGGGGACGTCGATATCCCGCCGGGCGCCAGCACGAACTTCTTCTACTGGGCGCTGGGATGGACCTGGACGCGCACGCATGCCGATGCGCCGATCCTCCCGGATGCCTTCGAGCCCAACGACGCTCCGGGGCAGGCCGCGGAGCTCGGCGTGCAGGGCCAGCGCACGGTCCCGAATCTGACCGTGCACGCGCGGCACAACGACGACTACTTCGGCTTGACGGCCGAGACGACCGGGGATCTGTACGTCGAGACCTGGTTCGCCCACGAGCTGGGCGATCTCGATCTCTCGGTCCACGACGCGAGCGGCTCCATGATCGGCTACTCCGGATCGACGGACGACGACGAGGGCGTGACGGTGCCCGTCACCGGCGGCGCGCGCTATCTCGTCAAGGTCTACGGTTACGGCGGGACGATGAGCCCCGACTACACGCTGTGGATCGACCTCTACAGCGGAGCGTCGAGCTTCTGCGATCCGGGCGACCGAGACACGTTCTGCTGGGAGCCCGTGCCGGGCGCGACCGCGTACGAGGTGCGACGCTCCGCCACTCCGCTCTTCAGCCTGCCTTGTGCTGGAACCACGACGTCCGACACGTCGTGGCAGGACCCGCAGATCCCCGACGCCGACCAGGTCTACTACTACCTGAGCCGCATGATCAGCCCCAGCGTCGGCAGCTGGGGCAAAGACTCTTCGGGCCACGAGCGGGTCGGCATCTGCGAGTGAACGGCCACCCTCGAGCTCCGGATCAGAAGCAGTAGATGAGCCCGATGAACCCCGCGCTGACGGTCAGGCTCTCCTCCTGCCCGGGGCTCAGCTCGACGTCGACGAAGGTCCACCCGACGTCGAACACGGCCCCCCATCTGGTGCCGCCCCACTCCACACCGAACCCGACGGACGGCCCGATGGCTCCGTCGGAGAACGTCCCGGTCATCGGGACCGTCTCCTCGAAATCCGTGTACGCCACACCGACCTTGGGATAGAAACGTAGCCTGTCGGTGTCACTCACCTGGCCCTCCCAGGCGTAGTAGCCGTACAGGCCCGACTGGGCGAGGAAGATCTCGCCGCCACCGCCGGTGCCGTCGTCCTTGCGCGAGTAGCCGAGCTGGAGCCCCCACGCTCCATGCACGTCGATCCTCCCGAGAACTCCCAGCCCGCCGGGTTCCACCTCGCTGTCGCCATTGCGCAGGACGTCCAGGTGGACGATGGACCCGGCGTAGCCGAACGCCACCGCTCGGGCCGGCTCGTCCCCCAGCGCGAGCGACACGTACCCGGCCACCAGGGCGACCCAGATCGGCTTCGTGGTCCGCATGATCCCGTATTATCAGCCCGGGGCCCGATGACCGACGACCCGACCCAGCTGCGCGAGGTGCTCGTCCGGGCGGTGGCGCGTGTGTGCCCGCCTTTCCTGGCCAGCCAGCGTGAGGACATCGTCCAGAATGCGCTCATGCGGGTGCTGCCGGGAATCGGGCGACCGGGTGAGCAAGACCCGATCCGGACGTCGTCTTACCTGTGGCAGGCGGCCTATACCGCCACGATGGACGAGATCCGGCGCCGCTCGCGGCGCAAGGAGGTCGCCCTGGAAGAGAGCGCGGCCGACCGACCGGCAGGGGCCTCGGATCCGGAGCTGGGGCTCGAGATCCGGGACTGCCTCGAGCGGCTGGCGCCGCCGCGGCGGCGGGCGGTGGGGCTGCACCTCTTCGGCTTTCACGCCGAAGAGGCGGCGCGAGCGCTCGGCCAGGACGTGAAACACATGCAGAATCTCACCTACCGCGGGTTGGCCGACCTCAGACGCTGCCTCGAAGCGAAGGGGATCCGACCTTGATCGATCGCCTGCGCACGGCATTCCTGGAGAGCCTGGCCGACGTGGCGCCAGGGGCCGACTGCGCCGACCCCGCTCGGATCTGGGCCGCAGTGCGCGGGGAGCTGCAGCCGGGCGACGCGCAGGCGCTCGTCGACCATGCGCTGGGCTGCCCGTCGTGCATGATGGCCTGGCGCATGGCACGCGAGGTGGCGGCGGATTCCGCGCCGGCCGTAGCGGTGCGTCGAGCGTGGCGCGCCTCGCACTGGGCCGCGGTTGCGGCGGCCGTGATCGCTGGGGTCCTGATCCCGGTCGGCGTGCACGAATGGCGGGCGCCCGCGCCCGCCGTCTACCGCGAGCCGGGGTCCGGGATCGTGCCGCTCGTGTCCGAGGGTGCGACGCTTCCCCGCTCCGGGTTCCTGCTGCGCTGGGCTGCGCTCGGTGAAGATGCGCGCTATTCCGTTCGCGTTGTGCGCTCGGACCTCGGCATCGTGGCGCAGGTCGACGCGCTCGAGGGCCAGGAGTACCTCGTTCCGGCGGAGAAGCTGGCCGAGCTTCCGACAGGCGCACGGCTCTACTGGCGCGTCGAGGCGCATCTCCCCGACGGGAGCCACGTCGTCTCGGACACGTTTTCCGTGCGCCTCGAATGAGCTTGCTCGCGGCCGTCGCGCTCGCCGCCAGTCTCTCGGACTGCGACGCGGCGGTGCGCGACGCACCGCAGGACTACCAGTCCTACGACTGCTACCGGAGCCTGGCCCGCAGCCGAGGCGCCTGGGACGGGGCGGTCGAGCGGCTCGAAGCGCTCCTCGCGCGCGATGCTCGGAACACCCTCGCCCGTGTCGTCCTCGCCCGGATCGAGAGCGACCGCGGGCGGTCGCGGGCCGAGGGGCTATTCCGCGTCGCGGCGGACGAGTTCGCAGCTTCGGCGATGCCCGTGGGCGAGGTGTTCGCGCGCCTCGATCTGGCGTTCCTCTTGCGACGCCAGGGGCGGCTCGAAGAGTCGGCGGCCGAGGTCGAGCGCGCTCGTGTGTCTGCCGCGGCCTCCGGCTTGCCGCTGCTCCTTTCCAATGTCCGTGCCGAGGATGCCTGGATCGCCGAGGCGCGGGCCGACTACGGCCGGGCCTACGCGCTGTTCCGGGAGACGGAGAACGAGGTGCTCCCGGTCGGCCCGCCGCTGCTCCAGTACTCCGTGCTCTCCGGGATCGGCTCGACGCTCTGGGCCATGGGCCGATTCGCCGAGAGCATCGGCTACTACCGTCGTCTGGCCGAGCTGCACCGGAAGCGTGGGGACCGGTTCGCCGAGGCCAGCGACCTGTACAACGTATCGCTCCTGGCCTCGAAGCTCATGCGTGCGGGCTCGATGTCCCGAGACGAGTGGCGGCGAATGCGGCAGGAGGCGCTCGACGTGGCGATCGAGAGGGGGAACCGGGGCGTCGAGTCTTCGATCCGCCAGTCGATCGGCGAGGATCCCACGCTCCCGCTGGCCTCGCGCCTGCGCGAGACCGAGCGTGCGCTCGCGCTGGCCGAGGAAGTCGGCGACGAGGACCGCGCGCTCTATTCGCTGCGTGAGCTGGCGCGCCTGCGCTATGCCCAGGATCCGCAGCACCCCGAGGCGGCCCATCGTCTCGCCGACGAGGCGGTGCGCCGGGCGCGGGCGATCGGCGATCCGGCGGCCCTGGCCCGCGGGCTGTTCCGTAGGTCGATGATCTGCTGGTTCACGGGCCGACGCGAGTCTGCGCTCGACGACGCGCGGGAGATGCTCGACACGATCGAGCAGATCCGCGACCTGCAGCGCGACGAGCTGGTGCGGGCCCGCGTGGGATCCGAGTGGGCCTTCGCGTACTACGAGTTCGCGGGATGGCTCCTGGGTCAGCCGTCGGGCCCGAGCGGCGCGGACCTCGAGCTTGCATTCTCGATCCTGGAGCGTCTGCGCGGCCGTGTGCTCCTCGACGCCCTCGATGCCGCCCAGGCCACTCCGGTCGGGACGGGACCGGTGCACGATGTGCGTGCCGACCTGCTGAGCGAGATCGGTCGCGCGCAGCAGAGCCTGCTCGGGGCGTCGCTCGGGGCGGAGGAGCGCAAGGAGATCCTCGCGCGGCTCGAGCGGCTCGAAGCGCAGGAGGCGGTGCTCCGCGACACGCTTCTGCGCTCGGACCCGGAGTTCGCGGCGCTTCGCCGGCCGGCCCGGCCCACGCTCACCGATCTGCGACAGGCCCTCGGCCCCGACGAGGCGCTGCTCGCGTTCCAGATCACGGACCCCACGACGGTTCTTTCGTCCTCGGCGCCCAAGTCCCAGGGCCTGTCGTTCGTGTTCGTCGTCACCCGCGGCGGAACGAGCGTCCACGCGCTTCCGGACGAGGAGGGGCTCACCGAGCGGGTCTCGCTCTACCTCGGGTTCCTCGGACGGCGCGACGGATCCGATCGCGAGGGCGCGGTCGGCCTCGCTCGCGATCTCCTCGCCGAGGCGCTGGCCGACCTCCCGCCCGAGGTGACGCGCCTCGTGATCGTCCCGGATAAGGCGCTCTTCCGGCTGCCCTTCGGCGCGCTCCTCGATGCGCGCTACGAGGTGTCGATCGCCCCCTCGGCCGCGCTGTGGCTGCGCTGGCGGCGTGCAGGCGGGCGCGCGGCGCCGGTCCCGGCGCTCGTGCTCGCGGACCCCGACGTCGCCGGGGAGGGCCTGGGGCCGCTGCCGCAGGCGCGGCGCGAGGCGCGCGCGATCGTGCGCGCGCTCGGCTCGGGGAGCGCGGCGGTCGTCGGCCGGGAGGCCTCCGAGGCATACCTCGCGACGGCGCCGCTCGGCCGCTACGGTGTCCTGCACTTCGCCGCGCACGCCGTGATCGACGACGTGTACCCGGAGCGCTCGGCGCTCGTCCTGGCGCCGGGCGATGGAGCGCAGGACGGGCTGCTCCACGTACGCGAGATCGTCGGCCTCGACCTCGACGGCGCGGTCGTCGTGCTCGCCGCGTGCCGCAGCACGGCAGGAGCGCTGTTGCGGGGCGAGGGCACGATGAGCCTGGCCCGCGGGTTCTTCCAGGCCGGCTCGCGCGCGGTCGTGGGAAGCCTGGCGCCGCTGCGCGACGACGAGGCCGCGTCCTTCATCTCGGCGTTCTACGAGCACCTGGCCCGCGGGCTCTCGGTGGGAGCCGCGCTCGCCGGGGCGCGGCGCGATCTCGTCGAAGCCGGCGCGCCCACGGCCGCCTGGGCCAGCTGGGTCGTGATGGGCGATGCGAGCGCCGTCCCCGTGCCCGGCGGCGCGCGGCGCTCTCGCCTCTGGCTGTGGCTTCTCGCCGCCCTCGTGCTGATCGCAGTTGGAGGCGTTGCAGTCAGACGCCGATGGGGTCAGACGCCTTTCCCTCCACCTGCTTGAGCACGAGCGCTCCCTGGCTACGTCCATGAGCCAGGAGGAACGCTATGAGACTCCAAGCGGTGCTGTCGAGAATCTGCCTGAGCCTGGCCGCCCTGGCGGCGTCGGCACCCACCGGGGCCCAGAACTGTCGCGCTCCCGGCGACCCGATCACGGTGATCCTCGAGATCCAGGAAGGCCACGTGTTCGATGGGGCGGACGGCCTGTTCGGCGGTGATCCCGAGCTGTACCTGCTCGTGACGATGGTCTCGAATCACGAGACGAAGCAGTGCACGCTCGGCAATCGCGAGCGGAGCAGCGACACGCTCTCGGGGCCGTTCCTGTGCGCGGTCCAGGTCGACGACCCCTACCCGGAGGTCGACGTCCACGTGGAGCTGTGGGATGCCGACGGTGATCTCGCCGGCGACGATGAGCACATCGACATCACGGACGCCGGTGGCCGGGATCTCGATTTCGACTATGACCCGATCTGCGACAGGCTCACCGACGACGAGGACGCGGGCGACGTTCCGGGCTGCCCGGATCCGAACAACGAGGACGGATGCTCGGGAGCGGTCTGGCGACGGGCGCAGGGAGACATCTACATCAAGGGCCGGATCCTGTACCGGATCTCCGCGGGCGAGAACATCGCCCGAGAGACCGGCGACGTGCGCCTGCAGGCCGTCGAGGTCGTGCAGGTCACGCCAACAGCGGACGTGATCGTCGACAACAAACCGACGATCGTGCGCTTCGATCTCGAGAGCACCTACGACGACGACAAGACCGTGACCGTGGTCGCCGACGCAACCGACGAGCTGGGAACCGTGTTCCACGACGAGCGTGATGTCGTGGTTCCGGGCTGCGGCATCGAGCGCGTCAACATGTTCCCGGCCGGCTGGAGTGCTCCAGGCGCGCCTCCGGGCTTCCTGCCGCAGGCCGGACCCAAGACGCCGCCCGCCTCGATGTCGGTGCGGGTCGAGGTCGATCCCGACCGCGTCGTCGACACCTGCTCGGCCGTTCCGTGCCAGGACGAGTGCGCGATCGTCAACAACCGGGCCGAGTACCCGGCGCTCGCGGTCAAGCCGATGCGCCGGCCGAGCTACCTGTTCCAGCCGTTCACCGCGGACCTGGCTTGGACCTGCCCGGAGTTCGACGGCGATGCGGCGGACGCCACGACCTCGTCCATGGACTCCCAGCCGTATCTGCAGGACGTGTTTCCCACCGACCTGGTGACGACGACCGCGACCGATGAGACGCGCACCTTCGACACGACTCCGTTCGCACCGCAGATCGCGCTGGTCTGGATGGACCTGTCGGGCGTGCTCGCCGAGGGGTTCGACCGCGTGGTCGGGGTCATCAAGGAGGGGTTCTTCGACTGCCACTACGAAGGGGACTGGGCGAGCATCTCGGGCGCCTCGGCGGGTCGGCTCGGCCCGCGCGTCGTGATCCTCGAGAGCACCGCGGGGGACGAGGGGGGCGAGGTCGTCGCGCACGAGCTGGGCCACACGTACGGGCTCTCCGACGCGCCGTGCCCGGACTCTGCCGACGCCATTTTCACCTGCCAGGACGAGTACCAGTTCTGCCCGGACGGGGCCGGGGGCCAGTGCCCGACCGGCGACGGGCTGCCGGCCACCGGCTTCCGCGTCTCGACGGAGCAGAACATGGACGGCCGCCTCTGCCTCATGGGAGGTAGCGACGAGGACCCGCCGGACCGCTGGCTCGACAGCGGCGACTACAACCGCCTACTTCGCGAGTTCGACGAGGAACCCGATCCCGAGCTGCTGTGGATGCGGCTGCACCTCGGGCGGGGGCTCGCGGGGACGTTCTACACCGAGGACGTTTCGCGCGTGATGGGGGTACCGGACTACCCGTCGGAGAGCGCTGGCGGCCCGGCGGCGGCCGAGCGCACGACCACGCTCGTGTTCAAGGACAGCGCCGGCACCGTCCTCGATCGCGTGAGCTTCACACCCGAGTCGGTCGACAGCGACGGCGACGGCATGGACGACGAGTACGGCGTTCCCGAGGCGCCCGGGCCGTGGGAGGAGGCCGACATGGCCCTGCTGGTCGCGCTCCCGCAGGGAACGAAATCGATCGACCTGGTGCGGCGGCAACTCGCCGGCGCCGGGGCACAAGAGGCGGTGACCGACACGTTTGTCGTTCCCGCGGAGACGGTGACCGTCTCGCTCTTGAACCCGCAGAGCTCCGTGCTCGTGCGGCCCGGCGACGTGATCCCGATCGAATGGGCGTTCTCGGCCGGCGTCGGCGCGGCGGCGCGGTCGATGACGGCCCTGCCCAAGCTGTCATTCGTGCTGATCAGCCCCGACAACGGCACACACTGGATCCCGCTCGCCGACCGCCTGAACGGCACGTCGTTCCGCTGGCAGGCGCGGAGCTTCGGTCGGTATCTCGTGCGCGTATTTGCGACCAACGGCGGGAACTCGGACGACGCGCGCGGCGAATCCGACCTCGACCAGGACGGCTGCGGCGATTCGCGCGATCCGCACCCGGCGTTGCCGGACCCGGATGGAGACGGCGACGGCGTGGCGGACGATTGCGACAACTGCCCGACCTCAAGCAATCGCGCGCAGCAGAACGCGGACCAGGACTCGCGCGGAGACGCCTGCGACAACTGTCCGGACGTGGCGAACACCTCGCAGGCCGACGCGGACCAGGACGGCAGCGGAGATGCATGTGACTGCGCGCCGATGGACGCCGCGTCGTGGGCGGTTCCGGTAGAGGTGGCGGGTCTCGTTGTGAACCCGACGACCCTCACTTGGGATTCCCTCGCCGGCCAGGCCGGGCCGACGACGGTCTACGACGTGATCACGGGGCCACTTTCGGCGCTCCGCGCTAGTGCCACGTTCTCGTCGATCACGTGCCTCGAAGAGGATAACCCGACGAACGGCATCGTCTCGCCCAACGACCTACCAGCGGCGGGTGACGGCTTCTGGTACCTCGTGCGCGCCGAAAACCCGTGCGGCTCGGGCACCTGGGGCGACGGCACGTCCGCTCCCGACCCGCGTGACGTGCTCGAGACCCTCGAGTGCGTGCCGGCCATGCCCGTGCTCTCGATCTCGAAGACCGACTCGCCCGATCCCGTGCCGACGGGTGGGACGATCACCTACACGATCAGCTTCCAGAACACGGGCAGTGCCAATGCGACGGGGGTCGTTGTGTCAGACACGATCCCAGCGAACACGACATTCGTCTCGGCCGTTGGTGGGGGTTCCCCCGACCCTTCGACCGTCGTGCGCTGGAATCTGGGCACTCTCCTCGCCGGATCCGCTGGGAGCGTACAGATGACCGTGCGCGTCGTCAGCTCGACCGTGACGACGATCACGAATGGCACCTACTCGATCGACAGCGCAGAGACCACAGCCGTGAGCGGCGCGCCTGTGACAACCACCGTCCTGCCGCCGCCGACCGTGGCGATCGATCTCGACCCCACGACACTCGCGATCGACTCGGCCCGGACGATCTCGATCTCCACCTCGACCCTCGACGTCGGCGTGATCGTGAACGCGAGCGGGACCGCCGGCTTCGGCGACATCGCCCGCATCGCGTTCGGCGTGATCAACTCCTTCAACACCGGTGGCGCGACCGTGGCAAGCATCGCCACCCAGTCGATCGTGGACCTGATGCCGCCTCAGACATCCCCGAACAACGCGACCTTCGCGGCGCTCGCGGGCGAGTTCCAGCTCGGAGCCGTGCTGATCGAGCGCGGCGTGCCGGCGAGCTCGTACCTTGGCCCGGCGGTCCAGTACGCGCGGTTCCGGATCACGTTCGGCACGCGGACGGTCGGCTCGACGGTGCGCGTGTTCATCGGGGACGCGGGACCCGGCCATGCAGCCGTGCGCTCCGCTGCGCAGAGCGACATCAGCGGCGACGCGACGGCCGACGCGACACCGGTCGGCGGTGTCGCCGGCGCAGACCAGGGCGCGGGGGCCGGGGTGAACTACCTCGACGCCGTGATCACCTTCGGGCCGTGAGAAAGTGGGGTCAGACCCCACTTTCTCGCTCCGCTGAGCAAACGCGCTACCCAGCTACGTCCATGGGCCTGGAGGTAGGCCATGAAACTAGCCCTGGGTGTTCTCCTGGCCGGCATGGTGTCCTTCGGCGCTGCTCTCGCCGATTGTCCCGACCCCGTGCCACCCTCCTTCGATCACATCCCAGGGATGCCCTACGGAACGCCGCCGGACACGACGGTAATGTTCGAGTTCTTCAACGCCACGACCTGGAGCCGGGGCGACTTGCAGCCGCCCGATGCGCCACCCAAGCCGTGGGAGGCGGACCCGGGTTACTACTGCCCGGGCAGCTGCCTCGACTCCGACTGGCTCACGATCAACCAGTGCCCCAACATCGCCGACGAGGCGATCCCCGTCGAAGACGACTGGTACCAGACGGGCCCGTGGACCCACGAATACAACTGCCTGGCATACGCACTGGGACGTCAGGACGCCTGGATCTGGGACACCTGCGATCAGAACGCCCTCGGTCCGCTGCGGCTGTCCCAGCTCCAGACCCATTTCGCCGCCTACGGCTATCGGCCCTCGGCCCATTGCTTCGCCGAGTGCGGCAAGCGGAAGGCCGCGGCGCTCGGCACGTTCGTGCCGTACGACGCCGTGGTCGCCGCCTACCACGCGACCGTCGAGGTCGGCGACGGAGGCTGGTGGGAGAGCAAGTTCGGCCAGACCTACCGGATCCTCCACCGCCTGTTCGACATCAGCGGGGGATGCTTCGGGTACTCGGGCGTGATCGGCTGCTGGGAACGCGACGTGCCGGAGGCGAACCCCGATCTGTGCGACCCCGGCTACGACCCGGTCGCCGATCCGAACAACGCGGTCCCGCCGGAGATCTGCCGCGACTACGGCGAGGACAACTACCTCTTCTGCCGTACGGAGTTCTGCGACGCGTGGGGCGCGGAGGCCTGCCCGGAGGACGATCCCGATCTGGACGGCATCGTCGGCCCCCTCGATTCCTGTCCCAACGTCGTGAACACGGGGATTGACACCGACGGCGACGGCGTCGACGACATCTGCGACAACTGCCGCGCGATCGGCAACCCGGACCAGGGAAACTGCGACGCCGAATGGGACGCGGACACGCCGGCCGACAAGCAGGGCGACGCGTGTGACCCGGACCCGTGTACGGAGTGGACCTACGGCCGCGCGCACAGTCCGCTGCGGACCATCGCCGACGGGCTGGGCGGCCTGCTCGCAACGTTCGAGTTCCGAGCGTTCGGCGGAGCCATGGATGACGCCACGCTGACCTACCCCGCGGACGGATCGGGCGACGAGGCCTCCTACGATGTCCAGGCCATGTACTGCTCATGCGCCCGTGCGGCAGACGAAGCGGCGTGCGACGCGACCTGCAACAAGGACGGGCAGGGCGACGGTGACGCCGCTGCGGGGACCGGCTGGTTTCCGATGAGCCTCGTCGTGGACGGGGTGGCACTCGACGGCGTGATTCCCGGAGTCACGTTCCGCAGGATCCTGGGAGATGCCGAACCGGACACCGTGGCGGCGGCGTGGGAGTTCGAGGATCAGCCATGCCCCGGGCTGGCCGGGGCGGTGGACTGCGGGGTCGCGTATCCGCAGCGTTTCCGGCTCTGGCTCCGCCCCCTCGTCGATCCCGGCGCTTGGCCCACGGGCTGGCCCGAGGATCGGCACAATTTCTACACGGCTCACGAGTACTCGATCCTTCCTCCGCTCGTCTTCGAGCCGCCTCCGCCGGCGCTGGACACGGACACGAATCGGCGTTTCATTCCGGAGGGCGATTGCATCTCGTGTGGGTTCTTCTTCTTCGATGAACCGTTCTTCGCGTTCCTGGGCGAGATCGATCCCGCATCCCAGCTCCCACCCGGCTCGCCGTTCCGGTTTGTCGGAGCCGGCACGAGCGACCCGGTGCAAGGAATGGGTCTGGGCCTGCTCAGGCCGGACACACTCGCGATCGCCGCCTACCTCCCGAGCCAGGGGACGACGCCTGCCGACGAGCCACGGGTCACGGGGGCAGCCGCGGTCCTCGTGCCCGGCGCAGGCCAGGCCGACGCCGTCGTGTGGCTCTTCGGCGGAACCGATGCGAGCGGAGCCCCGACATCCACGCTGTATCGCGGTCGTCTGGCTCGAGGCTCGAGCTTGCAAGACAGCATGCTGCTCTGGGACAGGGTCGTGGCAGCGTCCGGTGCTGCGCCGTCCGGACGCTCGGGCGGTACCCTGGCCTACGACCGCGCGGGTCACTCTCTCGTCCTGTACGGTGGCCTGGGTCCCGACTTCACGCTCCAGGATCTCTGGCGCTTCGATCTCGGCACGCTCGCCTGGCGACCGGAGCCGCTCATCACGAGCCCCGGTGAGCCGCCACCGGGGCGACGGAGTCTCATGGCCCATGCGCAGGACGGCGAGGTCGTCTATCTCTACGGTGGGAGAACGGCGGATGGTTCCCTCGTGGGCGACCTGTACATGCTCAACCTGATGAACGGGAACCTCCACCTCATCGATCAAGGACCGGCGGCGGGATCCCCGGGACCTCGGGCGGGAGCCGCGCTGGCGGTCGAAGCCGACCATCGCGGCCTGCTGCTCTACGGCGGGGACGGACCGAGCGGGTCACTCGCGGACCTCTGGCGGTTCGACTTCCGCACGGTACGCTGGCAACGGCTCGCGGCACCGTGCGGCGACGGGCTCTGCGCACCGATCGGCCCGGGCGATCTCTTCGCCGGCGCGAGGCGCGGCACGGCGATCCTGGTCGCCGAATCGCCATGGATCTTCGACCGCACGATCCTCAGCCAGTCTCCGAGGTGGATCCCGTACCGTGAGTGGATGGGTGCGATGCCATCCGCCAGCTGCGACGCCGACGGGGATGGCTTCGCGATCTGCCAGAGCGACTGCGACGATGCGAACCCCGCGAGATTCCCCGGCTATCCCGAAGTGTGCGACGGCCTGGACAACGACTGTAACGGCCTGGTGGATGACGACCCGATCTCGACACCCGATCGGGACGGGGATGGCCTGAGCGACCTGTGCGACAACTGCCCACAGGTCTCGAACTCGAGCCAGGCCGACGCGGACCTGGACACGCATGGCGACGCCTGCGACTGCTCGGCGACCGATGCCATGACGTGGGCCACGCCGGCCGAGGTGAGCGGCCTGCGGCTCGCACGATCATCGCTCGGACCCGCGTACACGGATCTGTCCTGGATCTCGCTCGATTCCCAGGCCGGGCCGGGCACGCGCTATGACGTGATCTCGGGGTCTCTCGCTGCGCTTCGAGCCAGCGCGGCGTTCCCGTCGTCCGTCGCCTGCCTCGCCGACGACGTCCCGCTGGGCGGTATCATCGGGCCACAAGAACTACCCGCCGCAGGCGACGGCTTCTGGTACCTGGTGCGCGGCGAGAACCCCTGCGGCTCGGGGACATGGGGCGACGGCACGCCCGTGCCCGACCCGCGCGACGTGCTCGAGACGCTCGAGTGCGTGCCGGCGATGCCCGCGCTCTCGATCTCGAAGACCGCATCACCCGATCCCGTGGCCGCGGGCGGGGAGATCACGTACACGCTCAACTTCGAAAACGTGGGCGACGTCAGCGCCACGAGCGTCGTCGTCTCGGACACGATCCCGGCCAACACGACGTTCGTTTCCGCGAGCGGCGGCGGTTCTCCGGATCCCGGTGCCGTGCACTGGAACCTCGGGACCGTACCTGCGGGATCCTCGGGCGTCCTCCAGCTCGTCGTGCGCGTCACGAGCCCGCTCCCGACGGGGACGACGATCACCAACGACGCCTACTCGATCGACAGCGGGGAGACGGCCCCGGTGACCGGCACGCCGGTCACGACGACCGTCGTGTCAGCCCCCGCGCTCTCGATCTCGAAAACCGACTCGCCCGATCCCGTGCCGACCGGTGGGACGATCACCTACACGATCAGCTACCAGAACACGGGCAACGCGAACGCCACGAGCGTCGTCGTGTCGGATACGGTCCCGGCAAACACCGCGTTCGTGTCGGCAACTGGCGGCGGGTCGCCGGATCCCTCCGAGGTCATGCACTGGAACCTCGGGACCGTGGCCGCGGGATCGTCGGGCATGGTGCAGATGACCGTGCGGGTCGTGTCCACGACCGTGACCACGATCACGAACGGCGCCTACTCGATCGACAGCGCGGAGACCGCTCCTGTGAGCGGTGCCCCGGTGACGACGACGGTCCTGCCGCCCCCCACCGTGGCGCTCGACCTCGATCCGACGACGCCGCTCGTGATCAACTCGGCCCGGACGATCCCCCTCTCGACCGCGACGCTCGACGTCGGGGTGATCGTGAACGCGAGCGGGACGGCCGGGATCGGCGACATCGCCCGGATCGCGTTCGGCGTGATCAACGCGTTCAATACGGGTGGCGCGACGGTCGCGAGTGTCACGCCGCTCTCGATCGTCGACCTGATGCCGCCGGCCGTTGCACCGAACAACGCCACCTTCGCCGCGCTCGCGGGCGAGTTCCAGCACGGCGCGGTGCTGATCGAGCGCGGGGTGCCGGCGAGCTCGTACCTTGGCCCGGCGGTCCAGTACGCGCGCTTCCGCATCACGTTCGGCACGCGGACGGTCGGCTCGACCGTGCGCGTGTTCATCGGGGATGCGGGCCCCGGGCACGCCGCCGTGCGCTCGGCTGCGCAGACCGACATCAGCGGCGACGCGACGGCCGACGGCACGCCCGTGGGCGGTGTCGCGGGCGCCGACCAGGGCCTGGGGGCCGGGGTGAACTACCTCGACGCCGTGATCACCTTCCAGTAGGGAGCGGGGCCAGGTCTCG
>Ga0180085_1000399_pt1 | contig 15235 bp, 12 predicted proteins | sample EasRiv730_16_10D_FD_123013 | JGI IMG/M metagenome (GOLD analysis project Ga0180085, IMG submission 123013) | Soil microbial communities from meander-bound floodplain in the East River, Colorado, USA - East River metaG ERMLT730_16_10D | ecosystem: Environmental > Terrestrial > Soil > Floodplain ... | reverse complement strand
TGGACGAATTGCCGCCAAGACCGGATGCGTCATCTCAAGTGAATTCAACTCGCCGCGCTTAGAACGCGGTGCAGGCCGCGTGCAACTCATGCGCGTTCCCTATGTGGTCGAGCACGCCACCAAGATGTTCGAGAGTACCACGCACTTGGTCTTGGCAGGCGCTAAGTCTCCCGTAGCCTTTTTCGCCTATCCCAACAAGCCTAGCCAGTTGGCGCCCTCATCTTGCCATGTGACGCAGCTCGCTGCGATTGAACAGGATATCGAAGCTGCGCTCGAAGCGGTCGCCAGTGAACTCGGTGCGCTCAACACGCCGCCGTCACGCGTTGCTGAATTGTCACGCCCGACGTTGCCCAGTGGTCCGATCACGCCGGAAGGCGTCGGAGCTCTGCTCGGCGCGCTGCTGCCCGAAAACGCAATCGTCGTCGATGAATCCGTCTCATCCGGCCGAGGATTCGGGAGTGCCACTGCCGGTGCCCCACCACATGATTGGCTGAGCGTCATGGGTGGGTCGATTGGGTTTGGCTTACCTTGCGCCACAGGCGCCGCCGTCGCGGCACCAGATCGCAAGGTGATCGTACTCGAAGGCGACGGCAGTGGCATGTACACCGTGCAAGCGCTATGGACCATGGTCCGCAATCAGCTGGATGTGACGGTACTGGTGCTTGCCAATCGCAGGTATCAAATCCTGCTTGGTGAACTGGCAGACGTCGGCTTGGGCGGGCCTGGCAAGAATGCCTTCGACATGCTCACCATCGGGCGACCCGATCTCGATTGGGTATCGATAGCCAAAGGTCAGGGCATGAAGGCTGGGCGCGCCGCCACACTTGAAGAGCTTGCGAAGGAATTCAGACGCGGCATTGCGAGCAGCGGACCGTACTTGATCGAAGTGGTGATCTAGAGAAACCAGCTCTGACACACACGGCCGCTATGGCCGAGTGCATCAAGCGTCGGTCGGCACATTCAGTTTGTCCGTGTTGAAACCCTCCACAGTGGCCTCGAAGGCCGGACTGACAGCAGGGTCAACCGGTGTCTTGGAGCGTGTGGCCAGTTCATAATTCAACACTTTTGGAGTGAACAGGCATGATTGCACTCTGGTCGGCGCGATGCGTCGCCGCACTCGAAATACGGCCTTAGCTGTTCGTCCAAGGCACCGCCTCGCCAGTTACCTGGGACGCACCCGACGAGCAGTTCCATTGGCATCCGAGTTCCGGTACGGTGCAATTACACTTCTGGAGTGCGCAGGCATGACTGCGCTCTGGTCGGCGCGACGCGTCGCGCCAGCAGACAGCGGCGACACGTCGCCGCACTCCAGATCAAAAGTCATCTGGCACGTTTAGCTTGTCCGTGTTGAAACTCTTCACAGTAGCCACGAAGGCTGGGCTGGCGTTCCGGGCGAACCAGTTCGCAGAACACCAAGGATAGTTCTCCGCCAAATCCACGACCCCATGCCGGACCGGATTGTAGTGCACGTAATTCAGACGAGCCAGATAGGACGTTTCGAACGTGACGTGGCTGTCCCAAGCCTGAAACCAAACCTTTCTTCCAGCTGTTCCATCCCATGTGTTCAGTTGCTTCGCCGATGTCATGTGCAGCTTCCCCAAGAACCGCCGGAGCGTGGCCGGGTCAGGCGGCGACGCGGCCAAAAAATGGTAGTGATTCGATAACACAGCCCAAGCCCGCAACTGCCAGCCAAACTCGGCGGCACAGGTAAACAACGATTCCAGGAAGAAATCGCGCCGCTCGGGAGTGCTCAGATGATGGAGTTTCTGCAATGTACCCGCAGTACCATGTAGATGCCTGGCTCGAACAGCCAATGTCTTGGAGCATGTGGCCAGTTCATATTTCAAAGTCTACCGACTCATCGTTCTTGGAGTGCGCAGGCACGACTGCGCTTTGGTCGGCGCGACGCGTCGCGCCGGGGAAAGGCGGCGACACGTCGCCGCACTCCAAATCCAGGTCGTGGACGCGAAACTGCGCCGTCATGACCTGTCCGCCAGCGTGCGATTTTTCGTTGGATGGCATGTTCCGACAATATTTCCGACGCGATCGCGCAGCGAGAGGGCACAAAGCCTACGGGTCTCCTCTCCGTCATTTTGTCCGCGTCCGCTTCAAGTAGTTGTAAGGCACCGCCCTAAGGCAACGGCTCCGGCGCTGCCGAACCATCAGCACGGGAGTCGGAAGCGCCGTAGTTTACCTTTGTTCTTGAATCGTGCAGCACCGCCTGGCCACGGCCCATGAGCATCGAGTGCTCCTTGCGCAGATCGAGCTGATGCCCTTTAGCGGAGAGTTCCTGCAAGACCCGCTGCGGGATCCGCGTTTCGACCAGTACCGTGCACCCCGTGCGAGCGCGCGTGGTGAAGCGTGGGGCTTCCAATGCTTCCTGAAGGTTCATTCCGAAATCGATAAAGTTCGAGGCAAACTGGGCGTGAGCCAGCGGTTGATTCTGTCCGCCCATGATGCCGAAGCCGATGTGAACGTCGCCTTTCTCCATGAAGGCGGGAATGATGGTGTGAAAGGGTCGCTTCCGCCCGGCCAGATAATTTGGGTGCGTTGGATCAAGAGAAAACCCGGATCCACGGTTGTGTAACAAGAACCCCATGTCAGCTACGAGCACTCGCGAACCCCAGGCAGCAGCAATGCTCTGTATCCACGAAGCGATGTTCCCTTCCCGATCCACCACCGTCAGGTAAGTCGTATCACCAGACGCAGGCTCGCCGGGCTTGACCTCGCAGTTAGCCTTGTCGGGATTGATGAGCCGGGCGCGCTTAGCCGCATAGGGTTTGGACAGCAGTTCCTTGAGGGGCACCGGCACAAAGCGGGTGTCCGCAACGTAGCGATACAGATCAGCATAAGCCAGTTTCATCGCCTCAATCTTGCGATGTAGGTCTTCAGTTGAGTTCTGGCCTTGCGACGGCGGCGGGAAGTTTTCAAGGATGTTAAGCATCTGGAGTGCCGCCATTCCCTGGCCGTTGGGTGGCAACTGAAAAACCTTCCAACCCCGATAATCGACCGAGACCGGTTCGACCCATTCCGATGAGAACTCAGCGAGATCGGCTGCGGTCAGGGTTCCTCCCAATCGATCGGAAGTCGCAAGAATCGCTTTGGCAATCTCGCCTTTGTAAAAGGTATCGCGACCTTGCGCAGCGAGCAGCTTCATGGCGCGCGCCATCTCACGATTGACGAAGATATCTCCAACCGCCGGTGGTTTGCCTTGCGGGAGAAAGAAGGGCACGGTCTCATAGTTGCGCCAGGCCGTCTGAATCAGTTCCGGGACGGGATAGCCTTCAGAGGCATAATGAGTCGCGGCTGCGAACAGATCTCGCCATGGCAGCCGGCCAAACTTCATGTGCATCTTCGCCCAGCCGTCGACACAACCCGGCACGCTCACGCTGTGAATGCCATCGCGAGGCATGGCCTTGATTCCCTTGCTGCTGAGATACTCCGGCGTTAGTGCCTTCGGTGCCCAGCCGCTCGCGTTCAGGCCCGTGAGTTTGCCGGTCTTGGCTTCCCAATAGAGAACGAACAGGTCGCCGCCGATGCCGCACATCATGGGCTCGGTAACGGCCAGAACGGCGTTAGCGGCAATGGCAGCATCGACGGCTGAGCCGCCGCGCGCAAGAATCTGCGCGCCCGCCTGAGAAGCCAGCGTATGACTGGTGGCGACGATTCCTTCGCGAGTGATGACCATGGAGCGCGCGGTGGACCGGTCCTGGCCCCAGCACAACGGCAATGCCACACAGAGACTCAGGATGACGCCGAAGCCGATCCGTAAGAATCGACTCGCAGCATTGCGAGTCGCGAAAACCATCCGTTGCATACGCAGCCAATCCATATGTTCCTCCGGCAGCGCTCCAGTTGTTCGGTTCGTCATTCCGGCGAAAGCCGGAATCCAGACTGGTCGTCAGGCGCCACTGGATCCCGGTGAAGACATGCGTTGCTCAATCATGCCTCTTGAGTCGAGGGTTCTCTCGAGATGGGAGCTTTGCCTTGGTGGCAACCATCATTCTTGCACATCTGCGGCTGTTCATCACCGCCGTCTCAGTGTACTATTCAGACACCCATTTGGGTTCGACAGATCTTGGCGAGGAGGAAACTCATGCAAAAAACCACCTTCGGCAACATGCTGAATCGTCGCGAATTTATTCAAAAGTCAGCCGTGGCCACCGGAGCCGCGATTCTGGGAGGTCGCTTCCGTGCGCTGCAAGCTGCTCCTTCACCGGGCTCGGCCACCGATTGGGTGCAACTTGGCAGAAAACCAGGCTTGAAGATACCCCGCCTAGGCATAGGTACGGGCTCGGTTGGCGGCAGCATCCAACGCAACCTCGGACAGGATGGGTTCACCCGTCTGATTCGCTACGCTTACGATCAGGGCGTCCGCTACATCGACACAGCGGATAACTACAAGACCCATGAAATGATTCGCTCGGCTATCCAAGGCATTCCCAGGGAAACGCTGTTTATCCAGACCAAGATGCCGATTCGCCCGGAGACGGTTTCGAACCCGCTGGCGGCCCTCGAAAGGTACCGCAAGGAACTGGGAGTGGAGTATATCGACAACCTTCTGATTCACTGCGCAACGAAAGGTACCTGGGTTGAGGATCTCAAGCCGATGATGGAGGCTTTTGATGAAGCCCAAGCGAAGGGTTGGATCAGGGCCAAAGGGGTCTCTTGCCATGGCCTCGCCCCGCTTCGAGCCGCGACATCGAACCGCTGGATTGAAGTGCAGCTCGCTCGAATCAATCCACAAGGCCACTACGTGGATAGCGACAGCCCCCAAGTCATGGCGCCTGACGGAAACGTTCCCGAGGCCATGAAAGAGGTAAACGCGATGCACAAGAGCGGCCGTGGCATCATCGCAATGAAGTTGGTTGGCAACGGTGACTTCACCAACGTGGAGGATAGGGAGAAAGCCGTTCAGTATGCCGTTAACTGCGGCTGCGTCGATGCCATGGTCATCGGCTTCAAGAGTCCTGCCGAGGTCGACGAAGCTGTCGAGCGTCTCAACCGCGCCCTGAAAACCAAAGCGACAAAGGCTGCGGCGTAAGCCGGATTTGAGGCTGATTCTCCGCGGCATAGTGTGATTGGGAAGGAAGGTACTAGCAAAGAGGCAAAGGACAACCCCCTGACCTCGTGGACCTGTGAAAAAATTGAATCGGCACCCTCCGGGTCCACTACGGTTCTGAATTTACAGCCGAAAGCGCGCGGAGCGTGCGTTCCACCAGAGTGGGCGCTCCCGCGCGCGCTTCGTATTGGAAGGAACCAAATTTTTTCACAGCTCCCTTTCTTAAGGGGGAATATGGGGGTCACAGCGGCCAGTACTTGGGGATGACGAGCATGCAGATGATGAAAATCAGCACCGTCAGAATAGCGCCGGTCTTCATGAAGTCGAGAAACTGATACTTTCCAGGGCCGTAGACCAGGATGCAGGCGGGCTCAAACGGTGTGATTAGGGACACCGATGCCGCGATGCAGACCATCATCGCGAATGTGCGAGGATTAGCGCCCAGCTCGTGAGCAGTGCTGATCGCCGTGGGCAGTACCAACAATGCCGCCGCTGCGTTCGATAATGGCTGAGTCAGTAGCACGGTAATCCAGAAAAACGCGCCTAACACCGTCAAGCTACCAAACCTGCCCAACAAGTGAACAATGCTTTCTGCCAGAAATTCTGCCGCGCCGCTGCTTTCCATAGCGAGTCCCATCGAATACATGCCAGCGATCAGAAACAGCACGCGCCATTCAATATTGTCGTACGCTTGTTGAGTTGAAAGGCAGCCAGTCATCACCATCAGCACGGCGCCGGTGAGAAACGTAATCGCAATGGGTAATACGCCCGTCCCGCCCAGGATGATGGCAGACAGAAAGATTAGGACCGCCAGGGTCGCCTTGTGACGCCGGTAGTTCGTTACCGGTGGGTCACCCAGCACAATCAAGTCCGGGTTTGAACGCAGCGCGGTAATTTTCTCATTCTCACCCTGGACGAGCAGCGTGTCACCAATGGTCAGACGAATGCGTCCCAGCTTATCAACCAGCGACTCCCCCTGCCGATAGATGGCGAGCACATTCAGGCCGAAGCGCTGACGAAATCCAGCTTCCACAAGCGTCTGTCCGGCCAAATCGGAGGCTGGAGAAATCATCACTTCCATCATTCTCACTTCGTCAGAAACGAACTGTGTTCGGTCGGTTTCGGCCCGAATCTCAGTGCCAGTTTGCCCCTTCAGGTTCAGAATATTGTCCAGCTTGCCTTCGAGCAATAGAACATCCTGGGCGCGAAACCTCTCATCCTGTTGGGGAAACAGCAGGTGTCTGCCTTCACGCACGATGCCAAGAATGTTGACATCAAAGCGGTCTTGCAGAGCACTTTCGCGCAGTGTCTTGCCCGCCAGCGCTGACTGTGAAGAAATATTGATCTCCGTGAGATATTCCTTGAGGTGATATTCCTTTACCAGATCGGGGCCACCGCGATCTGGAATGAGCCGCCGGCTCAAAGCCAAATAGAGAATTCCAACCACCGCAATGGAAAGACCGATGGGTGCGAATTCAAAGAGTTCAAAAGGCCGGAGGTCGTAGTGGGGAAGCTGGCCGCTAACGGCCACGTTCGTCGAGGTGCCAATGAGCGTGCATGTGCCGCCCAGAATCGACCCATACGCAACGGGCAGCAAAAACTGCGATGGACTCCAGTTCTTGCGCCGCGCCACAGCCATGACAATGGGAACGAACATGGCCGTAGCAGCGACGTTGTTGATGAAAGCGGAGACGAAAGTAACGGCGATAAGGTTTAGGAGAAAGAAGCGTAAACGGCTGTCGCCAGCAATCGAGCTGATCAGGATGCCAAAGCGGTTAGCAACTCCAGTTTCAATGATGCCACCGCTCATCACCAGGCAAGCACCAATCATTACTAGGGCGCCGTGGCCGAAGCTGCTCATTGCCTGATCGGGCGTGATGACACCGGTCATCACAAGTGACAGCAGCAGCAGCAGCGCTACAACGTCGACGGACCAATACTCGAGCGAAAGCAAGACGATTGCGACGACGAGCAAGATTAGGACGAGAGCGATTTGCACGAATGTTAAGTGTCAGGTATCAGGTGTCGGGTGTCAGATTTCAGGTGTCAGGCATCAGACGCTTACGGCCGCGTGAACCTGGTACCCGACACCTAAAACCTACTTTCCTGGATGCCAGTAGATTTTGACGTTGTGTGTCGCTCGACCGGAAGCGACAACGTCTGGAAGTCCATCCTGGTTCAAATCGGCAATCACCAGGTCCTCGGTTGCCATGCCACCGTCGTCCACCGTAGACTTGCGGCCACTGCCCCACGCTTCATCTTGCGGATCATACATCGCAACGCCGGGCCGTAGACCAGCCTCACTGGCTTCCCTCCACCCCGCCACAAGTTCGTCGTCTCCATCGCCATCAAAATCGCCGCAACCCAGCGCGTGGCCCTGCTTGACCTTTGCGTCCAGAACACGTCTTGTCCACAGGGTTTCAGGTTCTGAAGGCTGCACATACACCACGATCTGATGGCCGTGCCATGGTTCCACTGTGGCTAGATAACGCTTCCCACTCTTGAGACGCCCCACCTTGATCTCGCCGGCGCCAGGAGGTGTTTCCAATTCATCGTTTCCTTCACCAATGAGCGTGCGCTTCCAAATTCCCCCCTCACCACGATCCAGGAGAACTACCCCTTCAAGGCTGGCCGTAATGATCTCCTCCGCTGGATCTTCATCGAAATTCACGACCGCAAAATTGTGCAGCGCATGAAACGACTCGTCGATGACCTCAGACTTCCACTCTTCCTTGGCTGGATCTTTGGGAACTGAAAAAGCGAGCAACCGTACACCTTTGCCTTCTTCCCACTTAGGTGGTTTGGTACCGCGGCCTTGCAACGGCGCCACAATCAATTCCTTCTTTCCATCTCCATCAATGTCGCCCCAACGGATGCGATGCAGCGTGGGTTCGGAAGCGATGGGGAACATCTCCCAGCGTTTGGTCGGATCTTCCGGCTGGCGCAGCCACTGCAGGCTGCCCCCCGTCTGAGTGTTCGTCGGCATCCACTCTGCACCCAGCGCCAAGTCTATTCTTCCGTCGCCATCAATGTCATGCGCAGCCACACAGACGTTGTCCTTCTTGGTAAGGCCATCCATGATGACGTGCTTCTTCCAGGTGGGATTTTCAAACCAAACAGCTTGCGTGGCATTGATTGCAATAATGTCGGTCTTCCCGTCACGGTTCACGTCGGCCACTGTAACGGCATAACCGATGCCGAAGTTAGCATCAACCACCTGCTCAACCAGACGAGGAACCGCGGCCTGCCAGGCCATCGTGGAAGCGTTAAGCCAGAGCGCCGCAAAGACGCAGGCAGGAGCAATCACGGCAAGCAGGATCAAATGACGGCCGCGGATCAACGCGGATAAGCATAGGTAGAACCTTTGTCGAGTTGGCATGCCGGTCTCCCACTTTGTGACTCAATTCAAATCCGAGGAATGTACGCAGTGATCTACGAGGTTCTCTCGTCAGATTCGCGCGCGGAGGGTCGAGAACCACGGTGCAGCTTCTGTGAAATCGCTGTCCCCTCTAAGCTGCTCTGATCGGTGTCGCGGGAGGGCGAGGCTGCCGCCGAGCCTTTCCTGATCTGCAGCTTGCGGCAACGCGGCTCTGCTGGAGCCTCGCCCTCCCAAAGTCTTTCAGACCTCTCCGGGTCCTGGGGACTTTCCGGTGCTCAGCCTTCACCAAATGTAGTCCTTCGCGTTGCGTCGTTTGTCGTGCCCGTCGAGGACATGGACCGCCCGAATCTTCTTCAGACTGACGGGTGACAGTTGACCGATAGGGATGTAGATGATCTTTCGCCCGAGGCGTGAGGCGACGGTCTTGAAAACCGAGCGTGGCGGTTTGGCGGCCACGTAAACGACAAATCGCTCCAGGGTATAGTCCAGCGCGGCAAGCAACAGAGTCTCCGGTTTCGACTCGGCAAAGACGTAATCCGGATCGTGCCAGACGTCCATCATGCGGCGCGGTGGATACGATAACAGAAACCCTCCATACTCGGCGCGCGTAATCCCCGGCCCTACCAACTGGTCATAGGGATCTGTCGAGTAGAACGCCATGTCCGACTCCTGTGAGTGCTCGCCGAGCCACGTCATTTGCCAGGAATATCGATTCTCGCGATCTTCATCAAAGATGACGACGACCGCTCCGACTTCACCGGAAACTTTTTGGAACTGGCGCACGTATAGTCGGCCTTCGTGCCAATTACGCATGGTTTCACGAATGTCGATCCCGTCCAGGAGCGAAGTGGAAAACGGCTCGGTGTGCGACCGCTCCTCCGAAAGCAGGCTCTTTCCCTTCTTCTTGAGGAAGAGGCCGTAGTTTTCCAACACGATATCTTCGGGCGGATAGGAGCAGATTCCCTGGCCGTCGAATTCCTTGGCCCATTCACCCGGAAACTTTTCCTTCTTCCGGCCCTTCAGTCCCAACGGGCGTATGCGCGCCTTTTCACGTGGCAGCCGTCTGCGCAACCGAATGCGCTTCATATTCAGCCACAGCTCTTCGCCAGAAATATTCACCGTCATCAAGTCAGAGCTGGTTTTCTGATGCAGGTGGGAGGCGCCCAAGTCCCACAGTTCCCAGGCAAAGTTGTCGTCCACAATGGAACGCGCGGCCACTGTTTGGTCGAACAGCCCAGCCACCAGGGTCTTGCCAATCAGCGCCAGGTTCCGCGAGTAGCGAAAAAACAGGCGGCGCTGCCAGTGCGCTACTTTTTCTCGAGTACTCTTCTCGTAGTGCCTCTCAGCCTCCGCAAACATGCGAAAGATCAAACGCTGGCGGTCCATGAAACGAAATCGTTCGGGCGGTGTGGGAACAGCCAGCTCGAGCCGGTCGAAGGCAATAGTCTCCGAATCTGTGCGTTCGCGCCAGTCAACGTGCCGCGCACTGCGCTTGACGATCCCTTCCAAATCCTTTTCCGGACGCTCAACAGTCTGGGTAAGCAACTTCAAGGCACGCTGCTCATGGATCACATCGTTGACAGGCTGAGTCGAGTCCTCAACCGGTTGCACAATGCCGTAGCGACGGCCTTCAAAGACCGATTGAACAAATGGGAACTCCACAAGGATTTCCGCCAGGCAGTCCGGATGCAAGTTCAAGACTTGCACCCCTTCACGACGCACGCGCGCCAAAGGCTCAGCTTGCGGCTGTTGCATGGCGTCCAGCACTGGATCGAGCAGGTTTAAGGAAATGACCACCAGCACTTCGGCGAGCGGATCGCAACTTTGCAGTTTCCAAGCTATGCCTCCCGCGTGCCGTTGCAGTTCAAACGAGGAGGGCTGCGGATGAATGCGGTAACGCTCGACGTAGGCGGCGTGACCCAACCGGCGCACGGCATAGCTGTCCGGGTACTGATCGCTGAGATGCGGCCGGTCTCCCACGTCCGGATCCACAAAGAATACTTCAGCACCGATCTCCTGAGCGCTGCGGATGGCTTCGATGAACGGGTCGGTAATCTCGACGGGAACGTAGACTGTTTCGTCTGCTTTCGCCGAATAAAGAATGACCGAAAGCTCCGGTAAACGCTCCACCGCCCGCAGAAATGACGACTCCAACGTCGCAGGCAGCTCAACCGCAACCACCTGCGGCCGCTCGGTTAGGATGGCCTTGCGCACTTCCTCGGCAAACTCCATTCGACCTGGAACGACAGGTAAGTAGTGGAGCCGGCCTCTTCTCAAATTGCCCGGATCGTTACTTGTCAGCATAGCGCAAGGCTTCGTCACCCAGAGTTTGCCGGACAGCAGTTCTTAAGGCCGCATTCTGGCTGACACCTCCTGCGGTGATGAGCTTCATGGCAAAGCGAGCCAGATTGATGCCGTCGCGCACCGTGTAGCGTTCATCGGCCTCGTGCGCCGCCTGAAGAAAGTCAGTCACGTAGTCTAAAATCTGTTCCTCGGCAAACGGTAAATTCTCCTTGAGGATCTGGCGTTCCTCGTCGCGCTCTGGGAAGTCGATGAGGATTTGCGGCTGCAGGCGGGAATGAATGTATTCCGGCAATTCAAAGGTGGAAGCGTCGTCGTTCATCGTGGCCACGAGACGAAAATCAGAATGAGCTTTGATCTTGATCCCCGCCACAATGGACTCCACATAGCGGCGGCTATCGAGCAGCGGGGCCAAGCTGGCCCAACTCTTCTCGCTCATCCGGTTGCCTTCGTCCAGAATGACGATGCCCCCTCGAATCATCGCCGTTACCAATGGCGACGCCACATATCGCAACTTCCCTTCGGACTCGATCACCGGGGTCACCAGCAAGTCTTCGGGACGCGTGTCCAGGGTTGCTTGCAAAATATAGACTTCCCTGCCCATCTGCTGCGCAACCGCATAAGCGAGTGTGGTTTTCCCCACTCCCGGCTTGCCTAGCAAGCGTGGGCTCATGGGAACGTCCCTGGGCTCAACGATCATCCAGGCTGCCATCAGTTGTTTCATCAACTCGTCCTGCCCAACCCAACGAATCGGCAACTCGTCAGGATGTGCGAGATGCAATGTGACGCCGTCCAGATTGACGGTGCGTAACGAGTGTGGAAGTTCTGGTTTCATGAATCTCCTCAAGTCCCTTAGGAAACACGCAAGAAAAGGGGAAGCCTCAGATGAAAAGCCCCGCATAACTTTCTGGGAAACAACGCTTTTTGTCAAATAGCCGTGGATTATCCTATACTGCGCCCGAAATTGTCCTCTAAAGGTCCTCATCTTGTTTTTTCAACGAAAACTGCTGGCGATCCTGATGGTTCTCGCCGCCCTAATCGTGGTGGGGACCCTGGGCTATAGCTACCTGGAGGGATGGCCGATCATCGACAGCTTGTACATGACGATGGTAATTCTCTCCACGGTGGGGCTCGGAACGAATCGCGATCTGCACGAGTCTGGCAAGCTCTTTACCATTCTACTCATCACCTTCGGGGCAGTGACTGGCGGTTGGGCGGTTAATGCAATCGGTCATCGGATTCTCGAAAACCAACTCGGCAACTATTTCGGCAGGAGAAAAATGGAAAAGGAAACGAAAAGACTTCAAGGCCACTACATTGTCTGCGGCGCAGGACGGGTCGGCCGCCGTGTCATCAAGGAGTTCCAACTCACCGGCGTGCCTTTTGTCGTGGTTGAGAAAGACCCGGCGTTGGCGGAGAAGCTTTCCAGCGAAGGCGCTTTAACCATCGTCGGCGACGCCGCTGATGAAGAGGTGCTGCAGCGAGCTGGTGTTGACAAGGCGCGGGGACTCATCACAGCGATCTCCACCGACGCTGACAATGTGTATGTCACTCTCACGGCCAAAGGCCTCCGCCCCGATCTACCCGTTGTCACACGCGCCCAGGAACAGAGCGCCCAGAAAAAGCTCTTGAAGGCAGGCGCTACCAAAGTAGTGATGCCTTACGAGTCTGCGGGTCAGATCCTGGCTCATTCAATCTTGCGGCCCAATGTGACCGACTTCATCGAATCGGTAACCACTGGCGATATGGCTAAACTAAACCTGCAACTGGAAGAGGTCGCCATTGCTCCGCATTCTCGAATTGCCGGTAGCACGCTGCAACAGTCCGAAATTCGCAAAAAGCTTGGTATCATCATAGTGGCGATGAAGAAAAAGGATGGTGCCATGGGCTTCGACCCCGCAGCCGAGTCCAAGATTGAAGCGGGCGATTGCCTGATCGCGCTTGGCACTGCCGAAAGTCTGCGTAAATTAGAGGAAATGGCGGGATAGCCACAATCACTGCATCATTTTCCTCCCGCCGATATTGAGACTGGCCGATAAGATGAGTCTAAAGCGATGGATCAGGAGTCAGAATATGTTGCGAAGGTTCCTAGCGAGTGTTTGCCTTCTCAGCCTTTTGCCGGCGCTTCCCGTGCTGTGTCAGAGCCTTGCTGACTTGGCCAAAAAAGAACGTGAAAAGCAGCAAGGAAAACCGAGGAAGGTTTACACCAACGACGATCTGAACAAATACGAGAACCTGCGGTCGAGCGTGCCGGCAACTCCAGCCGCTCAGTCGTCTGACGGCACGGGCAAATCGTCCAAGGCGATGCTGGCCGGACCCGATGACAGTAGTGAACGGGCTTGGAGCAAGCGCTTTATCGAAGCCAAAGCACGTGTGCAGGATAGCAAAACCAAAGCTGAAGGCCTACAAACCAAGCTGAACGATCTGAATATGAAACTCCTGCGACAGTCCGACGTGCTCGATCGAGAGAATGTTTATGGACCGCTGATCGCTCAGGCCAAGCAGCAAATTGATGAGAACAAGGCAGAGGGAATAGCGGCGCAGTTGGCATTGGACGACCTGCGCGAGGAACTACGCAAGAGCGGCAACCCCGCTTCCTGGGAGAACTCTGAAGCTGCACTGAAGCCCGATCCAAAGGAAACCAAGCCTGAAGAACCAAAGATTAAGGATCAGAAGTATTGGCAGGAAAAGCTCGGCACGATTGACAAGCGCTACAACGCGATGATCACCCCACTGGAAACCGAGCGGTTTCAATTGGTGAACCGCCGAAGTCTCAAGGAAGGCGAAACGCCGACAGCTCCCGGAGCCTTGGGTATGGGTGCTCCGCCTCGCGTGCTGGACATTGAGATTCAGATCAAGGAACTGAACCAAAAGCGCGAGCAAGAAAAGCAGGAAGTTATCAATCAGGCGATTCGCGAAGGAGCTTTGCCGGGATGGTTCCGGTAGGAAGTACGAATGTCGAAGTGCGAAGGTCGAGGTTGTGCCGTGCGATGGACCGTCACTCACAGCATGCAGCAAAGTTCATCAGAGGCTTGTCTGAGCTTGCCGTGTTGCAGCACGCGAGATCGTCGTCGACTCACTGCATGCGGATTATTCGTTCTTTGGTTGTTGGCAGCTTATCGCTCGCAAGCACGATGAGGCAGTGCGGTTCTTGTGGGACGGTCGGGACGGTTACATCACCATCGCGAGTTCTCCGATTCGAGGCCACAGCGCCCCGAACGAGTGGAAGCAGGAGACAGCGAAGGGACTTGATAGAATCCTTGGCGATGACCCGCTTCGGTTTGTTGAGGATTATTTGAGGACGAGGTTTCCAGTATGACGAGACGACCATACACTAAAGGGTGGATTTCGACATTCGCACTTCGTCCTTCGTCATTGCCTCTCAGCTCTCGTAAATCCGATCCATCCGTTCCGAAATATCCTTCAACCGCTCGCGGCCTCCGCCGGACAGTTCAGCCGAACCCCAGCCTTGAAATCCAACTTCATCCAACGCCTTCATCACTGACGGCCAATCACAATCGCCTTCCCACAGGTTGACGTTGAAGCCTGCTCGTAGACCCTCTTCATCGCGCTTCTTGCGGCTGAATTCCTTGATATGTAGTTTGACAATGCGTTTTCCAAGCACCTTGATCCAGTGTTCCGGCCAGCCGAAGGTGATGAGGTTGCCAATATCCAGGTGCCAGCCCACCCAGGGACTCTTGAACTCGTCCACATAACGTGCTGCCTCCAGGGGACTGAGCAGAAACTGGTTCCAGACGTTCTCGATGGCGATCTTGACTTTCAGTTCCTCTGCGAGAGGCAACGCCTTGCGAATCTCCGCCTGCGAACGAACGTAAGCATCTGCATAGGACACTTGCTTGTTGACCACCGCAGGCACCAGCAACACCGAATTCCCCCCGTACTGCTTGCACTCGCGCAGTGCAGTCTTGAGCCCTTCGAGGCCGGCAGCACGCACAGTAGGATCAGGATCAGACAAGGTTTGCTTCCAATGGATCGAATCGACAACGCCGCAGATCTGCAAGCCGGTTTCATCCCTCGCCTTCAGCGCTTCCTTGACATCAAAGCCAGGGCTGTCAAGTTCCACGCCGTCGTAGCCCACTTCCTTCAGCATCCGGAATTTGTCGAGCAAGGTTCCTTCTGTCTTCACCATTCCGAACATGAGGGCTTTCTTCATGCCGGGACGCTTGCGCGCGGCCCCCGATAGCTTGCGCAGGCCCAAGCCTGCACTGGCCAAAACCGTGCCGCTGGTTTTCAACAGTTGGCGTCGGCTCACATTCATAAAGTCGCTCCGGTGTCGGTCAGAAGTTGAATTGTTTTCCCCTAAGGTTGGTTCTCATTCCGCGAAAGTGGAAATCCGGTATTCGCGGACAAGGCTGATAGGGGTAGGGAGAGCGTACTGCTCCCCCTCCCTCCGAACCGTACAGGCGGATCTCCCGCATACGGCTCTCCAGTCGGTGGTTTTACCTGGTTGAGGATTGACAGGCCATAGCATG
>Ga0180085_1000398_pt1 | contig 15283 bp, 11 predicted proteins | sample EasRiv730_16_10D_FD_123013 | JGI IMG/M metagenome (GOLD analysis project Ga0180085, IMG submission 123013) | Soil microbial communities from meander-bound floodplain in the East River, Colorado, USA - East River metaG ERMLT730_16_10D | ecosystem: Environmental > Terrestrial > Soil > Floodplain ... | reverse complement strand
GATGGCTCTTAGGATTTTTGCCTGACCCATGGGGCTCATGTCGCCAATTTCGTCAAACAAGAAGGTTCCATGATCGGCCAGCTTGAGCTTGCCCTCTTTCATCGAATCTGCTCCCGTGAAAGCACCTCGTTCGTGGCCGAATAGCTCGCTTTCCAAAAGGCTTTCGGGAATTGCAGCGCAGTTCAGACAGACAAACGGCTTGTCCTTTCTGGCGCTGCTCTTGTGGATCAACTCCGCCACAAGCTCCTTCCCTGTGCCGGTTTCTCCTGTGACAAGCACGTTGCTGTCTGTCAAAGCCACTCGCGCGATCTGCGATCTAACTTGCAGCACGGAGGGACTGGTGCCGACCATGGTTGGTTCTTCGATCAACGAGGAGTCCGCCTCACGGGCTTCCACGACGGGCTGCCGAAGATCGAGCCCGTTGAGACAGCGTTCAATGGCAGCTTTCATTTCCTGAGATGATATTGGGTACTTGCAATAGTCAGCCAGCCCAGCGCGCAGGACGGCAGTTGCCAAGTCTTCCGAACCACGATCCGTGAGGAGCATCACGGGAATCTTTTTGTTCTTCTCGTGGATTTGAGCTGCAAGTTCCAACCCATGCCAAATACTTCCGTCCAACGAGCCGGTAATGACCAGCTTGAACGCCCGGCTCTGTAACTCGCGAAAGGCAGAACTCCTGTCGCCAGACTCACAAATTTCCATCCCGAGCTTCAACAGCAGCTCCCGCAACTGTCGTCGCAACAACTCCGTTTCTTCGACGATGAGAACGGATGGTTTTAGGAACGAGGAGAGAGATGCTTGTTTCTTCATCTTCAGAAGAGCCCTAGTTCTTGGGCCGCTATTCAAATATCATCAACAAGGATCTATCGCCTTGCTTTCATGGACTCGCGGTATAACAAGACCACTCGATACTCTTTCGATTGAGCTGGTCTTGTGCGGTTAGATTTGCTACCAAACCTCGAAGGAAAGAATCACAAGTATCGCCTGTTCCCTCTTGACGACTTCTCTTTGGGGTCCGCCGCCCGACCTCTAATTTGAATGGAGCCGAATCTTTGTCAGGCCTTCGGCATCGGCGTTAGAGTTGTACCGAGCCTTGAAGGCCAACAGTCATTGAAGGGAATTGCGAGCCGTGACGACTTAGTTCTTCTTGAGAAACAGGGCATCCATATCCAACAGGATTCCCACATTACCGCGCACTTCGTTGGCCTTAATGAGTTCAGTACGATTCGCCCACGTCAGCGCTACTGGAATCTTTACTGGAGAGCCTTTGACTGAAAAAGTCACCTTTGCTTGCACAATGCCGATATGTCCCTTCTCCGCCAGCAACACATTCGCTGGCCCTGGAAGCGGGATCGATGTTCCAGGCGCCAGATTGTCCGGCGAGATTTGGATCAAGGCTTTGTCCGCCATGTACTGGTAATAACCGGCCAAGCTGAATGAGGCATCGACAGATTCCGACAGGCTTCCGACCGCCCGGTCCAGCTGTATTGCGGCCTGAACATCCCGAAACTGCTTCACCTGCACTCCCGCTGGAACCGAGTCGTACCAGGTGAAGGCCAGATTCCCCGTTAGAAGCACTCTTTCGTTCTTCATCGGTGAACCCGAAATCACGAACCGGACGTTCGACTGTTTCGGTTGATTCACTGGGCGAGAATTGGTGTAGTCGACCGCGAAGCTCATTCTAGCGAGTGCCTCTTGCGTGAGTTGATCGCGTTGAGCGATGAAATCTGCCTGCGCGGTCGTCAGCTCCTTCACCAGCTTCTCCCAATCGGGGACCGTCTTTTTGACGACATCCACAGCTTTTTCCGTGTAGTCCTCGATGATTTGCGTCACGTCGACCGTTCCTGTAGCGTGGGGCTTTTGCAGTTCCTTTATGAGTTCATCAACAAGAGATTCGAATTCCGGCGACGCCGCAAACTGAGCGACTTTCTCCATGGACTCGGCAAATGCCTCCTTCTTCGGCAGTAGATCCTTGTTCACCATAGCCTCGCGCCACTTGGCTCGGAAGACTGGATCCCTTGGGTCCCTGCGGTTCAAAATTTCCCACCGCAGTCCCCAACTCTCCAGTTGCTCTTTGCTGCCTGTGAGCACAGTTTCAGTCGGCGTGTTACTGGTGGGTGTCTCTGCGTTCGTGCTGATTGCCTTTTGCCGGCTGGCGTCAAAACTCACATGAAAGGCCAAACCTCGAAAGAGATCCGACCCATTCCCGCATGCCACAGTCGTTGGAGCGCAATACGGGAACTGTTCCGATCCCAAAAGCCACCGTGATACGCCCAAGACGTTTCCGCGGAACGTCGCCACCGTTCCGCGTGTCGACTGCACGAGTCCGCCGTTTTCCACGGCAAAGCCCAGAATCCTCGGCACGGTACCTCGGCTCACCAACGAAGTGCTTCCCGACGACGAACTGACGGATCCTACTTGCTTGTCAAGTCTCTTCTCCTCAATCTGTCGCAGGAGATCGCGATATCCCGCTGGAAGACTTGTCGTGGTCACCGCCTCGACACGTTCTCTGTCTCGTTCTGTGAGGCCCTGAAGCCGTTGGCGCACGCGGTCCCTGAATTCCACTGGCTCGTCCCGCAGGAACCCCCGGAGTTCCTCCTGAGACCGCTCTTCGGGCTTCTTTTGGATGATCTTTTGCGGCTCCGCTTGCCGCAATGCTTCCGACAGCCTTGGAAATTGAGGCGTCTGGGCATACGCCAGTTCCACCATTGCCAGACCGATCGCAATGGTCCACGGACGGATCATTTCCCCTCCAAAACGTAGATCTTTGCGGGATCCATGGCATTGAACCTCAGCCTCCGCAGCTGTTGTTCCGTCCCGTCTCCGCACAGTTCAACCAAGTGGCCTATTTGTCCGTCTACAAGGCCGCGTAAGCCGACAATGAGCGGCTTGGCACCTGCTGCGATCGCAATTTCAGCTGGATCGCTGTGGATGGTCTTTCCATCGTAACGGACAAAATCCAGCTCTACCGCGCTTGGGTCACCTCCCGTTGCTCGCACGCTCAGCTTGACTTTCTTTGTCGCTGGCCCTTCGAAATCCGCGGCACTGCTCTGATCTTTCTTCAGTTGGCAAGGCATACCTTGCACCTCCTTCACTTCAGGGCAGCGAAATGAAAGTGCCTGTTCTCGCTTGAACGCAGACCATGCCGTCACTCCGGCCTTTTCGTGCCACAACACGATTCTTTAGAGAAGTTCGACCCTTCGTGGTGTGCTACCTGCACGGCTATGAACGTCGGGGGCTGACAAGCGCGGTGACTCTACTAATGAGCTTGAGTGCGGAATTGATGCCCTCTTGGCTGTCCTGCCTCCGATCTTGAGACGGGCACTCCGGCTGCCAAAAGCCGAAAACGGCGCAGCGAGAGATGAACTTGGCTGCATGACACTGCATGTCATGAGATTATGCCGGCACAATCTTCCAATACTGATATGGCGCAGGATCGCTCGACTCTATCGAATTCGATGGTTGGCAATCCTAAAAGATAGTTTTGACGACGGCAGCCGGTTGCAGATTAGGATCAGCTCAAATCTTGGGCAGTGTCTGGCACTGCGCTTTGTGGCTCATTAAATCCAAAGCTGGGGTGCCAAAGGATCTTCAGCAGAGAGAACAGTCGAGGCAACCAAGCTGGCTACAAGTTCAACTGTGAACCATAGGGAAATAAAAACCTGCAGAGCCTAGCACACATGGTGAGCGAACTCAATCGTCAATGCAGCCCCTGTTTTTTCGCCAATGCCGTCCGCAACGGCAATACTTTTTTGGTCGGCACCTCCTGACCGGTCGCGCTGTAGTCCCCTATCCGGAGACTCACCCACGACCGGCGGCTGAGACCTGGCCGAATTACTAGTCGCCCTGCCAAAGAGGTGGCGGCAGTCAGGGGTCCTGCTCAAATGGCTGGAAGGTTGGCCGAAGACGGCTTCAACGGCTATCCTGTTTGCTGGCCCAGAACGCCTCTGCTAAAGTCCTCAGCAGTCTCGATGTCCGGAACTACTTAGCGAAGGGTTGTGAGCACTTCTTTGAAATATCGCGACCTCTCACAGGGGAACCTCGCCTCCATTTGGCAGCGGCTTGCTTGCACCTCGGATTCTTCGCACTCGTATTGGCTCACCCGTTTCATCATTCTGCGGATGCTCGGGCTGGTGTACTTCGTGGCCTTCCTATCTTTGGCCCAGCAGATCCTGCCGTTGATTGGCAGCCGAGGGCTGCTGCCGGTTAGCCTATTCCTTCGCCAGGCAGAAAGATTTCTCGGTTCTGGCTCAGGTGCCTTCCTTCAATTTCCCAGTATTTTTTGGATAAACTCTTCCGACCTCTTCCTGGTCGTAATGAGCTGGGTGGGTGTGGTGCTGGCGACGGCGCTGCTATTGGGATTTGCCAACGGGATCCTGCTGATTGCTCTCTGGCTAATCTATCTGTCCTTTGTCCACATTGGACAGGATTGGTATTCCTACGGCTGGGAGATTCAGCTTCTCGAGACGGGGTTCTTGGCAGTTTTTCTTTGTCCTCTGTTAGACGGCCGGCCGTTCCCAAAACGGCCACCTCCGGTGCCACTGATCTGGCTGTTCCGTTGGTTGATCTTCCGAATTATGCTGGGGGCTGGTTTGATCAAGCTTCGCGGCGATTCCTGCTGGCGGGACCTCACATGTCTCTACTATCACTACGAGACGCAGCCTATTCCAAACCCATTAAGTCCACTGCTGCATTTCATGCCCCGGTGGTTTCACAAACTGGGGGCGTTCTGGAATCATCTCAACGAGCTGATCGCCCCGTGGTTCATGTTTGGACCACGGCAGCTAAGGCACGTCGCGGGATTTCTCCTGGTGTCCTTTCAAGTGATTCTGATTCTTAGCGGCAACCTTTCCTTTCTGAACTGGGTAACAATCATCCCTGCTCTGGCCTGTTTCGACGATTCCTGGTTCGCTCATATTCTGCCCAAAGGCCTGTCACAGCGAGCGGTTCGAGCCAGCGCTGGGGCCAAGATCTCGCGTGCCCAGCGGGTTGTCATCCCCGGTTTGGTTTTGCTGGTCGCAGTCTTGAGCTTCTTCCCGATAGCGAATCTGTTATCGAGCCGGCAGGCCATGAATACTTCCTTTGATCCCCTGCATCTCGTCAATACCTATGGCGCCTTTGGAAGCGTGGGCCAGGAACGGAACGAGATCATTTTCGAAGGCACCAACGATGCGGTGATCACTCCCGAAAGCCAGTGGAAGGCTTATGAGTTCAAGTGCAAGCCTGGCGATCCGTTTCGGCGACCTTGCGTGATCAGTCCTTACCACTATCGCCTGGACTGGCAAATCTGGTTTGCGGCGATGTCCGGCCCCGACCAATACCCCTGGACCCTTCACTTCGTCTGGAAGCTGCTGCACAATGACAGCGGGGTACTGAGCCTGCTGGCCTACAACCCTTTCCCCAACTCTCCACCGCACCACATCCGCGCGGAGCTCTATCGCTATCAATTTGCACCCTGGGGCGAGGGCAGCAATGCTTGGTGGACGCGCACTCGGGTGGGTTCCTGGCTGCCAGCGCTATCGGTGAAGGATTCTTCCTTCTTGCGATTCCTGGCTGCTTACGGCTGGGTCTCGCGCACCAACGAAAGAGACGCTCGATCGGATTGATCTGTGATAAGTCTCCCTCACGCGAAGATGCCCGACGGTTCAGGGCCCATGTTTTGATGAGAATTGCGTGACGATGACCTGTCGGCCAAAGACATGTCTGCCGAGCAATCGAGGCCTGTGAACCAATCAACTTCAGAGACGCACAAGAAAATAGATTGAAGGGTGCGGCTGCTTATCAGGCGTACTACCGGCGCCACCTTGGGTCTTATCTTCCGCCCCGTTCGGATTGAGGAACGCATGAAGCGGAGCACCGTGCCTCGAGCACTGGGCTCATTTGTCCCATGGGAAGATGCACTACTTGAACGATTCGCACAAGAACGTCAGCGACTCGCTGATATGTAAGCTAACCAGTTCCCAGCCGTGCGGTTCATTGGGGTGTTCTTTGAAGGTATGTGGAACCTGTCGCTCTGTCAGGACAGTGTCGAGTGCTTTGAGGCCCTGACCCAGTCCGATGCTCTGGTTGTAACGGTCGGCGGTTCCGTAATCGAAATAGATGCGCACTCCGCTGAGGCTGGCCGTCTTGGCCAAATCCAACGGGTTATTGGCTCGCCATCGTTCCAAATCCACCGGATTACCAAACATCGGTGTGATCATGCGCGTGAACCATTCGAAGCGGCCGCTATTCTTGGTCTGGTCCGACATCTGGGCGGGATCGGCGAGGAAAACAATGGGGGAATGCGCTGCCACAGCCGAGTACAGATCCTTGTGCTTGAACGCAATCTTTAGCGCACCAAAGCCACCCATCGAAGTTCCACCGATGGTCCTCGAGCGGCCACCCGACTTTGCTCGATAGGTCTTTTCAACATACTGGACCAGGTCGCCTGTGACGAAGTCCTCGTAGTTCCGGCTGCCATCGATGTAGTTCGTGTAAAAGCTGTTGTCTCCCTTGGGATGAACCATGAGGATCTCGGGAATCTTCTTCTCGGCGATCAGCTTGTCGACTTGCTCATGGATATGCCCATAGCGGTCGACCGTCCAACTGGTATGGTCGTTGTTCAACCCATGCAGGAAGTAAACGACGGGATAATTGCGGTTGCTCTTGGCGTAGGTTGGCGGCAGGTAGATCGAGAACTCCCGGTCCTCCTTTAATGCGGCGCTGGTGAACGAGCTGAACTCAACTTTGGCGCCACTTGCCAACTCTATGGGACCGCGTTCCGCACGGCGGCGTTCATCGGGGCTGCGATCCTGTGGGGGGGCCTGCGCAGCTAGACGGCATGGTTGGATGAATGTGAGAGCGAACAGGCCCACCAGAAGCAGAGCCGGAATCAAAGGTTTGCGCATAAGCCTCCCAGCGATGGATAGAATCGCAAGATTTCTAGCATTTCGATTCTGCAAATTCCAGAAGAAAACCCAAGAGACAGCAACAAGCCAATTCTCGTATGACGACATGTCCTTTTGAACTGGCGCTGCATCGTGGGATAATGGCTGCGCCGGTTGTCATCCTCTTCTACCTGAAACACTCGCGGAGATGCCCATCATGCCAGACCGAAAGACCTCCTGGATTGTGGCTGTGCTGTTGCTCACCTTGGGCCTGTTCTTCGTCCTCGTGCTCTATGGCGCCTACCGTTTGATGCGGCCTGGAAAGATCGAGATCACGCAGAAGAGTGTTTTGGAAGTCGATTTGGGAGGCGCCATAGCAGAGTTGCCTTCCTCATCGCCTCTGGCAAGGTTGCTCGATAAGGACGCCGTTTCCCTGGTGGACATGGACCGCGCGTTTCGCTCTGCAGCCAAAGACCCTCAAATTACTTCTGTATTTCTTTCGATTCATACCCTACTTGGAATGCCTTGGGCCCAGGTCGAGGAGTTGCGGGACTTCCTCAAGGAGTTTAAGAAGTCCGGAAAGAAAGTGATCGCTCATCTCCAATTAGATATGGCGGAAGAAAAGGAGTTGTACCTTGCTGCGTTGTCCGATGAAATTTACCTCAATCCAGATGCGGGACTGCTCATTAATGGCTTGGTGGCAGAAGTTGAGTTTTACAAGCGCACGATGGACAAATTGAAGGTCGAACCGCAGTTCCTGCAGTTCAAGGAATTTAAGAATCCGGAATCGTACACCCGCGAGAAAATGACGCCGGAATTCCGTTCCATGCTCGAAAGCATTCTCAGAGATATTCAGGACCGATTTGTTCAAACCGTGGCCCAGGAGCGTCGCATCGATGTGCAGCGGTTGCAGGAACTGATGAAGATCGGCATGGCGCCGGCGACGTTTGCGCTGAAAGAGCGACTGGTTACAGCCTTGGGGTATGAGGATGAGATTCAGACGAAGTTTCTGCCGGAGAAGAACAAGGAGTATCGCTCAGTCAGCCTCGCCAAGTATTTGAAAGCGGTTCGCGATCGCAGCGGCAAAAGAGCCAAACAGAAAGTTGCTCTCATCGGAGGGCTGGGGCCTATCTTCGCGGGTGAGGGCAATGACACTTGGGGGAACATCATGGGCGGAGAAACGATGGCGTCACGGCTACGCGAGATTCGAAAAGACAAAGAGGTGAAAGGCGTCTTGTTTCGGGTCGACAGTCCCGGCGGATCGCCTGTTGGGTCTGACAAGGTGTGGAGGGAAGTACGCCTGCTCGAAACTGAAGGCAAACCTGTGGTGGTGAGCATGAGCGGTGTGGCGGGATCCGGTGGGTACTACATCGCGATGGGCGCACGGAAGATTGTGGCCCAGCCTTCTACCATCACTGGCTCAATTGGGGTGATCGCGGGCAAGTTCAACGTTCGCGGACTGTATGAGCATTGGCTGGGCATCACCACCGATCAAGTCAAGCTCGCAGAAAACGCCGATATCTTCTCCCCGCTCCATTCGTGGTCAGATGAACAAAAGGAGCAAATCAGGAGCTGGATGGAAGATATTTACAATACGTTTGTGAAGAAGGCGGCTGAAGGACGGGGAATGAAGTTTGAGGAACTTGAGGCGAAGGCTCACGGCCGAATCTACACCGGTTCACAAGCGAAAAGCCTGAAGCTCATTGACGAGGTGGGCGGATTGAACACCGCTCTGGCCCTGCTCAAAAAGGAGCTCAAAGTCCCCGACACTGAAGAGGTCGAACTCGTGCTGTATCCGAAGCCGAAAAGTGTGTGGCAGTCATTGGCTGAAGGCGATTTCTTTGGAAGTTCTCTGCCAACACTTTCGGTGGAGTCATTAAAGCAATACATCCGCTCTCTGGAGACCCCATCGCCTTGGCTGCTGGCACCTGAGCTGGAAATCCGGTAAGAACTTTTGGGCGTCGAGTTGGAACAGGCTGGTTTTCGGCGCTGACCTCCCTTATTGAATTCCGCAAACCCTCGTCTCACCTAAACAGTTAGGCCTCATCGCTCCGTGGACTCCTCCTCGAGAGAGGCTCACGAAAAATTATTCCGAAAGCAATTTGACTCAATCTGCTGGTATCTTATAATCTAAATTGAAAATTTTAGGTTATCTGATTGTAATTCTCTGACTCATTTAATATGAACACAAACACTGATGACCGGGTCTGGGCATCACAGTTAATTCTTGACAGCGCCATCGACCGAGAAGACGCCGGCGGCGACCCACCTTGGGGCGGCTTTGGTGAAGTGGACTTTTCAGTTTCTGATGAATCGGGGCCGTTGTATCCGGAACCCGATTCCGAGGGTGAAAGTACCCAAGAACTGCAAGTTGGTCCGGCACAAGCCGAAACACCCGTCGAGAACTTGGAATCTAGTTCCCCAGACTCAGTCTCACGCTATTTGCGCGAGATGGGTGCAGTTCCTCTCCTAACACGTGAGAGAGAGCTTTTCCTTTTTAGAAACCTTTCGCGAACCAGGATTCGTCAGGCAAGATTGCTGGGCCGATTGAGATTTGCCACAACGCTTCTGTTGCAACAAGGAGTCAAGCAATCAGGCGACTCGGACCCGGTTGATTCGACGGAAGAGACGGACTTTGGGCGTTCATCCGGTCTTCGACGGGAGCAACTACCAGTGTTTCGCGAGAAGGGTGTTGCAATTCTGGCCGACATGGAGGTGTTTGAAAAGCGGCTTCGTCGGCAAAGCCAGTGCCAAGCTCGTGCCAAGTTCATGAGCTTGACTCTGCGTGGCTACAGGCGTTGCCTCGTACGTCTTGGCAGGCTATGGGTACAGTTCATGCCCGAAGAGAATTTCCGCAAGGCTGTGTTGGAAGAGCTCAGAGGTTTCAGTAGGGAGATGGCGCATCTTCAAGGGACCATCCGCAGTCATCAAAAACAGCTCGCGACACTGCGTCGTATTCCACCAACGCGATTGCGGAGTGAGATTCGGCGTTTGCGAGGCGCCTTGAAGCAAAAAGAATTGCAAGCGCAATGCGATGCCGATCTTCTCCGGCGGACTCTTGAAGTTTACGAGCGTCTGGAGCGACGCCAACAGTACCTGCGTCAGGAAATCATCGAGGCCAACCTTCGGCTTGTTGTCTCGATCGCGAAGAGGTACTTCCATCAGAATCTGAACTTTCTCGACCTCGTGCAGGAGGGGAACCTCGGATTGATGAAGGCAGCCGATAAGTTCGACTACCGCCGCAACATCAAGTTCTCAACCTATGCCACCTGGTGGATTCGTCAATCGATCATGCGTTCCATCTTCACCCAGGGGAAAACGGTGCGCGTGCCCGAGCACCTCTCCCTAACAGCGCAAAAACTGTTGCGCGTGAAGAGACACTTGAGCGCCACGCTAAAACGCGAGCCTTCAGCTGAAGAGGTTGCGACGGCGGTCAATCTGCCGCCGGCCAAGGTCTCGGCAGCTTTCCTCTCGGCTCAGGAGGCGGTTTCTTTGGATTCGACGGCGGGGCCCCAGGAATTGCAGCGGCTGAACCTGTTAGCAGATCACCGGAGGCTTAGTCCGGCAGAACTGACGATCCTGCGGGATCTCCAGAGGAAATGTCGGCTGCTGATGAAGGGGCTCAGCCAAAGGGAGCGCGAGGTATTGCAACTTCGCTACGGCTTTAGCGGCAGCGGCGAGCTGACGCTTGAAGAGGTTGGCGGGCGATTTATGTTGACCCGAGAGCGCATCCGCCAGATTGAAAAGGAAGCGCTGGGCAAACTGCGGATGTCGGCGCTTCGGTTCGGTAACCGCTCTTGAGGATGGAATAAACTTGATTTTGGGGTGACTGCGCATGCCCTTTCCGAAGGAAATCAACAATCCAGAGAAGCCACTCTTTCCAATTGGCGTCGTCGCTGAATTGCTTCAGGTTACGGATCAAACTCTGCGGGTCTATGAAAAGAGCGGGATTATCAAACCGTCCCGGCGTAACAAGGACCGTTATTATTCAGCCAACGATATTGTTTGGCTGAAGTGTATTCGACGATTCCTTAAGGAGGATGGCCTCAATCTCAAGGGCATTGGGAAGCTAATGCAGTTCGTGCCGTGCTACGACATCAGTCCGTGCGAGGGCTGTCTGAATTGCACAGCTCACCTCAAACGCTGTGTTCCTCAGGTGAAACAACCGAGCCAACCCCCAAACAGACCTGAGAAGGACAACCGTTAGCTCTCAATCGTGACGTCGAACTGATTTAAGTCAACCCGCTTCCCCGTCGGATTACCTTGTACCGTCATCCGGTAGTTTCCTTTTCCAACAGCCGAACTCTTCAACAAGAAAGTTACCAGATTTTCCCCAAACAATGTTTTCTGGGGAATTGCGAGGCTCTGGCTCCAAACGAGTCGGGTTTCCTGGTAGATGCTGACCTCGACATCGTGCAACTCCACCTTTGGAAGCGAGAAAACTAGGATGGCCTGTTCAGCTTGCGTGAAATCGATGCTAATGAGATCGGGTGCTTTCGACTTTCTGCTGTCGAGATAGAGCAGCGGCGAGAGATAGAGGCCTGAGCCTTGGTCCACGCCGGCTTGTCGTTGCCGCTGCGTTAGCTGGAGGTCGCGGCCAGCCAATTCTCGTTCCAGTCCAATCGCTCGAATCTGAGATGCCTCTTTCTGCTTTTGGAGCTCCTGAATTGTCTGCTCGAGTTGACGGATTGTTGATGCTGAGGTTAGCCCCTTGTAGGCTGGAAGCAGGAGGAAGGCCGTGAAGACTAAAGCCCCAAGGGTGACAGGAACAGGGATCACGAGTGTTGCCATCCATTCCTTCAGCAGTTCGAGCGGTGTTTTCACGGGCTCAGCCGGAACCGTGGATCTTTGATTCAGGTCATCCGGCGGGGGCGGCGTTGCGAGCTCTGCGTTGATTCGCTCTTCATCGATCGGATCGTTCGGGTTATGCATCGACATCCTCCTTGCGAATCTTTGGGTCCAACGGTGGTGGCTGTACGACTCCACTCCGGGACCCTGAGAATCACTGGTCAGCAGAAATAGAATGAACAATACCTGCCGCGTTCCATTTAGACCAGGTGAACATGAAGCTTATCGGCAAATCCATTGGCGTCCTGAAGATGATCAAAAGATGAGAATTGCAGTGGGCCTAAACGGTAAGCGCTTTCTCTTTCGACGCTAAGAAGATGGTGCCTCAATCCGGTAAAGCTATTTATAACTCTAGGCTTACCCAAAAAGTAACGAACGGCCTCCCAGTTGCTAAATTAGGCTTCGAAGCAGTGACGCAGTAAAGAACCCAGCAACCCACGGGACTTTCTGTTACAGGGCTGGTTCTACCTCCTAGCATTCCGATGGCGGGGGGCTGATCGTCTCGGCGCACTTCCCGGAGACGACGGATAGTTCCTGTTAAGACTGACAAATCTGACTGCCTTACCCGTAGTCCCGTGCGGTGATTAGGAGAAAGGTGTAGTCCGTTGACTCCGGTGCACTCAGCGAAACATTTCACCAAAAACTACTTCGAGCAGGACTTCCCCAAGTTACAGAAGCTCATGGACCGAAACGGGCAGCCGCTTTCGGTGATCTTGACTCTTGATGAAGGGCATCGAATCGAACTGCGAGAATTCCAACTGACCAGGTTGGGATTGCTTGTCAAGATTTCTTCCGGAGAATACTCCATTCCCTTTCAGACGATTCAGGGCATTCAGTTCATACCCCAAGACAAGAAGTGGCTCATCCTGGGGACCCGGAGTGCTTCGCCTGGTGCCCAACAGAGTGCCGCTGCTGCGTCCTAAAGGCGGGCCCGCCATCTCACCAACCTACCGGCTTTCCCTTATTTTGTTCATCCAGCCACTTTTGGAGCGGAGCGAAGTAATCCAGAACTGCAGTAGCATCCATTTGGCGTTGGCCGGTGATCGCTTCCAAGGCATCCGGCCAAGGCTTGCTCAAGCCTAAAGAGAGCATGGAATCGAGTCGCCGCCCAGCTTCTTTGCTCTCATAAATGGAGCAGCGATTCAACGGTCCCTGGCATCCGGCGGACTGGGCCAGAGCTCGATGAAATTGAAACTGCAGGATATGCGCAAGGAAGTATCGAGTGTAGGGCACATTGGCTGGAACGTGATATTTGGCTCCTGGGTCGAAGTCGTCCTTTGTGCGCACAACGGGTGGCGCCACACCCTGGTATTTTTGTTTAAGCTGCCACCAAGTCTCGTTGTACTTTTCCGGTGGAATCTCACCAGAAAAAACCTTCCAGCGCCATTGATCGATGAGCAAACCGAAGGGCAGGAAGGCAATTTTTTCTAACGCCGTCTTCAACAGCAGTCCAATGTCTTTCGAGGTATCCGGCGACTTGTCCAGCAGACCCAGCTTCACCAGGTATTCGGGAGTGATCGAAAGGGCGATCGTGTCGCCAACTGCCTCGTGGAAGCCGTCATTGGCGCTGTCGCGAAACAACATCGGCTGCTGGTTGTAGGCGCGCTGGTAGAAATTATGCCCAAGTTCGTGATGGATGGTGTTGAAGTCTTCCGCAGTGATGTCGATGCACATCTTGATTCGGAGATCGTCAACGTTATCGATATCCCACGCGCTGGCGTGACACACCACCTCGCGGTCTCTTGGTTTCACAAACTGGGAGCGTTCCCAAAAAGTCTTGGGAAGAGGTTTAAATCCCAGCGACGTGAAGAACTGTTCTCCATACTTCACCATTTGCCGCTCGTCCGTGTTTCTCTTCTTCAGAATCTCGGTGAGATCAAATCCTGGATCTGCACCTTCCGGCGCCACCAGTGGATAAATGTTCTCCCAGGACTGAGCCCACATGTTTCCCAGCAAATGGGCGGGTATGGGGCCGGCCGCTGGAACGATGTCTCCATACTTTTCTCTCAACCGATTCCGCACATACGCATGCAAGGACACGTAAAACGGTCGAACCTGGTTCCACAATCGATCCAGCTCTTTGGCAAAGGCATCGGGCGGCATGTCATACTTTGAGCGCCACATCGCGCCTGTGTCCGCGAACCCCAACTCACGCGCGCCCTTGTTGGCCAGCTCTACATAACGCCTGAAGTCGTTGCGCATCGGCGGCGCAATGCGATGCCAACCCACCCAGCCGTCTAACAATTGCTTGGGATCCCGATTGTTGGCCAGCAGGCGTGTCAGATCCTCCAGCGTCAGGCACTTTTCCTGTCCCTCGGGGCAGTACTTCCCTTTGCCATAGGTTCCTTCCATAGACGCGACGAGCCGAGTCAGCTCTTCGCTCTCCTTTGGATTGGAGGGTGCTGCCAGGGTCAGCGAAAGTTTCAACAACTTCATCTTCCGTGCCATGTCGGAAGGCAGATTTAACCCGTCAAATCGTGTGGCGCGCTTTGCGAAATCAACACCCGCCGCGATGGCGCGCTCATTGGCCTGCGCCGAGAGGATCTCCGTGTCTTCGGTGATGTGTGTAGACTGAACCCAGTTTGCGCGGGACGCATCGACTGAGAGCGCCATCAAGCGGGCTTCGGCATCGTCAATAAACGCCTTTGCTTCGGCAATCGAGGGAGGCTTCTTTTTCCCTGCGCTTTGGGAAATGCCAAACCCGGTCAAGGCAAGGCAAAGGCCAAGCCAGGATAAACTCCGAAATCCAAGACGAACCATTACAATCCCTCCTCAAAGATTCGACCCCACGCGCTTGCTCAGGATGGAGGCTAGGCTCATTGTAAAGGACTTCGGGTGGGTGTGGAAAGCTACACTCTGGTTTGCTTCGGGCGGCACTTCACCAGATAGCCAGTTCCAAGATCACCACGCAGGAAGAGCCGCTGAAACTGCAGCCAGGGAAACCAAAGCGCTTCACGGAACAGCCATCCTGCAACTCCCGGAAACAATCGATTGCCGCTGGACGCAGTTTTCTGGAAATCGGTCATTCTTGCATCGCCGCTTTCACTGACTTGTGATTCAGTAGTGGCTGGTCGAGACAATCCGACAGAAAGAGGATAGGTCAGGTTCAGAATGGGAAAGCCGTAGCACCAGAGATGCTCGGTCTGGAGGCCACAAACGTTCAGCTTCTCCAGCAGTTCCTTCTTTTCGTAGCGTCGCGCATGACCCGCCCGGGTGTCGTTTCCGGTCCACTGACGCATGTGGGCAGGCACGGAGAAAATCAATGTGCCATCGGATTCAAGCAACTCCAACCACTTCGCAAGACAGTCCAAATCCTGCTCGTAATGTTCCAGCACCTCAAACGCAACAATCAGATCAAAGCGCTCTCCCAGTGCAAAGAAGTTCTCGGTTCTGAATTCAACGGCTCGGGACCGGGAAGCTTCACGGTGCTGATGCTCGGCGATCAGCTCTGGGTTTAAGTCGAGACAGAGGCCGTGAAATCCCCGCTTGATTAAATCTTCAAAGAGTCGTCCGCGGCCTACGCCAACTTCCAGAAAACGTCCGGGTGGCACTCCCCGGAGAAGCTGGTT
>Ga0180085_1000396_pt1 | contig 15325 bp, 13 predicted proteins | sample EasRiv730_16_10D_FD_123013 | JGI IMG/M metagenome (GOLD analysis project Ga0180085, IMG submission 123013) | Soil microbial communities from meander-bound floodplain in the East River, Colorado, USA - East River metaG ERMLT730_16_10D | ecosystem: Environmental > Terrestrial > Soil > Floodplain ... | reverse complement strand
TGGGGGTTTTGGTTTCAACGGGCTCCTTTTGTAGCCCGCATCCGATGGACAACATCCCATGAAAGTGTTACCCATGTCTCCGAACGGTGTAACCCATGTCTCCGAACCAAACAAGGGGGACCATAGGGGGTCTGACGCCACCTTGCGACTCCCTGCAGCGGAAGGCGCGGGGAAGCTTTCGCAAAACTTCCATTCCCTTGCCAAGGGGGACAAAGGAACTCTACCTCTCTCCAGATGTGCACGACCCAGACCACTGGTTAAAGCTACGGGTATTGCCGGACTTGGATTTGTAACACGGCAACACGCAGTTTTGAATGTGGGAGCCGGCCTCCGGACGGCGACCGGGAATTCTTCCAAATGCAGGATCGCCGTCCGGAGGCCGGCTCCCACATTTCTTTCATTCTCGCGCTTCATGCTTTCAGGCGACCAGAAACCGCTTGAACGCCTTCCCCCACACCCAGCGTACCCTTCCAAAAGCCAGCTGCTAGACAGTGCATCGCAGGCAACCGACTAATCGGCAAGCGCTCTTCGTGAAGCAGGTGTAGAATGAATGCACCCCGTCACGAGCGAAAGGCCACGATGCATCGAAGGACCTTCCTGTCGCAATCGATGTCCGGACTCGGCGCCTGGCTTGCTGTGCGCAGCGCTTCTCTGGCACAGACGACCAAGAAGATTCAGATCCGCGGCGCCTATGGCTCACCCAAGACTTTCTGGGAGAAGGGCAAGCGGTTGAATGACTACGGCATCAACGCGGTGTTCGTACACTCGGGCGCCATTGATGAGGCCTTGGTGCGCCGGGCCCGTGACGAAGGTGCTAAAGTGTTTGCCGAGTTTGCCACATTCAACGGCGATGGCTGGCTGACGCGTCGCGTCGGTGAACAGGAGCAGCGTATTGAAGAACACGCCGACGCATGGCCGATTGACGCCAGTGGCCAGCCCTCGCCTCCCCAGACCTGGTTTCTAGGCGTTTGCCCGACCAACCAGACTTTTGTTGAGGCCAAGCTCGCGGCACTGCAGCAGCTTGTTACGACTCACCGCCTGGACGGCGTCTGGCTGGACTACATGCACTGGCACGCGCAGTTTGAAGATCCCACGCCGCTGCTGCCTGAGACCTGCTTCAATGAAAGCTGTGTCAAGGCGTTCCAGGAACGGGCGCAACTCAGCGTGAAAGGATCGAAACCGGAGGAGTGGGCGCGCGACATCCTGCGGCGGCACGAAGTCTCATGGAGAAGCTGGCGCACCGCGGTGCTGACAGACTTTGCGCGGCGCTGCCGCGAAGTGATCTGGCAACACGTGCCCCAGATGATGCTCGGAAATTATCAATGTGCCTGGCGTGATGAAGAATATGGCGGGGCGCGCCGTCGGATACTCGGCTTGGATGTTGAACGGCTGGCCGACGTTTTCGACGTACTGAGCCCGATGACGTACCACGCCCGTTCCGGCCGTTCTGTCCGGTGGGTGGAAGAAAACGTGAAATGGCTTTCCAAAACTCTCAACTTGAAAGGTGCGCCTTCCGAAAAACCGAGGATCTGGCCGATTGTTCAGGCTTGGAGCGATCCAAAGGGAAACAAGGTCAGCCCTGAGGAGTTCGAGAAGGCACTCCGTTATGGAATTGCCGGTGGGGCCACCGGGGTCATGATGTTTACCCTCGGTGCAGTTGCCGAAGACGAGGCCAAGTTGGATGTGTTGAAGAAGGTCTATGGAGAAATGCGCTCATAGCATGCGGCATGGAGCTCGGCGATACCACATTGGTTAGTGGGAGAGGCCAGTCTGGCAAGGCTGACGTACAGATTCCGCACTCGTACGTCAGGCTTTCCAGCCTGACCATTAGACTGGAACGTAGACCCCATAGCTCTCGATCGAATCAGCTGGATTCCGGCTCTCGCCGGAATGACGGGGGCTGGCTGGCTTGGAACAACCTGTCGACCCGTGCTCGCATCTTGAAGAACCTATGCGATTGAAAGACTTGATCATCGTTGGAATGCTCGTTGGTGTCGGGACCCTTGCTCTCCGGGCACTGCCCCAGGAAGACAAAGGGAAAACCCCCAAGAAGGAAGAACCCTACACGCTGCAGGTGGATGTTGACCTTGTCAACCTGGCGGTGGCGGTCGCCGGTCCCTCAGGAAACTTTCTCACGGACCTGAAGAAAGAGAACTTCACTGTCTACGAAGACAAGGTGGAGCAGAAAATTACGAACTTCGCAGCCGTAGATGCACCCTTCGCCGTTGCCCTGGTGCTGGACACCAGCGGTAGCACGGAAGGCAAGCTGGCGCGCATACAGAACGAGGCCATTCGCTTTGTGGAACAGATTCATCCGGATGACGAAGTCATGGTCATCTCCTTTGACGATGAAGTTCACCTGGAAACCGACTTCACCAGCAGCCGGCGCGCCATCGAACGCGCCATCAAGCGGACCCGCACGGGCCAAAGCACCCAGCTCTACGAAGCGGTTTATCTGGCACTCGAAGAAAAGCTGAAGAAGAAGCGCGAGCGCAAAGCGATGGTGTTGTTTACGGACGGTGTCGATACCTCCAGCCCCACCGCCTCAGCTAAGGAAACAATCGAGACGGCCAAAGAAATGGATGCGTTGATCTTTCCCATCTTCTTCGATACGAGCCGCGATATGCGCCGGCTTTCTCGCGGAGGGCCCATTCCAGGTGGCAGTGGTAATCCCCGCTTCCCGGTTCCGGGGCGTGTGCCCGTGGATCCGAGGAGTCCCCGCCAGCGCGATGACGACGAACGGCGTATGGAGATGGAAATTCAGAGAGGTAGAAGCTATCTGCACGACCTGGCTGAAGCTACCGGGGGAACCCTCTACGCCGCGGATGGCCTGGACTCACTGGGCGGTGCCTTTGGCAAGATTGCGACGGAACTGCGCAGCCTTTATAACCTGGGCTACATTTCCACAAACCAAAAGAAAGACGGAAAGTTTAGGAAGCTGACGGTGAAAGTGGACCGGCCAGACGCGGTCGTTAAGTCCAAGAAGGGCTACTACAGCCGGAAGAAATAGCGCAGGCAGCCTGTCGAGGAAATCGGCAGTTCAAATAACCGCAGAGACGCAGAGGCGCTGAGGTTACAGCAAGACTGCTCGGGCGGCTTGGCGTTTTCCTTCTAACTGGATGAGAGCCTCATCCTGAGAAGATTCTGAATTGGAGCGGCTCTAGAGGAATCTCTCCGTGCCTCAGCGGCGTCTTTTGATGTCGTTTTGGGGAGCCTGGTCTCAAACACAAGAAGGTGTCAACGCCACTGTTCAGAACTTCCAATAAGAACCAAGAACCTGTCTGGATTTCTCCAGAACGGTCTCGAACGTAGCATCTGACTTCCATGGCGCGGCCTGATGCCTATCCCCGGTCAGAACATCCAGACTCTTTAGGGCGCTCTCCTTCAGCCCCTTCAAGTCATATCCCCCTTCCAACAAGAAGACTGCCTTCCCGCGGCATAGCTTTTCGGCCAGCGTTACCAAGGTCTGGCTGATTCCCCCAAAACCGTTGGGAGTCACTTCCATCCCAGCCAGCGGATCATCGATATGTGCGTCGTAACCGGCCGAAACGAGCACGAAATCTGGCCGGTAGGATTCTGCGATCGGAACGACTGCCTTTTCGAAGATCAGATTGTAGGTTGCATCTCCCGTTCTCGCAGGGAGTGGAAAGTTGACGGTGAAACCTACACCTGCTCTGCTGCCGATCTCTGGAAAGTCGCCCGTCCCAGGGTAGAGCGGAAACTGGTGGGTCGACAGATAGAGTACATCGCTGCGGTCGTAGAACGCCTCCTGGGTTCCGTTGCCGTGGTGGACATCAAAGTCCACTACCAGCACTTTCGAGAGCTTGTACTTCTGAAGCGCATAAGCAGCGCCGATGGCCGCATTGCTGAAAAGGCAAAATCCCATCGATCTGCTGGGTTCTGCGTGATGTCCCGGTGGACGAACGAAGGCAAATCCGTTAGTAATCTCTCCGGCGAACACGGCATCGATGAGGGCCAACAGGCTGCCTGCCGCATACCGCGCCACCTCATAACTCATGGCGCTGGTCACGGTGTCCGGATCGAGTTGTGTGGACGGTTTGCCAGCCGTAGCCTGTATGCTGCGAACGTAAGAAGGCGGATGAATGAGCTGCAGTTCGGCTTCCGAGGCCAGCCTTGGTTTCAGTTGAACCAGCTTGTCGCGATGCCCATAGGCCCGGAGTCCTTCTTTGATGGAAATCAACCGCTCTTTGCGTTCGGGATGGAAGGTGCCCGTCTCGTGCTGAAGGAAGAGGTCGTCGTGGATGATACCCGTTTTCATTTATAGGTTATGGGAACAGGTTACAGGTGACCGGAAGGGACGGGATGATGTCACAACCTGTCAAAGTCGATCAACAGTTCGGTAAGACCGATTTGCTGTTGGCTATTGACCTTTTGCGATTTGTAACCTGTCCCCTGTAACGGGTCCCCTATCTATCGGCTCTCCCGTATCCAACCACCGCCAACGACAACCTCGTTGTCATAGAACACTACGGCTTGACCTGGAGTGATGGCACGCTGGGGAGTGTCAAAAAGGACTTCGACGTTGCCATCATCGGTATTGCTCACCGTCGCGTCGGCAGCCTCATGGCGATTGCGGATTTGGGCCTTCACACGGATCGGGGTGGTGAGGCTTTCGATGGAGATCCAGTTCAGCTTACCGGCAATGAGAACGCTCTTCATTAGTTCTGCCGACTTTCCGACAACGACGCGATTCGTGGCCACGTCGGTTTGAATCACGTAAAGCGGCTCGCCAACCGCCACCCCCAATCCCTTACGCTGCCCCACAGTGAATTGATGAATGCCGCGATGCTTTCCCAGCACAGCGCCATCGTGCAAAACGATTTCACCCGAGCGTACGGAGCCCTTCACATCTTCGGGCATCGTGGTTGTGGATGGCGCTTTTCCAGCGCCCACGGCTGAAAGCTCTTCCTCTTGAGAGTCCGTCTGCTCCCGGCTGTCGATGTAACTCTCAACAAATGCACTGTAGTTCTTGCTGGGAATGAAGCAAATCTCCTGGCTGTCGGGCTTCTCAAAAACGGGCAGTCCGTACTGCTCTGCCATTGCTCGGACCTCGCTCTTTGGATAGCCTCCCAAGGGAAAGATCACCCGGCTCAATTGGGCCTGAGTCATTTCAAACAGGAAATATGACTGATCCTTTCCAGCATCGACGCCCCGAAGCAATTCATGGCGCCCCGTGGTTTCGTTGAAACGGACGCGCGCATAGTGTCCAGTGGCCAGCTTGGCGGCGCCAATTTGCGTGGCTCGATTCAACAGATGATCGAACTTCATGAACGTGTTGCAGCGCACACAAGGTATGGGTGTTTCCCCGGCCAGATACGACTCGACAAACGGAACCACCACCTCCTGCTCGAAGGCTTTTTCAAAATTGACGACGTAGAACGGGAGATTCAGAAAGCGGGCGACGCGCCGTGCGTCATGGATGTCGTCGATGGAACAGCACGTGCCCGACTTCTTCAGCTCTTCCTCTGACTTTCCAGCGGTGGATTCGGCACGCGTGTAGTCCCAGAGCTGCATCGAAAGCCCGACGATGTCATGGCCCCGCGCCTGCAAGAGAGCAGCCGTTGTCGAGCTATCGACACCTCCACTCATGGCAACGACAATCTTTTCTCGAATTCCAGTCACAGCTTCTCCTTAGTCGACACCATAGTCCCACTCATCATCAAATGACGAATGACGAAGCCCTAATGACGAAGCAGAACATGAGATCTTCGTCATTCGTGCTTAGGGCTTCCTTAGTCATTCGTGCTTAGTCATTCGTCATTCTTGGTTCAAACCTTGGCGTGCAATCGAGTGTTTACTGGCGAGGCTTCTCTGCATCGACTCACGACTCCAGGCAGAATATCCAAGACCGCCTCGATCTCTTCGCGGGTCGTATAACGCGACAGGCTAAAGCGTACAGAGGAGAAAGCCTGATCCACGGGAAGACCCAAGGCCAAAAGCACGTGGGATGGTTCAATCGACCCCGAGGCGCAAGCCGATCCCGTGGAGCAGGCAACGCCCGCCAGGTCCAGATTGATCACCAGGCTTTCGGAATCTGCCCGTTCGAAACGCAGGTTTGACGTGTTGGAGATCCTCAAGGTGCGGCTGCCATTGAGGGCAACCTCCGGAATCCGACGACAAACTTCGTTCTCGAAGTAGTCGCGCAACTCGCCAATCGGTCTGGCACGCTCCTCGAGTCCGTCTCCGGCGAGTTCCGCCGCTGCGCCGAGCCCAACAATCTGCGGAACATTTTCGGTCCCTGCCCGGCGGTTGCGCTCGTGAGCGCCTCCGAAGAACAATGGCCGCAGTCGCGTTCCCTTTCGCACATAGAGAGCCCCAACGCCTTTGGGTGCATGAAACTTGTGGCCTGCGAGCGACAAGAGATCAGCATTCAAGTCGTCGACATCGAGAAGTAGCTTGCCGGCAGCCTGCACGGCGTCAGTATGGAAATACACATCATGCTCGAGGGCGATCTGACCAATTTCCTTGACTGCCTGAGTCGTGCCAATCTCGTTGTTCGAGTACATGACACTGATCAGGATCGTATCCGGTGTGATCGCCTTGCGAACGTCTTGAGGATCGACCATTCCTTCGCTGTTCACCGGCAGATATGTCACGTCGATTCCGGACTTCTGCAGCACCTGGCAGGTATGGAGTACCGCGTGATGCTCCACCCGAGTGGTGATGATGTGCTTTGCGGGCCGGGGCGAGGCCTCGGCAATGCCGCGAATCGCCAGGTTATCGCTCTCGGTTCCGCCGCTGGTGAACACGATTTCATTGGGCTCGGCATTCAGCAGGTGAGCCAATTGCTGTCGGGCATTGTCCAGCAACCCCTTGGCTTCCTGGCCGAGTGCGTGGACACTGGAGGCGTTTCCATAAGCGCCCTGATAACACGGAAGCATGGCATCCAAGACTTCAGGGGCCACACGGGTCGTCGCATTGTTGTCCAGGTAGATCTGTCGCATTGCCTTCACAGTGAGCCCCTTCAGCCGAAACCAGGCTCACCAGTATAGCCCAAAGGCTCCGTGGGCAACAGTTCCTTTCAGAGGGGAACCTGTCCGAGCGAAACGGTGGTCGGGATTACACGGTGAAGGTCCGGTATGACGCGGACGGAATTTCGTTGCCAGGTTCATGAGGGCAGGTATCAACATAGAATATAATGCCCTGCAGGACGGCGCGAGAACCGCTGGACTGAGAACGTTCTTGGTTGCAGAGGATGCACATGATCGAAGACACACTGGCGAAAATTGAAGCTAGGCTCGGGAAGACCGGCGTGCTGACAAAAGAGCAGCGCACGGAGCTGCTTGGTTTGCTATCCACATTGAAGACCGAGATCGGAGAATTCTCCAAAACACACTCGGAGCAGGCGCAAAGCATCACGGCGTTCACTCAGGCATCTACGCACGAAGCCACTCGTCGGGAACGAGATCCGCAACTCTTGCGACTTTCCCTGGAGGGATTGTCGGCTTCAGTCCAGGGTTTTGAGACCTCTCACCCCAAGTTAGTGGAGATTGTCAACGCCTTAAGCCTGATGCTGTCCAACAGCGGTGTATGACGCCCGTTTGAAAACACTCTCGTTCGCTCACGTTCAGCGTCCGCTAAACGATTTCCCTGCGAGCCGGGCTGTCCCCTATGAAATCAAGCTTCACCCTAGCTGTTAAGACCAGCGCGAACTCTACCACCGGAGCCTGCTGGCGGAGGTGGCGTACCGTTCACGGTTGGCCGCTTGGCCCCGTGGCAGCGCTGATTGCGTTGATATCGCCCTTGCCGTTTCTGGGTTGCCGTAGTGCTACGGTGGTGCCTCCCCAAGGTGTTTCAGGACCTCTCAGGTTGGTTGAAGGCCAGGAAGCGTACACGCTTGGCTCTCACCTGCAGGTCCTGAACGACCCCACGCGACGGTTATCCATTGAAGAGGTGGCGTCGCCGCCGCAAGATGAACAGTTTCTGCCAAGCCGGTCTCTCGTGCCCAACTACGGCTTTACAGACTCTGCCGTGTGGGTGCGGTTTCGCGTTCTCAACACCGTTCCCAGCTTGACTGACTGGCGGCTCCAACTGCGATTCCCCCGCATCCAGGAAGTAACTCTCTACCAACCCTCGCCGGATGCGAGCGGAGCCCAGAGCTTTATTGTCAAGCAGGCGGGCAGTTTGCTTCCGATGAGCCAGTGGGAGATTCGCCACCGTCTTCCCACGTTCAACTTGGTGTTACCGGTAAACAGCGAACAAACATTCTATTTGCGCTTTGCCAGCCGCACGATGATGCGGTTGCCGCTGATGCTTTGGTCTCCGAAAGCTCTCATCGACCACAGCCAGAGCGAGAATCTGGGTTGGGGATTGTTCTTCGGCCTGATGCTGATGATGTTCAGCTACAACGTTACCTTCTACTTTCTCACGCGAGAGCGAAGCTATCTCTTGTTCTCCGGTACGGTGGCTGCCTATGCCTTCTACCTGGCCGCCTTGGACGGATGGACATTCGAGCTTCTCTGGCCCGATTCCCCAGCACTCAACCGGTTGGGCGTACGCCTCTCCGGGCCTTTGGCCGTGCTTTCGGTCTTGTTCTTCGCCATTGCGTTCCTGGGCACGCGACAGCATCTTCCACGTATTCACCGAGCCTTGAGAATTCTGATTCCTATCTACACAGCTGCAGCACTGATTCCTTTGCTGGACACCACTCAGCTATTTCCCCGGGGCCTTCATACGGTCCTGGCAGTACCTGCCTTCCTGCTGGTGTTGTTGGCCGGGCTGGCTCGATGGAGACAAGGGTATCAACCCGCAGCTAGTTTCTTGCTCGCGTGGATCATTTTTCTGTCCACCGGAATCGTCTTTGCCATGCTGCAGGTTGGTGTTCTGGCTGCGAATTCATGGACAGAGGGCAGCTTGATTGCCGGAACGATGTGTCTCGTGTTTCTTTGGTCCATTGCCTTGGCGGACCAAGTCAATGCCATCAACCGCGAGAAGCAGGAAGCCCAGGCCCGTTTGCTGAGTGAAAAAGCGCACGCGCTGAGTCTCAAGGAGGAATACAGCAGCGACTTGCAGCAGGCGAACAATGAGCTGATGCTCATGATCGAGGAGAGGGAGCGTGCCGAAGCGATCCTGGCTGAAAGCGAACAGAAGGTTCGCGCTGTTCTCGACCAGGCCTTTCAATTTATTGGGCTGATGACGCCGGATGGAACGCTGATTGAGGCCAATCAAACCGCGCTGAGTTTTGCTGGAATCCAGCGGGCAGACGTGATGAACAAGCCATTCTGGGAGACGCCTTGGTGGCGCCATTCGGCAACCGAGCAAGAGCGTTTGAAAGACGCCATTCGAAAAGCAGCGGCGGGACAGTTTGTGCGGTATGAGACTACCCATTTGTCTCCTGATGGTGTCGAGCACATCATCGATTTCTCGCTTAAGCCAGTGCGGGATCCGTCAGGCAATATCATTCTCTTGATTCCGGAGGGTCGCGACATCACCGGCTTGAAGCGCACTGAGCAGGCATTGCGTGAGAGCGAGGAACGGTTTTCACGGCTTTCGCTGGCCGCCTTTGAGGGAATTGCAATCACCGGAGAGGGGATTGTTCTAGACGCCAATCAGCAGCTTGCCAGGATGCTGGGCTACGAACTTCACGAACTGATCGGGAGGCCGGTCCTTGACATGGTGGCTCCTGAGTCGCGGGAACTGGTGCAGGAAAAGCGGCGTCAGGGTGATGAGGGACCCTACGAGCACTTCCTGTTGCGAAAAGATGGATCCGTGCTGCCAGTCGAAGTGAGAGCACAGGCCTTGCCGTACAAAGGCCAGACGGTGCGCGTCACGACCGTGGGTGACTTGACCCAACGCCTCAAGGCAGAAGAGGCTTTGCGGGCCAGCGAGGAACACCTGCGGCTGGCCCTGGAGGCTTCCCACATGGGAACCTGGGAATGGATTATCGAGACCAACGAAGTGAAATGGTCGAACCAGGTGGAAAGGATCTTCGGACTGAATGCCGGCGAGTTTGATGGAAGCTATGAAGGCTATCTAAGACTCATACATCCGGACGATCTAGACCGGGTGAAGCAAACGATTGGCAGCGCTCTGTCCGGCGAGACCGAACCATACGTCATCGAGCACCGCATTGTGCTTCCGGGCGACAACCTTCGCTGGCTTGGGGCCCGGGGTACGGTCTATCGGAATGACGCCGGAGCGGCGGTGCTGATGCGGGGCACGGTCTCCGACATTACTGCTCGAAAGGAAGCGGAGGAGCAAATTCACCAGTTGAACGAAGAACTGGAGAGGAGAGTCCAGGAACGAACCGCGGAACTTAGCGAAGCCAACCGTGAGCTGGAAGCCTTCAGCTATTCGGTGTCCCACGACCTGCGTGCTCCTCTTCGGAACGTATCTGGTTTCGTTGAGCTCTTGCGCAGACGGGCAGGTGACGCGCTGGACGAAAAGTCACTGCGCTTCGTCGAAACGATTACTGCCGAAACGCGCCGTATGGGCCAGCTGATTGACGACCTCCTGGCGTTCTCGCGAATTGGCCGAAGCGAACTGCGCACCAATGCGGTTGATATGAACGTCCTGGCCGGCGAGGTTCGTGACAGCCTGTCGTTGGAGGCCCAGGGAAGGGATATCGCCTGGACGATTGCCGACATGCCGAAAATTCGGGCCGACCGCAATCTTTTGCGACAAGCTCTATTTAATCTAGTGCACAATGCGGTAAAGTATACCCGTCCTCGCGAGCGGGCTGAGATTACGATTGGATGTGTCGCGGATGGGAAGCGCAGGGGAGAGCAGACATTCTTCGTTCGAGATAACGGCGTCGGCTTTGAGATGAAGCATGCCAACCGGCTGTTTGCTGTGTTTCAACGCTTGCATCATTCCAAACAGTTTGAAGGAACCGGGGTTGGATTGGCTAACGTCCAGCGGATTATTCACCGCCACGGCGGTCGCGTGTGGGCTGAGTCGGAACTGGAGTGTGGTTCAACCTTCTATTTTACTCTTCCCAAGTGAGGAAGGAATCGTGCACGAAGGGCGAACATAATGGCTTCGGCGCCCAAAAGAATTCTTCTGGCAGAAGACGACCCCGAGGGAGTGGAGTTGACGCTCGCTGCCCTGGCGGAAGCCGGTCTGGCGGATGAAGTCGAGACCGTAACCGATGGCCAGGAGGTGCTGGACTACCTCTATCGCCGCGGCCAATATCAGGACCGCGAACCGGGCAACCCGGCCGTGATTCTGCTGGATCTGAAAATGCCTCGTGTGACCGGCTTGGAGGCGTTGGAACAGATTCGGAACGACGCGGCGCTATCGACCGTTCCGGTTGCCGTGCTGACTTCTTCCACGGAGGAGTCGGATTTGGCGGCCTGTTACCGTCTGCGGGCGAATGCCTATGTGGTAAAGCCGGTGGACTTTGCGGAGTTTCTCGACGCGGTCAAGAAGTTGGGCTGTTTCTGGGCAAGATTGAACGAACCCCCTTTCGGGTCTGTGCCGCGCAGGACAACTGAGTAGGCGCCAATCGAGCCGCGAGGACCGACGCACTACCCCGGATCCGTGACGGAGAACCATCTTTGTACCAAATTGTTCTGAATTTGGTCTGAGAGCTCCTTCCCACGTCCTTCGTTTGCCCTCACCACCAGCCCGCAGCACCTTTCATGGCACTCTCCCCGACGGCTGTCTTCGAATCCTTCAATCCGCTCTGCAACAGTTGTCCTGTGTTCTTGAGAGCCCCCGGAAGTGCACTCTGGGCGGACTCTCAATGAAGTCGTGCCGTTGCTTCAGGCGGCCGACCGGGCAGCCCGCAACGGCCTATGGGCAGCACTTATGCTCAGCTACGAAGCCGCGCCCGCCTTCCTTACAATGCTGCTGCGAGGCCACGGCGCGAACAGAGGCTGACCTCTGGGGGAGCGCGATGACGTTGGATTGGCGACGCCCGGCGTCATCTGCTTTCCAGTTAACATTTCCCCATAGAAGCTCCAATGCAACCTTGATAAGCTACACGCCTTTTTGACGGCCTTTCCTTACGGACTGGCCATCAGGTCGCGGACGAATGCGAGGAGACGACTGCCAAGCTGGAGAGAACCGCCCATCGTGCAGGGCGCAGGACGCCGATGAAAGAATCGTCCGCCCTTGGACAAGGGAGGACTTCAGGGGGGTGGGCCGATCGTGAGCCGGCGATCTCTTCCCGTTCCTAGTGCAAGCAGGAACTATTCCAGGAGAACCCGATGAATCAACCACAGAGCCCAGGGCAAAGATTGAAGCAGAGACTGCGTAGCGGACAGCCGGCGTTCGGGCTTTGGATTACGCTGGGGTCTACTGCTGTCATTGAGATTGCCGTTCACCTTGGTCTCGACTGGGTGTGTATCGATGCGGAACATGGCGACCTCGACTTCAAGGAAGTATCAGGTCACCTGGCTGCAGCCAGCCGCAGCTCAACGGCATCACTGGTGCGCGTCCAGGAAATCGAGCAGGGTGTGATCAAGCGCGTGTTGGATCTCGGCGCAGACGGCGTCATCATTCCCCAAGTGCGCACCGCCGAAGAAGTGGAGCAAGCCGTTCGCTTTGCCAAATACCCGCCACGCGGGGTTCGCGGGATCGGCGCTGAACGGGCTACCATGTGGGGCAAGTTCTTGCAGAGGGCGAAATCGGCGAACCAAGATACGCTGGTGATACCAATCATCGAGCACGTCGAGGCTGCCAGGAATATCGACTCGATTCTCAAGGTGCAGGATGTAGAGGCACTCTTCTTTGGACCGGCAGATTTCTCTGCCTCGGCTGGCTATCCGGGTGAGTGGGAAGGTCCGGGAGTTGCCGAGGAAATCCTGCGTGTCAAAGACCGTATCCGCGCAGCCGGGCTTTCCTGCGGAGTGATGGCAACAGGTGCTGAGAACGGAAGAATGAGATTGGAGCAGGGTTTTCAAATGGTCGCGGTCGGCGCCGATTGCGGGCTGCTGACACGCTCGATTAGCGGGATGATGGATGCTCTTGGCGTCGTTCCGATTCCTGAGGTGAAGAATGTCTAGACCATTCAACGTTGGGTTGACTGCCGATTTTGCGTCTGGTGAAGTGCGACTGTTTGACAACGCAAGTCTGGAAGGACTCCGGAAGGCCGGCATTGAATGGCGATTTCTGGAGCGGCATGAGCCAGTTCTAGCGGCTCACCAGATTCAGGACCTGGATGCCCTGATCTGTCTGACTCCTCGCGTCACCGCAGATTCGTTCTCCAAGTCTGGGCGGTTGCTGGCGGTGTTACGGTTCGGCGTTGGCTACGACACAGTGGACGTGGGTGCCTGCACAGAGGCGGGAGTGGCGCTCTTCATCACCAGCGGCGCCGTGAACTATTCTGTTGCGGAAGCCATTCTTGGCTGGATGCTGGCTCTGGGCCATCATTCTTTTCAGAAAGACCGCTTGACGCGAGAGGGCAAGTGGCCCGAGAAGAACCGTTGGATGGGCTCCGAACTCCGACGCAAGACGATTGGGCTCATCGGCCTTGGCGGCATTGGTGGGGCACTCACCGAACTGTTGAAGCCGTTTCAAACAACCGAACTGTTAGCCTTCGATCCTTATGTGGCACCGGAACGAGCAGCAGCCCTCAATACGCGGCTTACCGATCTCAAAGAATTACTGCGGGCTTCGGACTATGTCATTGTCACTTGTCCGCTCAACGAGCAGACGAGAGGCTTGTTGGGGGCCAATGAATTGGCTCTTATGAAGCCGCAGGCGTATCTCGTGAACGCTGCTCGTGGCGGTATTGTGGACGAAAGTGCGCTGGAAGCTGCGCTGAAGTCGAGACGGATTGCCGGCGCCGCTGTAGATGTGTTTACGTCAGAGCCGGTGCTCCAGCATCCTTTCTTTGCACTCGACAACATTCTGCTGGCGCCCCATGCCATTGCCTGGACCCATGAACTCTTCCAGGAAATCAGCCTCATGTGCTGTCAACAAGCGATGGCTCTGTCGAAGGGAAATATCCCGGCAGGGCTCATCAACCACGAAGTTCGCGAGCGTCCGAAGTTTCTCGAAAAGCTCAGAGGTAGCCACGATTGACGCGTTTTCTGCATCAATCGTGGAACTGCCCAATCAGCCGACTTCCTCCAGCAAGGCCCTGATTTTCTTCACATCATCCCAGACATCTCGCTTGGCATTAGGGTTGCGGAGTAAGTAGGCCGGGTGCCAGGTGGGCATGACTTGAATGCCGCGATAGTCGTGAAAACGACCGCGCAGCTTTCCCACAGCGGTCTTGGTTCCAAGAACGGTTTGCGCCGCTACTGCTCCAAGACAGCAGATGACTCGCGGCCGGATGCTCTCGATCTGTCGAAACATGAAAGGCGAGCAGGCGGCGATCTCGTCCTCCTCTGGAGTCCGGTTGGAAGGTGGACGGCATTTCACGATGTTGCAAATGTAAACTTGATCGCGCGTGAGCTGGATGGCTTCAATGATTCTGGTGAGCAGCTGTCCGGCGGCTCCCACGAAAGGCAATCCCTGGGCATCTTCGTCTGCCCCTGGTCCCTCGCCCACGAAAACCAGCTTGGCTTGGGAAGTGCCAGCACCAAACACGATGTTGGTTCTTCCGGAGCAAAGCTTGCAGCGCCGGCAGTCTCCCAGATCAGTGCGAATGCTCTCCAGGCTCTCGCCGGAAGGTTGCTGATTCAGCGGCGATTCAAACAAAGAGGAATTCCTTCTTACAACCACGGAGTCAGAAACTGGTGCTGGATGGAAGGTTTCCTGATTCACCGTGGCGGCGGCCTTCTCGAGTGATGCCTTGACCGAAAGCCCGTAAATTCCCATTTCCTTGTAGTACTGCAGACGTTCTTTCAATTGTCTGAGGTAGAACTGGCGGTCTTCAGGCATGACGTTTTCGGAAAGCCAGAATCTGGTTCAAAATCTCGTGAGCGACCTCTGCTTTCGGCCGTTTGTCGAGCTGCACCTGGTGGCCATCGCACGTGAGAATCGTCACAATGTTGGTGTCGCCGTCGAAGCCCGCGCCCGCTTGTGAGACGTCGTTGGCAACCAGCAGGTCGAGCGACTTTTCCTTCAATTTCTTCTGGCCGTTCTGCAGCACAGATTGCGTTTCTGCCGCAAAACCAACCAGGATGCGTCCCTCTTTTTTCGCACCAACCTCTTTCAAGATGTCAGGGTTAGGCACCAGCTCCAAAACGAACGATTTCTCATCCTTCTTGATCTTCTGGCCGGCGATGGCCTTGGGCCTGAAGTCCGAAACGGCCGCGGCCTTGATCACGATGCTCGCCTCAGCCAAGTGCTTCAACACCTGTTCGCGCATCTCCTCGGTGGAACGCACCGAGATGAACTCCACCCCACTGGGAGGGTCGAGTTTCGTCGGCCCGCTGATGAGGAGTGTGCGCGCTCCCCGCCGCTGCAC
>Ga0180085_1000395_pt1 | contig 15333 bp, 12 predicted proteins | sample EasRiv730_16_10D_FD_123013 | JGI IMG/M metagenome (GOLD analysis project Ga0180085, IMG submission 123013) | Soil microbial communities from meander-bound floodplain in the East River, Colorado, USA - East River metaG ERMLT730_16_10D | ecosystem: Environmental > Terrestrial > Soil > Floodplain ... | reverse complement strand
GCGCCTCGCGTTCCAGACGTAGGCGGCTTCCTTCCATACCGGACGCGCAACGAACCAGATCAGCTCGACGAGCATCAGGAAGATGCCGAGCAGCTTGAAGGCGATGTGGTACACGAGCAGCGCGATGCCGAGGAACACCGTCAGCCGGTACAGCCAGGTCATCCACGCGAAGACGATGAGTCCTGCGCGTTGCCGCGGGCGCAGGCCCGGTTCCGGCAGCGGCTCGTCCAGGCCGAAGAACGTGACCCGGTGCCACCAGCGTGCGCAGGCGAAACTGCGCTCGTGCAAATTGGGGAAGCCCAGCAGGTCCGACAGCACGAAATAGCCGTCGAAGCGCATGAACGGGCTCAGGTTGATGGCGAGGGTCACCACCCACGTGGTGCTCGCCAGGACGAACAGAATGTTCTTCGCGCCTCCCTCGGGGGCGAGCGCCCACAACAGCGTCGAGAACACCGCCAGCACGAGCTCGGATCCCATGCCCGCCGAGGCGATGACGAGCTGCTTGCGCCGGTCGGCGAGCTTCCAGGTTTCGCTCGTGTCGGTGTACAGGAACGGCCACAGCACCAGGAACGCGACGCCCATGGTCGGCACGCGTACGCCGTAGCGCCGGGCCGCGTACGCATGGGCGAGCTCGTGGACCACCTTGGAGAAGGTGACCGCCACGGCGTAGTAGAGGAACGCCTGCGGCGTGAACATGCGCGCCATCGCGTCGGTGAAGCTGTACCACTCGCGCGAGAGCAGGTGGAGGTCGAGCCCGAGCAGCACGAGCACGAGCACGATGAACCCGCGCGTGAAAAACACGTCGGTCAACGCGACGGTGCGGGCAAGAAACGCGTCGGGCCGGAACAGCGGCAGCCTGAAGAACAGGTAGTGATGCAGCACCTGCCAGTACCAGGCGTGCTTCGACTCGCGCAGGCGCCGGCCCAGTACCTCCTGCGCCATGGCGCTGCGCGGCGCGAGCAGCTGGTTCACCGCGAGAAACTCGATCAGCTCCTGCAGCTCCTCCGGCGAGGGCTTGAGCTGCGTTTCCGCGGCGACTTGCGCGAGGAGCGCGGCCCCGTCGCGCTGCGTGCGCCAGCGCGCCAGCAGCTCGAACTCGAGCCAGCCGATCTCGAAGAACGAATTGCGTACCGGGTCGAGGATGCGCCAGCTCGGCGAGCCGTCGGCGTGGGCAGGCCCCGGATACAGGCGCAGATCCTCGCGAATCGGCGGCAGCGATGGACTCTGCCCGCCCGATCCGGCGGCAATCGCTGCCTTCCCTTCAGCCATGGTGCGTGTCTCTCCCTGTCCCCGGCGGCCTTATCCCCATATCCCACCGGACGATCGCATTGTGCCGGCAGGTGTCCTAACTAATTGATAATGTTCGTAACAGGCAGGCACTTTTTGGGGGGACTTGCCCCCGGGGAGACGTGCGCGCACCCAGGCCGTACGACGGGTGGCTCACCATACCGCGCCCTAGGCGCGGCGCCAGGTTGTTTTCCCGCCTTTGTCCTCGACCACGATGCCCTGGCCCAGGAGCTCCTTGCGGATGTGGTCGGCGGCGGCGTAGTCCTTGCGCTTGCGCGCCGCCTCCCGCTCGGCGATTCTTTCCATGATCCATTGCTCGGAGACGCCTGCGGGCTTCGCCTTGAGGAAGCTGTCCGCATCGCGCTGCAGCAAACCCAGCACAGCGCCGAGCCTCCTTAGCTGCTTCGCTGCGCCTGCCTTGCCTTGGAACACCTCGCTCGCCAGCTGATGGAGCTCGGCCACGGCCTCCGGCGTCCCGAAGTCGTCGTCCATCGCTTCCTTGAAGCGTTTCGCGTGCGTTTCACTCCAATCGACCCCGCCGTCGTCCCTCGAGTCCTTCAGTGCGGTGTAAAGCCGGGTCAGGGCGCTCTTCGCGTCGTCGAGGTGCTGGTCCGAGTAGTTGAGCGGGCTGCGGTAATGCGCGCGCAGGATGAAGAAGCGCACCACCTCGGGATCGTATTTCTTGAGGATGTCGCGCACGGTGAAGAAGTTGCCTAGCGACTTGGACATCTTCTCCTCGTCGACCCGGACGAAGGCGTTGTGCATCCAGTAGTTGACGAACTTCGTGCCGCTCGCCCCCTCGGACTGCGCGATCTCGTTCTCGTGGTGCGGGAACTGCAGATCCTCGCCGCCGCCGTGGATGTCGAAATGCTCGCCGAGGAGCTTCGAGCTCATCGCCGAGCACTCGATATGCCAGCCCGGCCGGCCCTCGCCCCAGGGCGACGGCCACTTCGGCTCGTCGGGCTTGGCGCGCTTCCACAACACGAAGTCGAGCGGGTCCTGCTTCGACTGGTCGACCTCCACGCGCTCGCCGGCGCGCAGCTCGTCGAGCGACTTCCCCGACAGCCTGCCGTAGCCCGGGAAGCGGCGCACCGCATAGTTCACGTCGCCGCTCGCCGATCGATACGCGAGGTCCCTGCGCTCCAGCTTTTCGATGAGCGCTTTCATCTCCTCGACATACTGCGTGGCGCGCGGCTCGTGGTCGGGTGTCTCCACCCCGAGCGCCGCGGCATCCTCGTCCATCGCGCGGATGAAGCGCGCCGTCAGGGCGTCGATCGGCTCGCCATTCTCCTGCGCGCGCCGGATGATCTTGTCGTCGATATCCGTGATATTCCGCACGTAGGCAACGCGGTAGCCGCTCGCCCGCAGCCAACGGCGCACCATGTCGAAGACCACCAGGACACGGGCGTGGCCGAGGTGGCAATAGTCGTAGACCGTCATGCCGCAGACGTACATGCGCGCCTCGCCCGGCCGCAAAGGCACGAATTGTTGCTTCGCCCTGCCGAGGGAGTTGAAGATCTTCAGGATTAGTCTAGAATGCCGATGCTTTCGTAGGGCCTTGAAAATATTAGCACAATGCTGAGTTTAGCCGCCCGCCTGGGTTTGGTACTGATCGCGCTTGCCGCGGCGCTACCAGTCTGCGCCGATGATCTGCAGGAAGCTCAGAAGCTCCTGAAGGCCGGCCAGCACCGGCAGGCGCTCGCGCTCGTCGACAAGGCGCTCGCCGCCGCCCCGCGCGACGCCAATGCGCGCTTTCTGAAGGGCGTGATTCTCACCGAGCAAGGAAAGGCCAAGGAAGCGATCGAGATCTTTACCAAGCTGACGCAGGACCGTCCCGAGCTGCCGGAGCCGTACAACAACCTCGCCGTGATCTACGCCTCCCAGGGGCAATACGACAAGGCGCGCGCCGCGCTCGAGCAGTCGATCCGCACTCACCCGAGCTACGCCACGGCCTACGAGAACCTCGGCGACGTGTACGCCAAGCTCGCGAGCCAGGCTTACGACAAGGCCCTGCAGATCGATTCGTCCAACACGGCGGCCAAGCAAAAGCTGTCCCTTGTGCGCGAGCTGACGGGGCGCCCGGCAGCGGCGACTGTGGTGGCGGCGGCGCCGAAGGAGCCTGCCAAGCCGCCGGTTGCCGCGGCTGAAAAACCCAAACCGGCCCCGGTTGCTGCTGACCCCTCCGCCGAAGTCCTGAAAGCGGTAAACGGCTGGGCTGAAGCCTGGTCCAAGAAGGACGCCGATGCCTACCTCGCCTACTACGCCAAGGACTTCAAGACGCCCGGCGGCGAGTCGCGCGCCAGCTGGGAAAAGACGCGGCGCGCCCGCATTACCGCGCCCAAGTCGATCGCGGTGAGCCTCGCCTCGCCCAAAGTGACCATGGACGGGGCCGACCGCGCGACGGTGAGATTCCGCCAGAGTTACAAGTCGGACGTGCTGAAGTCCAACAGCGACAAGACGCTCGTTCTCGTCAGGTCGGACGGCGGCTGGAAAATCCTCGAGGAGAAGAGCGGCTAGATGCGCGCGGCCCTTCTTTCGTTGCTGGTATTCTGGGGTGTAGCCTTCGGCGCGACGCCCGAGGACCGGCTATCGGCGGTGTTCCAGGCAATCGAAGCCAACCGGCTCGACGATGCCCTGCAGCGCGTCGACGCCCTCATCCGCGAATACCCGAACTTCCGCCTCGCGCACCTCGTGCGCGGCGACCTGCTGCTCGCCCGCGCGCGTCCGCTCGAGACCTTCGGCAACGTGGCGAAGACCGTCCCGGGCGAAAAGATCGAAGGCCTGCGCGAAGAAGCCTTTGCCCGGCTGCGCGCGCTGCGCCAGCGCCCGGGCGACGACCGGCTGCCGCGCTACGTGCTGCAGCTGCATCCCGAGCAGAAGCACGCGCTCGTGGTGGATTCGCGGCGCTCGCGTCTCTATGTCTTCAGCAACGCCAAGGGCGCGCCGCGGCTCGTTGCCGACTACTACGTGAGCCTCGGCAAGAACGGCATCGAGAAAACCCGCGAGGGCGACCAGAAGACGCCGCTCGGCGTGTATCACGTCACCGGGAACCTGCCGCGCAAGAAGCTCACCGATTTCTACGGCGCGGGCGCCTTCCCGATCAATTACCCGAACGAGTGGGACCGCCGGCAGGGCCGCGGCGGCTACGGCATCTGGCTACACGGCGTGCCTTCCGACGTCTACGCGCGCCCGCCGCGGGCGAGCGACGGGTGCATCGTGCTCTCCAACCCGGACCTCGAGTCCGTGGGACGCTACGTGCAGGTCGGCCTCACGCCCGTGATCATCGCCGACGAGATCGAGTGGAGCGACGCCGGCGCCGTCGCCGCCGAGCGCGCCGCGCTCGCCGGCGCGGTCGAGCAATGGCGCGCCGACTGGCAGAGCCGGGATACCGAGCGCTACCTCGCACACTACTCCAGCCGCTTCGCTTCGCGAGAGGGCCAGGACTACGACGGCTGGGCCTCCCACAAGCGCAAGGTGAACAGCGCCAAGCGCTGGATCAAGGTCGGGCTGTCGCGCGTCGCGATGTTCCGCTACCCGCGCGAGCGCGACTTCGTGGTCGTCACCTTCGACCAGGATTACCGCTCCGACAGCCTGTCGAACGTCATGCGCAAGCGCCAGTACTGGGTCAAGGAAGGCGCGAGCTGGAAGATCATCTACGAAGGAGCAGGATGAATTTCAAACATCTCTTCATCCTTTCGGCGGCAGCCGTAACTCCGGGCGCGCTCGCCGCCGACCCGCAGGTCGACGTGCGCACCAGCGCCGGCACCATCCGCCTCGAGCTCTATCCGGCCAAGGCGCCGAAGTCGGTCGAGAACTTCCTGCAGTACGTGCGCGACGGACACTACAACGGCACGATATTCCACCGGGTCATCCCCGGCTTCATGATCCAGGGCGGAGGCATGACGCCCAACATGGCGCAGAAGCCGACCCGCTCGCCGATCCCGATCGAGTCCAAGAACGGCCTGAAGAACGACGTCGGGACGCTCGCCATGGCGCGCACTTCCGATCCAAACTCGGCCACCGCCCAGTTCTTCATCAACGTCAAGAACAACAGCTTCCTCGACTACCCCGGGAGCGACGGCCACGGCTATACGGTCTTCGGCAAGGTGCTGGACAGCATGGACGTGGTCAACAAGATCGTCGCCGTGCCCACCGGTACGCAAGGCATGCACCAGAACGTGCCGCGGCAGCCGGTAATCATCGAATCCATGACGGTAGTTCCCGCAAAGAAGTAGTGTCCTCGCTCTTCATCTCCGACCTGCACCTCACCGAGGAGCGGCCGGAGGCGAACGAGAGGTTTATCGCCTTCCTGGAAGAGAAGGCGCGCGCGGCCGAGGCGCTCTACATCCTCGGCGACTTCTTCGAGTACTGGATCGGCGACGACGACCTCGGCGAACCCTTCAACGCCGTCATCGCCGGCCTGCTCGCCGACCTGACGCGGCGCGGGGTCAAGGTGTATCTCATGCACGGCAATCGCGACTTCCTCATCGGCGAGCGCTTTTGCACCGCGACGGGGGTGAAGCTCCTGGATGACCCCACCGTGAACGCGATCCAAGGCATGCCTACGTTGCTCATCCACGGCGACACGTTGTGCACCGACGACGTCGAGTACCAGGCGTGGCGGCGCAAGGCGCGCGATCCGGCGTTCCAGGCCGACTTCCTGGCCAAGCCGCTGGCCGAGCGCCGGCGCACGATCCTGCAGATGCGGGAGAAGAGCAAGCAGGTGGTGCAGGGCAAGACGGCCGAGATCATGGACGTCAACGAGGATGCGGTGCGGCAGGCGCTGCGCCGCCACGGCGTGCGCCGCCTGATCCACGGCCATACCCACCGGCCCGGCCGCCATGCGTTCGAGGTCGACGGCGAGCGCTGCGAGCGGTGGGTGCTGCCCGACTGGTACGGCCGTGGCGGCTACATCGAGGTTGGTCGCCGTGGCCCGCGGCTCGTCCGTTTCTAGGTACGTCAGGCCAACGTCGCGCGCTGGTCCGAAAGCGGCAGGACCAGGGTAAAAGTGCTCCCTTCGCCGAGGCGGCTCTCCAGCCTGAGCTCGCCGCCGAGGAGCCGCGTCAGCTCGCGGCTGATCGATAGGCCGAGGCCGGTGCCGCCGTAGACGCGGCTCGTCGAGCCGTCGGCCTGCCGGAAAGCCTCGAAGATGATCTGCTGCTTGTCCGGCGCGATGCCGATGCCGGTGTCGCTCACCGCGAAGGCGGCGTAGCCCGGCGCATCCGGCCCGATGCGCAGCGTGACGCCGCCGCGGCTGGTGAACTTGAAGGCGTTGGCGAGCAGGTTCTTCAGCACCTGCTTCAGGCGCGCGGCGTCGGTGCGCAGGCCCGTCGGCAGCGCCGGGTCGATGGCGATCGCGAACTCCAGGCCCTTGTCCTGCGCGACCTGGCGGAAAGTGCGCTCGAGGTCGTCGCGCACGTCGGCGAAGCGCGCCGGCGCGACGTTCAGCGCCGTCACGGCGCCGGATTCGATCTTCGCGAGATCGAGCAGATCGTTGATCAGCGAAAGCAGGTCCAGGCCCGAGGCATGGATGGTCTGGGCGAACTTCACCTGCTTCGCATCGAGCTTGCCGCCGGGGTTGTCAGCGAGCAGGCGCGCCAGGATGAGCAGGCTGTTGAGCGGCGTGCGCAGCTCGTGCGACATGTTGGCGAGAAACTGGGACTTGGCCTCGCTCGCTTTCTCTGCCGTCAACTTTGCTTGTTGCAGCTCCGCGGTGCGCTCGCTGACCCGCGATTCCAGCTCGGCCATCGCGCGCTCGAGTTGGCTCAGCACCGCGCTCAGCACCAGGCCGGTGAACACCAGCGTGCTGATGAAAAGCAGCAGCAGGAGCAGCGCCTCCTGGAGCGGCAGCGCAGCGAACGGCTCGACATCGCGCCGCAGGGTGTACCAGAGCGCCATGGCGCAGACCACCGCCACCGCGCTCGTCACTTCGCGCTGCCCGAAGCGGAACGCGGCCCAGACGATCAGGGGCACGATGAGGAAGGTGCGCGCGAATCCCGCGCTGAATACCACATGGGTAGAAAGCAATAACAAGATCGTAAAGAGCGCCGCCTCGACCAGCTTGCGCGGCGTCCAGGCGACGCTGCTACGCGTGAACCAGCTCAGAATGAGCGGCGTGAAGACCAGGATCCCGCAGGCGTCGCCCTGCCACCAGGTCGACCAGTTGCCGGCCAGCTCGGCCAGCGGCATGCCGTAATACGCCGCGAGCGGTACCAGCGCGAAAGTCGGAGCGATGGTGCTGCCGAGCGCGACAAGCAGCACGAACCTGACCACCTGGTCGACCGTCTCGAAGCGCTGCGGCACGCCGATGTGCTTGCGCACCAGCGCTGCGATCACGAAGGTCTGCAGCGTGCTGCCCGTGGCGATGATGGTCGAAGCGACGAACGCCGCATCGATCGTGACGTTGGCGACGAAACTCCCGATCCAGACCGCGGGCCAGAGGCGCCCGCCCGCGAGGAGCAGCGCCGCCACGGCGATGCCTGAAGGCGGCCAGACGGCGGTGGCGTAGCCCGGGGGAATCGCCACCAGCAGCGAGAGCTTCGCCGCGCCGAAGTACGCGGCGGCCAGAAGGAGGAGCTGCGGGAGGAACTGCGGCGCCAGCTTCGCGGCGTAGGCTATTCCGCCTCCAGTCCTCGCCCCAGATCGTCCTTCAGGTCGGCCACCGCCTCAAGGCCGACCGCCACGCGGATCAGGCCCTCGCTGATCCCCGCGGCCGCGCGCGCCTCGGGCGAGATGCGTCCGTGCGTAGTGCTCGCGGGATGGACGATCGTGGTCTTCACGTCTCCCAGGTTCGCGGTGAGCGAGACGAGCCGCGTGGAATCGATCACCCGCCACGCGGCGGCGCGACCGCCCTTCACCTCGAACGACAGCACGGAGCCGGCGGCGCGCTGCTGGCGCTTCGCGAGCTCGTGCTGGGGATGCGCCGCGCGTCCCGGGTAATGCACACGAACGATTTTGGGATGGCTTTCAAGCCACTCTGCAAGCTGCAAGGCGGCGGCCGATTGCGCGAGCATGCGCAGCTCGAGCGTCTCCAGCCCTTTCAGCAGCACCCAGGCGTTGAACGGCGAGAGCGTCGGTCCCGCGGTGCGCAGGAAAGCCGTCATCGGGTCGCCGACCAGCGCCTTCGACCCGGCGACCGCGCCGCCGAGCACCCGGCCCTGCCCGTCCAGATACTTGGTCGCCGAATGGACGACCAGGTCGGCCCCGAGGGCGAGCGGGCGCTGCAGCGCCGGCGTGCAGAACACGTTGTCTACGGCAAGCAGTGCACCCGAACGCCTTGCGAGCGTCGATAAGGCTGCTATGTCCGAGACCTCCGTGAGCGGATTGGAGGGTGTCTCGAGGAAAAAGAGCTTGGTGTTCTTCCTCACGGCCTTCTGCCACTCCTCCACCCGCGTGGGCGAGACGAAGCTCGTCTCGACGCCGAAGCGCGCGAGGATGGTGCTGAAAAGCTGGATCGTCGCGCCGAACACGGCGTTCGAGCACACGACGTGGTCCCCGGCCTTGAGATGCACCATCGCCGTGGCGAGGATCGCGGACATGCCCGAAGCGGTGGCGACGCAGCTTTCCGCGCCCTCCAGGGCCGCCAGCCGGTCCTGGAACATCGCGACCGTGGGATTGGTGTAGCGCGAGTACACCATGCCCGCGTCGCTCCCGGCGAAGCGCGCCGCGGCCTGCTGCGCGTTCTCGAAGACGAAGCTCGAGGTGAGGAACAGCGCCTCGGAGTGCTCCTGGAACTCGGTGCGCGCCTGCCCGGCGCGCACGCCCTTGGTTGACAGCTCGTAGTCTTTGGCCATAAAAAAACCCGGGCCTCTGTGCAGCGGACCGGGTTCTCCTCGGCACGCTTTAGCTGGATTTATTACGCGCCCGCAAGCTGTGGCCCCTCAAATCGGCGCGACGGACAACTATATCAGGCGGCCAGATTCAAGTCGAGTTGCGGCGCCTCGTCGTCGCCCGAGTCGCGCCTCGCGTCCCGGCGCACTTCAATGGAGCGCAGGTAGTCGGTGGTGATGTCGCCCGTGATGTAGACGCCGTCGAAGCACGAAGTCTCGAAGCTCGCGAGCTTCGGGTTGCAGCGCCGCACCGCGTCCTTCAGCGCGTCGAGGTCCTGGTAAATCAGGGCGTCGGCGCCGATCTCGCGCGCCACCTCGTCCTCGCTGCGGTGCGCTGCGATCAGCTCGGCGCGCGTCGGCATGTCGATGCCGTAGACGTTGGGGAAGCGCACCGGCGGCGCCGCAGAAGCGAAGAACACCTTGCGCGCGCCCGACTCGCGCGCCATCTGCACGATCTCGCGGCTGGTAGTGCCGCGCACGATCGAATCGTCGACCAGCAGCACGTTCTTGCCGCTGAACTCCATCGCCATCGGGTTCAGCTTCTGCCGTACCGAGCGCGTGCGCACCGCCTGGCCCGGCATGATGAAGGTGCGGCCGATGTAGCGATTCTTGACGAAGCCCTCGCGGTAGGGCACGCCCAGGCCGTGCGCGAGCTGCAGCGCCGAGGGCCGGCTCGAGTCCGGGATCGGGATCACCACGTCCACCTGGAGATTGCGGTACTGGCGGCGGATCTTCTCGGCGAGCTTCTCGCCCATGTTGAGGCGAGACTCGTAGACCGAGGCGCCGTCGATCAGCGAATCGGGGCGCGCGAGGTAGACGTACTCGAAGATGCACGGGTTCAGGCTCGCGTGCGGCGCGCACTGCTGGCTGAAGAAGTTGCCGTCCTCGTCGATGAACACGGCCTCGCCGGGCCCGATGTCGCGCAAGACGCGGAACCCCAGCGCGTCCACCGCAACCGATTCGGAGGCGACCATGTACTCGGTGCCGCCGTGCGTCTCGTTGTACCCGATCACCGCGGGGCGGATGCCGAACGGATCGCGGAACGCGACCACGCCGTAGCCGGCGATCATCGCGACTACGGCATACGCGCCGCGCACCCGGCGATGAACGTTGGCCACCGCGGTGAAGATGGTCTGCGGATCGAGCCGCAGCTTCACCGAGGCCTTCTCCAGCTCGTAGGCGAGCACGTTCACCAGCACTTCCGAGTCCGAGCCGGTGTTGATGTGGCGCCGGTCGGTGCGGAACATCTCGTCCTTGAGCTGATCGGAATTCGTCAGGTTGCCGTTGTGGCCGAGCACGATGCCGAACGGCGAATTGACGTAAAAGGGCTGCGCCTCGGCCGAGCTGAACGCCGATCCTGCGGTCGGGTAGCGGCAGTGCGCGATGCCGATGTTGCCCGGCAGCGAGCGCATGTTGCGCGTGCGGAACACGTCGCGCACCATGCCCGGCGCCTTGTGCATGTGGAAGGAGTTGCGCTCGGACGTGACGATGCCCGCGGCGTCCTGGCCGCGATGCTGGAGGAGCAGGAGCCCGTCGTACAGGAGCTGGTTGACGGGCGAACGGGCGACGATTCCGAGGATCCCGCACATGGGAACAGCTTCCCGGGTGTGGTTAAGGGCTAATTATATTTCAAGCGATTCGCGAATGCCGGCGGCAGCCAGGGCTTGAGCTGGATCACGGTCTGGGCGAGCGAGTAGCCGGTGGCGGAGTTCGTCCAGTCCGGCATGCGCGGCAGCGGGGTGAGCCCCGCGACCATCGCCAGCGCGATGATGATCACCAGGCCGCGCAGCAGCCCGAACAGCGCGCCCAGCCACCGGTCCAGGCTGTGCAGCACCGAGACCTTGATGAACTTCGTCACCAGCGCCGACAGCAGCGTGGCGAGCACCAGCGTCGCGATGAACACCACCAGGAAAGCCGCCACCACGCGCAGCTCAGGCCGCATGTTTGCCGGGAAGCTCTCGGCGAGCGGTGCGGCCAGCAGATTGGCGGCGAGGAAGGCGAGGATCCAGCCGGCGAGCGAGAGCACTTCGTGCACCAGGCCGCGCCACGCGCCCCAGGCGACCGAGAGCACCAGGACCGCGATGACGACGTAGTCGACCCAGGTCATCCGGATTTCGCGCTCACGGTGCCCGGCTCGAAGCCGAGCCCCTTCAGCTGCTCGAATGCCTTTTCCGCGGCTTCGCGCGTGGCGAACGGCCCGGCGCGCACGCGCGTCAGATTGCCCTGCGTCACCTCGGTGTAATAGGGCATCTTCGCCGACTCGAGCTTGGCGATGACACCCTGCGGACTCGCGAACGCGCCGACCTGGACCACGTATTGTTCAACCGGGGTAGCCTGCATCTTTTTCGTTGGGGGTTTCGGAGCAAACGGTGTCTCGTCCTCGCCAGGGATGCGCACGCTCACCGAGGAGCCTGTCCCGCGCGGCTCGGGGTCGAACACCATGGGAAGAACGATCACCGCGGCGAGCACCAGCGCGACCGCGCCGACGAGCCGCCTCCGTCCGCGGCGCTTCAGCGTATCGACGTCTTGTTGTTCTTCAGCCATGCCATCACTTCGCCGACGGTGAGGAAGGAACCGAACACGACGATCTTATCACTCTCGGCGGCGCGCTCTCTTGCCGCCGCGAACGCCCGGGTTGGAGATTGGAATTTCTCCACCGCGGCGTCCGCCTCGCTGAGGTGCTTCTCGAGCTCTGCGGCGGAAGCGCCGCGCGCCCCAGGCAGCGAAGCGAGATGCCAGCGCGTGATGCGCGGTGCGAGCTCGCGCAAGACGCCGCCGATGTCCTTGTCGCGCAGCATGCCGCACACCGCGATCGTCTCCGGCGCGAAGCCCGCTGCGCTCAAATTTCCGGCGAGGATCTTCGCCGCCTCGACGTTGTGCGCGACGTCGAGGATCACCTGCGGCCGGCCGGGCAGCACCTGGAAGCGCCCCGGCAGCGCGACCTGGGCGAGCCCGCGGCGCACGTCCTGCATCGCGACCGGCAGCTCGAGCGCGTCGAGCGCGCACAGCGCCGCCGCGGCGTTGCGAAGCTGAACGCTTCCGCGCAGCGCGGGATGGGCAAGCCCTGAGCGCTTGCCGCGCGGACCCCAATAGGTCCACTGGCTTTCCTGCTGCGAAAACCCAAAATCCTTCCCGAGCAGCAGCTTTTCCCCGGGTGCCTGCAGCACGGATTGCGGCGGGTCCGGGTCCGCCACCACCGCCGGCCGGCCGGCGCGGAAGATCCCGGCCTTCTCGCGGCCGATCGACTCGCGGTCGGCGCCCAGGTAGTCCACGTGGTCGATGCCGACGCTCGTCAGCACGGCGCAGTTCGCGTCGAGAACGTTCACGGCATCGAGCCTGCCGCCGAGACCGACCTCCAGGATCGCCGCTTCAATTTTTTGTTCGGCGAAGACCCAAATCGCCGCGAGCGTCCCGAACTCGAAATAGGTAAGCGGGGTTTGGCCACGTGCCCGCTCGACGGCGGCGAAGCCTTCGCTCAGCGACTCATCGTCGACTTCCAGCCCGCCTACGCGCACCCGCTCGTTGTAGTGAACGAGGTGCGGCGAGGTGTAGCGCCCGGTGCGCTGGCCGCCGGCGCACAGGATCGATTCGAGCATCGCGCAAGTGGAGCCCTTGCCGTTGGTGCCGCCGACTGTGATGACAGGGCAGCGGATTTGCACACCCATGCCCCCGAGGACTTGCTGGACCCGATCCAAACCCAGGGCGATCGGCTGCGGGTGCTGGCGCTCGATGAAAGCGAGCCACTCGGCAAGGCTTTTCACGCAACACTTTGCTGGTAGATGGCGCGCACGGTGTCGATCGTGTCGGCCTCCTCCGGCCGCTTGTCCGGGCGGTAGCCCTTGACGCGCGCGAAGCGCAGCGCCATGCCGGCAGGATACTGCGGGCTTTCCTGCACGTCGTTGAAGGCGATCTCGACCACGAGCTCCGGGCGGATGCGCACCGTCCAGTCGTCCCGGCCGCGAGGTTGATCGATGCGCCGCGCGAGGAGCTCGCGCGTCTGCCACTCGAGCATCTCATCCGTGAGGCCCTTGAAGGTCTTGCCGAGCATGACGAAGCCGCCGGTCCGCGGGTCGCGCGCGCCGAGGTGCAGGTTCGAGAGCCAGCCGCGGCGCCGGCCGCTGCCCCATTCCGCGGCGAGGACCACCAGATCGAGCGTGTGCGCGCTCTTGATCTTCAGCCAGCCGGCGCCGCGGCGGCCGGATTCGTACGGCGCGCCGAGCGCCTTGGCCATCAGGCCCTCGTGGCCGTGCGCCAGCGCGTCGGCGTAGAACGCCTGTGCTTTTGGCAAGTCGTCCGTCACCAGCGACGGCGTGGAAAAAGTGGCTGGCACGACCTCGCGCAGGATGTCGTGCCGCTCGCCGGCCCCGCGGTCGACCAGAGGCTCGCCGTCGCGCAGCAGGCAATCGAAGAAGAACACCGACAGCGGCAGCTCGGCCCGGACCGCCTCGACCTCGAGCCTGCGGCTGAAGCGCCGCATGGTGACCTGGAACGGATGCGGCCTGCCGTCGGCGCGCAGCGCGATGGCTTCACCGTCAAGGATGAGTGAAGAAGAAACATCCTTGAGCGCTGTAACGACCTCGGGAACCGCGGCAGTCACGTCGTTAAGGTTGCGCGTGAACACGCGGATCTCGTCGCCGGACTTGTGCACCTGGACGCGCGCGCCGTCGAGCTTCCATTCGAAGAGCGCGGTGCCGAGCGTGCCGAGCGCGGCGGCGACGTCCGCGGCGGTCTGCGCAAGCATCGGCAGCACCGGCTGCATGAGACGGATGGAGAACGGCTGCAGGGCTTTCGCGCCGCCCGAGAGCGCTGCACGCGCGACCGGCGCGATTCCGCCGGCGAACGTTGCGGCGCGCCGCACTTCCGCCACCGGCAGCCCGGCGGCCGCGGCGACGGCCTCCAGCATCACGCCTTCGAGCGCGCCTTGGCGCAGCTCGCCGACGATGAGACGCAGCAGGAAGTCCTGCTCCTCTGGCGTTGCCTTGGAAAAGAGGCCTTTCAGCCGGGTCGCGCGCTGCGCGGCGGCGCCTTTGCCCTTCACGGCTTTCAGTTCCTCGAAGGCGCGGTCGATGTCGGTGATAGAAAGGGTGGGAGCGGCGGCAGGACCGCCCATCGCCGATTGCAGCGTCGAATGACCCAAAGTCAGCTTGCCCTGGCGGATTTCGCCGCTGAGATAGGGCAGCGCGATCTCGATTTCGCCGGGCTCGAGCGCGCGCAGGCAATCTGCGATCACTCTTGTCTTCGCGAGCCGGCTCGACGTCGCCGCCACCGCGGCCGACGCGCGCACCACCGCGGCGAGAAGCGTCACGCCACCGTTTCGGCGCTCAGCCCTTGCAGGAGCGAAAGCACGGCGTGCAGCTTGTCGCGCAGCTGGCGGCGGTCGACGATCATGTCGATCGCGCCCTTCTCCAGCAGGAACTCGGCGCGCTGGAACCCCTCGGGCAGCTTCTGGCGCACGGTCTGCTCGATGACGCGCGGTCCGGCGAAGCCGATGAGCGCCTTGGGCTCGGCGATCACCACGTCGCCGATCATGGCGAAGCTCGCCGACACCCCGCCCATGGTCGGGTCGGAAAGCACCGAGACGAAAGGCAGCCCGCGCTCGGCGAGGTCGGTGAGCGCCGCCGTGGTCTTCGCCATCTGCACGAGCGACAGCGCCCCTTCCTGCATGCGCGCGCCGCCCGAGGCGGTGACGCAGACGAAGGGCGTTTTCTGCTCGATCGCGACGCGCACGCCGCGCACGAAGCGCTCGCCGACCACCGACCCCATCGAGCCGCCCATGAAATCGAACTCGAACGCCGCGCACACCACGCCGAGCGACTTGATCGAGCCCTGCATCACCACGAGGGCGTCGCCTTCCGCGGTCTCCTCCTGCGCCTCCGAGAGCCGCTCCGAGTACTTTCTCGAATCCTTGAACTTGAGCGGGTCGACCGGCAGCACCTCCGAGCCGATCTCGAAGCGGCCGTCGGGGTCGAGCAGCGCGTCGAGCCGCGGCCGCGCGCCGAGGCGCTCGTGATGGCCGCACTTCGGGCAGACGTTGAGGTTCTTCTCGAGGTCGGTGCTGTAGAGAACCGCGTCGCACGCCGCGCACTTGGTCCACAGGCCCTCGGGAACCGTCTTGCGCGCGCCGGGGCCGGTGCGCTGGATTTTTGGCGGCAGCAGCTTTTGTAGCCAGCTCACGCGTCCAACGCTTCCCTGATGGGTTTGAGAAATGCCTTGACCT
>Ga0180085_1000394_pt1 | contig 15368 bp, 13 predicted proteins | sample EasRiv730_16_10D_FD_123013 | JGI IMG/M metagenome (GOLD analysis project Ga0180085, IMG submission 123013) | Soil microbial communities from meander-bound floodplain in the East River, Colorado, USA - East River metaG ERMLT730_16_10D | ecosystem: Environmental > Terrestrial > Soil > Floodplain ... | reverse complement strand
CGGCTTTTGCTTCGGCGTTTTGACCTTGATCTTGGGATCCTGGCGCGGTCGCTGCAGGCCGACAACGTCGTATCTGCCTCCCCGGGCCGAATTCCGGCACCGGCCGGAAAATCTCCGCTTGAGTAGTGCCAGCCGTTTTCATCTCCCATGAGTCTTGCAAAGCCTTCCCTGACTTTCTGGAGGACGTTCATTCCCCGCTCGATTGTGGTGTGCTGAGGGGTGTCGCTTCCCCGATCGCGGCGGCACGCTCTTGTTTCAGCAGATCGGCCCGATCAGGGGACTGAGCCTGTAGGCGCGTGACCAGGAGTGAAGACGCGATCGACAATGCCATCAAGAATGTTCTCATCTCGGATCAACCTCCATTCGGATCAACCTCCATCTGACGGCTCACGGCTAACATCTGGAAGCTTCTCAATCGTGGAGGAGAAGAGCAATTGGCGATCCATTTCCGCGGCACGTCGGATCAATGGGTTGCAAAACACAATCGACGTCATCTGCCCAAGCACCTCGACAAATGACGAAACAACGCTGAGCCGGCGCCACGGCATCTGCCGCCGTTCGCGGGCTCCGTAGACCCACACCTCAGGATTCCGAGTCGGTGTGCCCCGTTCGAAAGCGGGACGAGCGGTAGGGAGTCTACGCCCCATTCCATTACCCGGCGGACCAGATCCTCGTTCTTCATCGCATCCGGAAGCGGTGGCAAGATCAGCGGCTTCTGGTCGCGCCACACTTAAAGTCCCGATACTGTTCTCATCAGCGCGCAGTGCGATCTCACGTCCTGGCAACGGACGATTCGTGCTGAACGCCAGCAGGGGTCGTAAACAATCAGACCGAGAAAATCGAATGACACGATCCGCCGCAGCAACTCTGCCACCGCGCTGTAGAGCGTTTGGAGATCCGACTGGCCCACAATCGACTGTCTCAGATCGAGAAGCGCTTGAAACAATTTTGACTCTGCAAACCAGCAGGCTAACCTCCAGCGACGCGGTCGAACACGAGGCTGACAGCCGCCTTACAAAGTTGGTCCAGGTCGGGCGCGGCATGAAAGGCCACGCTGCCCAGACCGCGGCAGGTGGCGATTAAAGCGAGCGCCGTCACCGCCGGAAGGCTGCCGTCTGAAGAGAAGCTCCGCACTACCGAACCCGCCCATGTCTGGATCTCCTGCCGGCACAACTCGGCCAGCCGCGCCTCCAACACCGGATTCCGTGTGGCTCGCCGGTTAAACTCGACCTGCAAAGCGATCCAATCCCTTTCCTGCCATTGTTTCGAGAACCAGTTTCGGAGCGCAGCACGCTGCTGTTCCGGATCTGAGATGCGCTGGAAGGTCTTCAGCGCTTTGGCCACATCCCTTCGGCGCTTGTCGATGACAGCCAGAGCCAGGTCATCCTTGTCATTGAAGTTTGAATAGAAAGCACCTCGTGAGAATCCGGCCGCCTCCGTGATCTGCTCAACAGACGCGTGTTCGAATCCCTCGCGAAGAAACACCTTTTCGGCCGCATCGACAAGCTTCGCGCGAGTCACCAGCCGGCTTTCCTGCCGCGTGAGCCGACGTCTTTCTTCCACGTGCTTCAGACCTCCGGCACCATCTCGGGACGGACGGAGACATGCTCAGCAACCGGACTGCCCCAAGCGATCCACTTCAGGTCCCGGACGGCAATCGCATACAGAACCGGTACCAGCCCGAGCGTGATGAACGTCGCGATGCTCAGACCGCCAATCTGTGCGTAGCACAGAGGCTCCCAGAGCGGACCACCGTGGCTCGCCAACGGGTACAACGCCAAAACCGTTGCGGCCACTGTGATCATGACAGGTCGCAAACGCTGGATACCGGCGTCGAGCAGCGCCTGCTCGAGAGGCGCTCCGTGCTCCCGCCGCTCTTCGATAAAGTCAAACAGTACGATGATGTGGCTGACAATGACTCCGACCAAAGAGACCACTCCAAGAAAAGCCATGAACCCGAACGGCGCGTGCATCAGCCACAGAGAGGCAATCGCGCCTGTCATGCCGTACGGGATGGCGGCGAAGACCAGTAGCGGCTTAATGGCGTGCTTGAACTGCACTACGAGGGCTAGGTAGATCAGCAGGACGGAAACTAGGAGCACCACCGTCAGTTCCGCGAAGCCATTCACCTGCTCTTTGTGCTCTCCGGCGATCTCCATCCTCACGGCCGGCGCCAGAGTGTTCCTGAAATTCTCGATCCCGGCTGAGGCTGCGACCAGAACCTCCGAAGGGAGCCGGCCCGGTGCAGGAAAGCATGAAACCGTCATCGTGAGGAACTGGTTGAACCGGCGAAGCCGGGCCGGTTCGAATCTGTGCTCAACCACAGCGACCTGCCTGACGGGGACGCGACGGGCATCCTGTGACGAGTAAACGTATAGATCATCCAACCGCGACAGAATGTTGCGTTCATCCATTCGTAGGCGAGCCACTACGGGCAACTGCTTGTCCCCCTCGCGATACGTCGTCACGGGGAATCCGTCGACCGCGACAGCGGTGCTTGTTTCCAGGTCCTGTGCCGTGACACCGGCGGCGGCCGCACGGTCCTGATCCAGCGTGAAGACCGTCTGCAGACTATCGACGCCCCAATCGTCACGGATGCGCAAGGCAAATGGAACTTCTCGGAGGACCGCCTTCAAACGCTCGGCTTCGGCTCGCAGCGTAGGGATATCGTCTCCCATGAGGCGGATCTGAACCGGTATGCCGATGGGCTTGCCAGTCTCCAGTTGGCGCACGTCGAGACGTGCCTCAGGAACACCGGCCGTGATTGCGTTCTGCCATGAACCGACCAGGTGGTTGGTGTCGTGCTTGTCGGCGACTTCAACTACGATCTGTGCGTAATTCGGCTGCCGCGCTTCCGGAGTTGCCGACAGCCAGAACCGCGGCCCACCCCCGCCCACGAACGTAGTTAGAGATTTCAGCACACCCTCCGGCTTCTTGTGCTCCCGGCCGTATTCTTCTGACACTTCCTGGATGATGCGCTCTGCTTTTCGGCTGGCCTGCGACGTCAGCTCCAAAGGAGCGTCCTCGGGCAGCCACACGTCTACATACGACAGGTACTGCAGATCCTTGGGGAAGAACTGCTGCGGCAACTCGCGAAAGAGCACAACCCCGACGGCCAAAACGCTGAGCGATGCGACGGCGACGAGTTTTCGATGAGCGATAGCCCAAGACCCGATTTTCCAGTACCACTTGCCGTATCCGGTTGTCCGTTGCTGCTCCATGGGAACCTCCGCTTTGGGCTTCAGCAGATAGCGGCTGATCAGAGGTACGAACGTCATCGCCACGATCTGTGCGGCAATCAGCGAACAGGTGATGACGATGGGCAAGCTATACATGAACTTGCCGGTGTCTCCCGTCAACATCAGGAACGGCAGGTAGGCGACGATGTTGGTGAGCGTTGCATACATCATCGTTGTGAACAGCTTCGTCGGTCCCAGCCATGCGGCGACAGAGTTCTTGTGTCCTTTGCCCATCGAGCGCTCGATCGCGTCGCCGGAAACTACCGGGACGTCCACCAGAAGCCCGAGCGCGATGATCAGTGAGGCGATGGAAATCTGCTGCAGATCGATTCCGAGGACATACATCATGCCAAACGTCAGCGCGAGCGTTATCGGAATTGCCAGCGCCATGAGAATCGCCGAGCGCCAGCTCCAGAATCCGAGCCAGGAGACGACCACAACCAGCACAATCGCTTCCCAAAGGCTCGACATGAAAAGGTCGATGTTCTCCTTCACCTGGAGTGGCTGATCGGAGGTTCTGGACAGAACCAGGTCGGCGGGCAGCAGCCGTTTCACTTGTTCCATCTGTTCGTCGGCCAGCTTGCCGAACACTCCGATCTGCTCGCCTTTGCGCATCTGAACGGAGAGAGTGATGGCGCGCGTCGACACCCAGCCTCCTTGGTCAGAGCGCCGCGTATAGTGGTTCAAATATTGAGCCGGACTCTCGTATTCACGTTGTATTTCGGCGACGTCGTGGAGATAGATCGGAGCGCCACCGGGCGCCGTTCCGACGGCGACACTGCCTATTTGGTCAACGGAGCGAAACTCACCCGCGGGGATAATCGCGATGTTCCTTCCTCCGGCGTTAACCTCCCCACCCGCCGCCGTGACGTTTCGCTGTCGCAGCGCCTGCAGGAAGGCGATGGGGGAAAGTCCATAGGCGGCAAGCCGGTTCTGGGAATACGTGAGATACACGCGCTCATCCAGCACGCCTACGCGCTCTACCTTGCTCACCAAAGGGATGAGTTTCAACTGCCGCTCGATGACGTCGGTGAAATTGTCCATCTCCCGGTAGCTGTATTTGTCGCCGGCGATGGAAGCCAGCAGCCGCGCAGTGTCGGCGGGATCGCGCACGATGATCGGGACCCACAAGTCAGGATGGACTTGGTCGCTTCTTATGTTCTCCTCCGCAAAATGCAGCAGTTCGTTGCACAGATCTTCTTCCGAACGGGTAGTGGCGAGATCCAGCGCGATAAAGCCGGAACCTTGAAGAATCTGTATTCGTTCCCCGACCTTGCGATCCGTCCAGGACAGGCGCAGCATCTCCGCGGGTCTCCGGAGTAACTCGGGATCCATGCCAGCCGGATGGGCCAGCACAACCGCGGCTCGACCGCCCGGCAAGCCGCGCCGGACATCCTCAATCGCTTTGCGAATCTCAACCGCACGTGACGCGATCTCGTCTGCGCCAACTCGCGGCGACGCCACCGTCAGCATGAGCGCCGCCGTATCACCGAAATCCTTGACGAAGTAGATGGGGCCGGAGCCGTCTGGCAAGTCCCGAATGCCATCCAGCTTGCCCTTCAAATCGTCGAACTCCTTCAGCACGTCGAAGTTGCCCTTCTCCTGTACTTCGCCGAACACCACAGAAAGGCCATTGCGTGAAATCGACTTGATCTCATCGATACGCGCATTCAGTCCCACCTGCCGCTCGATTTTTCTTGTGATCAACTGCTCGACGCGCGCCGCCTCGATTCCCGGCCACGGCGTCACGATCATGCATTGGCGAACCTGAATGTCGGGATCCTTGCGCTGTGGCATGCTCACATAGCCGAATACACCCCACGCAAGAACCGCTGCCAGGCCGACAAAGGCGACTTGCGAATGGTTGATGACATAGCGCGCGCTCGACCGGCTGCGGGCAATCAATTCTTGATCTGTTATGTGTGCCATGTTTGTCCTCTTACTCCACGACCCGGATGAGCGCACCATCCACAAGGTTCTGCTTCCCGCCTATAACGACTCGCTCTCCTTTCTTCAGGCCGGCGAGCACAGTGACGCGAGAACCGGCGAACTGTCCGTGACGTATGGTCCGAAGCCGTGCCAGGGTTTTTGCCGATCCGCCCTCGACGACGAAAACAGCGGCGGCATTGGGATCCGAAGGTGACCGCAGCAGTGCGGTAGCCGGCACCGCGGGCAGCAGGGCGGCCGACTGAGTTCCCGGAACCGAAACCTTGCCCATCATGCCGGCTTTCAGTTGTTGCTTTGCGTTCGGAATCGCCACTTCCACTCGATACAGTCGCGTCGAAGGATCCGCTGCCGCAGCGATCTCCCGGATACGGCCCTCAAACGAGTTGTCCGGGAACGCGTCAACGTTGACCGGGAGGACAGCGCCGGGCGCCATCCTGGTTACGAGCGTGTCCGGAACGCCGAATGCCATACGGACCGTCCCGACATCGCCCAGCCGGAACGCTGGCGCGCCACGGCCGACTAGAGTGCCGGGCTCGACCCGCTTGTCCAGCACGACCGCCGACATGGGCGCCACAAGCGCGGTGTCCTCGAACGTGATGCTGGATGATCGCTCCTGTGCTTTGGCGCTCTCCAGCAGATTGCGCTGCACCTCCACGTTCTTCCGGGCTGCCTCCACCTGGGCGTGGGTGGAATCCAGTTGTGCCCGCGCGGCGTCATAGTCCGGTTTGGTGAGAGCTTTCTCCTGGTAGAGAGCCGTTGCCCGCTCAGCGTCGAGCGAAGCCTTTGTGTACATCGCCTCCACTTGCGACAACTGCCACATGGCCACCTTGAGCCCTTCAGCCGACTGTAGCGCCTGCGCGCGCGATGCATCGAGGCCAGCCTGGTAGTCGCTCTGGCGGACGCGGGCAAGCACGGCGCCTTTCGCAACAAAGTCGCCTACCTGCACATTGCGGCCGCCGACCTTGAGGAGCGATTCGACGTAGCCATCAACCTTGAACGCCATCTCGACGGTGGTGTCCGGGTCAATCGTCGCCGAGTAGTGAGTGGACGTGTCCACCGCTACTTCTTCGACCGCGGCCGTCTGCACGGGTATCTCTGCCGCCGCGTTCACTTCGTGTTTTCCACGTCCGCAACCGCTAAGGACGAGAAGCCCGACGGCGAAGATCGTTGCTAGGAAGTGTTTGCGCGTTTTCATTGTTCCCCCAAAACTCGTTTCAATTCGGCCCTCGCGGACCAGTAAGCGGCCAGTGCGCGACGTTGTTCGTCATCCTCTGCCGCCAGGTTCGTTTGTGACTGCAGAACGTCTTTCCAAAGCACCGCTTCGCGGCCGAAAGCGCTTTGCTGTTCGCGCAGTCCCTCACGAGCGGCCCGCTGCGACAGTGTGCTCACCTTCACTCGCTGGGCCGTCTCGGCGCATTGCCGGAGCGCTTGCGCGACTTCCACTCGGATCCGCCGATCGAGAGCTTCTTCGGCGACCCGGGCCTGCGAGGCCGTGTGGCGTTTCGCGTTCATCTCCTGCTTCTTCCGTCCCCAGTCGAATACCTCCCACTCGAGCAACACGCCGGCAGTGGCGACATTTTGCGGCAGAGCGTTCTGGAAGTTGAAAGCGGAGCCGTAAGTGAGCCCCAGGCTGACGTCGGGAATGTACTCGGATTTCTTCACCCGGACATCGAGCTCGGCCTGCTGAACACGCAGACTCACCTGCCGCATCTCCGGCCGCTGGCTTAAACCTTTTTGGATTGCCGCTCCGAAATCCATTCCTTCTTCTGCGATGTGCTCCACGCCGACGGTTCGAAAAGGCGTATTGACAGGCCTGCCTATGAGCTCATTGAGCGCTTCCATCTGTGTAGCGATCGGGTTGCGCAGCTTGAGCGCCTCGAGTTCCACTTCGGCGGCTTCTGCCTCGGCTTTCAGTTGCTGGCTTGCCAGAACCGTCTCTAACTGCAGGCCGACTTGCGCGAGCCGCACCGTCTCCTTGTATAGAGGAAGCGACTGCTCCACGCTCTCAAGCGCACTCTGTGTCTCCAACAGCCGGTAGTAGGCTTTGCGCACCTGTTCAGCAACCGCCGCTCGCCGCTCGGCCAGCTTGGCCTCCTCGAGCTGCCGTCCCAGATCGTGGAACTTCACCTCGAGTCCAAGCCGGTGTTGCTGGCTGAGCGGCTGCATGATCTGGCCGAAGACAAAGGCCGTTGGCTTGCGAGGGATGTGAACTTTGGTTTCTTCTCCCGGTATGGGGCCTACGCCGGGGTACGTGCCAAACACCCCTTGATCGAAGGTAACGCTTGGTTTGGTGAGTAGTTGCCCACCGAGCGTAGACCACTTGATCGATGGGAGCCGGCGGGTACGAAATGCGGACAGGTTCTCCTCGGCTTTCTTGACCTCGAGTTCCGCAGTCCGCAAAGAAGGGTTGTGCTCGAGGGCGTAACTGACCGCCTGATCGACTGTGAGCGTTTCGAGTGGAGCTGTCGATTCCTGCGCTCGCGCCACCAGCCCGATCGCTCCGAGTACCAAAACCAATTGGATTGTTCGAGTATGTCGTTTCATCATGACGCGATCCTAAATCCGTTCGTGTATCCAAATGCAGTAATGTCCCGTAACCCCGACCGTAAGCTTACGGGAGGCGGTTACGGTTCTGGCAACCTGACTCCGAGGCGCTGTGCCACGACTTCGGGTGCTTCCAGGGATGGGGAAACAGGAAACCCCTGTTCCCGCCACGCCTTGAGCCCACCTTCCAGCACCCATACTTTGTTAATGCCTACCCGTTTCAATGCCACGGCGGCGCGCGCGCTTACGATGTCGTGTCCCGAAGAAGAACAGAGAATGATCTCGACATCATCCCGTACGGTGAGATGAGGAGACTTTTGCAAGCGAGAGGGATCTACCTGGAAAGCACCCGGAATAGCCTCCAGGCTTTCGGTGTCGGTTTCTTCTTCGAAGTTCAACAGGTCGAGCACTGCGACCTTCCTATTGGATTTCAGTTTGCGTGCCAGCATCGGCGGACTGATGCGGCGCAGCCGTAATCGACGGACCATTCGCACCAGAGCCAGTCCCCGCCAGCCTGCATAGAACCCGATCGGAATCCCAATCACGACGCCGAGGAGGGTCCCAAAACGTTGGGCCCACCGAATTGCAACATCCAGTTCATTCGAGAAAAGATAGCCCAGCCCCACATAGAAGCCTGACCAAAGCAAGCTACCTACCGCATCGAGGGCAAGGAACCCCAGGAGCGACACTCCTTCCGCGCCGCTAAGTGGGGGCATGACGGCGTCCAGTCCGGGAATAAACTTGGACACACACAATATCGAGGGACCATAACGGCGAAACTTTTCACGCGCTTTCTTGGAGGAGCTTCGCGGGTCGGGACTGAACCGGCAAACTAGCCGCATAGCTCTTGAACCCCACTTCCGCCCAAGCCAGAACCCTATCCCATCCCCTGCCAGGCAACCCAAAACACCCAAGAAAACAACGATGCTCGCGCTCATCCTTCCATGGGCCGACAGAGCGCCTGCGGGGATCAGAAAAACGACCGCCGGGATAGGCAGGCAGATTTGATTGGCAAAAACCGCAAGGAGCACTCCGCCATAGGTCAGTTGTAAGGAAGTCACGAGTATCTCTCCTTATCCAGCAACCGACCTGCCGAATGATACTGGGGAAACACATTCCTAGCGTCGCGAGGAGCTTCCACGGGCGCCAGTTGGGCTGCACTTGAGATGCCCGGCATTCGTGCCTCACCTGCAATGAGCACGACCACCGAGCGTGCGCCGGCACGATAGGTCGTCCCCAGAACGGGTTGCTCTGCATTCCATTCGCAGATCTCATGCGGCGGATCCAGCGCAGTATCGATCCACCGCCACCAGCTCTCTGTACCGTCCCTCAATGCCGGAAGTTCAAACTCCAGAGGTTCCCAATAGGCATTAAAGATGAGGTACGCCAATACTCCTTCGCTCTTCAGTTCCGCGCCGATTGCGACGCTGTGCGAGAAAGGCGACCAGTCCGGCTCATCGAGTTTCACGCCGTGCCAGGCGTGTCTTACCTCGTGGAGAGCCTGGATCAAACTCGTGCGCCGGCTTTCGTGTTCTACATCTCGGATCACACGGCGCTCGATCAGCAGCTTCACGAACCGAAGGACGTCGGCGTGTTTGGACAGCAGGGCCCAGTCGAACCAGCTCGACGCGTTGTCCTGGCAGTAGGCGTTGTTATTGCCGCGCTGGCTGCGCCGCACCTCATCGCCCATAACAAACATGGGCACTCCCGCAGACAACATGAGGGCTGTGAGAAAGTTCTTCACCTGCCGGTTGCGAAGCGTCTCGATTGCGGGATCGTCTGTCGGCCCTTCGCAGCCACAGTTCCAGCTTCGGTTCTCCCCGCATCCGTCGCGGTTGTCTTCGCCATTTTCTTCGTTGTGCTTGTGGTTGTACGAGACCAGGTCGTTAAGCGTAAACCCATCGTGGCACGAAACGAAATTGATAGTCGCCTCCACTTCGCGCTCTCTATGACCATAAATGCTTGGGCTGCCAAGCAGACGATCGGCTGCGATTGCCACCGAATCATTCGCGCCCCGGAAGAAGTCGCGGATATCGTCACGAAAGCGATCGTTCCATTCCTTCCAACTGTCGCCTACGAAGTTGCCGACCTGATAGAGGCCCGCCGCATCCCAGGCCTCCGCAATCATCTTGGTACCAGCCAGCGCCGGGTCGGACTCGATGTCCCAAAGCACCGGAGGATTCGGCATGACGGCGCCAGACGAATCGCGCGCCAGAATGGATGCAAGGTCGAATCGGAATCCATCCACATGCATCTCATTCACCCAGTAACGGAGGCTGTCCACAATCATCCGCCGTACCACTGGATGGTTCGCATTCAGTGTGTTTCCGGTGCCGGTGAAGTTGGCGTACTTTGAGCGATCTTCACACAGGAGGTAGTAAGTGGGATTGTCCAGCCCGCGGAAGCACGTTGTTGGCCCATCGTGTCCGCATTCAGCGGTGTGATTGAAGACCACATCGAGAATGACCTCGATGCCGACCCGGTGCAGCGCCTTCACCATATCCCGAAATTCATCTATGACGCCCAGCGGATCCAGCCGCGAGCCGTATGCCTGATGCGGGGAAAAAAACGAAACTGGTGAGTAACCCCAGTAGTTCGTCCGGCCTGCAGGCGCATCCTGAGCATCAAACTGAAACACGGGAAGCAGCTCGACCGCGGTAATTCCCAGTTGTTGAAGGTACGGGATCTTCTCGACTAATCCTGTGTATGTGCCCCGTTTCGATTCCGGCAGACGGGAGCTGGGATGTGCCGTGAAGCCGCGCACATGCATCTCGTAGATGATCGTGCGTGACCACGGCCGCTTTAGCGGCTCATCGCCGCCCCAGTCATAGGAGTGCGGGTCCGTAACCACGCTCTTCATGGCTGTTGCAGTGTTGTCCCCGTCCCGACGGGCTGCTTCACGGCTATAGTCTTTTGGCACAACGACGGCGCGGCCGTATGGGTCGAGCAATAGTTTGGATGAATCGAACCTGAGACCCCGATCCGGCTCCAACGGACCGTAGGCCCGGAGTCCATAGATCTGACCAGCTTCCACGCCTGGCACGAACGCGTGCCAATAATGGTACGTCCGGTTCGTCAAAGGATCGATGGGGATGACATGCGAGGGACGGGCATCGTCCACCCGATCAAAGAAAAGCAGTTCGATGCTGGCAGCACTCCGGGAGAAAACTGAGAAGTTGGCGCCGCCGGGTACCAGCGTTGCGCCTAGCGGATAGCTGCGGCCGGTGTTCGGGCCTGCAAAACGCCCGGCGTCTTCATGCCTGGCAGCATGTCCTAGGGCACTGGACACGGTTGCACCTTCCAGATATCCGTGGCGTATTCGGCAATCGTGCCATCGCCTGAGAAATTGGCGGAGCTTGCGACGTTTAGAATTGCCGTCCGCGCCCACGCGTTGGTATGGACATACGATTCTGTGGTCGGCTGATCGGCTTCGAGGCAGGAAGTCACGTCCGCCAGGGGCATGTAGTCACTGCAGGTGAGTGGCACATCGGGAATCTCACTGAATGCACCGGGCTCGTTCCGTCTAAAGCAATCGGAGAATATCAGGTCCATTGCTGCTCCTGTCTGCGGCTCGTGTTCGTGGCACCATCTTTGGACTAAATCGTTCCGTTATCATGAGGGCATTCTGCATCCGCGGCTGTATCCGGATGCAGTAATGTGCCGTAACCCGACCGTAAGCTTACGTTCGGGCGTCACTCGGCCGGAAACAGTGTTTGAGTAGCTTGGGCCCGGGCTCTCGAGCGTCGAAGGGGGTAGACTGTGGCTCGCCTGCCGGGTCCGGACGTCCGAAGGGTCTCACTCGCGACTTCAAATCGGTCTTGCGCTAAGGTGAGAGCCAGCACTTGCACGCCCAGGATTCGCAGCAGCATCGTCAAAGGGTAGACGGTTGCATAAGCGAGAGTTGGTGAGTCCGAACCCGTAACGTTGGTGGCGAAGGCGAGGGCAGGTGGGTTGGTGGTACTGCCGGCCAGCAGGCCAGTCATCTCGATGTCAGCACGAGTGATTCGCGTGACCCCCATGCCGTAGCGGCCGTCAAGATCGAGTTCGCCAATTGCATGGCCCAGCCGTCTCTGGCTGGTCATGTCGAGTTACTTCCAGTCGTAACCGATAGTCGTAGAACTCCCCGTCGCCCTGGAGCTGTGAAAAAATTCTTCCCGGTGAGGGCACTGGGCCTCCAACGGCGTCGCAACTCCTCGCGAATCAACTGGAGGCTTGCACGCCGTGTTCCCACAGAATTCGAATTTTTTCACAGCTCCCCTGGCTGTCCCGGGGGCCGGGCCTTCCGCTATCGCGCATGAAGCTTGTCGACAGAGAAGTCCGAGGTCGTCCCGTGACAAACCCGGCAAGACTCTCCCAGCGTCGACGTGTTCAGCAACGCGTGAGAAGCTGCTTCTTGAGAAGTATGGCAGGAGAGGCATGCCGCAGCGATCGGCTGCATCGGATTGATGTAATCCCGTGGGGCAACCGTCGGCAGTACACCCTTAGGAACTGGCAACTGCTGCGTGCCCGCGATGTGGCACTTCTCGCAGTTCCGACGGTCCCCAGGGTAAAGGATTTCATTGTAGTTATGCGGAGTGTTTCCAAATCCATATATGGTCAGGTCGGTTTGCAGTTCTTCCCCAGTATGGATCTTGTGGATCATCGTCTTCATGTGAATCGATTCCGGTGGCAGCTGGCCAGCCGGCCGACGAGTCATGTCATCCCCGCTGGCGTTGTGGCACATGACGCAGAACTGCACGTTCTGGCGAATGCCTCCGTGTAGCGCAAGAGAGCCGTGGCAGCTGTTGCAATTCTCCTGAGTCACCACACTGCGCCGGGCAACTGGAGTTGGATCCGTAACCGCGAACGCCACCACCTGGTTGAACCCAGCGTCGCGGACGTTTTTGATCTCGCTGGTCGTGCCGGGCTGCAGCGTGATGTTGCGGTATCCGTTGACCCCGACGGTAAAGCTACCTTTGGCATCTTCCGGAATCCCGCGCGTGAACGTGTAGTTGAGGATGCCGTTGTTGCTCGGCGTCGTCACCACATTATTCTCGCTCCAGACAGTGGCGTAGTCGGTGTTCGGGCCGGCTATCACGAGACTCAGGGCACTCATCTGGGAGGTCTCGATGGGGAATCCAGACTTGTCGGTGATCTTCAAGGTGACGGTTGGCTTTTGGCTTGGCCCGGTATTCTTCACTTCCAGAATCTCAAACTTCACACCCGGGAGATCCCGCGAGAAACGCGGGATTGTGTGCGCTCCCTTGATCGAAGCATCGAACTCGAGTTCACCTTCGGGAATGTGACAGGTAGAACAAAGATTATCGCTGACCTGTGGGCCGCCCGCGTGGTTGACTCCCGTGGCGAAGTTGACCTTGTCATGACACGAACCACAGGCCACACGGCTGGGTTTGGTCATCCAAGTCATCGCCTGGCCGCCCGTCCCGTCATGGCAGGTCTGGCAGTTATTGATCTCCTGTGGGAAAGTGACGTCGGAGAAATCATTGACGGACTGCCGATTTCCAATGATTACGTAAGGAGCCTTAAGCACTGAGGCGGCGTGAATCTTCATAACCATCACTTTCATATCGAGGGTGTTTCCAGTGTCTGGATCCGTCGTCTGCGGTGTGTGGCAGGTAACGCAGACCGCAATCTCACGTCTCGAACCTCCGTGGAGTGCCAGAGGATCGTGGCATTTGTTACAGGTTTCCGTTCTCACCACGTCCCGCACCACGGTTACTGGACTCCCATCCGGAACCCAGGAGTAGACCACATTGGAGACCTGCGTCCCCAGATCGAATTCGGTGAGATTCCTTGAGCCATAAAGCGCCACGGTCTGGGTCGTTGTCCGGTCGTACGTGCTCGGTAGCACCCGTCCAAAAGTATACGTGTAGGTTGCCTCCCCTGTTTGCTGGTAAGTGCCCCCCGTGTCGGCGGAAGCCTGGGTTGCCGACTTGTTGGTTATCGGACTGGTTTGGACTCGTGTTGTGTAGGCGACGTACTGCGACTGTCCTTTGGGGATGTATGCGGCTACGAAGCTTGTGCTGGCTGGCCCTGGCGTTACCACTCCATTGCGGTCGAAGGGCAAACCAACGTTATCCGTGATGGTGAAGTTCACGCGGAGTCTGTTGTCTGCTCCAATCGTTGCTCCTTGAATTGTAAACTTCAACCCCGGCCTTACGAATGACACTTGATTGGGGTCGAGGTAGTACCCCAGCTGGTGTTTCGAGTACCCGGAGCCGTTCGCTTTGGCGTCTGCCTGCGTCGCTGCTCTCAAACTCTTAGACTGGTCTCCACGATGACCAACCTCTGGATCTTGCTCCCTATTCCCCTCTGTTTGGGCCGAGATGGGAATCGCCAAAGACGATAAGAAGAGGAAGAGGACCAGACGTTCGCCGCATACTCCCTGCAAGTTTGGTTTGATCATAACGATCCCCATCACGAATTAAGTGACACCGGCTGACATTCCAACCTGTTTATTGACATGCCCTAGTGAACAATCCCCCTGTCGGCCCCAGTGCAAACCGCTGTATGGGCGTGAGTTGCTGAAGATCCGCAACCAGCTGCTTTCGAGCCGCGTGGACTTTCTTGCTCTCCAGGTACGTTTTGATCTTGTCTCTCGCCTCATAGAAAGGTATGCGGCCGCTGCGAATTTGCCTCACCCCTTGAAATACGGAGTAACCACCTTCAATACGAAAAGGTCCAACCACTTCACCCGGCTTCAGCTTCAGAACCTTCCTTTCGTCTTGCAGCTCCATTGGCCCACTGCGGAACTCGTGGACTCGCTTGCGGACGCGTTCCGATTCCGGGGAATACTGCGCTGCTAAAGATCCGAGCTCCTCACCCTTGCGAATTCGGTCCGCCAGCTCTTGACCCAAAACATACGATTTGTCCTTGGACCGCTGGTCAGGACGACCCTGCAACGGCAGAAACAACTCTCGGACTTCCACCCTCTCCGCGATAACAAATTTCTCACCATGGTTCTTGTAGAAATTCCGCAACGCAGCTTCATCGACCGGCGGGAGCTTCTCCAAGTGCTGCACCAGGAGTTGCGCCGCAAGATCGTTACGGCCGGCGCTGCCTTGCAGCTTCGTTTTCAACCCCTGCAGCCGTCCAGCCTGTGCCAGCAGTTCATCGTCAATCATTGTGTCCAGCGCTCCTCCAACTTTCGAAGCCAAATCCTCTTGTGAAAGCCCTGCATGAGACAAGTCCCCATGAAAGTCTGCCTGTAAGGCGGCACGGAGGTCTTCGCTTCGCAGCTCAACGTTCCCAACCTTGACGAGGAGTTTGTTCGGCTCGAGGAGCGTGAGGTTGTCCAGGAGGGGATTTCTGTCTGAAGCGTTCGAGGGGGTGCGATGATATCGCTCCCCGTAGAGCACAACCAATCCAATCAGGATTGGAGCGCTGCATGCGAACAACACTTGTAATCGCCTCAAGATGTTACCTCGTGTCTTCCGGCCTACGTTGCCGGTAAGTTCTTTGCATGTGCTTTTCCAAAAATGATGAACTTTGAAACAAGTCCCAAGCCACTAGGCAGAGCAGCAGGAGTCGGCCGCTTCGTGAGTCTCCTCGCAATTCCTTTCTGTGTTGCAAGCGTCCGTTCCACTGGAGCGATTGAGGTGATTTCTGGCTCTGCTGTTTGCGGAGTGAACGATTGCG
>Ga0180085_1000392_pt1 | contig 15411 bp, 12 predicted proteins | sample EasRiv730_16_10D_FD_123013 | JGI IMG/M metagenome (GOLD analysis project Ga0180085, IMG submission 123013) | Soil microbial communities from meander-bound floodplain in the East River, Colorado, USA - East River metaG ERMLT730_16_10D | ecosystem: Environmental > Terrestrial > Soil > Floodplain ... | reverse complement strand
CGTGCGCCACTGCACGGCGGGCATCGGGATCTGGGAGTGGGCCAGCAACGATCGCGGCGGCGAGCCCGACGTCGTGCTCGGCTGCTGCGGGGACGTGCCGACGCTCGAGACGCTCGCCGCCGCCGAGCTGCTGCGCCGGCACCTGCCGCAGGTCAAGGTGCGCGTGATCAACGTGGTCAACCTGATGAAGCTCCAGCCCGAGGAGGAGCACCCGCACGGGCTGTCGCACCGGGATTTCGACCTGCTGTTCACCAAGAACAAGCCGATCATCTTCGCGTTCCACGGCTACCCCTGGCTGATCCATCGCCTGACCTACCGGCGGACGAACCACGCCAACCTGCACGTGCGCGGCTACAAGGAAGAAGGCACGACGACCACGCCGTTCGACATGTGCGTGCTGAACCAGATCGACCGGTTCCACCTGGTGGGCGACGTCATCGACCGGCTGCCCCAGCTCGGCGCGGGCGCGGCCTACGCCAAGCAGGCGATCCGCGACGCGTTGTTCGAGCACAGCCAGTACATCCACGAGCACGGCGAGGACCTGCCGGCGATCCGCGACTGGACCTGGGGCCGGGCCGAAGCGAGCGCGCCGCGGCGATCGACCGAGGCGGACAACGTCTGATGCACGTCCTCGTGTTGAACTGCGGCTCGTCGAGCGTCCGGTTCCAGCTGATCGAGACCGACCTGGCGACGATCGCCGCCGACGCCGACCGGCGCCTGGCCCACGGCCGGATCGAGCGCATCGGGGGCCACGCGCTGATCGTGCTCCAGGCGGAGGGCCGCGAGCAGCTTCTCGAGGACGCGCCGCTGCGTGACCATCGGCAGGCCGTGGACAGGATCCTGCGCTGGGTCGTCTCGCCCGACTCCGGGATCGAATCGGTGCGCTCGGTGGCCGACGTCCACGCGGTCGGACACCGCGTGGTCCACGGGGGCGAGCACTTTCGGGCCTCGGTGCGCATCGACGAGACCGTGGTCGCGGGCATCGAGGAGTGCGTCGAGCTGGCACCGCTGCACAACCCGGCCAATCTCAGGGGAATCCGCGCGGCGCGCGAGCTCCTGGGCGAGGGCGTGCCACAGGTCGCGGTGTTCGACACCGCGTTCCACTCGACTCTGCCCGAGGTGGCCTACCTGTACGGGATCCCCTACCAGTACTACCGGCGGTTCAAGGTCCGCCGCTACGGCTTCCACGGCACGTCCCACCGCTACGTGGCCTATCGCTATCGCAAGCTGCGTGGGATCCCGCGCGAGCAGGTGCGGATCGTCACGCTGCACCTGGGTAACGGCTGCTCGGCTTGCGCGATCCGCAACGGCGACTCGCTCGACACCTCGATGGGCTTCACGCCGCTCGAGGGCCTGCTGATGGGCACACGCTCGGGCGATCTCGACGCCTCGCTGCTCGAGTACCTGGCGCACAAGGAAGGGATGACGCTGGGCGAGATCGAGATCGTGCTGAACAAGCAATCGGGCCTGCTCGGGATCTCGGGCCTGACGGGCGACATGCGCGACCTGTTGGCCGAGGAGGCCGAGCACCAGGACCGCCGCGCACGCTTGGCCATCGAGGCGTTCTGTTACCGCGCGCGGAAGTACGTCGGCGCGTATCTCGCGGCGCTGGGCGGCGCGGAGGCGGTCGTGTTCACCGGCGGCATCGGCGAGAACGCGCCCGAGATCCGCGCCCGGATCGCGGCCGGCCTCGAATGGATGGGGCTCGAGATCGACGCGCAGCGCAACGCTGCCGTGGTCGACGGCCGCACGGGCGAGATCGGCCGCGACGGCTCGCGCCTCGCGGCCTGGGTCATCCCGACCAACGAGGAGCTGCTGATCGCCCGCGATACCGTGCGCGTCGTCGAGGATGCCCCGCGCCGCTGGTGAGGAGCGGAGCAGCGGGGTCAGGTCTCGAATCTTGGGGTGGGAGTGCACGATGCCTCAGCGGAGGGTTCTTCGTGCGCAACCGCCGTGGCCTCGGCGAGTGGTGCCGGCATCCACCTTCGGAGAGTCTCCGGTCTACGCGGATCGGTAGCCGGTTGTTTCGGTTGTTTCGCCGACCCCATGATTCGAGACCTGACCCCGGCTTCGCCGCAGACGAGAGAGCCAGCCGAAGGCGGTGTCGGGCACGCCGCGGAGGTCGGCCACGTGCGGGTCGTCGACGAGGCGCGCGGCGCCGTGGACGAGCCAGAGCCACGCCGCGGCCTGCACGGCGACCATCAGCGCCCACAGGCCGAGCCACCCCGCGAGAGCCGCGCCGACGGGCGCGCTCTGGAACCAGGCTGCGAGAACCGCGGCCGACCCGACCGTCGTGGCGATCGTGACGACGACGAAACGGCCGAACCAGTGGAACTTGGCGCGCCAGCACAGGCGCAGCGCCAGCAATCCGGTGCGGCGCACGCGCCGGCGGCCGTCGGCGACCGTGAGGGCTCGCGCCGCGAGCATCCACGCTCCGACCTTGGCCAAAAGACCCCCGATGACGAGCACGCGCAGCGCGGGGAGCACCAGGATCATCGTCGCCGCCGTCCAGCCGCGACGCGGCCCCAGGTGGCCGAGCGCGTCGATCGCGCCGCTGAGGATCATCGCTGCGAGAGCCGATGCCACGACGCCGAGCGCGAGGATCCTCAGGAACGGACCGAAGTGGCGCATGCCGTCCCGCCGCACGGAGCGCAGGACTCCCACCCCGCCGTCACGCCCGAAGATCGCCAGCGCGCCCGCGGTCAGCAGCTGATTCCCGAGCACGGCGAGCGCGGCGGCGACCGCGAGCATCGGGACGATCGACGGCATGTCGGCGAAGAAGCGCAGCGTGTGGACGAACGGGAGCCGACCGTCGACATCCGTGAACCAGGGGGTGCAGCCGGGCCCCGAGGCGAGCTGACCCGACACGACGAGCGCGGCCGGGAGCGACGCGATCCCGATCAGCGAGACGCGGGCCACGAGCAATCGGGCTGCGGGGGTCAGTACCATGCCGCGACGCCCCCCGCGATCCACTGCGCGAGCCCCGTCAACCAGGTGCCCCAGGCGATCACGAACTCGGATACCGGCTCGACCGACCGCGCGTTGTTCTGGGGCACGGCGTCGACGGCGATGCGCTGATCCGGATCGACGCGCACCTCGATCAACGGCGCCCGTCGCACGGTTCGATACTGACGCCACGCCGCCTTGCCGTCCCAGCGCTCACGGACGATCGCACCGTCGGCGAAGCGCAGAGCGACGTCGACGGGGAGGTGATCCCACGCGGGGCCCGTGATGAGCGCCGTGCTCTCGTACCATCCGTCTCCGGGCTCGTACTCGGCCTCGGGCTCTCCGCGCTCCGGCTCGACCTCGACGCGTCGCACCGTCCCGTGCTCGGCGCTCCCTCGCCTGGCCCAGCCCGGATCGGCGATCTCGACCAGGATGTTCCCGCCTTCCTCGCGAGCGGCGGGATCGAGGCCGGTCTCCTCGTGCTCCGCGCCAGGGTCGCGCCCGATCGTCACCACTCCGTCGGCCGTGGTCACGCGGCCCGCCGGTGGAGTCCAACGCTCCGTCTTCGCTTCGCGGACCGCGTAGTCGGGGATCGCTTCGCGCTCGAATCCCTCCCGCAGCATGGCCGCCAGCTCGGCTCCCCCGGCGTCGAGCGCGACGCGCAGGAAGTCCTCGAGATCCGGGTGCCCGAACGCGAAGCGCCGGAAGTACGCGGCGAACACGCCGTCGAGGGCATCGCGGCCGAACAGCCGTTCGGCGGTCGCGAGCGTGACCGCGGTTCGGCTGTACACCTGGATCCCCCAGGTCCGCGGCGCGTAGAGCGCCGTCGCCGTGCGACGGATCGGCTCGCGGATTCGCTCGGACGCGGACTCGATCCCGAGGGCGTAGGAGTCCGCGGACGAGACGCGCCGGCCCCACAGGGCGCCCATCGACGTCTCGGCGCCGTAGAGCGCCTCGGCGATCGCGATCTCCCAGTACTCGGTCAGCCCCTCGTCGAGGAACGCCTCCTCCTGTTCGTTCGTCGCCACGAGGCCGTAGAAGTACTGGTGCGCGAACTCGTGGATCACCGTGCTCTCGGGGAAGCGCAGCTCGGACCAGCGGTCCCACAGCGGATCGCCGATGCTGCCGGTGAACAGCGTGGGATACTCCATGCCGCCGACCCCCGCCGCCGCGAACGGTGGCGTGACGACGGTGAGCACGTCGTAGGGGTACGGGCCGACGCGCCGACCGAGCTCGTTCATCGCACCGACGAGCGCCTCCTGCCAGCGCGGGATCTGGTGCTCGGTACCCCGGGGCACGATGTGTCGGACGTCGACGGCGGGACCGCCGCCCGCAGGCACGACGCGAAAGCGCTGCTCGCTCAGATCGCGGCCGGCGACCGCGGCGAAGTCGTGCACAGCGCGCTGTGCATAGCGGTGCCGCAGGAACCCCGATCCGTCGGGCTCGGCCTTGCCGATCTCGCGCCCGGTCGCACCGACGATCCATTCCTTGGGCGCGGCGATCGTGACGTCGTAGTCCGCAAAGCCGGCGTAGAACTCGGTGCGCGAGTGAAACTGCCGCGCGGCCCAGCGGGGCGCGGTCGCGCCACGCACACCCGTGGGCTCGAGCACGGCGACCTTCGGGTACCACTGCGCGAGGAAGAAGAAGCCATCTCGCGCCCCGGTGCGCGCGAGGGGTATGGGGAGGCGCCCTTCGAACTCGATCTCGATCCGCGTTTCGGCGCCCGGCGCGACCGGCTCGACCAGCTCGACCTCGATCAGGCTGCGATCGAGTGGATTGCCGTCGTCGGGCTGGATCGGCTTCCAGGCCGCGGCGTGCGGGCTCGACGCGCCGAGCTGCACGATCGACCGCGGCTCCATGTGGCCCCAGGGAACGTCGGAGATCCGGTACGCGTTCGCGAGCTGCTCGGGATCGACGCCCTGCTCGCGCAGCCAGGTCGTGTGCGTGTGCGAGAACGCGTTGAGGTAGAGGTGCAGGCGCAGCGCCGTTACGGGCGCGTCGCTCGGGTTCTTCCAGCGGATCGTCTCCTGGCCGGCGAGGCCTCGGGTCGCGGGATCGATGCGTACCTCGATCGCGTAGGAGATGCCGCTCGGCGGCAGATCGAGCGCCACCGCGGCAGAGGTCATTCCCGCGAGGACCAGGCCGACCAGGACGCGCATCGTGCCCGCGAGTATAGGGCCGTTCCAGTTCCGGAATCGGCCGGTCGCGCGCGACGGCCCGTGGTACAACCTGGGGCATGACGCTCGACCCCGAAGTTTGCTGGAGGGCGTTCCGCGGGCGCGACCGGCGCTTCGACGGCCGCTTCTTCCTCGGCGTGACATCGACGGGGATCTACTGCCGGCCCGGCTGCCCGGCGAAGCTGCCCGCGCGACAGAACGTCCGCTTCTACGCATCCCCAGCGGCGGCCGAGTCGGCCGGATTCCGCGCCTGCCTGCGCTGCCGGCCGGACAGCGCGCCGGGCTCGGCCGCGTGGCACGGGACGTCGGCGACGGTGACCCGCGCGCTCCGTCTGATCGACGACGGCGCGCTGACCCATGGCTCGCTCGAGCGCTTGGCCGCGCGTCTCGGCGTCACGTCGCGCTGGCTCCGACACCTGTTCGCCGATCAGGTCGGAGCGTCCCCGCTCGAGGTTGCTCGTTCGCGACGCGCACACTTCGCGCGCAAGCTCCTGGCCGAGACGCCTCTGCCCGTCGAGCGCGTCGCGCTCGCGGCGGGGTTCGGCGGAACGCGGCGCCTGCGTGACGCGATGCAGACCACGTTCCACAGGTCGCCCGTGGCGCTGCGCGGGCGGCCCGGGGCGCGTCCGGCCGCCTCGGACGCGGACGGCGCACTCGCGCTGCGGCTTCCGGCCCGACCACCGTTCGATCCACGCCCGACGCTCGCGTTTCTCGCCGCGCGCGCGCTTCCGGGCGTCGAGCAGGTGAGCGAGAGCTCCTACCGGCGCACGATCGCGCTCTCGAGCGGCGAGCCCGCGGCGATCGAGCTGCGCGCCGCCGGGCCCGCCGGCATCACGCTGCTCCTGCCCGCGGCCGCAGCGGCCGAGCTGCCCCGCCTCGTGGCACGCGCGACGCGAGCGTTCGATCTCGAGGCGGACGTGCGCGACATCGCGGCGCACCTGTCGACCGATCCGCGTCTGCGCATCGCGCTCGGCCGGCGCCACGTGCGGGTGCCGGGCTCGTTCGATCCGTTCGAGACCGGCGTGCGCGCGCTCGTCGGTCAGCAGGTGTCGGTCGCGGCGGCACGCACGCTGCTGGGCCGCATCGTCGCAGCCCACGGAGCCCCGCTCGAGCAGCCCGTCGGCGTGCTGACGCATCTCTTCCCTTCGCCTGCTGCACTCGCCGGTGCAGCCCTCGAACGCCTGGGGATCACGGGTACGCGCGCCCGGGCCTTGCGCTCCTTCGCTACCGCCGTTGCCGACGGGACGCTCGACCTGGGGTCGTTCGCGAGCCTCGATGACGCGGTGGCTCGACTGACCGAGCTCCCGGGCATCGGCGATTGGACCGCGCACTATCTGGCGCTGCGGGCGCTCGCGGAGCCCGACGCGTTTCCGGCGGGCGACCTGCACGTGCGGCGAGCGCTGGCCACGCATGGGCGCGTTCCGACGGAGCGCCAGGTGCTCGCGCGTGCAGAGTCGTGGCGACCCTGGCGTGCCTACGCCGTGATCGCTCTATGGACGGAGGGCTCGCGATGATCCTCGACGGCAAGACGGTGCAGACGCCGATCGGCCCGGTCGCGCTGCTCGCGCGCGGCGATGCGCTGCTCGGCCTCGAGTTCTCCAGACGAGGCGACGCCGAGCCGTGGAAGCATCTCGAGCGGCACCTCGGACCCGTCGCGGTGCGGGAGCACGCCGACCCGGCCGGAGCGGCAACGCGGCTCTGCCGCTTCCTCGACGGCGATCTCGCCGCGCTGGCCGAGCAGCCGGTCGAGCTCCACGGAACCGACTTCCAGCTGGCGATCTGGCGTGCGCTGCGCACGATCCCCGTCGGAACGACCTGGACCTACGCGGAGATCGCCGAGCGAATCGGCCGGCCCACCGCGGTGCGGGCCGCGGGCGCCGCGAACGGCGCGAACCCGGTGGCGATCTTCGTGCCGTGCCATCGCGTGATCGCGGCCGACGGCACGCTGTGGGGCTACGGCGGCGGGCTCGAGCGCAAGCGCTGGCTGCTCGCGCACGAGGGCGTCAAGTGCGGCGAACGGGGTCAGACCCTGCGTTTCGAGACCTGACCCCGCTCCCTCTACCTCAGCTCGTCGTCGATGATCTCCTTGAACTTCTCGAACGGCTGGGCGCCGGAGATCATGCGCCCGTTGATGAAGAACGCGGGCGTGCCGGTGACGCCGACCTTCTGACCGGCCTGGAAGTCCGCGAGCACGCTCGCCCGGTGCTTGCCGCTGGCCACGCACTCGTCGAACTTCGTCGCGTCGAGACCCAGCTCACCGGCCCACGTCTTGAAGTTGTCCGCGCTGAGCGCGGCCTGGTTCGCGAACAGCTTGTCGTGGTACTCCCAGAACTTGCCCTGATCGTGCGCACACTGCGCAGCTTCGGCCGCCGGCTGCGCGAACGGGTGGAAATTCAGCGGGTAGTCGCGAAACACGACGCGGACCTTGTCTCCGTACGCCTGCTTGACCTGGGTGAGGGTCGGACCGACCCTCGAGCAGTATGGTCACTGAAAGTCGGAGAACTCGACGATCGTGACCTTCGCGCCGGCTGGGCCCATCGCCGGATCGTTCTGCGCCACTTCGACCTCGATCCGCGGCGGCTCGAGCGAAATGACGACGCCCGCCTTCTTGCGCAGCTGCTCGAGGAAGCTGTCCCGCACTCCCTGCGCTTGCTGCTGGCTCAAGAACTGCGCGATGCGCGGCTTGATCTGCTCGAGCGTCTGGCCGCCCATCCGCGCCTTGTTCTCCTCGAAGAACTTGGAGATGTCGGCATCGCTCGGCGGGGCGATCTTGGCCTGTACCTCTTGCTGGAGCAGAGCCTCGGTCGTGATCCCGCGCGCCTTGGCCTCGTCGGCCGTGAGCATCTCGTCGATCATGCTCGTCAGCGCTCCCCGGCGCGCGTCGTACATGTCCTGGTACGCCTGGAAGTTGGCGGCCTGGCCCTTCGCGTCGAGCTCGCTCAGCGTGATCTTCCGGTCGCCGATCTTGGCCACCACCGGCGAGCCGCCGCCCTCCGCGGAAGGCGGTTGCGAGGCCCCCGCGCAAGCGATCCCGCTCACGAGTACGGCCCCCAGGGCGAGTCGTCCTGGCAAGCCTCCTTGTTTCTGCATGGTTATCACTTCCTCCGTCGATTCGATCCCTGCTGGGTTGGCGGACGATATCAGAAAGGCGGCAGGCCCGGAGAATATGCCCTGACCGTGGCTCGGACGCCATCCGGAACGTTCCATGTAGCGGACCGCAACAGTCCGACCTCCGAGTCCAGAAAAGCCCAAGAACCGGTGGCGTCGGTCGCGACAGGCCCCGTCTCGAACGCGGAACGGCGGCTAACTCATTATCCTTCATACATTTATCAGCGTAGCCGCCGAGTCGGCCCCCCGGCGGTGTCGGCTCGCCCCACACCGCGATCGTCTGCTAGACTCCCCCTTCCTTCCGCCCCTCGCGCGAAACCGGCCAGATTCGGGCCCGGCACCGCGCTTGCTCTTTCGGGACCCACGATGAAGACACAACCAGATTGCCGTGACCGGGTACGAGGGCTCGCACTCGCGGCCGCCCTCGTCGTCGGGATCGCCGGCGGGCCGGTCGTCCGTTCCGTCGGGAGCCGCTGGCTCGCGCCGCTCACCCCGCCCGGCCAATCGCAAGTCGCGTCGAACCAGGCCAGGGCGGCGTCACGGGCCGACCGCGAGACAATCCTGCGCGTGGTCCGCCAGCACAGGCGCTCGGCCAGCGAGGCGTGGTGCGCACGGCTCGCGGATGCCGTGTACGAGGAGGCCCTGCGAGCCGACGTCGATCCGCTCCTCGTCGCCTCGATCGTGGCTCGCGAGAGCTCGTTTCGTAGCCGGGCCGTGAGCCAAGCCGGGGCGGTCGGTCTCATGCAGATCCGGCCGTTCGTCGCCGAGGACGTCGCCGCGAGCCACGCTCTGGACTGGGGTGGGGTCGAGATGCTGCATGACCCGTCGATCAACGTGCGACTGGGTGTGTCGTACTACAAGCAGCTGCTCGACCGCTTCGAAGGCGACGAGCGCAAGGCGCTGACCGCGTACAACGTGGGACCGACCCGGGTCAGCCTCGCCCTCCGCGCCGGCACGTTCTCGGCGAACCGCTACGCGCGCGAAGTCCTCGACCTCTTCGAGCAGCTCGCCGCGACGCGAGTCGGCTGGGCCGCTCTGCGCGCCCCGAAGACCCCCGCATCCGATCCCGTCTGACCCGGCACACTTCCCCGCACGCTGTTTCCGCCCTACCATGCTCGGATCTCGGAGAGCATCGCGCGTGCGTGGCACCATCGCATGGATTCTCCTCGCGCTGGCCTCGACCGGAGTGGCGCGCGCGGATGTCCGGGCCGGCGAAGCGGCCTACGATCGCGGCGACTACTCCGCTGCGTTCGAGGAGTGGCAACGGCCGGCCGAGGAAGGAGACGCCGAGGCACAGTACGGCCTTGGACGCCTCTACTTCTACGGGCAGGGGGTCGACCAGGACTACTCCAAGGCGGCCAAGTGGTATCGCAAGGCGGCACTCCAGAATCACGCGCGCTCACAGGCCAACCTGGGCCATCTGTACGAGGCTGGCCTGGGGGTCGAGCAGGATTTCGCGGAGGCCGCGCGCTGGTACCGCGCGGCAGCCGAGCAAGGACGCGCCGTGGCGCAACGCGGTCTCGGCCGCCTCTACGAGGAAGGGCGGGGCGTCGAGCAGAGCCGGCCGGAAGCGGTCCGCTGGTACCAGCTCGCGGCAGAGCAAGGGGACGGCGAGGCGCGGTCCGCGCTCGACCGGATCGAGGCGGCGAGACCGACCGGGGCGCCGGTCGCGGGCCTCGAGATCGGCGCGGCTGCATACGACCGGGGCGACTACACGACCGCCCTCGCGACCTGGACCGCGCTCGCGGAGACCGGCGACGCGGAAGCCGAGTATCGCCTGGGAGGCCTGTACCGCACGGGGCTCGGGGTAACCCTCGACCTGGCGGAAGCCGGAAAGTGGTACCAGCGTGCCGCCGACCGCGGCCACGGCGAGGCGATGTACCACCTCGGATTCCTGTACCTGCGCGGTCGAGGCGTGAGCCGACGCGTGGAGTATGGCCTGGCGCATGGGTGGTTCAGCCTGGCCGCCGAGCGGGGTGTCGGCGATGCAGCGGCCTGGCGCGACCGGATCGCCAGGAAACTCACACCCAAAGAACGCGAACAGTCGGCGAAGCTCGTGGAGCTGAGTGCTGCAGCGTTGCAGCGGCCGTAGAAACGGGATTGTCTTGGTCACCCGACCGGGGTTATAAGAACTCGAGGGGTGCGGTTCTTCAACCACGGAAGGAGGTCGCTGTGAGGAAACTCGCCAGACTCGTCGCCGTCGGGGTGCTCTTGGCCCTCGTCGGTACGACGGCGGCGCTCGCGTACGGCCCGAGCCTGTCGTACGCGGCACGGTACAACGAAGTCAAGGGTATGAAGATCTACGACCGCAACTACCTCCTCAGGCCGGACGAGGGGGTCAACCTGGTGCAGATGCCGATCCCGAGGTACGAGAGCGCCGCCCCGAGCGTCACCGAGATGCAGATGATGCGCGAAGAGATCGCGACGGTGCAGGGGTCGCCGGTCGATGCGGCCCGTTTCGGCGCCGCGGTGCTCCCCGGAAAAGGCGGCATGGCGATGATGTCGCCACGCGAGCGTACCGATCAGGAAGTCCGTCGGCTCGCACGCGCGCTCGACTGATCGACTGAGATCCGGGGCCGGCGACACGCCGGCCCCGGGCTTCCTGGCGCCCCTCCCGCCTGCCGGCGTTGCCGGATCGTCGTTCCGTTCCCATCTTCTCTCCACGTGTCGCGGGATCGGGACTACCGGCGTCTGCGCGCCCTCAACGGAAGCCACCCGTACCGCTCCCGGGTGCCGGGCGCGTGCGTCCTGTACAGCGCACGGCGTCTCGCCGGCAGCCGCGTCGTCTACCTCAACTTCGATCTTGCACGCGAGATGGGGATCCTGCACGCGACCGCCCCGTCGCGCATGACCGCTGGCCTGCACGCCGCGCTCGTCGACACGTTCAGTCTGGCGATCGTCAACGAGCACGACCTGGCGCGAGGCCGGCGGATTCCGAAGCACGCTCGACTCCCCGGCGCCTACATGGCCACCCGCTACTTGCAGATGCAGCACCCCGACCGCCGCGGGCTCACCTCGGGCGACGGTCGCAGCGTCTGGAACGGCATCGTGCGGCACCGCGGAACGACGTGGGACGTGACCAGCTGCGGCACGGGCGTCACGCGGCTCTGCCCGGCCACTGCGCGCGAGGGCCGGTTCTTCGCCACGGGGAACTGGAGCTCGGACTACGGTTGCGGCACCGCGTCGATCGAGGAAGGACTCGCGGCTGCGTTGATGAGCGAGGCGCTCAAGCAGAACGGCCTGGCGACCGAGCGGGTCTTGGCGGTGCTCGAGCTGGCGAGCGGGTTCGCGATCACGGTCCGCGTGGGACGCAACCTGCTCCGGCCGTCGCATGTCTTCGTCTGGCTGAAGCAGGGTCGGCGCCAGCGACTGCGCGCCGCGGTGGACTACCTCATCGAGCGACAGGTCGCGAACGGCGACGCCCCGGCGAGGCGCGGGCCCGCGCGCTATCGGGAGCTCGTCGAGCGAGTGGCTGGCTCGTTCGCGCGCGCCGCCGCCGCCTTCGAGCGTGATTACGTCTTCTGCTGGCTCGACTGGGACGGCGACAACATCCTGACCGACGGCGGGATCATCGACTACGGCTCGGTACGGCAGTTCGGTCTGTACCATCGCGAGTACCGGTTCGACGACGGTCCGCGCTGGTCGACCACGATCCCCGAGCAGCGGCGCAAGGCTCGGGGGATCGTGCAGTGCTTCGCGCAGGTTCGCGACTACCTGATCACGGGCCAGAAGAAGCCGCTGCGGTCGTTCGCGCGCGATCCGGTGCTGCGACGCTTCGACCGCGAGTTCGAGCGCGAGAAGGACCGGCTGCTGTTGCGCAACATCGGATTCCCGAAAGCGATCGCGCGCCGGCTGGCCCACGACGCGCGCCCGGTCGTGCAGGCCTTCGCCCGCGCGCACACGTACTTCGAGCGCTGCCGCTCCGCGCGGGGTCCGCGCCGTGTCGAGGACGGAATCTCGTGGAACGCGGTGTTCAGCACCCGCGACATGTTGCGCGAGCTGCCTCGACGCATCCTCGAAGCGGGCGGCGCGAGCCCGCCCCGCGAGATCCTGGCGATCGGCTACTCGACCTACGCGAGCCCGCGCGACCGCAGGCCCTCGGCCCACCGGCGCCGCATGGCGCAGCAGTTCCAACGGACCTACCTGGCGCTCGTCGAGCGCGCGGCGCGCGACAGCCGGCGTTCGGTGCCGCGCGTGATCGCCGAGATCGCCGAGCGGTCGGCGGTGAGAAACCGCTTCGACCGGATCACCGGCGACGCCGTCGTCTACGCGGCCGACCTGCTCGCGCGCGAGCGGCGCGCGCTCGGACCCGACGGCGTGTGGGCGGTGCTCAATCGATTCGTCCGCCACCAGACGCTGATCCCCGAGCTGCGCACCCCGGGCAGCCCGCCCCGGCTGGGTCGCAGCGCTCGTCGTGCGTTCGACGAGATCCTCGGCATCCTGGCCGAGTGCCGGCACGGTTTGTAGGAGAGCGGACCGAAGCGGTCTCCTGGGCCGCGCCAGCCCGGGGTTAGACTGCCGTGATCCAGGGGGAATCCATGCGCCGAGGCGGGATCGGCCCATGCTCGCTCGCGCTCGTGCTCATCGGCGTCGCATCGGCGGCAGCCGCCGCGACCGCGACGCAGGACGCGCGCCCCAAGACCCTTCCCGACCTCGTCGCTGCTTTCGACCACACGTTCCGGCAGATCCTCACCTCGGAGGAGTACGTCACCTACCAGACCACGCCCGCCGAAGAGATCGCCGAGACATCTCCCGAGCTGTACCAGAAGGTCTCCCAGAACATCCACCGCTGGAGCGACGACTGGATCAAGAGCGTCACGCCGCAACTCGCGACCGTACCGGACCGACGGCTGGTCGAGGCCGAAGCAGCGACCAAGCGGATCGAGTCGATCCTCGCGCGGTACTTCGAGGCCCGCGGGTGGCCGTATCGCCCCATGCGAGTGGTCTACCTCCCGCAGCGGCTGTTCCACGTGCCTTCGCGAATCGCGCGCGATCCCCTCAGCCCCTTCGGCTTCATGGACATCAAGGGGATGTTCATCCCCTTCTACCCGGAGGTGTTCTTCACGACCGTGCAGCCGTCGACACCGCTCGGGCTCGTCATCGTGCACGAGAGCCTGCACTTCAACAGCAGGGACCGACGGTTCGGACACCGCCTCTCGGAGGGGATCACGGATGTCGGGGCGCGGCACATCGCGTCCGAGCACGGAGAGGTGGACGAGCGCGAGCTGCGCGCGTTCGAGAGTTACCCGACGGAGCGCGACCTCGTCGAGACGATCCTGCGCGGCATCGTGGAGCGCACTGGCCGGAGCAGAGAGGATGCCGTGGACGCGCTGCTGGGAACCTACATCACCGGCAGTCACGTCACGATGCACGAGATCTTCGGCGCCGAGGCGTGGCAGCGCATCGTCGAGCTGTCCCGGAACCACGAGACCTGGCATCAGTTCGAGCGCGGCGTGCAGGAGGCGTTGGGAGAATGAGACCTGAGCAAGATGCGGCCCCTTTCGACCGCTCCCTGCCCCCGCGCGCCGTATACTGCCCGTGAGCCACACGGGGGGTGATCGTGCGGCTGGGCGCGTGTCTGGTCGTTGCCTGTGCGCTTGCGGCGTCTGCGTTCGCCGCGGCGCCGCCCCCGGTCTCCCGAGCCGAGCGTCGGGTCGAGCGCCTGCCGGCCACGGTGCGCGGGGAGCGGATCGACCCGAGCGAGCATGGACCTGCCGGGGTCGCGGCGCGGTCGTTCCTGCAGCGTTTCGGCGGCGCGTGGGAGTTCTCGGTCGATCGGCGGACGGGCCGAGCTGCGCTGGTGCGTGGATCGGGGATTCCGTGGGTGCCGGGACCGGGCAACGCGCTCACCGAAGCGGGCGCGATCGACCTCGACGGTCTCGAGGAACTGGCGCGGCGGTTTCTCTCCGAGCGCGGCAACTGGCTCGAGCCCGAGGTCGGGGAACTGGTGCTCGACCGGGGGGCGAGCACGATCGGGCGCGCGGGTAGGGTGATCAGTCTGCGCTTTGCCTGGGAGGTCGAGGGGGTTCCGGTCGAGGACGCGCAGGTGTTCCTGCACGTCAACTCGGGGAATCTGGTGCAGTTCGGCGCGCCGCTCGTGGGACATGCGCCGGGCGCCGCCCGACCGACGGTGACGGCCGAGCAAGCGGTCGAGCGCGCGACCGAGCACGGCGGCGACGTACTGGGCTACGAGCTGCGCGGGAAGCCGGCGCTCGTGTTCCAGCCGGAGGAGAACGGCCCGTTGCTCGGGTACCGGCTGGTGTGGATCGTGCGCTACCGCGTGCCGGGCGAGATCGAGACGTGGGAGGCACGCGTCGATGCACGCACGGGCGAGGTGCGGTCGTTCGTCGATGCGAACCGGTACGGCCGCGTGGTGGGGGGCGTGTATCCGCGCACGTGGTACGAGCAGAACGAGACGCGGGTGCCGCTGCCGTACGCGGAGGTGGTGACGGAGCAGGGCGCGCTCGGAAGCGGTCTCGGCGGAGCGTTCGGCTACGCGGGAGGCGCGGCGTCGTCCGACCTGGACGGTCCGTGGATCGAGACCGACTGCTCGGGATGCACGAGCCCGACGGATCCGCTGGCCAGCGTATCGTCGGGGATCGGTTGGCTCGATTTCGGCGTGGGGGGCGTGGACGGTGTGGGGAACGGCCGCTCGACGCCGGCCGATCGCAACGTGTACTACCACCTGAGCCAGGCGCGGCGGATGGCGAAGCCGTGGCTGCCGCAGCTCGCGTGGGTCGACGCGCCGCTTCTGTCGCACACGAACATCCTGGCGACGTGCAACGCGTTTTACGACGGGGAGGTGTACTTCTTCCGCTCGGGCCAGGGCTGCGGCAACACGGGCGAGATTGCCGACGTGATCTACCACGAGTGGGCCCACGGGATCGACTTTGCGACGCTCGAGGGAGACGGTGCGACGGGCGAGGGCACGGCGGACGTGGCGTCGATGCAGATCACGCACAGCGCGCTGGTGGGTCCGGGGTTTCTCACGGACGGGAGCCCGGTGCGGAATCTCGATCCGAACGGTCCGCGGGGCCTGTTGACGACGTCGAACATCGGCACGAAGTGTCCGCGGACGGGTACGGCGGGTCCGTTGGGCTTCGAGCTGCACTGCGAGGGCGAGATCTACGGCCAGGCGGCGTGGGACCTGGCGCAGGCGCTGGTGGCGCGGCACGGCGCG
>Ga0180085_1000390_pt1 | contig 15474 bp, 18 predicted proteins | sample EasRiv730_16_10D_FD_123013 | JGI IMG/M metagenome (GOLD analysis project Ga0180085, IMG submission 123013) | Soil microbial communities from meander-bound floodplain in the East River, Colorado, USA - East River metaG ERMLT730_16_10D | ecosystem: Environmental > Terrestrial > Soil > Floodplain ... | reverse complement strand
TGGCAGGTTTGGATGAAGGCGATTTTGTCCAGAAGGAAACAGCAAAGGTTGCGCATTCCTGGTGGAAATGGGAGGACGACGCCGAGCGCCTCTACGCTGTCAGGTCAGCCATCGCGAAACGCATTCAGGAGAAGCAACGGAATCTGGCACCGTAACCGAGCACAGAGGAAGCTGGGCGTGCTTGAACCACGGCCGAAAAGCAAACCGCGAAGACGCGAAGGACGCGAAGAAGCCCCCTTGTGAGGAAACATCTCAATCGCGGAGATCCAGATGGATATCGAGGCTATAGCGAAAGATGTTGTCGATGCGGCGATTCACGTACACCGAGCCCTTGGGCCCGGCTTGCTGGAGTCAGCCTACCAAGCGTGCATGGCGCATGACTTGAGAAAGCGTGGACGCAGGGTCGAATGTGAAGTGTTACTGCCTCTGGAATATGATGGGGTGAAAATTGACGCCGGGTACCGACTGGACATGCGCGTGGATGGTGCGGTTCTTGTCGAGAACCAAGGTTGCGGATGCGCTCCTGCCAGTGCTCAGGCCCAGTTGATAACCTACCTGAAGTTGACAGGTCTTTCTCTTGGCTTCCTAATCAATTGGAACGTTATTCTCTTGCGTGACGGCATCAAACGTGTTGTTCTCAACCATCCCTCGCGTCCCATGTCCCACCACGCAGGGGCTTGAGGCTTGGCTTCGCGTCCTTCGCGACTTCGCGGTTTGCTTTTCCGTCCCCGCTATTTTTTCACCGGTTTCGGATCCAAGTTCATCTTCAGATCCTCTTCTGTGACTGTCGAGGAGACACCTTCAGGAGGCACCTCGAGTTTCGCTGTCCAGAAGAGCGCGTTCAGAACCAGCCGGCGGAAGTTCTGATCACCCCAGTTTCTGTGCGTGTGTCCGCCCGTAAAGCCCACGCCGCGTCCCTTGTCTGGCCGTTCGACTGCCCACATCAGAATCTCATCGCGCCCTTTGTCCGCCACAATGTGCGAATATGGGCCGCGCGGCGAAGAGGTTTTGCCTTGGCGGTCTTCATCTGATGGCTTTGCGATTAGGATCGGTGTGACCCCTTTCATTCCTGGTCGAAAGCGCATGTTGTAGTACCACTCGTCTCGAATCTTGAATGGTGTGACGCCACGGGTAATCGGGTGTTTGGGCAGGCTCTTGACGTCAGCGTCCCAGTGCGGATTGGTTGAAAAGCCGGTCTCGTAGTAGCCGCCGAGCCACTGCAGAAACTCCGGTCCACCTTTGTCCTTGGGTACCTCCACGGCATAGTGCGCACAGACCAGGCCGACCCCTTGTTTCATGAGTTGGCCTATTTGTTGGAGGTGGTCCCCCTGGATGACAGGATGGTTTGCGCCGCCATCCATGTACAGCAAGACGGTATCGGCCGCATCGAAGGCTGAGGGATCCTTGGGCCAACCGTTCAGGTAAATGCCAGCTTGGACTTGAGATTGCCCGTCGAGACACTTCTTCACCAGCAGACTTCCGGCATTAAATTCGTGATCTCCTGCCGCATGGCTCGGTGTCCCTGCTACCAACACGATCCGCTTTTTGCCTTCCGGTTTCAGCCGTTTCAATTGGACATTTTTGAACTGCACCAGCATCGGTGGTCCGGCGTGCAATTGAAGCGCAAGAATGCCTGACGCCGAGCGCTTTTCGGGCTGCTCGTCCGTCACCTCCGAGGTCACACGTCCGTTGATCTTGTGAATCAGATGATTGCCTTGAGCCACAACAACGTAATCGTTCCAATCCTCGTTCTTAATCGCGGCCTGTATCTCATCCGACTGGCCCACAGATCCAACCACCTTGGGCGTGCCATCGGTGCCCACGACGGTCTTCTCACCGCGCTTCGCCAAAATGCCCCGGCCCTTTTCCTCGTAGAGAATGCCTGAGAACATCTTTCCGGCTTCAAAATCAGCCTGGTAACCACCCGCGACCCAGTTCCCCAGATCCTTGCTGCGATACTGGATACCTGAATTTCCGCCGACAATCCGATAGGACAGCCGGAGCTCGAAGTCTTCAACTGTGCCATCTCTCCAAATCAAAAAGGTATTGCCCTGAGTCGGATTGTCAGCAGTCGTCTGCCCGGTGACCAAGCCATCTTTCACCGACCAGAATTTTGGATTGCCGTCCCAACCAGAAAGATCTTTGCCACTAAACAGGCTCTTGAATCCGGCAGGGTCTTCAGCGGCAGGAGCCTTGAAAGTGACAGAGAGACATAAGGTGAGCCAGCAGGTAAGAATGCGTTTATTCATTTGAGAGTTCTCACTTAGGGTTCAGTCGACAAGTTCTTGGATTCCGGCCTTCGCTCAGGACATTTCTATTCCGAATCCTTTGTTGTTCCGCACTTCTGCATCTCCTCCTCAAGAACGCGGAGCTCAGCCCGAAGCTCAATGCGTTCCAGCGAGAGCTTCTCGAACTCCTCTTTTAAGAGCTGCAAACGCCCCTGAATCGCGGTGAAACGAGCTTCGAGCCGTGAGTGGAGTTCCGCGAGCAAGACCTGGCGCGGAGCAGCAACCAGAGAAGATCCCATCATCTTTGCTTCCTCCCTTCAAAAAGGTTATTTCAATGCCTTTCGCAAAAATTTGAGGCCCTTGATCGCAATGTCGTTCTTGTTTGGTTCCATTTCCCGCCAGATGGAGGCCGCTTTCGCAATCACCAGCACATCGGGAGTGAAGGACTCGATTGTCACGTCACCCTTGTAGCGAATTTTCTTGAGCGCCTTTGCAATGCTCTTCCAGTGAATGTGATCGTTGCCCGGAGTGCCCCGGTCACTCCCACATGCATGGAAATGCCCCAACAGCTTGCCAGCTTTGCGGATCGCCTTGGCTGGTTCCTTTTCTTCTATATTCATGTGGAACGTATCCAGGTGGATCAAAAGCGCCGGACTGCCGACGTCTTGAATCATCTGAATTGCCTGGTCACAGGTGTTGATAAAATCTGTCTCAAAGCGGTTCAGCGGTTCAAGAGCGATGGCTTTTTTCTTTTTCTCCGCATACTTGCACAGCGTCTTAAGATGCTTGACCACCTGCTTCCATTGTGCCCGGCGTTCCTTTTCAGGAACAAATTCGGCACGCCCGACGGCGGAATAGACAGGACCCACGAGGACAGGGGAATCGAGGATTCCCATGATATCGATGAGCTTGTGAACATACTCAAGACATGCTTGCTGCTCCTCGGGTGTTCCACGCAGATCCCGACCTGGACCAAAAGCTCCGCATAGAGTTCCCGCGACCAAGCCATTTCGGTCGAGTTCAGACTTGACGTAGGCCGCATCGATGTGCGATTCATGCTCGACAGCAATTTCAACTGAGTCAAATCCCCAAGACTTGAAGGTCTTGAACCACTTGGTGCTGTCATCGGTGAAGGGAGAAGTGAACAAAAACGTATTGATGCCGAATTGCATGAACGTGTCCTCGCTGGAGATGGCTGGAGAGGGAACCGGCCTTTTTTGAAAGGCGTTATTTAACCATCAAGCCCCCGGCTTGCGCAAAAGGTTTTCTGGTGCACAGTTGAGAACAACGACAGGTTTCACTGCCGGGGGACGAGTCTTTGTTAGCGGACCAGACAACATCTGGCATGGGCACGCCATCTGAGCGAATTGTGACTGTTTGCATCAGATAATTTATTGCCGCAAGTCGTGTTTTCACTTCTCGCGGCTGGAGGAATCGCATGAGCCCTAGAAAAGCAAAGTTACTCTTGGCAATGGTGTTAGCATCCGCAATGCTGGTCCTTGTGGGCTGTGAGTATAAGACCATCAACCAGATCATGGCCGAGCCACAGCGTTATGCCAACCGCAACGTGGGAATCACGGGAAACGTCGTCCGGAGCTTTTCGGTATTGGGGGCGGGAGCTTATCAGGTAGATGACGGCACAGGAAAGATGTGGGTGATAGCCAAGAATAATGTGCCGCGAGAAGGGGCTCGAGTGGGCGTCAAAGGGAAGATCCAGGACGGGTTCAACCTTGGAGGACTGGTGAAGCTGCCCGAAGTTGTCAGGTCTGGGATGGTGATGGTAGAGTCAGATCATCGAGCCAAGTAGAAACATTGAAGAATGAATTGTTCGGCCTTGGCTCGGGTTACGCCGTTCGCCAATGCTGATACAGACAGCAAGAGAACCCGCCTACGATGCCGTTGTCATTGGTTCTGGTGCTTCAGGCGGCATGGCTGCCTGGAACCTCACAAACCAAGGCGCCCGCGTCCTGATGCTGGACGCGGGCACGCATTTCCACCGCAAAGATTTTTGGACTCACGTCACTCCTTACGAATGGCGGGAACGTATACAGCGTGGTGAGCAACCACCGCCGTTCCGGCTAAGTTCCCAAGATCAACCCTACCTAACGCCTCCTGAAAAGCCTTTCGATCTTTGGCGCGTCTGGGGAGTTGGCGGCAAGACGAATGTGTGGGGCCGCGTCTCGCTACGGTTGTCCGACTTGGATTTCAAAGGTGCTGAGCGCGACGGTTGGGAGATTCCCTGGCCCATTTCGTACAAAGATATTGCCCCTTACTACGACCGAGTGGATCAGCTCATCGGCGTCTGCGGCGGCGATGACGACTCGGACTCTTTGCCTGGCAGCCACTATCATTTGCCTCCACCGCGCCCGCGTTGTGGCGAAGTGCTCTTGAGGAGAGCTGCGCAGCGCGCTGGCATCCCCATCGTAGCGGGGCGTCGCGCCGTCTTGACCCGCCCTCACAACGGATTTGCGCCCTGCCACTACTGTGGTGCCTGCGGCCGTGGTTGCGACAGCGCGTCGTTTTTCAATTCTGCCGATCACCTCATTCCGGTTGCGCTCAAGTCGGGCCGTCTCACACTTCGCACCAACGCTGTAGCCGCCCGGATATTACCCAATGCTGAAGGACTGGCCGGCAGCGTTCAATACTTCGACCGCCAGACGAAGGAGGAACATCACGCCTTCGGTAAAGTGATCGTGCTGGCGGCTTCGTGCATCGACTCTACGCGCATACTTTTGAACTCCAAATCGAGCCTCTATCCACACGGGATCGGCAATGCCTCGGGTGTCATCGGCAAGTATCTGTGCGAACAAGTGCGCTTTCACGTACGGGGATTTTTGCCTCAGCTTTACGGCCGACCGGCCAGCAATGACGATGGCATCGGCGGCGAGCACATCTACATGCCGCGCTTCAACCATCGGGGTAAAGCGCGAAACTATATCCGTGGATTTGGTTCCCAGTTCTGGGGCATCGGCTGCCAGGCTGGAGCCGGCCACTTTGCAAAATACCTCGAAGGTTTCGGCTCCAGTTTCAAGAAGGATGTAAAACGTCACTACCCGGCCTGGATTGAAATGCATCCCTACGGCGAAGTGCTGCCACGGGCGGACAACTTCGTGACCGTCGAAGGCACTCCACTTGATGCCTTCGGTGTTCCGCTGCCCAAGATTGCGCTTTCCATTGGCGACAACGAACGAGCCATGATCGAAGACATGTACGACACGGCCCTGGAGATCATGCACGAGGCCAAGGCCGAGCTCGTTCACTTCAAGCGTGGCAGCGTCGATATGGCGGGCAGCGCAATTCACGAGCATGGCACGTGCCGGATGGGCGATGACGCCAAGCGTTCGGCCCTCAACGGATTCTGCCAGATGCACGAAGTGAAAAATCTGTTCGTGGTCGATGGCAGCGCATTTCCTACGGCCACCGAAAAGAATCCTACCTTGACGATCCTGGCCCTCGCCTGGCGCGCCACCGACTATCTAGCAGACCAGCTAAAGAAGGGGAATTTGGGGTGAAGGCAGAAAAGCGAACCGCGGAGACGCAGAGGGTGAATGGGAGAGCTGAATTCGATGATCTGCGGGACGCACTCTTTGTGTTCACCAACCGCCCAAAGCAAGTCCGCTTTTGACTCGTTTTTGCTTCACCATCGATCCTGATCGGTTCTCTGCGTCTCCGCGTCTCTGCGGTGGCCTTTTCTTTGCCCATGCGCCGCCTGCTTCAGATTCTCATGCTGTTGCTTCTCCCGGTTTCCGGCGTCCTCGCCCAGTCGCGCCCCGTTCACACGTATTCGATTGTGGCCAGAGATGCGGCCACAGGAGAGATGGGAGTGGCTGTCCAATCACACTGGTTTTCGGTCGGATCAATTGTCTCCTGGGCGGAGGCTGGTGTGGGAGCTGTGGCAACACAGTCATTTGTAGACCCTGCCTACGGCCCGCTGGGCCTTGAGATGATGCGAAACGGCAAGAGCGCGCAGCAGGCGCTGGATGGGCTGCTGGCCTCAGACCCGGGCCTTGCAGTCCGCCAGGTGGCCATGTTGGATGCCAAGGGGAACGTGGCGGCTCACACGGGCAATAAGTGTATTCCGGCCGCAGGACACATCACAGGCGAACAGTTTTCCGTGCAGGCCAATCTGATGGTCAACGACGCGGTCTGGCCTGCGATGGCCAAGGCTTACCGCGAGGCGAAGGGTGAACTGGCCGACCGGATGCTGGCCGCTTTAGACGCGGCTCAGGCGGCGGGAGGCGACATCCGTGGGAAGCAGTCGGCCGCCATTCTGATTGTAAGTGGCACACCCACTGGAAAATCCTGGGTCGATCGAAGGATCGATTTGCGTGTCGAAGACCATCCGGAGCCTCTCAAGGAATTGCGCCGCCTGGTGAGTGTTCATCGAGCCTACGAGCGCATGAACAAGGGTGATTTGGCAGTGGAAAAAGGCGACATCGAGGGAGCGCTACGAGAGTACCGAGCGGCAGAACGACTTCTGCCGAACAATGTGGAAGTGCAGTATTGGTCGGCAGTCTCACTCGCAAACGCCGGTCGCTTGCCAGAGGCGCTGCCACTTTTCAAGTCAGTGTTTGCTCGCGAGCCAGCCTGGGTAGAGCTGACCAGTCGGCTCCCCAAGGTTGACTTGCTCAAAGTGGATGAGGCCGCACTCACCAAGATCCTTGCAGTCAGGAGCAAATGAGCATTGGCTTTCGTTCCGAACTCGATCATCACGCTAACGACAGATTTTGGGCGGGATGACCCCTTCGTGGGCACGATGAAGGGCGTTATCCTATCGATCAATCCCAACGCAAGGATCGTCGACATCACACACGGCGTGCCCGCCCATGACGTTCTTGCGGGTGCGATGACTCTGCAGTCGAGTTATTCCTATTTTCCGAAGGGCACTATTCATTTGACTGTGGTCGATCCAGGTGTTGGTAGTAGCCGCCGGCCCTTGCTGGTGGTCACCGACGAGTATGCGTTTGTGGGCCCAGACAATGGGCTTCTGGCACGCGCGATCGATTCGCACCAGAACGTCAGGGTCTTTCACCTCACAGAACAGGATTACTTTCTCAAGCCCGTTAGCCAGACATTTCACGGAAGGGATATCTTCGCCCCGGTCGCTGCCTGGCTTTCGCACGGGAAGCTACCCGAGGTGTTCGGCCCCACGATTGACGACTGGATTCGGCTGGATTGGCCGGTTCCTCGACGGGTTGGGACGAGTCTCTTCGGTACAGTGCTTCGTGTGGATCGGTTTGGTAACCTCATCACCAACATCTCACCTGAAGATTTAGCCTGTCCGCCCAATACAACCCAGGCGATTGAGATCGGTATCGGAGGGAGAACGATTCGGCGGATTTGCAGATCCTACGCAGAAGCTGCAGACGATGAGCCCTTCATCATCATTGGCAGCGCAGGTCTGCTGGAAATTTCCGTGTGCCAGGCTTCTGCGGCGGCGCTCTTGGGTGTCGGACCCCGGGATGAGCTTGAAGTACGGTTTTTCTAGTTGCAGGCGGATAGCCGCCTTGTCTCTTTCAAAGAAGAGGAGCGGAAGTGCATCTCAAGGATTCGACGTTGCGTCATCTGCGGTGCCTTGGACTGGTGTTGTCCCTCAGTTATGTGCTTCCCGTGCCTGTCGTGGTTGGGCTTTCGCAGGACCAGCCACCGCAGGTGAGCAACGCAAACGGTCCAACTCGCCAGCCAGACCTGGTTGAGTTGATCATGTTGGAACCCACGCTGCGGCTCGATATCCGGTACGCGACAGCCAACAATCTGGTGGGCCGCCCAGTCTACGATGAGGCCCGAGCGTTTCTACAGAGTCCCGCGGCTGAGGCGCTGGTGCGTGCTCACCAGTCGCTGAAAAAACACGGATATGGGTTGACTGATCTTCGACGGGTACCGTCCATGGTCGGTAACAAAAATCTTCTGGGACGTTACCTCTCCAGAGAAACGACAGTTTGTTGCCAATCCGGCACAAGGTTCGAAGCACAATCACGGCTGTGCAGTTGATCTCTCGCTGTACGATTTGAAAACGGGGAAGGAAGTAACCATGCCTGGCGTCTACGACGAAATGACCGAACGCTCCTACCCGACATACAATGGAGGTACAGTCGAACAGCGAGCAGCCCGTGACCTGTTGCGGAAGACCATGGAAACGGAGGGCTTCACGGTCTATCCATTTGAATGGTGGCACTTCGACTACAAGGACTGGCAGAAATATCCCATCCTGAACATACCGTTTCACCAAATTGCTCCGGCACTGAAGCGCTAGGACTTTGCCGCAAACGGCTTCTCAGCAGATTCTATCCTCAGGAGGAAGCGTAGACGCTGCCAGGCGAGGTGGATTGTTGCTTCGAGGTTTTTCAGACAGGATTAGTTTGAAAAAATCAGAAACATGATAGCCCCCGCCGAAGACGGGCGCTTGGAGGCGGGTCTCCAAGTCTGCTCGAACCCAGTCGTCGAGGAAAAGATCGTTCTCACCCGTCATACTTTCTGAAGGAATCACCAGGAAATCCCCGTGCATCTGGTTCCGAACGGCTGCGAAAATGTCGCTGCCAGTAAGGAGCCCAGCCACCGTAATTCCTTTGCCAAAATAGAGATTGTCTGCCGGAAGGCATCTCAGCTCGAGGTTCAGTTTGGCGTTCATCTGATCGACGCTGTGTTTGAGAATCGGGTGAAAGATACGCCCGGTCACCACAGTCCCTCGAACCGTGTGCTGGGGCAGTTTCCTGCGCTTTTTGATGGCACTCGCAAACTCGTCCATAAAATTGCGTATCATTCCCACACCATTTTCGACCAAGGGAAAGTCGCCGTAATGCGACCGCGGCGGAATGGGATGTCCGGCCATGATGTAAAATTCATCCCCGAGAAAGCAAAAGGGAACACCGACCTTGGCAATGTGCTGTTGTTGCAGTTGTGAGACGTGCTTAATGGCTGCCCGCGCGTAGTCTGCATCGACGCCTCTGAGCTGCGGAAGACCCTTCCGGTGGTCCGTCAGGCCCAACGGTACGATCGAGACGCTCATGACATTCGGGTAGAACTTTAGCAGGTCATCAAGGCTGCGCTCCAAATTTGTGCCATCGTTGATGCCGGGCATGAGCACGATCTGGGTATGCAGCTTAATGCCGCCTTCGATCAGCCGACGCATGTTTCCCAGCAAATCGTCGGGCGTTCGGTTCTGCAGGAGGTATTGCCGCAGCCCCGGCTCTGTCGCGTGAACGGACACATAGAGTGGTGAAAGCCGTTGCTCGAAGATGCGTTGAAAGTCTGCCTCGGAAAGATTGGTGAGCGTGAGGTAGTGGCCGAACAGAAAGGACAGCCGGAAGTCCTCGTCCTTCACCCGCAGCGTGCGCCGGACCTGTTTGCCCCGAGGCAGTTGGTGCACGAAGCAGAAGATGCAATTGTTCTTGCAGATGCGCGTTTGAATGCCTTCCAGATCAAGCCCGAGATCCTCGTCTTCCTCACGTTCAATCTCGATGTCCCAAAGCTCGCCCGAGGCTTTCCCAATCTTCACCATCAGTTCGCGATCAGACAAGGAACTGACGTAACGGTAGTCCAACACGTCTTCAATCAGACGGTCATTGATTGCCAGCAGCCTGTCACCCGGTTCGATGCCGACTTCCTGGGCGATCGAACCTGGCTCGACTCCTTGAATCAGAACTCCCGTTACCTGCTGAACTGACATTCTCTACTCCTAGTTTGCCGCGGCACCCGATTCCGAGACCAGCTTCTTGCCCCGGTATATGTAGTCCAGACCGGAGTAGACTGTTACCACCGCAGTTGCCACGAACAGCCAGTGCAACGCCGGATGCTGAATATTCCGGTAGTTCAAATAGAGCACGACAACGATTGTTGAGATCTGGAGAAACGTTGTCGTTTTTCCGTAGATGGAAGGCGGAAATTTTCGATGCCCGGTACTGATGACAATGATCAAGACGCTGGAGATCATAATGATGTCGCGGCTGATTACCAGAATCGTCAGCCACAACGGCACCAAATTGGGCAGCCCCATGCCGCGGATCGACAGGACCACGAAAGAGGTAATCAATAGCAACTTGTCGGCGATGGGATCCAGATAAGCGCCCAAGGAAGTTTTCTGCCGGAACGATCGCGCAATCAGGCCATCCAGCCCATCGGTTACTCCCGCCAAAATGAAGATCGCAAAAGCCCAGCCTAGGTGATCGTACACCAGCAGGATGACGAACACTGGAATGAAGATCATCCTCAAGATCGTGAGTTGATTGGCTGGCGTCAGAACTTCGAGGGACATGGCACTTGTGCAGAAGTCACAGTTTGAAAAAAGCTTTGCATGATAGCGAACCCGCAAAATCAGTGTCAACGGATTTACTTTGACGGTCCTTGGCTTCAGGCCCGACAACCTCGTTCGAGTTAGCACCCGCCATTGAGCTGGTCCTCGTCGTCATTCCCGCGAAAGCGGGAATCCGGATCCTTGTTGACGACTGCTGGAGTCCCGCCCCGGCTTGGTATCCGCCGGGGTGACGTTCTCTCGCGGGAATGACAAGAAAGGGGCGCCAATTACGAAAAACCTTGCAAGCCCCTGAAGCGGGCCCGTCTTGAACACAAAGCTTGAATCCCAGTTTGAGAGGAGACGCGATGAAGAAGACTACCCTAGCAGTCAGCTTATTGATTCTATTAGCCTGTGTCGCTGCGCAATCCCACGATCAGACCGGTTTTCAGATGGAAGTACTGGTGAATGGGAGTGTGGCGCCGAAGTATTTCCAGTCGGGGAAGGTTTATGTCGAGGCGCTGAAGGACCAGGAATACTCCGTCCGGCTTACCAATCCACTAAACCGGCGCGTCGCGGTGGCTCTGGCGGTGGACGGGCTCAACAGCATTGATGCCCGCACGAGCGACGCCTTCAGTGCGAAGAAGTGGGTCCTGGGGCCATACGAAACGATCACAATTGACGGGTGGCAAGTAAACCAACAGCAAGCAAGAAAATTCTTCTTTACCACCGAAGCCAAATCCTACGGGCAGTGGTTAGGTAAGACCCAAAACCTCGGAATTATCAGCGCAGTTTTCTACCGGGAACGCCCTCGCTGGAACCAGTATCCGGGAAGCATTAGCAGTTTGCCCAGAGAGGACTCCTCAGAGGGCCGCTCTTCAAATCGAGAAGCACGGCAGGAAGCTCCTCAAACTTCGGCTGGGTCGGCTTCGGATTCCGCCAACTCGACTGCACCATCGCAGAAGAAAACGGACGATTACGCGGCGACTGGAATTGGCAGGAGAATGCAGCACGAGGTTCAGTGGGTCAACGTGGAACTGGAGTCAACGCCTGCGGCGACCATCAATTTGCGCTATGAGTTTCGGCCGGTGCTGGTGAGCATGGGGATTTTGCCCACTCTGCCAACACATGACGTGTTGTCGAGGAGGGAACAGGCGCGCGGATTTACGAACTACTGCCCCGAGCCGCGATAGGCAGCGCAAGAACGCTCAAGTGCAGCGTCTCAGTACACTCGCGAGACAAACATTGCGTGCAAGAGGAGGATGGTCTGATGAGGAGTTTTGGCTACGTCCTATTGGGAATCTTGCTTGCGGCAGTGGGGCTATTTGCATCGCCCGAAGAAGTCCGGCGCGAGCCGATCAAGGGCGAGCTCCGACTCATCTACGTCTTCGACGAACCGAAAACGGCGTTCATCTTCGTCATTGGACAGTCTGGTTTCAAATCAGTCAACTCTCTCAAGCGGTACCTGGAGACCTGGCCTCCAGGCTCGGAACTGACGTGGGCGCCAGGCTGCAGTCGGCTGGGTAACGAGCCTTTGCTCTCGTCAGAACTAGAAATGAAGGCGTTTCGTGCTTTCCTCAAAGAGAGAGGCATCAAGTTCGTCCTCATGCGCTCGGGCTGACTTGGGGTCTAGCCGACGGAAGGCCCCACCGGGCCTTAGGTCTCCAAACTTCTTGGTTCTCGCGGCTTTGAACCTCTGAGTAAAGATAGTGAAAGAAACTGATGAATGCGCAGAGTGCGAAGATTCCAAGCGCCGTGAAGGCTAAATACTTCCCAATCAAGGCGAAGGTAAATCGAAAAAGAAAGGACGCTGCAGTCACGCCGCCAGAGTAGAAGGTGGCGGCGATCGGCTCGAAGACCAGGAGAAGTCCCAACAGCATTCGCTTATCATGCCACCAGTGTTCCACAGGGATAGCTATCACTGGCCAGATGAAGGCAAACAGAAGATGCCAGCTGAAGGTTTCTTGAGGATCGAAATCGTCCCATATGAGATGCTTCTTGACCACCGTGATCAAGGGCCATCAGCATATCGGCCACTCAGTCGTAAGCACAGACAAAACAGCAGGAGAATGGCTGATACCAATTTTGTCCTGTAGGTCATCTCGAAGAGCCTAACGGCTCCGCGTAACCCGCCGCCCGTTCTGCAGTCGGGTTCACGCTGCGGTTAGGCCGACGCGTGCCGCGACGCTAACTAACTAACTAATCTAACTAGTTGGTTTTGTGGATAACCGCGATCTGCACATTTGTGCCTGACAAACCGCTGGGAACTGGGACTTTCGCGGCGTTTATACGAACCAGGGACGGTAGGTTTTTCTCAACCGCCAGAGCTTCCGCAGAGTTTGAATTTGACTCGATGTGCTGTATCCAACGCTCTACCGCTTGTTTGACCTCGTTGGAAAACTCGCCTACGTCCAGATGCAACACCGGGCCATCGACCCGCTTATGATCGACTGTGCCGTGGGATGCCGGCTGCCCGAAAGAAAAGCCGGAGTACCGGCCCGTCTTTCCGGTGACGGCGCGACCTTGATGAAGCACTTTGCAACGCATCATGTATGTCTCGTCGCCATTGAGCAAAGGGTCTTTCAGGAACTGATTGCACCAGGCGACGAAGAGGGCACCCTTGGTATCACCATTCTTTGACTGGAGAGCTGCGCAAATGTCGGGCAAGCAAACGGTGAGGTGGAGCAAAGACCAGTATGCCTTGCCGTCACGGCATCTCTTCATATCGTCCCAGTAGACGCTGAAAGCGGAGGAGAGTGCCCCCCTTTGTAGCAAATGAGTTCTCCTTGGCGTCGGCCTAACGATCATGCATCACCCGCCCGCCGCCGCTTTGGGCGGCGGGTGCCTCGGTTAGGCCCGAGTTGACTGGAGTCTTGGTTTAGAAAATCGAAAGATCCCCATCTTCCTGACCCCACCCCCATCTTCCCCAGGCTCCGCTCCGGATCAATCAAACCCGAAGCAATACCCATACACCCCAAGAAGCCTTCGGCGGGCTTACTTGAACGCAGGATAGAAGCGCCGCCCTTAAGGTCGCCTCTATCCTTTAAGTGGTTATGTGATCTTATTTGAGTAAATCTATCCACTTTTGATTATATGCGACACCCGCTGATTCAGTAATAGCAGGCCGGTTCTTTGTTGGTTTTGAAAGTGTTGCTAACATCATATCGTAGCTTTGGTTATTCAAGAGGACATCTTTGAAGACCCACTTATCGTCTTGATATGCAAATATAAATTTTATTGAAGTAGGAGCAGATTTTGCTACATATGTATATACACCACGAGACTTGAAACATTTCTCATGATCATTTCTCAGAGCGTCATCCATTTTGTCATATCCATAGAGTGTGGCAAACCCGGGGTATTTACTCTTGAGATTTCCGCAGGAACTGTTTTCTCTGCCCGTTACGGTTACTTCAAAATAACCGATGAAAGGCGAAACAATTGAGTTTGTCTTCTCAATATTGTAAGAAATATCTACAAACGTATATTCGAATATCGTATAAGCAAAACCGGTTGGGCTGTCGGGAAAGGTGCTCTTAGAAACCAACTTAGGATTGGTGCTGAAAAATTCAGTGAATTTATTGACAGTTGGTTTAAAAGTCTTGAGTGCTTGTTCCTCGTGTTTGTTCTGTGCAAAGAGCAAAGCGGTGTATGAGAGCAACACCACAAACAATGGCATGAAAAGTTTCTCTTTCATTTTGTCTCCCCCATTAGCATCGGAATATGCTTGACCCTTGTTGTACACCAATACTGTGTTTTCTACTTCGAATCCGCGAATCCCCGTAAGTAGTGCTGAGGGACAAAGTGTTGTTGCTGCTGACGTCTTCTTGGCTCATGTGGATGCGCCTAACTTCTGATTACGCGGGAAGTCCGTCAGGCGGCAGCGTTATTGTTTTTTCTGTGTCTTCACTCCACCAACCTCTCGAGGCTGTCTCACAGCCTCAACTTTGTAGCCTACTTAAGGCTTTTCCCCTCGAACCGCAATGATTGAGATTTGTTCTTCAGTCTGCGTCTCGCGGTCCTGGTTTTGTTGGACCGTCGTTCGGGAAGGGAAGTCAGCTTTGAAGAAGGTTCTGTAAAGTTGATTCATTGCATCGTAGTCCTTCATGTCCTTCAGATACACCACCGCTGAGACCACATTGGAGAAGTCCATGTCCGCTTCCTCCAACCCGTCCAGCAGGTTTCGCATGGTCTGTCTCAACTGCAACTCGAAGTCTTTTGTGACAATGCCCTGGCCTGGGATGAAGCCCGACTTGGCGGACAAATAGAGGGTGTCGCCATACAAAACGCCGGGACTCGCTGTGGAACTCGCGGGCATGTTACGCGGCTTGACCGCTCTCCGCTTGGAAAGATCCTTTCCAGCAATACCGCTGAAGACGATATGTTCCCCGGCCGGCAGCGCGTTTACGTGAATCGTTCCCCGGCCCGGGGTATTCCCAAACTCAAAATACGTCTCATACACCTTGTTCATTGCACCGTACTGCTTGATGTCGTCAAGGTAAGGGTTCACCCACAAAGCATTCTTGTGTGACATGCCCGTAGCGGCCAATACGGTTCCAACATTGTCCAGAGCTGCCTTCACCAGTTCTGGATATGGAAGGGATTGGTTCGCGCTCCTTGCGCCCACACCTGAAAGGTAGAGAAGTTCGCCAGCCTGGATTGCAGGCGGGTCTACTTTCGCCGATTGCGTCCAGCCGTTGGGCCAAACAGCCCGTTTCGTTCTTGCGTCGGCAACCGCGATGGCATTGATCTCAATCGTGTTCCCGCCAGGCAAAGCGGTGACACCCAGCACGGTACGAGCCGGCGGGCTGTCACCTATCATCTGCCAGTAGATCTTGTTCATTACCTCAAGTATGCTCAGGTCCGTCAAGTAGACATGCAGCGAAACCAGGTTTGCGAAATCCATTCCGCCGCCTTGGAGAATGGCGCGAACGTTTAGTAGGCACTGGCGCACTCGCTCTTCAAAACTCTCGGACAGCTTGCCATCAGAATTCGTGCTTCCTTGTCCCGAAACATAGA
>Ga0180085_1000389_pt1 | contig 15498 bp, 15 predicted proteins | sample EasRiv730_16_10D_FD_123013 | JGI IMG/M metagenome (GOLD analysis project Ga0180085, IMG submission 123013) | Soil microbial communities from meander-bound floodplain in the East River, Colorado, USA - East River metaG ERMLT730_16_10D | ecosystem: Environmental > Terrestrial > Soil > Floodplain ... | reverse complement strand
CGACCGATCTCGATCTCGACGTGGGCGAGGTCAAGCGCGACCGCGATCGAGCGCCGACGGGTACGGCACGCATACCGGCGGAAGAGATGGGGTTGCCGGAGCTCGAGCCTGTCACGATGAGCGAGGTCGGCACCAAGCTCGACCTGGCGCGAGCGTATATGGACATGGGCGATCCGGAAGGCGCACGCAGCATTCTCGAAGAGGTCTTGCAGGAAGGCTCCGCAACCCAAAAGCAGGAAGCTCAGCGGTTGATCGACTCGCTCCCCGGCTGAACGCGCCTCGCCCCAAAACGGCGAGGCCAGCCGGGACGCCACGGCACAGGTCCGGACTGCTCCCATGCCCCCGACCACCCGCTGGGCCGTCGGCCTCGAGTACGACGGCACCGCCTATGCGGGCTGGCAGACCCAGGAAACCGCTTCATCGATCCAGTCGGCGTGCGAACGGGCATTTTCGGTGGTCGCCGATCATCCGGTTGCATTGACCTGTGCCGGGCGAACGGATGCCGGCGTCCATGCGATAGCCCAGGTTGCGCATTTCGACAGCCTGGCGGTCCGAACGGCACGCTCGTGGGTGTTCGGCGCCAACACCCACCTCGCCGCCGACATGAGCGCGCTCTGGGCGGTCGCCGTGCCGGAGCGCTTTCATGCGCGGTATTCGGCTCTGTGGCGCACGTATCGGTACGTGATCCTCAGTCGCAGCACGCGTCCGGCCATCGATCACCATCGCGTTTGCTGGATCCACGCGCCGCTCGACGCTGAGCGCATGGCCGCGGCCGCGGCGGCGCTCATCGGCGAACACGACTTCTCGGCGTTTCGCGCTGCGGAATGCCAATCCCGTACTCCGATCCGTCGGGTCGAGTCAATCGACGTCAGACGCGTCGGCGCGTACGTGACGATCGAGATCCGCGCGAATGCATTCTTGCATCACATGGTGCGCAACATCGCGGGCGTGCTGATTCAGATCGGTAGCGGCGAAGCAGCGGTCGGCTGGGCGAAGGAAGTACTCGAGGGGCGCGATCGGCGGCACGGCGGCGTGACCGCACCGCCCAGCGGGCTCTACCTGGTCGGGGTCAGCTACCCAGCGGAATACGGCCTGCCCGATGGTGCAGCCTCGGGTGCCGGCCGGCCATCGTTTATGATTCAGACATGACCTGGTTCGAAAAGATCATGCCTTCGCGCATCAAGACCGAACGGCGCACGCGCTCCGTCCCCGAAGGCCTGTGGATGAAGTGCCCGGCCTGCGACGCGGTGCTCTACCGCGCCGAGCTCGAACGCAATATTCACGTGTGTCCCAAGTGCGGCCACCACATGCGCGTCGGCGCGCGCGAGCGACTGCTCAAGTTCCTCGATCCAGGCTCGGCCAGCGAACTCGCTTCCGGCCTCGAGCCGGACGACCCGCTGAAGTTTCGTGACAGCAAGCGCTACCGTGATCGCCTGCTCCAGGCGCAGAAGGCCACCGGCGAAAAGGACGCGCTGATCGTGATGGCCGGCACGCTCAAGGGACTTGAGGTCGTCGCCGCCGCGTTCGAGTTCCGCTTCATGGGTGGCTCGATGGGTGCCGTCGTCGGCGAACGTTTCGTGCGCGCGGTCGAGCATTGCCTGGAGCATCGGATGCCGCTGGTGTGCTTCTCCTCGAGCGGCGGAGCGCGCATGCAGGAAGCGCTCTATTCGCTGCTGCAGATGTCGAAGACGAGCGCGGCTCTTGCGCGTCTCGCCCGCGGCGGGCTGCCTTTCATTTCCGTGCTCACCGACCCCACGACGGGCGGCGTTTCGGCGAGCCTCGCGATGCTGGGCGACATCAATATCGGCGAGCCGCACGCGCTCATCGGTTTTGCCGGTCCGCGGGTGATCCAGCAGACGGTGCGCGAGACGCTGCCTGAAGGGTTTCAGCGCAGCGAGTTCCTGCTGGATCACGGCGCACTCGACATGATCGTCGACCGGCGCGATCTGCGCGATCGAATTGCGGCGTTGTTGAGAATGATGCTCTCCAAGCCGCCGGTCACGGAGTGAGCGTGCGAGCGCTCGCTCGGCACCGCGACGCCGGTATCTAGTGCCGTGCGGTTCCCGACGCTGCAGGCCTGGCTCGACTGGCAGGAGCGCCTCCATCCGCGCTCCATCGACCTCGGCCTCGAGCGCGTGCGCGACGTCGCCGACCGGCTGGGAGTGCGCAAGTTCGAGTGCCCGGTCATCACGATCGGCGGCACCAATGGCAAGGGCTCGTGCGTCGCACTCCTGGAGGCAATGCTCACTTCGGGCGGCCATCGCGTAGCGGCCTTTACCTCGCCACATCTCGTCCGCTACACCGAGCGCATCCGGCTGGCCGGCCGATCCGCAACCGATGCCGAGTTGATGGACGCGTTCGAGCGCATCGATCAGGCGCGCGCCGGCTCGAGCCTGACGTTCTTCGAGTTCAATACGCTGGCGGCGCTCCTGCTCTTTCAACGGGATCGTTTCGATGCCGTGGTTCTGGAAGTGGGCCTCGGCGGAAGGCTCGATGCAGTGAACCTGATCGATGCGGATGTCGCCGTCTTGAGCTCGGTCAGCCTTGATCACACGGACTGGCTGGGAACGACGCTCGCCGAGATCGGGCGCGAAAAGGCCGGAATCTTCCGTGCGGGCCGCCCAGCAGTGCTCGGCAGCGATGCGATGCTGGCAACCGTCGTCGAAACGGCGCAGGCACTCGGGGCACTCCTGCGCGTGCCCGGTCGTGACTACTGCCACGTGGTGCGTGGTTCCAGTTGGGATTGGAACGGCAGCGAAGCCCGATTCGTCGGCCTGCCGTTGCCGGCATTGGCCGGACGACAACAAGTGGCGAACGCCGCGACGGTGCTCGCGGCGCTGGCCGAGCTGCGCGCGAGATTGCCCCTGTCATTCGAACAGATTGCCGATGGGCTCCGTCAGGTGCGCCTGCACGGCCGCTTTGAAGTGATCGCGGGCGACCCCGAGTGGATATTGGACGTCGCACACAACCCCGATGCCGCCCGGCTTCTCGCACTCAACCTGCGCGATCGCCCCCGCGCCGGCGCCACGCACGCGATCGTCGGCATCCTGGGTGACAAGGACGCGCCGGGCGTGATCACGCCGATGCTGCCCGAAGTCGATCACTGGATCGCCGTGAGTCTTCCCGGGTCGCGTGGCGGCACGGCCAGGGAGCTCAAACAGCGCTGTGGCGAAATCGCAAACGATTGGATCGAGGCCACGGGCGTCGTCGAGGCATGCGAGCATGCGGCGCGGATCGCGGCTCGGCAGGATCGCATCGTGGTCTTCGGATCGTTTCACACTGTGGGGCCGGCACTTGAATGGCTGGCCCGGACGGCGAGTTCTGCCGCTATACTCGCGCGGCCCCAAAGCGGATAACTTGAATGGAGACGCGCGTCAAAGAGCGACTGGTCGGCGCCGTCATCTTGGTCGCGCTGATCGTGGCCCTCGTGCCCGAGATTCTTTCGGGGCCGCGCCGCGCAACGACCGCCGGTGGATCGGTGGACGCAGAGCAACCGCTGCGCACCTATACGATCGACCTGGAGGAGCAGGGCTTCCCGCCCAATCGATCCGAGTCCGAGCCGCAGGAACCGGCCGAGGAGGCCGCTTCGCCAACGACGCCGGAGAGTTCCGCGCCGACACGCACCAAACTGGCCGTTTCCGCCACACCGGACAGCACCCGAACTGCTTCGCGCCCGCCCACTGCCCGCGAGTCCGCCGGCGCGACGGGCTGGGCGGTTCAACTCGGCAGTTTCTCCAATGCCGAGAATGCAGAACGCCTGGCAGCCGAGCTGCGGAAGCGAGGCTACAAGGCCTTTGTCTCGCGGTTCGAATCGGTCGGTCAGCCGCGCTCGCGCGTGCGCGTCGGCCCGGAGCAGGAACGGGCCCGCGCTGAGCAGCTGGCCGAGCGATTGAGACGTGAAGGGCGCCAGGCGACAGTGGTTGCCCATCCTTGAGAGGTGCCGTGTCGCGGGTTCGCCGGTTTCGGCGCTCTGAATAATCTGCGACCTGTTCGAATGAAGTCGCTGAGAAACTACTGAGACCCTCGAACCCGCGACGCGGCACCTTTCACTCGATTCCGCTAGAATGCGCCCCGCCTTGAATCCCGAAGGACCTGCAACCCCGGCATGAACGGCGCGGACTGGATCATCATCGCAGTGGTGTCGATTTCGTGCGCCATCGGCGTGTGGCGCGGATTCTTGCGCGAGGCGATCTCGCTGGCGACCTGGGTCATCGGTCTGTGGCTCGCCTGGACGTTTTCTTCCGCGGTCGAGCCGATGTTGGGCGGACTGCTGTCGGGGCCCGACGTCAAGGTTTGGGTGGCGCGCCTCATCATCCTGGTGCTGGTGGTGCTGGCGGGCAATCTCGTCGGTTTCATCGTCACCAAGGCCGTGCGCTACTCACCCTTCGGTGCCGCCGATCGGGTGCTTGGGCTGCTGTTCGGGCTTCTGCGTGGCGCGCTGTTGGTCGGCATCGGTGTGATCCTGGGCGAGCTCGTGGAACTCGACGGCGAATCCTGGTGGAAGGAATCGGCGGTCCTGCCTTACACCGAGTTCCTCGGCGACTGGGTCCGCGCGCTGGTCAATGAAGTGGATTTCGACGCAGGCTTGAACGGTCTGTCGGGAGAAACCTGAATCATGTGTGGAATCGTCGGCATCGTCGGCACCTCATCGGTGAATCAGGAGATCTACGACGCGCTGACCGTGCTCCAACACAGGGGCCAGGATGCCGCGGGCATCATGACGTCTGCCGAGGGTGAGCTGTTCCAGCGCAAGGGCAGCGGACTGGTGCGCGACGTGTTCCAGCAGCGTCACATGATGCAGCTGAAGGGCAATATCGGCATCGGTCACGTCCGCTATCCGACGGCGGGCAATGAAAGCGCGTCCGAAGCCCAGCCCTTTTACGTGAACGCGCCCTACGGCATATGCCTCGGTCATAACGGCAACCTGACCAACGCGGGCGAGCTGGCAGAGGTCTTGATCCGCGAGGACCGGCGCCACCTCAACACCGATTCCGATTCGGAAGTTCTGCTGAACGTATTCGCCTCCGAGCTGCAACGCGTGGGCACGCCACGTGTGACTGCGGCCGACGTATTCGCCGCGCTGAGCGCGGTCTATCGACGCTGCCGGGGCGGTTACGCGGTCGTGGCGATGATTATCAGCCACGGCATCCTGGGCTTCCGCGACCCGCACGGCATCCGCCCGCTCGTCCTCGGAAGGCGGGAAAGCAGCAGGGGCCCCGAGTACATGCTGGCGTCCGAGAGCGTTGCGCTCGACATGCTGGGCTTCGAGCTGGTCCGCGACGTGGCCCCGGGCGAGGGCGTGTTCATCGACGAGCAGGGCCGCGTGTATACGCAGCAATGCGTCGCCGGCGTGCGCCATACGCCGTGCATCTTCGAGTACGTCTACTTCGCCCGGCCCGATTCGATCATCGACAACATCTCGGTGTACAAGTCGCGGCTCAGAATGGGAGAGCGCCTGGCGGAACAGATCCGCCGCGATCGTCCGCAGCACGACATCGACGTCGTCATCCCGATTCCCGATACGAGCCGCACCAGTGCCGTGCAGGTGGCGCAGCTCCTGGGCGTGAAGTATCGCGAGGGATTCATCAAGAACCGCTACATCGGCCGCACCTTCATCATGCCGGGACAGGAGCAGCGCGAAAAATCGGTCCGCAGCAAGCTCAACGCCATCGATCTGGAGTTCCGTGGCAAGAATGTGCTGCTGGTCGATGACTCGATCGTGCGCGGCACGACATCTGCGCAAATCGTCGAGATGGCGCGTGAAGCGGGCGCCCGCAAGGTGTATTTCGCCTCTGCCGCGCCGCCGGTCCGTTTTCCGAACGTGTATGGCATCGATATGCCGGCCGCGTTCGAGCTGGTTGCCAGCAGCCGGACGCTGGATGAGATCGCGCGCTTCGTCGGCGCCGACTGGCTCATCTACCAGAGCCTCGACGACCTGGTGCAGGCGGTGCGCCATGACAACGCCAAGATCGAGGAATTCGACACGTCCTGCTTCTCCGGCGAATACGTCACGGGCGACGTCACCCCGGAGTATCTCGAGCGCTTGCGCAGTGAGCGGTCGGATGACGCGAAGGCTCGCCGGCGTAGCGAACGGCGGCGCGCCTTACGCTCCGTCAGACCAGTGTAAGGTGCCGGACACGGCTTATTTGGCTTATTGGCATCCTTATCGGCTGGGACAATAAGCCAAATAAGCCAAATAAGCCGTGTCCGGCACCATTTCGATGGGCACCATTTCGATGCGGCGCCTTCTCCTGAGTGTGTTCGAACGCGCGCTGGCGGCGGTCAATGGCCGCAGCCGCGTCGGCGATGTCCTGCGCGCAATGCGCTATACGGGCCCGTGTGAGGTCATCGCGATCGGCAAGGCGGCCTCCGCCATGACTCTGGGAGTGCTCGACGTCCTGGACGATCGGGTCGAGCGGGCATTGGTGATTTCCAGGGACGATCACTTCGATGCCGCGCTGCTCAATCGGCCCTTGGTGAAATGTCTTGCCGCCGGCCACCCGATACCCAATGAGCGAACCCTCCAGGCAGGCCTTGAGCTGCGGGAGTTCCTGAGGGCAGTGCCGCAGGCGCACGCGCTCCTGTTTCTGATCTCGGGCGGCGCCTCCAGTCTTGTCGAGGCACTGCCCGCGGGCATCGCGCTGGGCGACCTCATCCGGGTCAATCAATGGGCATTGGCCAGCGGCTGCGACATTCGGGCAATCAATGCGATTCGACGGCGAATGTCTCTCCTCAAGAACGGTGGACTGCTGAGCGAGCTGTCCGGACGCGTGGCGCTCGCGCTTTTCATCTCGGACGTTCCAGGAGACGAGCCGGCGCTCATCGGTTCGGGGCTGTTGTCGGAGCCGAGTGCGGACCCTTTGCCGCCAGAATTGCCGTCGTGGATCGCTGACCTGGTATCCAAGGCCCCGTTGGCCGCCCGCGCGCCGGGGAGAGTCTCGATCCAGGTTATCGCCACTCTGAAGGATGCTATCGACGCCGCGTGTCGTGCCGGCGAATCGCTGGGCTTGAAGGTTCGACGCGCGCGCGGTCGATTCAGCGGTGATGCACTCGAGCTCGCGACCCGCTTCTGTCACGAGCTCGCGACCGGCGGTCCCGCACTCCATGTCTGGGGCGGCGAGTCGACGGTGCGACTGCCGCCCGAGCACGGCTCGGGGGGTCGTAATCAGCACCTGGCGCTGGCCGCCGCGCGGCTGCTGGTGGCGCACGACGATCTGGCGCTCCTGGCCGCCGGCACGGACGGCACCGATGGGTCAACCGCAGATGCCGGCGCGCTGGTCGATAGCCAGACGGTCGAGCGCGGCACTCTGGCGGGTCTGGACGCGGATGTCTGCCTGGGCCGGGCCGACGCAGCGACGTTTCTGGAGGCTTCTGGTGACCTCCTGCATACGGGTCCGACGGGCACCAACGTGGGCGACCTGGTGCTGGGTCTGAAGCGAGTGTGACGCGTTTCACAGTCGCCCCGCGCGCCTCATTGTGGTTGAATGCCCGCGCGTTCCGAGGGCTCGCGGCGCATGTCCTTCAAGGTCCTTCTCATCGACGACGATCCGGCGTATCGCACGCTGTTTCGCCATCACATCACCATCGAATGGCCGGATGCGTCCATCGTCGAACACGACCCGGTGAGCGCGGGCAAGCTTGCCCCGGAATTCACGGCTGCCGGATACGACGCGGTGCTGATCGATCATGCTCTCGGCGCGGAGAGTGGGCTCGAATGGATGAAGGACTTGAGCTCGCGGCCCGGCTTTCCGCCGATCCTTTACCTCGGGCCGTCGAGCGATGAGGCCGACGTGCTACCGGCGCTGCGTGCCGGCGCCGAAGCCTGCATCAGCAAGGCAAAGGTCGATCACCGGCGCTTCATCGGCGCGTTGAGCGAGGCGGCGCGCAAACGCAAACGCCAGCTCGCATTGCTGCGCGGGACACAACAGGCGCTTCAGGCCAGTCGTTTCGGCACTGTGACCATCCGCGGCCAGCGATTCATCCGTTCGATCGCATCAGGCTCGGTTTCGAGCGTGTACCTTGCGGAAAGCGAACGTGCCGGCGCCCTGGTCGTACTCAAGGTGCTGCGCAAGGTGCCCGATCACGATGAAGGTCACGGCACCTTCGACCGCTTCCTGCAGGAGTACGAAGTCGTCTCGAAAGTCGATCACCCCAACGTCGTGCGCATCTACGATCTCGGCGTCGCGGACGATCACGCTTACATCGCGATGGAATATTTTCCGGCCGGTGATCTGCGACAACGCATGCGGCAGAAGATCGGCGCGACCCAGGCGGTCGGATATCTGCGCCAGATGGCCGCCGCGTTGCAGGCGATCCATGCGGTCGGCGTGCTCCACCGCGATCTCAAGCCCGGCAACGTGATGTTGCGCAACGACGGCTCACTGGCACTGATCGATTTTGGCCTCGCCAAGCAGCTCAAGCTCGACATGGAGATCACCGCCACGGGCGAGATTTTCGGTACGCCTTACTACATGAGCCCGGAACAGGGGCACGGCGCTGATGTGGATGAACGCAGCGATCTCTACAGCGTGGGCGTGATCTTCTACGAGATGCTCACCGGCAAGAAACCCTTTCTGGCCTCGACACCGATGGCCGTGATCTACAAGCACAGCCATGCGCCGCTGCCACCGCTCGAGCCGGAGATCGCCTATCTCGAACCCCTTGCGCACAGGCTCCTCGCCAAAGATCCGCACGATCGGTTTCAGTCGGCGACAGAATTGCTCGAAGCGATCGAACTGGTGGATGGCGCCCCGATGCGCAAGGCGGCGGCGGGGGCATGAACGCATCGGCCGATATCGTTTCGGCATCACTGCACGGATCCGCTTCACTGACACCGCTTCTCGTCGCGACACCACCTGAGTGGGTGGAGATGGCGTGCAACCGGTGGCGGGAGCTCCTCGTCGATCACGCCAATTGCGAGAAGAAGGCGGCCTCGACCGCGCTGAGCCTGCTCTTCACCTATCCCGAGGACGTGACACTGACCTCGCAGTTGTCACGCCTGGCGCGCGAAGAGCTGCGGCACTTCGAGCAGGTGCAGCGGCTCATGGTTGCGCTCGACGTATCGTTCATGCGCCTTTCGCCATCGCGTTATGCGGATGGCTTGCGGCGCGCCGTGCGGCTCGAGGAGCCGGGCCGGCGGATCGACCTGCTCATCTGCAGTGCGCTGATCGAAGCGCGATCCTGCGAGCGCTTTCGCGTGCTGGCGCCGCGGCTGCCGGAGCCGTTGAGCGGGTTCTACCGGACGTTGAGCGAATCCGAAGCGCGTCATTACCGCTTGTACCTCGAGCTGGCTGAAACGGCGGCGCGCGCAAGCGGTGAAGCGCTTGCGCCTCGGGTTGAGCGCCTGGTACAGCTTGAGGCCGAGCTCATCAGCTCGCCCGATCCGCAGTTCCGCTTTCATTCCGGATTGCCGGCGCTGCAAAGTTAGGTGGCGCCCCTGCCGGCTTCCTCTCCGGCTCTTCCACATCTCCCCACACGTGCGACCGCCGCCTTGTACCGACCTTGAGCGCTCGCGTGATCAGCCAGCAGTTGGTCGGCGTCAATCAAGAAGGACGGGGATCTGTGGAAGAGCCGGAGAGGAAGCCGGCAGGGAGCGGCCTTCACCTCTCGACTTGTTTACAGACACCCGTCCTTCTTGATTGCATCTGGTCTGCGGTGCCGTGTCACGCGGGCTTAGGCCCCGGATCATGCGACTCCGGTGGTTGCGCGTGGGTAGATGTGAACAAGTCGAGAGGTGAAGGCCGCGCCGACTCTATCGTGCAATGGCGCTTAGCTCGTAGCCGCGCTCATCCCATCTGAGCACGCTCCCCTGCTCGTACCAGTCGCCGAGCACGATGCGGGCAGCGGGCGCGCCATCCAGCTCGAATCGGTGCACGTTTGGACGGTGGGTGTGCCCGTGGAGGAGCAGCTTCACGCCGGCGCCGCGCATGGCGGCCGCGACGGCCTGTGCGTTCACATCCATGATCGAACCCATCGACTGCGCGATGTGCGCCTTGCTGCCGGCGCGGGCTTCGTCGGCCAGTGTGAGGCGCTGCTGCGGGCTGAGCGCCAGGAACATTCTCTGCCAGCCCGGATCGCGCACCATGGCACGCAGGTTCTGATAGGAATGATCGTCGGTGCACAGGGCGTCGCCGTGCATCGTCAGCACGCGATCGCCGTAGAGCTGGATGATCATGGGATCCTCGAGCAGGCGGCAACCCGACTCTGCACAGAATCGTTCGCCCAACAGAAAGTCACGATTGCCGTGCATCACGTAGCAGGGCACGCCGCCATCGGTCAGTGCGCGCAGACCCGCGACGATGCGGCGCTTCTCGGGATCCGGATCGTCGTCGCCGATCCACACCTCGAACAGGTCACCGAGAATGTAGAGCGCCTCGGCCTCGGTCGCGGGGCCGGCGAGGAACGCGAGGAACTGCCGCGTGATTTCGGGGTGCTCGGCGTCGAGATGCAAGTCGGAGACGAACAGCGTGGCCATGGTTCTATTCGAGAATCGTCACTTTCTCGATCACGACAGGCTTGAGCGGCGCATCCTGCTTGAACGGTCCGACGGCACCGGTGGCCACGTGGCCGATGCGGTCGATGACATCCATGCCTTCCACCACTTCGCCGAACACCGTGTACCCCCAGCGGCTCGGCAGTGGATTGAGGTCGGGATTATCCGCGAGATTGATGTAGAACTGGCAGGTGGCGGAATGCGCTTTCTCGAGGCGCGCCATGCCCAGCGTGCCACGGCGGTTGGTGAGGCCATTGCCGGATTCATTCACGATCGTGGCGCGAGTCGGCTTGCCCTCGTTCTCGGGCGTGAAGGCGCCGCCCTGTGCGACGAAGTTCTGGACCACGCGGTGGAAGATCGTGCCGTTGTAGTGGCCCTCGCGCACGTAGCTTAAGAAGTTCTCGACCGTGATCGGGGCGCGTTCGGTCTCGAGCCGCACGGTGAAGCTGCCCATGCTGGTGTCGAAGCGCACGCGCGACGGGAGCGGCGCCGGCTCGGCCGGCGGTGGCGTCTCCTGCGCCAGGAGTGAACCGCTCAGGGCCAGGAGAGTCGTCGCCAGCGCGTACTTCATTTCGGACCTCGCATCGGATCGTGGAGCCAATTCTAGGTAACCTCGTCGCCTTGAGCCAGACACAGGGCGTCGTTGCGACAGCGCCGGCGCGTTTCCCTTACCATACCTGACATGACGACGACGGTGGTCACGCGCTTTGCGCCGAGCCCGACCGGCGCGCTGCATCTCGGCAACGCGCGGACGGCGCTGTTCAACTACCTGATGGCGCGACGGCTCGGCGGGCGCTTCGTGCTGCGCATCGAAGACACCGATCTCGAGCGCAGCACCGAGCAGTTTCTCGAGCAGCTGATCAAGGATCTTCGCTGGCTGGGCATCACCTGGGACGCGCCGGCCAACGCCGCTGAGGAACCGGCGTACCGGCAGTCGAAGCGGGGCGCGATCTATGCGGAGCACTTCGCGCGACTAGAAGCCAAAGGCCTGACCTACCCGTGCTTCTGCACGCCGCTCGAGCTCGACGTCTCCCGTCGTGCCCAGCTGGCGGCCGGGCGACCTCCCCGGTACGTGGGGACGTGCCGCGACCTGACAGCGAATGCACGTAACGAACGCCGTGCGCGGGGACTCACCGCAACCCTGCGCTTTCACGTCCCCGCCGGGAGAAGCGTCGACTTCCGTGACTTCGTGCGCGGCCCTCAGCACTTTTCGAGCGACGACATCGGCGACTTCATCGTACGGCGGACGGATGGCAGCGCGCAGTTCTTCTTCTGCAACGCCGTCGATGACGCCCTGATGAGCGTCACGCACGTCCTGCGTGGTGAGGACCATTTGACCAACACGCCGCGCCAGATCCTGCTCCTGGAGGCGCTCGAGATGCGCGCGCCCGAGTACGGCCACGTGGCGCTGATCACGGGCGCGGACGGCGCGCCACTCTCGAAGCGCCACGGCAGTGTCAGCGTGCACGAGTTCCGCGAGCGGGGATTCTTGTCGCAGGCGATCGTGAATCACCTGTTTCGTCTCGGGCACACCGCGGATCAGGAGGGCTGGCTCGAGTTGCAGGACATGCCGGCGCACTTTCGCATCGATCACCTGGGGCGCGCGCCGGCGCGCTTCGACGAAACGCAGCTGGCGCATTGGCAGAAAGAGGCGCTGGCGCGTGCCAGCACGGACGCAATCGCGCGCTGGCTGCGACCGGTGCTGCCGCCGAATGTCGATGCCGAGCGACTGCGCGATTTCGTCGAGCTCGTGCGCCCCAATGTCGTGCTGCCGGAAGACGCCAGACCCTGGGTGAGCGTCCTGTTCGGCGAGCTGCCGCCACTCACGGATGAGGATCGGCGAATCCTGGTGGACGCGGGCCGGCAGTTCTTCAAGGACGCGGTGATCGCGCTCGACCAGCATGGCGCCGATCTGCAGGCCTTGAGCGCCGCCCTGCAGACCTCGACGGGGAAGAAGGGCGCTGCACTCTACAAACCCCTTCGCGTCGCGTTGACCGGTCGCGTGCACGGTCCGGAGCTGGCACCGCTGATGAAGCTCCTGCCCGTAACCACGCTCAGGCGGCGTCTCGAAACCTGGTCGCAAGACTGAATCGCCCGATGCTCAGGATTCACAACTCGCTCACCGGCACCAAGGAGGATTTCGTCCCGCTGCGGGCCGGCGAAGTCCGCATGTACGTGTGCGGCATCACGGTCTACGACTAGTGCCACATCGGCCATGCCCGCATGCTGGTCGTGTTTGACATGGTGGCGAGATTCCTGCGCTCGCTCGGATACCGGCTGACGTACGTGCGCAACATCACGGACATCGACGACAAGATCATCAAGCGCGCGGCCGAGAACCGCGAGCCGATCGACGCGCTCACCGCGCGCTTCATCGAGGCGATGAACGAGGACTGTGCGGCGCTCAACATCGAGCGCCCCGACCAGGAGCCGCGCGCCACGCAGCATCTCGGCACGATGGTCGAGATGATCAGGACGTTGATCGCGAAAGACCATGCGTATGTCGCGGAGGATGGCGACGTCCTGTACTCGGTCGCCAGTTTTGCCGGCTACGGCAAGCTCTCGGGCAAGCGGCTGCAGGATCTGCGTGCGGGCGCACGAGTCGAGGTCGACGAAGCCAAGCGCGATCCGCTCGATTTCGTCCTGTGGAAGGCAGCCAAGCCGGGTGAGCCGGCGTGGGATTCGCCCTGGGGGATCGGCAGGCCGGGTTGGCACATCGAGTGTTCGGCGATGTCGACCAGCATCCTGGGCCCGTACTTCGACATTCATGGCGGCGGAGTCGACCTCAAGTTTCCGCATCACGAGAACGAGATTGCGCAGTCGTGCGCCGCGCTGGATGCGCCGTTCGTGAAACTCTGGATGCACAACGGCTTCGTGCGCATCGCCGAGGAGAAGATGTCGAAGTCGCTCGGGAACTTCTTTACCGTGCGTGACGTGCTCAAGGTGCATCATCCGGAGGTGGTGCGTTACTTCCTGCTCGCGAGCCACTACCGGGGGCCGATCAACTACAGCGAGGAGAATCTCCAGCAGGCGCGCGCAGCGCTTGACCGGCTGTACACCGCGCTGCGGGCTGTCGAGCCCGCCGAGACCGCCGCCGAAGGCGAAGCAGAGCAACGTTTTCGGGCCGCCATGGAGGACGACTTCAACACACCCGAGGCCTTCGCCGTCATTCAGACTCTGGCGCGCGATCTCAACACGGCAAAGGCGGCCGGAAGGAATGACGAGGCAAAGGTCCTGGCCGCGCGCCTGTTGCGGCTGGGTGGCGTGCTGGGTTTGCTGCGAAGTGAGACGGAAGCGTGGTTCAAGCAGGCCCGCGCCAAAGATCAGGCTTCGAGTGCCCTGTCCGATGCACAGATCGACGAATTGATCGCGGCACGCGTGGCCGCGCGCAAGGCCAGGAATTGGATCGAGTCGGACCGCATTCGAGATGACCTGGTTGCGGCCGGCATCATCCTCGAGGACGGGCCTCACGGTACGAAGTGGCGAAGAAAATAGCGGGGAGTGCAAGCAATGCGCTCGAATCCTGGTAGCCGTCGCGATTTTCTGAAGTGGCTTGCCCTGAGCCCGGTGCTGACGCGGGCCGGCTCACTTGTCGCCGGCGAAGATCCGGCAACAAGCGCGAGCCTCATCACAAGCCCGGAGGAGGCGCTGAATGTCCTGGAATTCGAGGCGGTCGCCCGGCAAAACCTGCCGCCGGCGCATTTTGCGTATATGGCCACTGGCGTCGATGACGACGCTATCATCCAGGCCAATCGTGACGGGTTTACGCATTGGCAGATCCGTTCGCGACGGCTGATCGACGTCACCCACATCGACCAGTCGGTGCGGCTGTTCGATACGACGTGGAGCAGCCCGATCGTCATTGCGCCGGTCGGCAGTCAGCGGGCGTTCCATCCGGAAGGCGAGATCGCGACGGCGCGCGCTGCGCGCGCTCGAGAACATCTGCAGATCCTTTCGACGGTCAGCTCCACGTCCATCGAAGCAGTGACCGAGGCCCGTGGCAAGCCGGTCTGGTATCAACTCTATCCGACCGACAACTGGGCAGTCGGACGCAGCTTGATCAAGCGTGCTGAGGCGGCAGGTTCGCCGGTGCTGGTGCTCACCGTCGATCTGCACGAGTACTCGAATCGGGAAACATTGTTCCGCTCGCGTCGCGTGGATACGCGTGATTGTCAGGTTTGCCACCAGCCTGGACGGAACAGCTCCTTGCAACGTAAGCCGATGTTCGATGGGCTGGATCTGACGGGAGTCACTATGTTGGCTGCGGCCGACCAAGCGTGGGATGTCATCAAGCGGATCCGGGATGCGACATCAATGAAGCTCGTCATCAAGGGTATCGTGACGCGCGAGGACGCCGAACTCGCCGCCCGCCACGGCGTCGACGGCCTGATCGTGTCGAACCACGGCGGCAGAAGCGAGAACACCAACCGGGCGACGATCGATTGCCTTGCCGAGGTGATCGACGGAGCCGGGTCGCGTATGCCGGTGCTCGTCGACAGTGGGTTCAGGCGCGGCACCGACATTTTCAAGGCACTCGCGCTGGGTGCGCGCGCGGTCTGCATCGGCCGTCCCTACGTGTGGGGACTGGCGGCATTTGGTCAGCCAGGTGTCGAAAAGGTCCTCGAAATCCTCCGCCGTGAGCTCTTGACCATCATGCAGCATGCCGGGACGACATCGATCGCTGCGATAACCCGCTCCTTCGTCGTCGGGCCAGCACAAAATTGACCCCCCCGGAGGTCGTCCGTATGATCCGCCCCCCGTGCAGTGCGGCGGATCGAGCGGGCGGGGCATAGCGCAGTCTGGTAGCGCATCTGCTTTGGGAGCAGAGGGTCGGGGGTTCGAATCCCTCTGCCCCGACCAATCCCGCGGTGCTGCGTGGACGCTCCTGGTAATCGCGGCTATGGTGGCGCCCAAGCGGCCGTAGATCAGGCGGATAGAGCATCGGCCTTCTAAGCCGAGGGTCGCAGGTTCGAGTCCTGCCGGGCGCACCAAGAATTAAAGATCGT